>ERZ1032895.236-NODE-236-length-11428-cov-4.189132_pt1 | contig 11428 bp, 7 predicted proteins | sample MGYA00516687_ERZ1032895 | MGnify/ENA primary metagenome ERZ1032895 (study PRJEB33719, sample SAMN04261600) | wastewater metagenome | biome: rural village; feature: latrine urine exit; material: soil | place: El Salvador | collected 2013-01-14 ... | reverse complement strand
CCTTCTCACATCATTTTTGCTTGATATTGGTTATAGAATTATGTAATTTTGTACATCTTTTCATAAAAATATTTAAACAAATGAGTAAAGTAACAGTAGTAGGAGCTGGAGCAGTGGGTGCAAGTTGCGCCGAGTATATTGCGATTAAAAATTTTGCCAGCGAAGTTGTTCTATTAGACATCAAGGAAGGATTTGCAGAAGGAAAAGCAATGGACCTGATGCAAACCGCTTCGTTAAACGGATTTGATACCCGAGTTACAGGTGTAACTGGCGATTATGCTGCAACTGCAGATAGTGATGTTTGCGTAATTACAAGTGGAATTCCGCGAAAGCCAGGAATGACACGTGAAGAACTTATTGGAATTAATGCTGGAATCGTAAAAGAGGTTTCTTCGAACTTGGTGAAGCATTCTCCAAACACGATTATTATTGTAGTGAGCAACCCGATGGATACGATGGCCTATTTGGTTCACAAAACCTCTGGATTGCCTAAAAACAGAATCATCGGTATGGGTGGTGCTCTAGACAGCGCTCGTTTTAAATATCGTTTAGCAGAAGCTTTGGGTGCGCCTATTAGCGATATCGACGGGATGGTTCTTGGTGGTCACAGCGATACCGGAATGGTTCCATTGACAAGATTGGCGACGAGAAACAGTGTCCCTGTTTCGAAATTCATCTCTGAGGAACGTTTGAATCAAGTAAAAGAAGACACTAAAGTAGGGGGCGCTACGCTCACAAAATTGTTGGGTACATCTGCCTGGTACGCACCGGGTGCAGCCGTTTCTGCTTTGGTTCAAGCTATTGCTTGCGACCAAAAGAAAATGTTCCCGTGTTCTGTAATGCTCGATGGTGAATACGGATTGAAAGATATTTCTATTGGAGTTCCGGTTATTCTCGGTAAAGACGGAATCGAAAAAATCGTAGAAATCGACTTGAACGATGCCGAAAAAGACCACATGAAAAGCAGTGCAGAAGCCGTGCGAAAAACGAATGGCCTGTTAGAATACTAGATAAGTATTTTTCTATAATCAAAAAACCTCACGACAAATTGCCATGAGGTTTTTTTTGATTTAACACTAATCGAAATATCAGATCGGTAGTTCTTTTCTATCAAGCTGCTTTCCAAGCGATGGAAGGCAACAAGTCATTATCCGCATTTAGAAGAACCACAATCCTTACAAGTCAAACAACCTTCTTGATAAATCAAGGAAGTACTGTTACAGCTTTCACATTTTTGTTTGTCAACTTCGGTGCCGTCGGCGATGTATCGCTTAAGAGCGCGAGCCACACCGTTCTTCCATGTATTGATGCTTTCATTGTCTAACTGAAGACTGTTGATGAGGTCGACAGCTTTTTCTATGGGCATCCCGTGGCGAAGTGTACTCGAAATCAATTTAGCATAGTTCCAGAATTCGGGATTAAATTTATATGACAATCCTTCAATTGTGGTTTTGTAGCCTCTTTTGTTTTCGAATTGGAAATCGTATCGAGACGAACCATCCTCGTTTCTATTTTTTATGATATAACCTTCATTCACCCAACGCGGAAGCAAAATTCCGTCTTCATCATCAGAAAAACCAGTGAAAATCTCGTATGGTTTATCGTCGATCAGACCGATAAAAGCAATCCACTTATCTTTGTTGTTTTGGAAACGAACAACATCTGCATTTAGAATTTTTGGTCGTTTGGTCGGGAATGAAGTCAACGTTTCAGTTTCTTGCTCCTCTTCTTTTTCATCGTTGGAAATCAATACGCCAGAGCGTGATCCGTCGCGATAAACCGTAACACCTTTACATCCAGCTTTCCAAGCTTCTAGATATAAATCGCCTACGAGTTCTTCATCTACGTCGTTTGGAAGGTTGATGGTTACAGAAATAGAGTGGTCTACCCATTTTTGAACCGCACCTTGCATGCGCACTTTGTTCAACCAGTCGACATCGTTGGACGTAGCTTCGAAATAAGGCGACTTTTTAACCAACTGGTTGAGTTCTTCTTGTGAGTAATTTTCCTCAGTTGAGTAGCCATTAACCTCCATCCATTGTCTAAATCGGTGGTGGAAAACCACATATTCTTCCCAGCTATCGCCAACTTCGTCAACAAAGTCAATGCGTACATTCTTGTCGTTTGGGTTTACTTTTCTTCTTCGCTTATAAACAGGTAAGAATACAGGTTCAATGCCCGAAGAAGTTTGTGTCATCAAACTCGTCGTGCCTGTTGGGGCAATTGTCAATAGCGCAATATTTCTTCGGCCGTGTTCTAACATTTCGTAGTACAGCTTTTCATCAGCTTCTTTAAGTCGAAGAATAAAGGGATTGTCTTTTTCGCGGTTGGCGTCGAAAATTTTAAACGGTCCACGTTCTTTAGCGGTGTTTACCGAAGCGCGGTAAGCCTCTAAGGCAAGTGTTTTATGAATTTCTACAGAGAAATCTGTTCCCTCAGGAGTTCCGTATTTTATACCTAATGCCGCAAGCATGTCGCCTTCTGCAGTAATGCCAATTCCTGTTCGTCTTCCTTCTTCTGCTTTTGTTTGGATGTTGGCCCATAGGTTTCTTTCAACAGCTTTAATCTCATCAGACTGAGGGTCGGAATCGATCTTATCAATAATGGCGTCGATTTTTTCCAATTCCAAATCGATGATGTCATCCATGATTCTTTGCGCATAACCCACGTGCTCCTTGAACAATTCGAAGTTGAAGTACGCTTCGTCTGTAAATGGATTCTCTACATACGAAAACAGGTTGATCGCCAACAGGCGACATGAATCGTATGGGCAAAGCGGAATTTCACCACAAGGGTTTGTCGAAACGGTTTTGTATCCTAAATCGGCATAACAGTCTGGCACCGATTCTCCGATAATAGTATCCCAGAACAAAATGCCTGGTTCAGCCGACTGCCATGCATTGTGAACTATTTTCTTCCATAATTCCCGAGCTTCTATCTCTTTGGAATATTTCGGATTCTCGCTAAATATGGGGTATTTCTGAACATAGTTCGTATTGTCGCGGACGGCTTCCATAAAGGAATCGTCGATGCGTACCGATACGTTTGCTCCTGTTACTTTTCCTTGTTCCATCTTCGCATTGATAAACTCTTCTGCGTCTGGATGGTTAATGGATACGGAAAGCATCAATGCACCTCTACGGCCATCTTGGGCTACTTCGCGCGTTGAGTTGGAATATCGTTCCATAAACGGAACAATGCCCGTGGATGTCAATGCTGAGTTTTTTACCGGAGATCCTTTTGGTCGGATGTGCGAAAGGTCGTGACCCACACCGCCACGGCGCTTCATCAGCTGAACTTGCTCTTGGTCGATTTTCATGATGCCGCCATAGGAATCGGAATTGCCATCGTTTCCAATGACAAAACAATTCGAAAGAGAGGCTATTTGATAGGGGTTTCCGATACCCGCCATCGGACTTCCTTGAGGAACGATATATTTAAAATCGCGAATGACGTCATAGATTTTTTCTTCGCTCATCGGATTCGGATAACGCTGTTCGATTCTTGAAATTTCACGAGCAATCCGACGATGCATATCATCTGGCGTCTTTTCATAAATGTTCCCTTCGGAATCCTTAAGTGCGTATTTGTTTACCCAAACTTGCGCGGCAAGGTCGTCTCCTTTGAAGTATTCAATTGCGGCTTGAACGGCTTCCTCTTGGGTGTAGGTGGTACGAGACGACTCGAGTGTTTTTATTGACATAATTTACAGAAGTTAAAATATCTACAGGTTAATTTTTTGAACCTCGTAAAGATAATAATTTTAAAACTCGAAAAAAGTAAATAATGTAAAAGTTGACAACTTTGGAGGGTTAGTAAACTGATAATCAACTTAATAAAAATTTATCAACATCAAAAAGTTAACAAGTTTTTGAAATATAATTGACAATGGCAAAATTTTAATTATGTAGCTGTGGTATGGGTTTATCAGGGAAATCAATGAATTGTTAAGATGATTAAAATCATAAATCCAATATTATTTTTATGTTAAGTTTGTGCTGTGAAAAATTTTGCGATCATAATTGCTTTCGTCTTATTGGTCAAACCCTTTTGGCCTATCATCGAATATATGGCTAATTACGATTATATCGCAACAGTGCTTTGCGAAAATAAAGATCAGCCCGAATTAGCGTGTAATGGAAAATGTTATTTGACCAAGCAGTTGGCAAAAGATGTTTCCGATGAACAGGAAAATCCATTAAACAAATCCAATAAAACTGAAATTCCACAAATAATTATCTTCGAAGAGCTCGTAGATTATAAACTGGATGTTTTTGTTCAGGCAAGACAACCTGTTGAAATCAAAGCTAAGCCTAATTTATATAACAATCTTTTTTCTTTCGAAATACTTCACCCTCCAAGAATCTCTTAAGCTTTCTATAGACGCCTGCCTCTTGCAGCGCTTTTCTCTATGGATTGCACTTTTGTTTTCAGTAAAACACTATCGCAAAACCGAATAATTCATCGCTTTCGAACCTTTGTTTGATGCTTTGATGTGGTTTGGTATGCACCTAACATTCAAAACAAATGAGATTATTTAAACAAAATTGTAGTTCGAGTACAATGTTTGCCGGATTTCTAATGGGCTCCCTATTATCTGTTAGCACACAAGCTCAGGAACGAGTGTCCGATAGTCTTGGACTAATCAACTTAAGCGAGGTGGTTGTCATTAAAGCCAATGATGGCCTAGACCACCAGAAACAGCAAAAACCCTTATCCACGCTCGATGAATTTTTAGAGTCTTCGCGCAGCATTAAAATGGTGAAACGTGGTGCTTACGCGTGGGAACCTACAATGAATGATATGGCTTCCGAACGTTTGGCAATCACCATTGATGGGATGCAAATTTTTGGTGCGTGTACAGACAAAATGGATCCGATTACTTCCTACGTCGATGTGTCTAACCTGTCTGAAGCGCAAATTGGCTCAGGACAACAAGGGGCGGCATTTGGAAATACAATCGGAGGTGGGATAAATCTAAAATTAGATAAAGGCAACTTTAAACCCACAGGGTGGAATGGGTCTTTGGAAACCGGTTATGAAACCAATAACAAAATGCGCGTTTTTGGAGGTGAGCTGAACTATTCCGACGAGAAATTCTATGTGAATACGGATGTGATTTACCGCAAAGCCGATAATTATAAAGCTGGAAGTAATGAAGAAGTAAAGTATTCGCAGTTTGAAAAATATAACTTCTCTGTGAACACAGGATTAAAATTGTCTGATGACAAATCGATAGCTGCTACCTTAATATATGACGAAGCAAGAGATGTCGGCTATCCTGCATTGACCATGGACGTTTCCTTAGCGCGAGCGATCATTGGGTCGGTGAGTTATCATCAAGATACGCTATTCGGAAAATTCAACAATTGGGAGACCAAAGTGTATTACAACGATATCGAACACGTGATGGACGACACCACGCGTCCGGATGTTGTCATCCATATGGATATGCCAGGTTGGAGCGAGACTGGTGGATTTTATACACAAGCCTATCTAAATAAGGAAAAACATGATTTCATGTTTAAACTAGATGGGTATTACAACAAGTCATACGCCGAGATGACGATGTATCCGGTCAATCCAAATGAGCAGCCTATGTTTATGCTCACGTGGCCAGATGTGCGTACTAAAGATCTCGGATTCTATGCTGAAGACCATATCGACTTTGGAAAATCGTCGCTAAAACTTTCAACGAGATTATCGTATCACGCAAACAGCGTTGAAGATGAATTTGGTTTGAACAGTTTGAAGATTTTCTATCCAAATATGGATAAAACGAACACGCGTTTTTTGAAAAGTTTTTCAGCTCAGTATCATTATATGCTGAACGATTTCCATATTCACGGCGGTGTTTCTTACGGTGAGCGTGCACCTTCGGTTTCGGAAGGATATGGTTTTTACCTGTTCAATAGTTTTGACAACCACGATTATATTGGCGATCCGGATTTGTACACCGAAAGTTCGGCCGACGTCAATTTGTCGCTTACCTATAAGAGACCCATTTTTGAAATCACCGTATCAGCGAATTACTTTCGCATTTCGGATTATATCATCGGAAAGATCGATCCTTCGTTGAGTATTATGACCATTGGGGCTTCGGGTGTGAAAATCTATTCGAATTTAGACTATGCGCAGTTATTTAACACATCACTTTCTGGTAGGTATAGTATTTCGAATGCTTTTAAGCTAACAGGAAGTATCTCCTACCATAGAGGAGTTGACAACGACAGTGAAAACCTACCGTTGATCAGTCCGTTATCGTATAGAAGTGCACTCGAATTTTATAAAAATCAGTTTTCTGCTTCGCTTTCAGTGGATGGAGCAGGAGAACAAATCAATTACAACCCTGCTTATGGCGAGACAAAAACTGCGGCTTATGCCATTCTTTCGGCGAGCTTCGGAAAGCGTTTCTTCATAAACAATAATGACCTATTCGTTAAAGCAGGAATTCAAAACATTTTAGATACGCATTATTCTTCGTATACCGATTGGAACAACATTCCTCGTATGGGAAGAAATATCTATGCAACTATTTCTTATTCAATAAATTAAACGCATTAAAATTAAAAATATGAAAACATTAAAATATATTTTCGCAATACTCTTTTTGTCAGTTTCTACGATAAGTTGTTCTGACGATAAGGATGATATTATTCCAATAGACGACAATCCTGTTGAAGGATTGTATAAGATTTATGAAATCGAAGGAGCAGACCACGTTGTTGAGATTTATTCAGAAAATCAAAACCTCGAGGTGGGGTACAACGAGTTTTCTATTCGTATCAAAGATTTGGGCAGCGACAAATACGTCAGCAATGCCGATTTGGGATGGTTGCCCATGATGCATATGGAAAACATGAGCCACGCCGCGCCACACAGTATGTTGAGTAATGCTGAAGAGGTTACCGTTTATAAAGGTCACATTGTTTTTCAGATGGCAAGCAACGACACCGAATATTGGGAAGTGAACTTCACTTATACCCTGAACGACGCGTCAGTAGACGGGGTTGTAAGAGTTGATGTGATGGAACCTTCCGATGGTTTTAAGAAAACTCAAGTATTTACGGGTGCAGATGAAACCCGATACGTTTTAGCGTATGTACATCCGAGAGATCCCCAGGTGGCCATTAACGATATGAAGGCAGTTCTCTATAAAATGGAAGATATGATGACGTTTCCGGTTGTTAAAAATTACACCATCACCATAGATCCGCGGATGCCAGGAATGGGCAATCACAGTTCGCCAAATAATGAAGACTTGACCTATCAAGCTGCACAAAAGAGGTATGAAGGCAAACTCTCATTGACGATGACAGGCTATTGGAAGATCAATATGAAATTATTGAATGAAGACGGAGAGGTTTTGAAAGGTGAGGATGTAACGGAAGACAACCCATCGAGCAGCCTTTATTTCGAAATTGAATTCTAAATCGAGAGATATTTTATCGAATTTAATAAAGACCGTAGCAATGCGGTCTTTATTCTTTATATTTGCCGCGTGAATTGGAAGTGGTACATACCTCTATTAGTTGTAATTCTCGCTTTTACTAGCGCCGGAATGAAGCAATCGGCAACAGGTCCTAATCAGGAAATTGTTGTTTGGTTCTATGCTGATTCTGTACATGATGCTGCGGCACAGGATGTTATTTCCACTATTTCCCATCAATTGGAACTGCTGGGTGCAAAAGATGTGCGCATTTCCAAAATGTCTGATGGCAGCCTAAAAATTCTCTATTACAGCACCTTGGATGTTGCTGTTATAAAGAAAACACTTCATGAAAACAATGGTCTTCCCACTTCAGGCAAAACCTTCCCAAAGCGTGAAAATCCTTTCGGCTTTCCTGTTGACGGAAGCTATGGGTTTTACAATATAGATGTAGTAAAAATCCAACAAGACGTTAATCAACACAATTCCTTTCAGGGAGTTCTGGTTGAGGCGACTTGGCATTTAGACAACTCTTTGAAACCAAAGAAAACCCCAAATGCAGCACTTTGGATTTTTGATTATGAATCTGAATTTGAAAGAACAAATTACGCACTTTATATAAAGGACTTCCATTGGATTGGAAAAGCTTCTTACCTAATCCCCGAGGTGCGCGCGGGCCCAATTGCTTAAATTCTCCTTTCCGTGATTTCATTATTGAAAAATATCAGTCGTGAAAAAATCTTCAATAACGGAATCGTAGCCTTCAATTACACATTGTGTCATTACATAAACAACGGTCTGTATTGGAGTGCATTACACTTGAACAAATAAAAAAATTTATAAAACAACAAAATTGTCAGATCGCGTTACAAATAATATATTTGCACGAATTTTAAAATCTGACCAAAAAACAATCTCATGCAAAATAAAGGACTCATTATTACCTTTGCCGTCTTATTCGGATTGGTAAGTATTTATCAGCTTTCCTTTACTTATATCACAAATAAAGTAGAAAGCGATGCAGAAGCTTTTGCTCAAAGCAAGTATTCGGCGAACGAACCCGAAAAAAGAGAAGAGGCAGAAGCACGTTATTTAGACTCTATAGCCAATATACCCGTTATGTGGGGTGTTGACTATAAAACGGCTACCGAAAAAGAGCTCAATAAGGGACTCGACCTTAAAGGTGGTATCAACGTTATTTTGAGAGTTTCTGTAGAAGACATCTTAAAAAGCTTGGCTAACCATACCAAGGATCCTGCCTTTAATCAGGCGTTGGTAGATGCTAGAGAGCTTCAAAAAGGAAGTCAAGATACGTATGTAGAATCATTTTTCAAAGCTTTTGAAAATCTTCCTGGAGATAACGAACTGGCAACTCCAGATATTTTCTACAATAAGAATTTAGAGGATGACATTAAGCCTGGAATGACCAATGCTCAGGTTCGAACAGTAATCGATAGAAAAATTGATGAATCTATCAATTCAGCTTTTGAAGTATTGAGAAAGCGTATTGATAAATTTGGTGTAACACAGCCAAATATTCAACGTTTAGGAAATTCTGGTAGAATTTTGGTTGAATTGCCTGGAGCTAAAGACGTAGATCGTATTAAAAACCTACTTCAAAGTACCGCTCAACTCGAATTCTGGGATGTGTATAAGTTTGAAGAGGTAGCTGCGTTTTTAGAAGCAGCAGATGCACGCGCTGGTGAAATTGCTATGGCAAAACAAGCGACAAGTTCTGATGTTGTCGAAGAAGAAAGTGCGCCAACAGAAGCAGAGCAAACTGAAGAACAGGAAGAAGAGGCTACCGAAGAAGATGATGATATCAGTGAACTTTTAGGAGGTGAAGATGTACAGGATATTATGGAAGGTGATGATGACGCAGCGCATCCAATCCTTTCTAAGATGGTTTCTTTAGGTTATCAAGGAGGTCCTGTAATTGCATCTTTTAAGGTAAAGGATACTGCCGAGATCAATAGTTACTTAAGATTGCCACAGGTACGTTCCTTACTGCCTAATGAATTGCGCTATGCAAAGTTTGTATGGGGAATTCCGGTAATGAATCAGCATTTAAAAGAAGAAACAACCGACTTATATGCCCTAAAAGGGAATAGAGAAAATCTACCTCCATTAGGTGGTGATGTTGTTGTGGATGCACGTCAAGAATACGACAACATGAGCCGCGTGGTCGTTTCGATGCAAATGAACGGCCGTGGTGCAAAAGTTTGGGAACAAATGACTGGAAATGCCTTCCAGAATGCAAGTCAAATTGCTATTGTCCTCGATGATGTTGTATACTCTGCGCCGGGCGTAACCACAGGTGCTATCTCAGGAGGAAGAAGCCAGATTTCAGGAAACTTTACAGTTACTGAAGGGCAGGATTTAGCAAACGTGCTTAGAGCAGGTAAGCTTCCAGCGTCGGCTGAAATTCTTCAAGCAGAAATCGTAGGACCAACCTTAGGACAAGAAGCCATTGATAGTGGAATGATGTCGTTCCTTGTTGCTTTTGTATTGATTATCCTTTGGATGATTCTCTACTACGGAAAAGGAGGAATCTTTGCAGATATCGCACTTGTGGTGAATATCATTTTCATCTTTGGAATTCTCGCAGGTCTTGGAGCTGTTCTTTCATTGCCAGGTATTGCCGGTATCGTACTGACCATTGGTATGGCGGTGGATGCTAACGTACTTATTTTTGAGCGTATTCGTGAAGAATTGGCCAAAGGGAAATCGCAGAAAGATGCCAACACAGATGGATTTAAAAACGCACTATCTTCAATTCTCGACGCCAATATCACAACAGCACTTACGGGTATTATTCTCTTGATATTCGGAACAGGACCTATTCAAGGATTTGCCACGACCTTATTAATCGGTATTGCAACGTCATTGTTTACGTCGATTTTCCTAACGAGACTGCTTATCGAGTGGTATTCTAAAGACGGTAAATCCTTGCCGTTCTCTACTGGAATCTCAAAGAATATATTTGTAAACAGCAACATCAATTTCTTGAAGAAAAGAAAAACAGCCTATGTTATTTCTGGAATCATGATTTTGATTAGTATCGGATCCCTCGCAACATTAGGACTTAACCAAGGGGTCGATTTTGTTGGAGGGCGTACCTATACGGTTCGATTCGATAAGGATGTGAATTCTACCGAGGTTCAAAACGATCTTATTGAAACTTTCGGAAGTGCGGAAGCGAAAACTTACGGAGGAAACAATCAATTGAAAATTACTACTAAATATAAAGTAGAAGAAACCGGTAGCGATGTAGATAATGAAATCGAGCACATGCTTTTCGAAACTGTAAAAGGACAATTTGTTTCCGATATCAACTTCGATCAGTTTGTGGGTGATTACAGCGGAAAAACTATCGGTAGAATGGAGTCTTACAAAGTGAGTCCGACGATTGCCGATAATATTAAACGCGATTCATTCTGGGCGGTTTTAGGAGCGGTGGTGATGATATTCCTATATATCCTAATGCGATTTAAAAAGTGGCAGTTCGGATTGGGTGCCGTTATTTCTGTGTTCCACGACGTAATTCTGGTGCTGGGTGTTTTCTCCCTGACCTATAGCTTTATGCCGTTCAGTATGGAAATCGACCAATCTTTTATTGCGGCTATTCTTACGGTAGTGGGATATTCGGTGAACGATACCGTAGTTGTATTTGACCGTATCCGAGAGTTTTTCAGAGAACATCCGCGCTGGAACTTAAATCGTTCGGTTAATGTGGCGATGAACAGTACGTTGGGTAGAACGGTAAATACATCGTTTACTACGTTAATCGTATTGTTGGCTATGTTCTTCTTCGGAGCAGAGTCTATTAGAGGGTTGCTGTTTGCTATTATTGTGGGAATTGTAGTAGGTACCTATTCCTCACTATTTGTGGCGAGCCCTATTATGTATGACACTGCAAAAGGAAAAGATCTAGAGGAACTTCTAGGTGAAAAAGACAAAGAAGAAGATGCAATGCAAGAGAAAGCAAGCGTCTAAACG
>ERZ1032895.235-NODE-235-length-11475-cov-4.428984_pt1 | contig 11475 bp, 7 predicted proteins | sample MGYA00516687_ERZ1032895 | MGnify/ENA primary metagenome ERZ1032895 (study PRJEB33719, sample SAMN04261600) | wastewater metagenome | biome: rural village; feature: latrine urine exit; material: soil | place: El Salvador | collected 2013-01-14 ... | reverse complement strand
TTACGCCGTAGCCGTTCAGCACTCAAATCTTCTCTAGCCGCTTCAGATCGATAATTTCTGGCCACCTCTTGCATTATCTTTCTTGTTCGGGGCCAGGGTCGAGTGGTGGCCGCGTGTTCGAGGTATTTTTGGGCGAGTTAACGCTCCTGGTCGCCTCCCTCGTAGATTCCTCGAGTAGTAACACCGCGAGAATTGATGATGCCGAGGTATATCCCCTTCTCAATTTCCTCGCTTTTAAGAACCTGGATGAGTCTCCGTATTGCTTCATGTAATGGTGCCCCGTCTGTTCCATCTGGTGAATTTGAAAGAAGTTCACCAATAATGGTTTCACCAATTCTCAGACGGTTTAAATCAGATAGACCTTTACTGACCAGTGAAATCCAGTCAAATAGGGGATCATATTCAATCTTCTGATCTTCAGTGGTACCCGGGATGGTTCTGCAAGTTCGGAGAACCTCACGTGCACGACTTGCTACTTCTGGGGCTGGTGCATCCTGGTCCTGCACCTTTCCGTTAGGCTCGTTTAAATCTGGTGGATATGCCCAGGAAACCAATTTCACGAACAGGTCGGGATCTTGTATTAGAACCTTATGGAAGGTAGGCATATCGGTTTTCCACTCTCGTAGTGGATATAGGTTCCATTCGAGTAAAGCGAGCCGTTTTTCTCCTAAGTGATCGTGGTGGTATGCCAGTTTCTCAAAAAGCTCTGTTAGCTCGTAAGCATGTAGATTTTTGACTTCAGGATCGCTGGCATTATTGTCGACGATAGATTCGAACGCTAGCGTTATAAGTTCAGCAGTCTCACTGGTCATATCGACTTCGTGGTCATAAGTATTTATAAACTGCACTGCTGCGGCAGGTCGTCCAAATCTAATCAGTTCGGCTGCGACCTTACTACTTTCTCCTTCTTTAGCTCCTATTCCATAGATAGGAAATCGTTGCCAATACAACTCAGCGACTTCTGGATCCAATTCTGCTAAGGCATCTTGAGCGCTCTCTGCATTTCTTGTCAGCAACAGGACTATAGCCTGGGTCTCATAATCGGGAGCTTCTTGTAGTAATTGATCTTGAAGAGTAGGTTCCATCGACAGGCGTCCCGCCAGATACGCTGATGCAACTTTCTGCGAGACTTCTTCAGTATTGGAAAGTAACGACAGCATAATTGAGTCGTAGTCGTCAGATAGTTGAGCCAGTGTGCTGCCGACTATTTCAGGCCATCCTGAAGAAGCCGCAAGATCGAATATTTTCTTGAAACCTTCTTGAGCGAGGATTAACGACAGGGCTTCAGTACGAAGACGCGCTAGTTCTACTTCACGCGAGGTGTAGTCACTACGAAAGCTCGGATCCCCTAACGAGAACATTCCCTGTTCGAATAACCATCTAGACTTAAGGCTTTGCGTAGTAGGGGCTAATTTTTGACAAACTTCGTTCATCTCATCCAGAACGCACTGAGGTAATGCCCAAGCGCTATCCTGAAACTCTTGATGACTGGCAAGCGTATTCCTTAATTCATAATATATTGTTGACCTCGCTTCCTCGTTTAGTTGATCTGCCAATGTACTTAGATGCGAGAGGAATTGAGTACACTGGCGAGGCGAGAAATCAGCAATCTTTTCAATAGCTGCCGTCATGATATGTGAGTCGAAGCCGTAGTGCTCTAGGAGAAGATTTAGAACTGTGTCCCAGAGATGCGACCTTGTCTCGTGGGTTATTGGCTCGCGTTGAAGTTGACTAAAGCGAGGGCCATTCTTCACTAGTACAGTTGCATGGCGGCTAGGGAGAAGTCGAATAAGAAGCCGTGCCATGTGTTCTTTACGTTCAGACACTAGCGAATGGAGACAGCGAACCCGATCCACCGTACTTGCTGAAGTATTTGGGTGGTAAGGGTTCAAGATACTGACCAGGCTATCGATTGCGTGGTTTGATTCCTGTCCACCCGGGTCGATCGTAGCTAAAAGCCCTATCGTCTCAACTGCTTCATCGATATGATCAGGAAACCAAGCGGCCATCTCCAGTGCCCATATGAGGTGGATGTGAGGTGATATGGGCTTTAAACTAATGGCGCTCGTTGTATCGTCTCTATACAATAATTTGTCAAGAGAAACATCGCCTTCAATAGCAGATCTAATTGCTTCCAGAAATTCCTCGGGAGCGGCCTCTGCCAAATCGCTTAGAACATCAGTCAATGAAAGCCAGTGTTGAAAGTTTATGTTCTGATTTGCCCACTGCAAGATTCTCTTTACAGTAAGACTTGCGTATCTCTGGGCATCAAGCATTCCTTGATCAGTTACTGTCTCATCACGGCTGCCGAGGAGCGCCAAAGTAGTAGCGACTCCCTGTCGTAGCGTGCTGGAATAGCGGCGTCGTTTGCCGTCGAGCTGGGCCAGAATGCGTTCGGTCTGCTCTAGCCCTGCCAGAGGATCAACTTCGGTTAGTACAGTAAAGGCTACTGACGAGAATTTCTCGAGGTCATCACTGGTGAGCTGATGCTCGAGTAATGCCCAGGCGTCTTCTTGCGCTACGACGTAAAGATCTCTTTCTATACGTCCCAAGAACGGAACGTCATCAGATGTCGTTAGTCGTTCTAAGAAGGGCTCTAAGTCCTGCGTACTTAGGTCGAGGTGTTCGGCAATGAGACTTTGATCAGCATTGTTCGTTTCATTCCAAGAATTGAACAGAAGGAGCCGTCGGAGGGCGGGCTCTGGCCTAATGGCCCATTCGGGTATATAAAGCTCGGGTTTCAAAGCCAGAGTTCTACGCAAAGCAGGCATACTGCGGCGCCCTAGGGCGCTTAATTGCCCAGCCTCGTGAGATGCCAGGCCGTTGGCTTCCAAGATCTCTCTGACGGACTGATCATCTATTCTAGGTACCGTGATGTCACTTCGGATTCCAGGTATGGAAACACTGATGATCTGGTGATTAGATTCAGATGGTGTGGGGAGAAAGTCTTGACCGGCTACTAATAGGATAAGGCTGCGGTGATTCTGTAATAGAAACCCGAGATTCGAATAGTCTGAAATGAAGATCGCTCGAGAAGTTAGTTGACTATGTTCGGCATCAGTGCTCTGAAGGGTGGCTGCTAAGAAGGCATAAGCCTCCTCGAGCCGGAGATCGCCCCCAAGGGAAATTGTAGTTCGCCCCTCTACTAGAGCAGAGATCAACTGTTGAGCAGCATGCTCCCTTCCAGCTAAGACGATCTTTTCGTCTAAGGGCACGGTGGTTGAAGTTAGCCAGTTATCTTGCCACCAACTTTGTAAGCTTTGAACCCCAGGTACAGTTTTGCCGAGGCGGTTTGCTAACCAGATGGTGGTGCCTGGGGCTTGTTCAAGCCAGGAGTCGATGCGATCCAAGTTATACGCCCGGACCTCTTTCCAAATGCCTTCCTGTGTTTTCTCAGCTTCCCAATCCCGCGCTTTGGTCCAAGGCTCTAGGATCACCTGAACATAGGTAACTTCATTTGTCGCCAAACCGCCTGGGAGATCGTGGCGTTTTGAATAGTCAAGATTAGCCTTTGTATTGCCTCCACTTACTGAGAACTCCCAGACAGACCACCCTTCGGGAATGAAAGGCGTCTGCTGAGAGCTATGTACTATTCCGTCGAACCCCGGACTGGCTATACCAGAACCACCAGGTATGTCGATTGAACCCACCCCATCGGCTGTTTCAAATATCAGGCGACGTATTAATATCGGCAAGATACTCGTAAACTCGGGAGCTTTTTTCGCTGCACTAAGGTCTTCACGGCTCAGGAGCGGCCACATAACGCTGCACCCTTTCTGACATGACGTTGTTACCCCTGTAGGGCCATAGACTACTCGGTAGCAACACATGGTCCTATTTCTGCATCGGTAGAGTACGAGGCTTTGTTGTTCCTCAGAAGAGGCGTTTTTTGTTACCAAATCGAAGGTGGTACTACACTCCGACGCCGCGGCCCCACGCATCTGCTACATTGACCAGGTGGAACGTTTCCTGAGCGATAGCCATTTCCTCATCGGTCGGGACGACCGCAACCGCGATCGCAGAGTCCTCAGTCGAGATCAAACGCGGCTCATCGGAACGAGTCGCGTTGAGTGCTTCATCGTATTTCACCCCGAGGACGCCGAGACGATCCAGGACACGGGCGCGGAAAGGCGCCGAGTTCTCGCCGATACCGGCGGTGAACGTGATGGCCTGGGCGCCGTCGACAGCCACATGGTAGCCACCAATGTATTTGGCCAGCCGATAGGTCGCGACATCGAGCGCCGTTTGGGCATCACGTTGGCCAGCATCAGCGGATTCCAAAACCTGGCGCATATCGGCGTGACCGGTCATGCCCAACAGGCCGGATTCGTGGTTCAGTACGCGATCGACTTCGTGGGCGGTAAACCCGTGGGAGGTTCCCAGGTGCGAAATGATCGACGGGTCAATATCGCCCGACCGGGTCCCCATCACCAGCCCGGCGAGGGGAGTGTAACCCATCGAGGTGTCCACGGATTGACCGCCTTTGATCGCTGTCGCCGAGGCCCCGTTGCCCAGGTGCAGGATAATGCCGTTGAACTCGGCACGCTCAATGCCTAACAGGTCAGCGGTTTTGCCGGTGACCAGGTCGTGGCTGGTGCCGTGGAAGCCGTAGCGACGGATCCCGTAGTCGGTGTACCAGGAGTTCGGCACGGCATACCGCCATGCGTGCGGCGGCATCGTCTGGTGAAACGAGGTATCGAAGATGACGACCTGGGGCATATCGGGCCACTTGTTGCTGATGGCGCGCAGGCCCTCGGCGGCCGGTGGATTATGCAGCGGAGCCAGCGGTGCCAACCGGTCGATGGAACGGATAACTTCGCGATCCACCAGCGCTGGAGCCTTGAAGCGTTCCCCGCCGTGGACCACGCGATGGCCGGTTGCCGCAATCGTGCGACCATCGAGGATTTCGTCGAGCTCTTGGGCCACGACGTCGAGGGCTTCGGTGTGGTTGGCGATGGGCGCCCCGGGTACCCCGATGCGTTCGATCAGTCCCGAGGCTTGGATGGGGTTGGCGGTGTCGGTGCCGTCGTCGTTGAGTTCCCGCAGCTGGTATTTCAGCGATGAGGAACCCGAATTGATCACCAGAATGAGCATGCTTGTCCTTATGCCGTGTCAGCGGGTTAGTTGGCTTGGGCCTGGATTGCGGTGATGGCCACGGTGTTGACGATGTCATCGACCGTGGTGCCGCGCGACAGATCGTTGACCGGTTTGTTCAGGCCTTGCAGGACCGGTCCAACGGCGACCGCCCCGGCCGACTGCTGGACGGCCTTGTAGGTGTTGTTGCCGGTGTTGAGATCCGGGAAGACGAACACGCTCGCGTTGCCGGCGACCTCGGAGTCGGGCATTTTCGAGGCTGCGACCGAGGCTGAGACCGCGGCGTCGTACTGCAGTGGGCCATCGACCATCAGGTCCGGGTTGGCGGTCTTGACGAGCTGGGTGGCTTCGCGGACCTTCTCAACGGCTTCACCCGAACCGGATTCCCCGGTCGAATAGGACAGCATCGCCACGCGGGGTTCCACACCGAATTGTTCGGCGGTGGCGGCCGAGGCAGCGGCGATATCGGCCAGTTGTTCGGCGTTCGGGTCGGTATTGACTGCGCAGTCGCCGTAGACCAGGGCGCGGTCGGGCAAGAGCATGAAGAACACCGAGGAGACAATCTTGGTGCCGGGCTTGGTCTTGACGAATTCCAGCGCCGGGCGGATCGTGTGGGCCGTGGTGTTGGCAGCACCCGAGACCATGCCATCGACGTGACCCTGCTGAACCATCATCGTGCCGAAGTAGGTGGCATCCAGCATCATCTCGCGAGCAAAGTCGAGCTTTACCCCGCGGTGCGCGCGAGCCTCGGCATACGCTTGCGCATACGGCTCACGGTCGGGAGACTCTGCCGGGTTGATCAGGTCAATCCCGGAAAGATCCACGCCGAGTTTGGAAGCGGTCTCGTGGATTTCGTCGATATCGCCCAGGATGGTCAGGTCGCAGACCCCACGACGACGTAGAATTTCGGCGGCGCGCAGGATCCGTTCATCGTGGCCTTCTGGCAGCACGATGCGTTTGCGGTCGGCAGAGGCTCGGGCGGTGAGCTGGTGAAGGAACCGCACCGGGGTCATCGCGGTCGGTTGGGCCAATTCGATGCGGGAGAGGAGTTCGTCCTCGTCAACGTGCTGGTTCCATGCGCCCAGGACGGCGGCGGTTTTGCGCGGTTGAGCCGCCGAGAGGCTCGACGGCACAGCGGCGACGGCCCGGGCCATCGTAAAGGTATCGGAAAATGACACGAACACCGGGAAGGGCGCATCGGAGTAGAGGCGCTGGATCATCGGGTTGGGTTCGATCCCGTTGGTCAAAATCATGCCGGCCGGGACCGGGAAGTCCGCGGTGCGGGCCGCGGCTAGGGTTGCCAGGATCGCATCTGAACGATCCCCTGACACAATCACCAGCGCGCCGTCGTTGAGCACCTGGAGAAAGTTGCCGCCCTCCATCGAGACGGCCTTGACCTCGGAGACGTCGCGGTCCAGCTGCTCGGACCCGGCAACCCAGTCCAGACTCAGAGCCGAAGCCACTTCGCCGACCGTGGGGTGGCGGAGCTCTTCAAGCTCGGGGATGATGTAGACCTTGCGCTGATTCGTGCCCGGTTTGATGGTTTTGGCCATTTCATCGAGCAGCGAGGGCTCGGCGCGGTTGACCACAATGGACAGGAGTTCGGAGCCGGCGTCACGCAGATTGGATCGGGTCAGCTCCACGGCGTCGGAGGCTTCTTGGGCGGTGAGCCCCTGGGCCGAGACGACGGCGAGTACGGGCGCGTTGAAGTGTAAGGCAAGATCGGTGTCGATTTCGCGCTCAAATCCGGTGTCACCGTTGAGTAGGTCGGTGCCCTCGATGACTACCGCGTCAACGTTGGCGGCCACGGCCTCATAGGCGACGACGAGTTCGGCATAGAGCTCGTCTTGTTTGCCCGAGGTAATCATCGCCCGGGCGTAAACATCGGTGACCCCGCCGGTGGCTGCGGTCTCATCCAGGTCGAAGGTTTCGCGCATCAACTGGACCATCGAGTCACCGTGTACATCGTCGCCGGGTACGATCGGGCGGAAGTATCCGACGCGGCCGGTGTGTCGGTTTAGCGCGTCGGCCAGTCCCATCGAGACTAGGGTTTTGCCGGCTCGGACCGTCGTCGTTGTGATGTAAATACCTTGGGCCATGCTCACGTCCCTTTCAAGTCAACGGGTGGGTGCACCGTCACCAACTATAGTCGTGCGCCGTGGTCATGTTTACGATGGGAACATGATTCTAGCTTTCTCCATTTCTGTAGCAGGTGTCGGTGAACTCGGCGAACACGCGGCCGCCAATAGCCCCGAGGACGCCGTGACCGGATCGGTGGCACGCGCAGTGGCCGCCGCCTACGACGTCGTGCGCAACTCTGGGCTGCCGCACCGATTGTCGTCGATGTTTACCGAAATCGAAGGTGACTGGGACGAGGTCATGGGCGTGCTAAAACAGTGCGTCGACGCCGTGGAACCCTATGGCGCCCGGATTTCGATCACGATGAAGGCCGATATCCGCCCGGCCAAATCCGGCGGGCAGCTCGACGCCAAGATTGACCGAGTCAACGATCTGCTGGATGGCGGAGCCCAGTGATCTGGCCGTTCAAACGCAAAACCACAACCGAAACCGGGGCGCAGTATTACCTGCGTGACGCCGCGGTGGCCGATGCCCGGGCCCTGGTCGATTTCAAACACCGCGCCTGGCGGGCAATGTACGGCCACCTCAAAGACGACGCGTTTTTTACTCAGGCCGAGGCCACAACGGGCGAACAGGTGAAGTACTGGCAGGCGCGCATTACGAAAGGCTACAAGATCTGGATCGCCGAGGATCTGCGCGACCGGATCATCGGAACCATTCACGCCACAACCAAGCACAGCGAACACACCGCCGAATTCGTTGAGCTCTATAGCGTGGGCGACGTCCAGGAAATTCGGTACTTCTATCTGGCCGACGATGCTACCGTCACGATCGGCAAGGCCCTCCTGGGCCAGGCGGTCGGGGACGCTCCGGCGATCACCTGGGTGTCGGGGAATGCCCCGCTGGTGGTCCAAAGCCTGCGCGAGGCTGGATTCAAAGAACTTGGCGAACCGGTCGACCCGGCCGTAGCACCGTGGCACGGCGTGGCGCGTCAGGCTATGGTTCGATCATGAGTAAACAGCGGCGCAACCAGAAACAATCTGCGGTGAATATCGAACCCGGCATCTATGAGATCGATTCGGGCACCGCGGAAATCCGCCCGGACCCGTTCACCCCGGGCGCTTGGGAGCTGCTGCTCAACGGTGTGCAATCCTCCCAGATCATCCCGGACGAACCCCAACGCCTCGGCTTCGAGTACATGCGATGGATCGCCATCGCAGTGGGTTTTCGTTACCCACAAGACGCCCACCTGCGGTTCTTACACCTGGGCGGTGGGGGAGCGACCCTCGCCCGGTGGGGTGCCGACCGCTACCGGAACTCGCGCCACACCACGGTCGAAATGGATGCCAAACTCACCGAACTGGCCCGCAATAACTTTGGGCTACCGCGCGCCCCCATTGTCAAGATGCGGGTGGCCGAAGCCGGGCAGGTCCTCGCCGAGACCCGACCCAACAGCTGGGATGTCATCATTCGCGACGTCTTCATTGGGACGACCCGCGGCGACCACATCACGCCGATGCACCTGACCGGCCTGGAAGCCGCCGAACAAGCCGCCAGCGCCGTCGGTACCCAGGGCGCCTACATTCTCAATTATGGTGGCTCTCCGAATCTACAGCCCGCGCGCGAAGAAGCCGCAGCCCTGGCCCAAGCATTTGCCCACGTCACCCTGATCTCGGATGCGACCATGTTTAAAGGACGACGCCGCGGCAATATTGTCATGGTCGGGAGTCAAACTCCGTTAGCCACCCCCGAACTCGGGGGCATGGAGGCCTTCACCGCAGCTCTACGTGCCGAACCCATACCGGCGCAGGCAAAGTTCGGGGTGGCGACCACGAATTTCATCGCCGGCACGCCACCGTCGCTGACACCATTGCTACGTCCACAAGATGCGCTGTAGAAGGGCTTAGTCAGGCCCGACTTCGGCGCTAGAATAGAAACAGGAACTTCGCATCCGAACCGTGGAGGCGAGATGACCGTACGGAGGGAACCGCCATGACCGAGCAATTTCATGACCCAGCCAAAAAGGTGAATGCAGACACGGACCTGCCTGTTAACCCCACCAAGAAAAAACACGGTGTTGTCGTCGGGGTGGATGGCTCCAAACGGTCACTGGCAGCTGCCATCTGGGCGCTGCGTGAAGCCAAACGCATTAGTGCACCACTGACCATGGTCTCGGCCTACACCTTGCCGATCTTTCCATCCGTCGCGGTGGACGCTGCCACCGGAGGCCACGAGGACTCCGCGCTGGCCCAATCGTGCCGCCAGATCTTAGAAGCCACCAAAGCCGAACTCGGCGATACCGAAGGCGTGGACATCCGCTGCAACGTTGAACTCGGCGATCCCGGTACGGTGCTCGTTGATTATTCTCACGACGCCGAGCTGCTGGTTGCCGGTCCGCGTGGCCGCGGTGGCTTCCTGGGCCTGTTGGTCGGTTCGGTCTCCCGCGGCCTGCCAGCACACGCCAAGTGCCCGGTCGTACTGGTGCCACGCGGTGCCGAAGAATCCCGCGCCAGCACCGATACGCCGGTCGTTGTCGCGTCTGATGGTTCCGAACAGGGCCGCGTTGCCATGCTGCGGGCCGCCGAAGAAACCATTCGTCGCAGTCCGTCGTGTCGTTTGAAGGTCATCACCGCGATGGCCCCGGTCTCCTCGGCCGTTGAATGGTTGCCATCCACGGTTGATGAGCGCGCGATGTTTGATGAACTGCGCGACAAACTCGACGCCGGGGTGGCCTGGCTGCAGTCTCACTTCCCGAAGCTAAATATCGAAGCTGAAGTCATTGACGGTGTGCCCGTTGATGCGGTTGTCGCGGAATCCGAATCCGCCCGCCTGACCGTCGTCGGGACGCGCGGGTTAGGTGGCTTTACCGGAGCGCTACTGGGCTCGACGTCGCAGGGCATCGCGGCTCATGCTCGCGGGCCGGTCATGATCGTTCCGTACTACGACGATCCACGCCTGCACGACCGCCCAGAGTTCGGCCCGATGATCAATCAAGATCCGCAAGAGTAAACCACGAACTACCTAAAAATACTGGGGCGCTGCATACCAAACGGTGTGCAGCGCCCCAGTTGTCGTGCTATTGAATTATTACCTCTAAGGATCCGGAGAACTTCCCCGGACTCCGAATCCCTAGAGGATGCTAGAGGTTAGTATCGGCCACCAACGGAGAGCATGTTGTATGGCGAGTAGTGCAACCCGGTGACCGTAATACCGGTCGATGGGTTCCGAGCGTGTGCAATCTGGCCGTTGCCGATGTAGATCGCCACGTGGTAGATACCAGACTGTGCACCGTTATTTGACCAGAACACCAGGTCGCCAGGGCGCAGGTTGTTCAGCGAAACGTACTGCTTTGCTGCACCGTACTGGGCCTTGGACTGACGTGGCAGCGATTTACCGGACTGTGCGAATGCTGCAGACGTGAAGCCTGAGCAGTCATAGCCCTTCGGGCCGTTGCCGCCCCACGAGTAGAAGGTTCCGGATTCTTTGGTCTTATTGACAGCCCAGTTGACCGCCCCGGACATATTGGAACCGGCCGAAGCTGCGGTGACCTTTTGAGGTGCAGGCTTCGGTTTTGGTGCCTGGGTCTTGGTCTTCGTCGGAGTCGGCGTAGGTGTCGATGTCCGCGTCTGAGTCGGGGTAGGCGTTGGTGTCGGAGTTGGTGTGGCTGAACGTGTCGCCGTCGGTGCTTGGGTGGCCGGAGGCGTTTGCGAAGCACTTTGCGTCGGCGACGACGTTGCAGTTGGCGATTGCGTGGCGGTCTGCGTTGGTGTCGACGACGGCGTTGGCGAAGCCTCTGGTGACGGCTCCTCGGTCGGCGTCACTGGTGCTTGTTGAGCCTGCTCAGTGCTGGTTGGTGAGGCAGCAGAGTTTGGTAGCTCGCCACCATTGTTCTGCACGGCGCGATCTTCGCGAGCCTCGTTATCGAGATCATCTACGGTTTCATCAGAGCCGCTGGCTTCAAGAGTCGCGGCGGCTTCGTCGCGAAGTCGCTGGGCTTCAGCTTCAGCTTCTTGACGTTGTTGTTCGAGGCGTTCCAAACGCTCTTGTTCTTCGCGTTTCTTACGCTCTTCTTCGTCCGCTATTTCTTGAGCTTTTTTCGCAGCTTCCTTGGCGGCTTCTGACTTGTTGGTCGCTTCGCCTTCAAGGTGTTGTGCTGCGTTCTGGTTCTGCTGGGCCGTGTCGACGTCACCGGCTAATGAATTCGCCAGTTGCTGTTCGGTCGCGTCCTGTGCCAGCGCGTCTTCGTCGCCCAACAGGAACTCTTCAGTAGTCAAGCTTCCGTTGCGATACATGTCCGCAACG
>ERZ1032895.233-NODE-233-length-11520-cov-4.309202_pt1 | contig 11520 bp, 10 predicted proteins | sample MGYA00516687_ERZ1032895 | MGnify/ENA primary metagenome ERZ1032895 (study PRJEB33719, sample SAMN04261600) | wastewater metagenome | biome: rural village; feature: latrine urine exit; material: soil | place: El Salvador | collected 2013-01-14 ... | reverse complement strand
AGGATTATAGGCAATTTCATAAGTAGTTGTCGCCCCAGTTTTAGTAGGAGTACAAGCACTAACACCGTCGAGTTTTTCGACATTTGCGGCAATGGTTTTTACATCGGTGGCACAAGTAATTCCACGAACTTTAGTCGTGAGGTTTTCTGTAGTAACGGTTGTTTGTACTTCTTCTGCAACAGATTGTGCATACGTAGTTGTCGAAGCGGCCAATAGCATGATGGCCATGGTGAAGATATAAGTGATTTTCATTTTATTCTGATTTTAAAATTGTTTGTTAACTGTGTTTTTGGACCAAAACCCAATGGGTCTGTGGATAATTTCCGAAATACGTTGTTAACCAATTTTAGGCGGTTGCCAAAAGTCAGCAATAAATTGTGATGCAATATTGGTCTGATAGCCATAAGCCTGCTTTGCTCGCGGCTCTGGCTGGGGTGTTGTTTCATTAATAGGTGTCGCTACATACAGCATAACGCACGCACTACAAATCTGAAACGGATTGCACATGCCGTTGTCTTCTTGCGACTGCCGATCCTCGGCTCCCGCCCCATCCGTGTCTGTATCTGCCACACACATGGTGTTGGTGCAAAATGCTATCTCGTTTTCAAAGGAATACGCAAGCGCATCAATCCCCGGTTTCACCGAAAGAAAGATCACCGTAAAGCTTATTATGTAGGCTAGGATTTTCATCAAATCAGGACAAAACTACGAATTATTGGTTGAGTTTTTTTATTTCTGTGGGAAAATATTAACGGTTGTCTCCTCCTACGCTAAAGCTACGGAGGACACGGGTTGCCGGTTGTAAATTTAAGCCCATTTCGCACTTCGTACCTTGCACCCCGTACCTCCAACTTCCAACACCTCCAAGTCACCCCCTCGCTCCCTCGCTCCCTCTCCAAGTCGCCTGTTGTCAGTTGTCAGTTATCGGTTAAAAATTTGTCCATGCCTAAATAACATTAACCATCCCTTTTCGTTTTCGATTTCGTTTTCAATTTCGATTTCGTTTTCCTCTGGGTTTCACGCTGAGGCGCAGAGTTTTACGCGGAGGACGCAGAGGGGTATAACTCATAAATTTAATTCAGTATAAAAATTCATCATTTTCAAATTGTATCATTCTCAAATTATCACATTTTCAAATCTTCAAATTGACACATCTCCAAGTCATTCTTCGCTCCCTCGCTCCCTCTTTAAGTCGTTTGTTATCTGTTGTCGGTTGAAAATTGAACATTGAAAATTAAAACCCATCTCCTCATCTCCCCATCTCCAAGTCTCCAAGTCCCCAAGTCTCCCCATCACAAAAACCCCAAGTCCCAAAATCCCAAACCCAACGTTTCCTCAGTTTTCCTCTGCAAAGCCGCTGTGTTTTCCCAATTCTTCGTATTATTGTTACGCTTGGAACAGATATTTCCAGAGCACCAATTCAGTTTTATCTTGTGTTGTGGACTGGATGCAACGCTTTAAACATTCAATACTATGTCGCATGCTGTTAGATTTGCCGTTTCTCTGGATCGAGAGTTGCTCGAAAGCTTCGATCGCGTTATAGAAGAACAAGGATACAACAACCGGTCGGAAGCGGTTCGGGATCTCATTCGCGATAAGTTGGTTACCCAAAACTGGGATGATAAAGAGGAAACTGTCGGAACCATTACGTTGATCTTCAACCACCACCTCTACTCACTGTCCGACGATATCACCAGCAAACAACACGAACATCACGGATTGATCATCTCGTCGATGCACCTGCACTTAGACCACGATAACTGCCTAGAAATCATCGCCGTGAGAGGCAAAGGAAAGGAAATACGCGAATTGGCCGACGCTTTGATCAGTATGAAAGGCGTTAAACACGGAAAGCTCACGCTCACGACCTCCGGGAAGGAAATCTCCTGATTGGGAAACAGGAAAGGACTTCAGACAGTAAGACTTCCCTCCTTCACTAAAGCTACGAAGGGTGTGTAAACGTAGGACAAGCAGTGTGTGATCACTACCTCTCGAAGGCAGCTATAAAAACTCGTAAGTGTTGAACCCGCTTCGGGGTTCTGAGTGATGAGGAGGTCGGCACACCCCATACTGCACTGCGTTTGTATGGGGTTATCAATGTTTGACTCCGTTGGAGTCAGTGTGTATGCCGGTTGAACCCGCGATGGGATTCTTATCAGGTTTCCGTACTACAAACCCATATTGCACTGCGTTTGTGTGGATTAATCACATTCGGTTCTTGCTTTACACCACAACCTTAAAAGTTATAACTCACGCCAACACTGAAATTCCGCAGTGGTGAAACGGAATATGATTGTCCGTCACCCGGGCCTCCATTGTCGAACGTATAGGATGCGTAATTCTCATCGAAGATATTATTCACTTCCACAAAAATTTGACCTTTATGAGCACTAGTCTTTGCGAAATTATAAAATAGCATGGCATCGGCACGGGTGTATCCGCCGTAATAGAAAAAGTTCTCTAGGCCGGTTGCATATTTGCCAACATCTCTCACATTTACTCGTGCGCCAAACCCAGAAGTTAGCGTATAGTCAACAGCGATATTGGTTACCGTGCGCGGAACACTATTTAGCTCCTTACCTTCTAAAGTCTTATCCTCATTACTCTTTATCTCGGTTTTAATATAGGCGAAAGATCCGTTGATATTTAATCGTTTCACAGGCTGTGCGTTTACCCCTAACTCCACGCCACTTCGCTGTGTTTTACCCGCGTTGATAAATTCGCCGGAACCCGGTGCTGTTTCGTTGATTTCTTTGGATGTATTCAAAATAAACCCAGTTACGTTCATTCCTAAATAAGGATTATATGCATACTCTACTCCTGCCTCATACTGCCATATTTCCGAAGGATCGACGTCCGTATTCCTATCGTATCGGATAGAACCTTCAGGCAATGCAAATCCATTGGAAATGTGCGTTTTAAAATCAAAGCCTTCAAACAAAGTAGAACGGAACCCGAATTTTGGACTCACATGTGATAGGTTGTTTAAGGACTTCTTTTCGTAAACCGTATTCGGATCGCGCATTTCTAAGCTTCCGTCATAAACGTCATAGCGAAGTCCTATGCTGGGTCTGAAATACGGGCTTATATCAAATTCCGCTTGTCCGAAAACTGAAAAGGATTGCAATTTATAACTTCGATCCTCTCTTTTATTATCCCTAACTCTATTGGCGGTGCCCCATCTTTCGGCATCGGTAAGTTCGTTAAAATACTCCACCCCACCAATCCAATTCACCGCAACTGCGCCAAAGGTGTTTTGACCATTTAGATTGGCTCCCGTACCGTATAGATTACGGGTCACATAGTTTTCAGACTGTCCTCCTGGCAAATACCCGAATTTCATATAACGTTGATAGTTTTGTTGCACCGCGTATCCAAAAACCAACAAGCGAAGGTTGTCTTTAAAACTGTGATTGATATCGATTCGTTCGGAAGCAAAGTTTTTTCTCCCGCCGTCATTCTCGGCATTAAGAGCTTGTTTGTTACGTCGGTTTCTATCGTGAAACTGTTCCGTAGGAATATAGCCGGTAGCATCCCACTGGCCGCTATAGGCTTTGAGGTTTAAAGAAATATCGGTGTTTTCTGTAAGATCGTAAGCTACGCGTCCGTTTAGGTTTCCTTTTAAAAACTCGGAGTTTTTCTTATAGCCCCCTGTGCGATAGAGTTGCGCCGCAAAATTGGTTCTTAGTGTTTTCTCGCCCATGGCAAATGGTTTTCCGAGAGCCACTTGTGCATCGACGGTTTCAAAAGAACCCGCCTTTAAACTCAGGTCTTGATATTCCCCTCCTTTTCTTGTTTCAAAAGCTAAGGTGCCCGCCATACCAAAGCGTCCGAACAACGCAGATGATGGACCTTTATAGACATACACCTTGCTGATGTTCAGTGGAATGATCAGATTCATATCGGCATAGCCATCGTGATTTCCCTCGCCTTCGTTCAACGAAACGCCATCTACTTCAATGGCTGCTTGCCCTTCGTGACCTCCACCACTGAACCCTCGTAACATAAAAGCATCGGCAACGCCCCCTTGGTTATAGGCTCCAATCTCTACGCCTGGCACTTGATTTAAAACATCTAGCGGACTGGTGAGATGTAGTTTTTTGATCGTACTCAAGGTAATGGTATTGATTGTTTCCGATCTGTTGCGCATTTTAAACCCTCCACCCTTGATAACGATTTCCTTTAAATCTAACGGATTTTCATAAAGGGTGATAGCAACTGAAGATGTTCGTCCTGCTTCTACTTTTATAGCTGTGGATTTGGTTTCAAAACCCACCGCCGATGCGACCAACGTATAATTTCCTACGGGAATACCGGATAGTGTGTATTCGCCAGCCTCATTCGAATAGGTTCCAAATTCGGTATCTAAAAGGGTTAGGTTGACACGGTCTAGGGCCTCTCCACGCTCTGAGCGTACGTGGCCGATAAGCGTTCCGGTTTCCTGAGCTACGGCAGAAACAGAAGCTAAACTGAAGAAGTAAAAAAGAAACAACGTTATTTTCTGATTCATAATGCAATAGGGATTGAAATGGTTAGTTAGTATTACTAATTGGTGCATTCGTAATATTTAACAAACATAAATGATTTTGTTTAATTGCAATGCACATTATTTAGATTATTGAGGGGGATCGGTTGTCGGATGTCGGTTGGCGGTTGTCAGTTGTCAGTTGTCAGTTGTCAGTTTGAGCACGCCTGAATAAGGTTGCCTTTTTTCTGGTTAATAATTTATCTTATATTTCGGTTTATGCTGTTCCCTTAAGCTATTAACATAAGTTTCAAATTCTGTTGGTTTCATTTTATTCAATGAACCATGTGGTCTTTCATTATTATATAGATAGATCCATTTGGATAACATTTTAATTGCCGTTTTAAAGGGTATATCCATATTCTCAAAGTTAATATATTCATTCTTTAATATTCCATTTAAGGATTCAGCATGTGCATTTTCCCAGGCCTTTCCTCCCATACTTGGGTTTACCTTGGTACGCTCATAGTGCGACTTCATGATATCGCTTCCATATTGTGATCCCTTGTCAGAGTGGAAGACCAGCCTCTCAAGATCCCCATCCTTCATGCCTTCTATTGACATCAAGAAAGAAGGCTCCACCGTATCCTCAACTCTCATGGTTGTCGAGAGTGACCAGCCTTTTATGTAACGTGTATAGACATCCAATACTAGCGTGAGATAGTAGTGGTTTCTATATCCAATGGGGATATAAGTAATATCGCTCACAAACAATTTATTCTTACCCGTTATTATTCTTCCACTGATCAGATTGCTGTAAAACCGCTCCCCAGCATAGGTAGTCCTTTGGTAGTTGCGTTTGCGCGGGATCCTAAAACCGTTGTTCAACAGCACCTTTTCGGTACGGTCACGGCCAAGTCCACAAGGCTTGATCTCATCAAAAATCTTCCGACAGCCCATTTTTTTATGATCCACTCTGATCTCTCTGGCCATTTCAATGATCGCACCTTCCTTTTTCAGTAGGTCTTTGGCCCGTGATAAACGGCCATAAAAACCTTGCTTTGTTATTCCTACCATTGCATAGATATCGTTCATCTTATGGCAATGTGACGACTTGTTCATCCGGAAAACCTCTATGACAGTCGTTTGGACTTTTTTTCAATATCCATTCCGAGTTCATCTGATGCCACCTCAACTACCTTTTCCAAATAATCAATCCGAAGTTGTTTCTGACCCAGGGACCTCTCCAATAGCTCAATGCGGCTCTGAAGGTCTGCATTCTTCTTTGATAAACTTTTATCCTCCACTATTACACGTGTCTGCTTTTTATACATCTCTGAGTACTTGTGAAGCCACTTATAAATGGCTGTATGACTCAGTCCATAAATTTTACTTACCTCGGATACTCGGATCTCTCCGCGCTCAATCTGCTTTACCAGATCAAGCTTCAAGGATAAATCAAAAGTACGTTTTAAATTCTCTTTTTTCATGTTTAATTGAATGATGAAAAAAGGCAACCTATTTTAGGCTTAATCAGTTGTCGGTTAAATTCTGTTTTTTCGATTTCGATTTCGATTTTCAAGGGTTCACGCCGAGGTCGCGGAGTTTTGCGCGGAGTACGCAGAGTATTTTTGCATACCAATTTAGCGCTTCGCAAATAGCACACATTGAGCATTGAGCATTGAACATTGACATCGCGCCCTCTGTGCCTTCTCTGTGGCCTCTGTGGTTATTCTCGGTTGGCGGTTGTCGGTTGTCGGTTTGTAGGGTCCTAAATAAGGTTGACCACCCCTTTTTCGATTTGGATTTGGATTTGGATTTCCTTTTCCCTTGGGGATTCACACAGAGGCGCGGAGTTTTGGGCGGAGTTCACGGAGGGGAGTGACTCATAATTTTAATTCATTACAAAAGCCATCCGGATTCAAATTAGCTCATTTTTAAATTTTTAATTGACACATCTTCAAATTGATACATCTCCCAGTCTCAAAGTCACCAAGTCTCCCCCTCTCCAAGTCACCCTCGCTCAATAAGCTCTTCAAAACGAATAATCCGATTGCAGGTTTGTTTCAACAAGGGCATTTCGTGGCTAATCACCAACATACCGAGTTGTCGTTCGTTGACGAGTCGCAAAACGGTTTGCCAGATTTGGGCTACGGTAATGGCGTCGAGCATGGTGGTCATTTCGTCGGCAATCAAATATTTTGTTTCGGGTGCGATGGCTCTTGCAAGGCAAAAGCGCTGCAGCTCTCCGCCCGATAGCTGTGAGGGGTAGCGGTGCATCCACGTGTCGCTAATGCCTAATTCTGCCAGAAACGCTGGACTATACGTTCCTGATTCGGCTAATACCTGTTTCATCCTCCAACGCGGATTGATGGTCTTCTCAGGATGTTGTCCGATTAATTGAACCGGGTTCCTGCCTTGAATCGGATACATTTTTCCATCGACAGAAACCGAGCCTTTATCGGGTTTTAGATAACCCGCAAGGATGTTGGCAAAGGTAGATTTCCCAATGCCGCTTTGTCCGTATAATCCAACCACTTCACCGGGTTTTATACTAAATTCCACCGCGTCGAACAGCCAGTGATCGGCGTGATATCCAAAGCTTATCTTATTGACCTTTAGCATAGAAACATCGTGTTATTCCGTTATCAACTACAGCGGACTGGGGTTTGTTTTGTTTACAATAATCGGTCGCTATGGGGCAACGGGGTTCGAAGACACAGCCTGTGAAAACTTCTTCGGCTTCGGGTTGATTTCCTGCCAACGCCATAAAATCATTCTCGGGCAAAGCACGCCACAACGCCTTTGTATACGGATGTCTTAACCTTTCGCCATCACCTGAAAAATCTTCGATATTGGCAACTTCTATGGTTTCACCAGCATAAAAGACAGCGATTCTATCAGCTATTTTTAAAGCAGCGTGAATGTCGTGGGTGATGAACATAACCCCTGAATTTGCTTTGCTGAGTTGTTTTATATGGTGAAGCGTTTCTTCCCAAGCTTCTTGGTCTAATCCGGGGGTGGGTTCGTCGGCAATGATCAGTTTTGCCTGGCTCACCATCGCTGTGGCGATCAATACCCTTCGCGCCATCCCTCCCGAAAGTTCAAAGGGATACTTTCTCCCTGTTTCCGGTGGCAAGCCCAACTTTCGAAAAGCTTCTTCTTGGATTTTCTTACGGTTCTTTTTGTCACCAATAACGCTTTGCACTTGTCTGCTTGTTCGCATCAGTGGATCTAATGCCTTGACGGATTGGGGAATCAACGCGATATCCTTCCCACGTAAAACTTCTTGACGCTCTTTCGTCAACGCATCGCCTTCAAACAACAACGTGCCTTGGGTTTCGGCATTATCGGGTAGGATGCCCAAAATAGAATCTGCGAGCAGACTCTTTCCCGAACCACTTGCTCCCACTACAGCGACAATTTCGCCAGGGTGAATGGTCAATTCAAAATCGCGAATCACTTGGATGTAGGTCGGTTCCAAACCGTCTTTATACTGTGGAAAGGAAAGCGAAAACTCCTTCACCTCCAGCAGCGGTGTTCCGCAATTTCGTTTTGCTTTATTTTTCATCATCCCGCTCATCCTTTTTGTCCTTTAAACGGATCGAAAACCTTGCGTAAATTCCGACCTAAATTATCAAAAACAGCCACCATCAACAACAACATTAATCCTGGGAAAAGCGCCAACCACCACATTCCGGAAGACAGATAACCCATCGCTTCCGAAAGGATGATACCGATGGCGGGTTGTTCAGACGACAGTCCGAAGCCCAAGAAGGTAATGCTTGCTTCGTGTAAAATGGCGTGGGGAAACATCAAAACAAACCCGATAAACAATTGTGGAATGAGATGGGGCACGATGTGATGGCGTGCAATCCAAAACCACGATTTGCCCATATTTCGTGACACTTTGATGTATTCTGTGTTTTTTATCTGCATTATTTCTGCGCGTAACAATCGCGCCAATCGCGGCCAGTGGGTTAATGCTACGGCAATAATTACCCCCTTTAGTCCCCCACCGAGCATAAAGGAAATCAAGATAAGCGCCACGATGTGCGGAAAGCCTAAAAACAAATCAATAAAGCCCGTCACTAAGGAGTCGAATGTCTTGCTTACGAGCAATAGCAAGCTGAGCAACATCGCGATGAGCGCACTTATGGCTGCCGCCAACAGACCAACCCAGAAACTCAAGGTGAGTCCTTTTACGGTGCGCACGAACATATCGCGCCCCAACCAGTCCGTTCCAAAAGGATGGGCAAAAGATGGAGGTCTGTTTGCGGCGTCGAAATTTACCGACAATCCTTCAGTTCCGATAAAAAAACCACTCCCAACCAAAGCGAGTAATAAGATGACTCCGACAATCGCCAAAGTCAGTGCTCGTTTTCGCGTATTTCTTTTTACCGAACGGTTTAGTGGAAAATATTTAGCTAAAACCTCCGTCATGACACCGTGTTATTTTTCATTCTAGGATCGATGACGATATACAGTAAATCGGCTATGAAGTTGCCGACAAATATAAAGACCACACTAAACAAAGTAATGCCTAACAACAGCGGTACGTCTCCACCTAACCCGGCTTTGACAACCGCTTGTCCTAATCCGGGATATGAAAACACTTGTTCGGTCAATACTGCCCCACCAAAAAGTTCACCAAAAGAGGCGAAGTGCAGGGATATCGCCGGCAGCGAAATGTTTCGCAATCCGTGACGCCACAGGAGTTTAAAGCCGCCTTCTCCTTTCGCTCTTGCAAAGCGAATGAATTCGCTATTGAGCACTTCAATCAGTTTTTCTCTGGTATGCAGTGCGATTCCCGCCACGCCAACAATACTCAACGTCAGAACGGGCAAGACCAAGTGATGTACTTTGTCTGCAAAGCTCACTTCTCCTGCGAGACTGCCTGCCGGGGAAGCCAAGCCAACGGGGAACCAACCCAGATAAGCGGCAAAGAACATCAGCAGTAATAATCCGAGCCAAAATGCGGGTGTGGAAGCCAGAATAAAACAGTAGCTTTTGATGAGTCGATCGAGGAAGGAACCTTGGTTCATCCCTGCGATAACGCCTAATAAAAATCCGATAATCCCCGAAAACAACCACGCCAATCCCATCAGGGCAATCGAGGCAGAAAAGCGACTCATAATAATGTCGGCTACGGGTTTTCGATAGATTAAAGATTCCCCTAAGTTCCCTTGAACCACTGATTTAGCCCACTTCAGGTATTGTGTTGGTTTAGATTCATGCAATCCCCAATAGGCTTCGATATTTTCGCGTTGTTCGGGACTTATCCGGGCTATTTCTGCCCCTACGTACGACTTTACCGGATCGACTGGAGAATAACTTATCAGGATAAAAGACAGCAAGCTGATGGCGATGAGTAGCCCAGCTAGCTTTCCAGTTTTCTTCAAGATAAATTTAACCATCTATAAATCGTTGCTTGGTTCCCAATGCCAATATTCGATAAAATCGGTGAGCGGCCAATCGTGCTCGTGGGGTTGTATTTTTTGTGGTCCAATAACGAGGTTTTCGCGGATGAGATACAGGTGGTCTATATTGACCAACCAAACCCAGGGCGCGTCGCCTTTATTCGAAAATCCGGTCTCTCCATCCCACTGTGCTTTTTTCCAATAAGTATTGGCTTCTTCTAACGTTTTTGCACCAAGCGCCTTTTCAAAATAGAAATCGACTTGTTCGTTGGCATAGTAATTCGGATTGCTCAATCCATGGCCCCGAGCGTGACTGCTAAAAGCGTTATACAATTCCAACGGATCGTGGCTTCCCAAACCAAAAAGCGTTGCACTCGAATGCAATTCTTTCTCAATCGCATTCCAGTTTTTTCCTTTCACTGCGATTTCGATTCCTAACGGTTTCATCATATCTGCAAAGGCAATGGAAAGGGATTGGCGAATATGATCGTTAGACGGATAGTGTAAGGTGAATGCGGCTTTGACACCATTTTTCTGTCGGATTCCGTCCTTGGTTTCTTTCCACCCTGCGGCTTCAAGAATCTCTTTTGCTTTTTCGATATCGCCGTCGCGCGCTATTATCGTCTCGGGATTCCACCAGGGCAAATGGTCGGCAATCGAATACGCAGGTGTTCCATAGCCTTTTAGAACTCCCTTGATCAACACCTCTCGATCCACGCCCACATTCATCGCTTTTCGGATGGCGATATCCGAAGTCACGTTGTTTCCAATACGGCGACCATCAACCGTTTTCCCTTCATCGGGCAGAAATGGAAGGACGATTCCTCGATTGTCCACACTTTTTAAGACGAGTAATTTCATCCCATCAACCTGTTCGTTTGCCAAGCTGGGCGTAACCATTGCCACATCTACCTGACCGGCTTTTGCTGCAGCGAAGGCAGCGTCTTGCGATAGGAATAAAAATATCAATTGTTTAAAATAGGGCTGTTTCCCGTAGTAGTACGGATTGGCCTTGAGAATCAACTGTTGTCCTTTATCCCACTGCACCATTTCATACGGTCCTGAACCTATGGGGTGTTCGTTGTAGCCATTGCTGTAGGCATGTTCGGGAACGATTCCCAAACTGGTCAGATGATGTATGAAAGTGGAATTTCGTTGCTTCAATGTAAATTCAACCGTCTGATCGTCTAAACTCCGAACGTCTGCAAGATTGGTGAGATCTACAATTGAAGCACTATGCTTAGCGGTGTTAAAAGTGAAAACTACATCTTTGGCGGTAAGCGGTACGCCATCTGAAAACTGAATGCCATCGCGCAGTTTGACCGTCCACGTAAGACCGTCGTCGCTCACGGAATATTCACTTGCGGAATCGTTTATAACATTAAAGTCTTGATCGTATTTCAACAAGGTACTTTGAAAAAGCGGCGACGCATATTGCCCCCATCCCGTGGTGGGGTCAAAGCCGTTTTCGGGTTCTCCCCCTATGGCCAGGATTAACTGGTCTTTCTTTTCTGTTTGGTCGGTGTTTTTCTGTGCGTTTTTACAGGATAATAGCATTAAGGAAAACAGTAAAAACAGGGGAAGCCTTAATTTATTCTTGTTCATCAGGATTTTAATGAATTGTCAGTATACAAC
>ERZ1032895.232-NODE-232-length-11557-cov-4.060250_pt1 | contig 11557 bp, 12 predicted proteins | sample MGYA00516687_ERZ1032895 | MGnify/ENA primary metagenome ERZ1032895 (study PRJEB33719, sample SAMN04261600) | wastewater metagenome | biome: rural village; feature: latrine urine exit; material: soil | place: El Salvador | collected 2013-01-14 ... | reverse complement strand
CGGGCGCGCATGGCAAACGAGGTCATCAAGGCGCAAACCGCGCGGGTGAAACTCGCCAAGATGAAGGGCGAGTTGGTCGATCGGGCGCGCGCCACGACGCTGGTGTTCGATTTGGCCCGGCGTGAGCGCGATGCCTGGCAAGGCTGGCCGGCGCGGGTCGCGGCGAACATGGCGGCCGAGCTTGACGTCGATGCGCACGAAATGGAGCAGGTGCTCGACAAATACCTGCGCAAGCACCTGGCCGATCTCGCCGAGGTCAAACTTGAGCTCCGCTGATTTCGACGGCGCAGACGAGATCCGCGATGCCTGGCTTTCCGGCCTCGCCCCGGACCCGGCGCTGACCGTGTCGCAATGGTCGGACCGCCACCGGGTGCTGTCATCGCGAGCGGCATCGGAAGCCGGGCCGTATCGGACGGACCGCACCCCGTTCATGCGGGAAATCATGGATGCGCTGTCGCCCTCGAGCGCTGCCCAGCGCGTGGTGTTCATGAAGGCGGCGCAGGTCGGGGCGACCGAGGCCGGCAATAACTGGATCGGCTTTTGCATGCATCAGGCGCCGGGGCCGTTCCTCGCCGTCCAGCCGACCGTCGATCTGGCAAAGCGCCTTTCCCAGCAGCGGATCGATCCGCTGATCGAGGAAAGCGCAGCGCTGCGCGAATTGGTCATGCCGTCGCGGTCGCGCGATAGCGGCAACACGATCCTCGGCAAGAGGTTCCCCGGCGGTCAGCTGATCCTGACCGGCGCAAACAGCGCGGTCGGGCTGCGCTCGATGCCGGCGCGCTGGGTATTTCTGGATGAGGTGGACGCCTATCCGGGCGACCTCGATGGCGAGGGCGACCCGATCGCCCTGGCCGAAGCGCGCACGATCAGCTTCGGGCATCGGGCGAAGATATTTCTGGCCTCGACGCCGACGATCAGAGGGCTGTCGCGGATCGAGCGGGAGTTCGCAATGAGCGACCAGCGGCGCTATCACCTGCCCTGTCCGTTCTGCGGCGGGATGCAGTGGCTGAAATTCGAGCGCCTGCGCTGGCAAAAGGGCAAGCCGGAAACGGCCCATTATGTCTGCGAGCATTGCGAGGCGGAAATCGCCGAGCGGCACAAGACCTGGATGATGGACGAGGGCAACGGCGCCGAATGGCTCGCCACCGCCGACGACGAGACCCGCGAGCGGGCCGAGGCCGGCGGCGTGGTCGGGTTTCATATCTCGGGGCTCTATTCGCCGCTTGGCTGGCTGTCCTGGGAGACCATCGCGCGGGATTGGGAGGCCGCGCAGGGGAATGATGCGGCGCTGAAAACCCTTAAGAACACGGTTCTCGGCGAGACCTGGCAGGAAAAGGGCGAGGCGCCAGACTGGCAGCGGCTCTATGACCGTCGCGAAGAGTGGATGCTCGGCTCGGCGCCCGAGGGCGTTCTGGTCCTGACGGCCGGGGTCGATGTGCAGCGCGACCGCATCGAGATCGACGTCTGGGGCTGGGGGCGCGGGTTGCAGTCATGGCTAGTTGATCACGTGGTGCTGGATGGCGATGTCGCCCGGCCGGAAGTCTGGGCCGATCTGACCGAGTTTCTCGGCACCACCTGGCCGCATGAAGGCGGGGCGCAGATGGCGCTGGCGAGGCTTGCCATCGACTCCGGTGACGGCATGTCCACCGATGCGGTCTATTCCTGGGTGCGCGAGGTCGGGCGCGGTCAGGTGATCGCGGTTAAGGGCGTTGGCGGGTTCGATCGGGCGACGCCGGTCGATGGGCCGACTTATGTCGAGACCACCGAGGCCGGGCGGCGGCTGCGGCGGGGTGTGCAGCTCTGGAAGGTCGCAGGCGCGACGTTCAAATCCGAGACTTATCGCTTCCTGCGGCTGAATGCGCCGACCGAGGAAGAGCTGGACGAGGGCGAAGAATGGCCGGCGGGGTATATCCACATCCCGCGCGGAACCACCGCCGAGTGGATGAAGCAGCTGACCGCCGAGCAGCTGATGACGACGAAAACCCGGCAGGGGTTCCAGAAGCTGGAATGGCAGCAGACCCGCGAGCGCAACGAGGCGTTGGACTGCCGGGTCTATGCCCGCGCCGCCGCCTGGCTGATGGGGATCGACCGCTGGGATGAAGGGCGCTGGGAGGCGCTTGAAGAGCAAATATCCATGGGCCGCAAGAGCGCCGCCGATCCGGCGGGGCTTCCGAACCGGCCACCCACGAAACTGCCGCCGAAGCGCCGGAATGATTGGCTCGGCCCGCGGCGCGGAAACAGGTTCTGAAATGGCCGGATTCACCCATGAACAGCTGGTCGCCATCAAGATGGCTTATGCCACGGGCGTCACCCGCGTCAGCTATGACGGCAAAACCACCGAGTATCGTTCGCTGGCGGAAATGCGCCAGATCATCGCCACGATCGAGGACGATCTGGCCGCGCAGGCCGGTCGCCGTCGCCCCATCGCGGGCTTTGCCAGCTTCCGGAGGTCGTGATGGCTGATCAAAAGCCGCCTGTCCCGTTCAGCATCCTCGACCGGGCAGTTTCGCTGTTCTCGCCCGAGCGCGCGCTGCGCCGCCTCTATGCCCGCGAGGCCATCGCCCGTAAGCGCGGCTATGAGGCCGCCAGCAAGGGGCGCGGCACTTCGGGCTGGCGCACGGCTGGCACCTCGGCGGATGCCGAGATCGCCAGCGCAGGGCCGATCCTGCGCGACCGCATGCGCGATCTGGTCCGCAACAACCCGATGGCTGCGCAGGCGGTGCAGGTGCTGGTCAATAATATCGTCGGCTATGGCATTCGCCCGCGATCCGTGACGGGCGACGAGGCGCTCGACAAGAAGGTCGATGATCTCTGGGCGCGCTGGGCGCGGGTCTGTGATCGGCACGGCCACACCAATTTCGACGGGCTGCAGGTCCTGGCGGTGCGGGAAATGATCGAGGGCGGCGAGGTCTTTGCGGTTGCCCGTCCGACCGCGAAGGCGGGGCGCGGCATTGTTCCGCTGCAGATCGAGCTGCGCGAGGCCGATCACCTTGACGACTCCCGCCTCGACAACCGGGCCGATGGCCGCCGGGTCTCGCAGGGCATCGAATATGACCGCGACGGCCGGCGCACCGCCTACTGGATGTTCCCGGACCATCCGGGTGACCGCGCCGCGACTTTTGGGCGGCGGATGGAGTCGGTCCGGATCCCGGCGGATCGCGTCGCGCATCTATACGAGCGCCAGCGGGTGCAGTCGCGTGGGGTTCCCTGGGGCACGCCGTCGATGCGGCATGTGCGCGATCTGGACGATTGGCAAATGGCCGAGCTCGAGCGCAAGCGCCTCGAGGCGTGCGTTGTCGGCATCGTGTTTGGCGCGGACGAGGCCGAGCAGGGCATCGCACCTTCGGTGCTGGATTCCGATGGGCACCGGGTTGAGCAGTTCGAGCCGGGCCTGATCGCCTATGCGAACAACGGCAAGGATATCAAGTTCAACCAGCCGGCCTCGACCGGCGGCATCGGTGAATGGCTGCGCGGTCAGCAGCACCTCATCGCGTCGGGCTTCCGGGTTCCGTATTCGCTGATGACGGGCGATCTCTCACAGGCCAATTTCTCGAGCACCCGCGCCGGGTTGAACGAGTTTCGGCGCATGGTCGAGCAGCTGCAGTGGCAGACCGTCATTCCGATGTTCTGCGACCGCGTCTGGGGCTGGTTTGTGGAATATGCGCAGGATGCCGGCCTACTGCCGCGCGGTGTCGATATCCTGGCGGAATGGGGCACGCCTCGTTTCGAGAGCGTCAACCCGCTGCAGGATGCGCAGGCCGATCTGCTCGAGGTTCGCTCCGGCTTTTCGACCGTTGAACAGCAGATTGCGCGGCGCGGTTTCGACCCCGACGATGTCATCGCCGAGACCGTTTCGTTCAATGAAAAGGCGGATGCGGCCGGCCTCGTGTTCGACAGCGACCCGCGCAAGGTCACCAAGGCCGGCCTTGTGCAAACGACCGACCCCCGGACGCCGGGCGGCGGTGACGACTCGTAGGAGATCAGAAATGGACGAAGAAGAAATCACCATGCCCGTGATCGGGCGGTCGGCTTCGCTGCGCGCGGTCAATGAGGATGACCGCAGTTTCGAGGTTGTCTGGACCACCGGCGCGCAGGTGCGGCGTTATTCCTGGATGCGCGATGAGGAATATGATGAAGAGCTGGTCGTTTCCCCCAACGCCATGCGCCTCGATCGCCTCAATTCCGGGGCGCCGTTTCTCAATTCGCATTCGTCCTGGTCGCTTCGCGGCATCCTCGGTGTCGTTGTCGACGGCTCGGTCCGGATCGAAGGCGGCGAGGGCCGCGCGCGCATCCGGCTCTCCGAGCGCGACGAGGTCGAGGATATCTGGCGCGATATCAAGGCCGGCATCATCCGGCATGTTTCGGTTGGTTATCAGATTCACAAGATCGAGCGCATCGCGAAAGCCGACCGCACCGATGGCGGCAATCGGGCACTTTACCGCTGCGTCGATTGGGAGCCGATGGAAATTTCCGCCGTCTCCATTCCTGCCGATGCCGGTGCCGGCGTCCGGTCCGATGGCGCGCCGGGCGACGATCGTCGCAATACCTGCACCATCACTTCACGAGCCGCGGCGTCCGCCGCAAACACCAAGGAGGCCGATATGGCTGGCAACACCAATCCCGCGGGCGGCGATGAAAACCGCGCCGCTCCCCCGGCGACGACCCCCGCCGCCGATCCCACCCCGGCGCCCGCCGCCGCCCCGGTGATCGATGCCGATTCGATCCGCTCCGAAGAGCGCGCCCGCGTCGCGGAAATCACCACGCTGTGCGCGCGCCACGGGATCGACAACGAGGTCCGCGATGGGCTGATCCGCGATGGCGCATCGCTCGATGCGGCGCGGTCGCAGATCCTCGATCAGCTGGTCGCGGGCGATCCCGCCGGTCGGACCAGCGAGCCTGCGCCGGCGCAGGCGCGCAGCGCGGGTGATGATCTGTATCGCGACGCGATGTCCAACGCGCTTCTGCATCGCGCCAGCCCCGGCCAGCATCAGCTCGCCGAGGATGCGCGCGAGTTCCGCGGTTATTCGCTGCTGGAAATGGCGCGGCATGCGCTCGAGCGTGGCGGTGTCAGCACACGTGGTATGTCGAAGATGGAGCTGGCCGGGGCCGCGCTGCAGGGCCGGTCGGGTGTCGGCTATCACTCGACCAGCGACTTTCCGGCGATCCTGGCGAATGTCGCGAACAAGACCTTGCGCGACGCCTACGATTCGACGCCGCGCACGTTCTCGGCCTGGGCGCGTCGCACCACGATCACCGATTTCAAGCCGGTTCAGCGGACGCAGCTGGGCGGTGCGCCTGATCTGCAGAAGGTGCTGGAATCGGGCGAGTTCCAGTATGGGACCATCGGCGAGGCGAAGGAGGTTTATGCGCTGGCGTCCTATGGCAGGATCATCGCGATCACCCGTCAGGCGCTGATCAACGACGATCTGGATGCGTTCTCGCGCATCCCGGCGGCCTTCGGTGCATCGGCTGCTGATCTGGAATCGGACATCGTCTATTCGATCCTGACGCAAAATCCGGACATGGCGGATGGAGACCCGCTGTTCGATGCGAACCACGGCAACCTCGCCGGGACGGCGGCAAAGATCACCGAGGCATCGCTGTCGGCGGCGTATCGGTCCTTTGCCGAGCAGACGGGCATCGAGGGGCGCCGGGTTTCCATCCTGCCGGCCTATGTGCTGGTTCCGCCCGGCCCGCGCTCGCTCGAGGCGCGCAAGCAGGTGGCCGACACCACCCCGGCCAGCACCGGCGATGTCAACACTTTCGCCGGTCGTCTGCAGGTGATCGAGGAAGCGCGCCTGATTCCTGCTTCTGGTCAGGATCCGTGGTTCCTCGCCGCCGATCCCGCCCGGATCGATACCGTCGAGTATGCCTATCTCGACGGGCAGGAGGGTGTGTTCACCGAGACCCGAATGGGCGGCGAGGTGGACGGCAGCGAGGTCGAGGCGCGTCACGATTTCGCTGCAAAGGCGATCGACTGGCGCGGGCTCTACAAGAACGCCGGCGCCGCCCCCTGATCCTTGCGGGCGAGCGGCTTGCACCGCTCGCCCGGTCACCCTGATCCGAAAGGATGAAATCATGCAAAACTTCATTTCTCCCGGTGACACGCTCACCTTCACCGCCTCGGCTGATGTCGCGTCTGGCGATGGCGTGCTGGTCGGCGATGCGTTCGGCATCGCGACTGGAGATGTCGCCAATGGCGCGGTAGGCACGCTGAAGCTGACGGGCGTGTTCGATCTGCCGAAAACGGCCAGCCAGGCATGGACGGTCGGCGCTCCCATCTACTGGGACGCGTCCGGCAAGAAATGCACGAGCACAGCCTCGACCAACAAGCGCATCGGCTTTGCGGTCCTCGCGGTCGGCAGCACGGCGGGCGAGACCATCGGGCGCGTGCGCCTGAATGGCATCACGGCCGTCGCGGACTGATCTGAAACTGGCGCCTGTCGCATCGGCAGGTGCCGTCAGCTTTGGAGGCTGAAATGAGAAACTTTGTCGGCTCTGGCGATCAGATCAGTGTTCCATCCTGGTCGATCATTCATCCTGCTGTTTTCGAGCAGGATTGGGAGATCATGCCGGGGACGCTCGTCTGCTGGGATGGCGTTTCTTCGGCGTTCAATCAATGCGTTGGCGTGCTCGTGCAGATGCTGTCGGACGGCGATGGTAGCGATAATGTCGACGTGGCGCTGTCCGGGATTTTCGATGTGCCTTGCGTTGCTGCGGATGACATTGGTATTGGCGTCCGGCTGTATTTCGACACCGGGTCCGGATTGGTCGGGCTTGATGATGACAGCGGCAAGTATCCAGTCGCGGGCACATCAGTTCTCGGATCAGAGACGGGAGACGGAACGGTCCGCATCGCGCTGGGCCGCGTCTATCCGCCGGTGCTGGGACCATGAGCGTTTTTCCCGCCGCCATCGACCTGATCTTCGCCGATCCGAACATGGCGGTTGATGCGCAATGGCTGCCGGGCGGCGCGCAGCCCGGCACCACCATCCGGGCAATCCGCAAGGCGCCCGATCACCTGACCAGTTTCGGGGGCGCGCAGGTCTGGTCGGAGACCGTGCAGGCCGATGTGCGCGTCTCCGAGGTTCCCGCCCCGAAGCCGGGCGATCAACTGGTGATCGATGGTGAAACGCTCGAGGTGCAGGGTGAACCGTCGCGCGACCGCGAACGGTTAGTCTGGACGCTGGATTTGAGGCCGGCATGAAGCTGTCGATGTCCGTCACCGATCTGGGCGAGTTCATGCGTGCCGAGGTTTCGGCCGGGCAAAAGGCGGTTTCCGCCGCGGTCTCGGCCGCCAGCAAGCAGCTGCAGACCGATTGGCGGGCGCAGGTCACCAGTGCCGGCCTCGGCACTCGTCTTTCGCGCACCATCCGGACCCAGACCTATCCAAAAGGCCAGGCCAGCCTGAATGCGGCCGCGCTGGTCTGGACCCGCGCGCCGACCATCATCGATGCGCATGAGCAGGGCGCGGTGATTTATTCGAAGGACGGATTCTGGTTGGCGATCCCTACCGAGGCGGCCGGGCGGCTTCGCGGCGGCAAGCGGCCCTCGCCGGGCGAATGGGAGCAGCGCACCGGCATGCGGCTGATCTTCGTCTATCGGCCAGGTCGCCCCAGCCTGCTGATCGCCGAGGCGCGGCTGTCGAAGCATGGCCGGGCAGTGCGGTCGCGGTCTAAGACCGGGCGCGGCCTCACTTCGGTTCCGATCTTCATTCTTGTGCCGCAGGTGCGCCTGCGAAAGCGCCTTAACCTTGACGCGCCGGTGCAGCGCGTGCTGGCGGCGTTGCCGGGTGATATCGCGGCGCGCTGGGGGAAAACCTGATGACCACGAAACGCGAAAAGGTGCTGGCGGCGCTGTATTCCCGCATTCAGGGGTTGGGCGGCGGTGCATCGGTGCTGCGCAATGCCGTTCTGCCCGAAAAGATACCGCGCGGCGGGCTGGTCATTCTTCGCGACGGCAATCCGGGTGAGCCGGAGGTCACGCTGTCGCCCCTCGCCTATCACTACGAGCACCGCGCCGAGATCGAGGTGCTCGTCCGGGATAGCGGCGGCGTCGAGGCCGCCTTTGACGCGCTGGCGTCGGCCATTGGGTCGCGGCTGGCGTCGGATCGCACCCTCGGCGGGCTGTGCGATTGGGCAGAGCCTGCCGCGCCCGAGCCCGCTGATCTGGTCATCGACGGGGCAGCGCCCATCCGGGCGGCCGTCCTGACCGTCACCCTGCATTACACCAGCGACGATCCGCTGGCGTGAAAACCCGGATCCCGGTCGGGATCGCCGTTCCCTGAAAGGAGCCAATCATGGCACGCGCACAAGGCGCGCGGTCGCAGCTCGCGGTCGCGTTTGAAACTGTCTACGGCACGCCGCCGGTAAGCGGCTATACCCGGCTTCCCTTTGCGGCCTCGACCTTGAGCGCCGAGCAGCCGCTCCTGTCCTCGGAGTTGCTGGGCTATGGGCGCGACCCCCTCGCCCCGGTCAAGGATGCGATCACCTCGGATGGCGAAGTTACTATCCCGGTCGATGCCGCGGCGTTCGGGTTCTGGTTGAAGGCGGCTTTCGGTGCGCCGACCACCACGGGCACCTCGCCGGGGCCGTATACCCACACGTTCCATTCTGGAAGCTGGGCGCTGCCCAGCCTCGCCATCGAGGTGGCCATGCCGGAAATCCCGCGCTTTGCGATGTATAGCGGGGTTATGGTCGATCAGCTGTCCTGGACCATGCAGCGGTCGGGTCTGCTGACCGCGTCGGCGCAGTTGATCGCGCAGGGCGAGGACGTGGACACCACCACCAATGCCGGCACGCCATCGGCCCTCGATCTGGTCCGGTTCGGAAACTTCAACGGCTCGATCAAGCGCAACGGCACGGCGCTGGGCAATGTGATTTCGGCGCAGGTGTCCTATGCAAATAACCTCGACCGGATCGAGACCATTCGGAATGACGGCATGATCGATGGCGCTGATCCGTCCATCGCCGCGCTGACCGGTTCGATCGAGGTTCGCTTTGCGGACAACATTCTGGTCGATCAGGCGATCAACGGCACTCCCTGCGAGCTGGAATTTGCCTGGTCATTGAGCTCGGGCGAAAGCCTGACCTTCACCGTTCATGCGGTCTATCTGCCGCGCCCGCGCCTTGAGATCAGCGGGCCGCAGGGCGTGCAGGCCACCTTCGACTGGCAGGCCGCCCTGGCGGCCAGTCCGGCCCGGATGTGCACCGTCAAACTGATCAACAACATCGCGAGCTATTGACCATGATCCGTCTCAATGTTTCGCCCGAGCCGCGCTGGTTCGATCTGCTTCCTGGCCTGCGCATCAAGGCGCTGCCGGTCACCACCGCCGTCATGGCCTCGGCCCGGTCCGATGCTGCCCTCGATGATCTGGATCCGGACGCGCCGCAGGAAATCCTGGCGGTTGCCATGGCAAAGGCCGTCGCCCGCCGGATCGTTCTGCAATGGGAGGGGGTCGGGGATGCTGATGGCGAGCCTCTGGCCCTGTCCCCCGAAGGTGTCGATGCGTTGCTCGATATGTGGCCGGTGTTCGAGGCGTTTCAGGCGCAGGTGCTCGGTCCGCATCTGATGCTGGAATCGGAAAAAAACGACTCCGCGCCCTCGCCGGCTGGCACTTCGGCGGGGGCGACCGATACTGTGAAGCCTGCCCGTCGCGCTGCGCGGACTGCCCGGCAAAAGTAAACTATCCGGAAACCCCGGAAGGGTCGCAGGTCTGGGATCTGGCAATGCGCATGACCGGCCAGATCCGTGCCAGTCATTCTGCCGTTCTGGGCTGGGACATGAGCGCCGCCTTCGCGCTGGGGGCGGCGCTCGGCGTTCCGGGTCTGATCATCGCCGAGCTGCTGCCGGTGATCGAGGCTGAAATGGTCCGCAAGACGAACGAGCAGATTTCGCAAAACGAGGATAGGGGCGATGGCTACTAAAAAGGTCGCGGTCCGGCTGGTCGCCGAAAACGGCCGGCGCGTCCGAGCCGAGCTCGAGGGGATCGGCGACGGGGGCGCAGCCGCCTTCCGTCGCATGTCAAACGAGGTCGATGTCGCCGGCGTCATGCTGCGCCGCCTGGCGGGCATCGCGGCCGGGGCGCTGTCGATCCGGCAGATCATCCAATACACCGACACTTGGAGCGAGCTTGCCGACCGGGTCGATCTGGCGACCACGTCACAAGAACAAAGCGCCGCCGTGATGGACGAGCTGTTTGCGATATCGCGGCGCACCCTAAGCCCGATCGAGGATATCTCGGACGCATGGGTGCGAAACGCTCGGGTGCTTGGCGAGCTGGGCCTGACCACCCGGCAATCCTTGCAGTTTACCGAGGCGCTTTCGACGGCGATGGACCTGTCTGCCATTCGTGGGCAGCGCGCCGAGCAGATGTATAACGCACTTTCGCGCGCCATGGCATCCGGGCAGCTGCGCGGCGCCGAGCTGAACACCGTTGTCGAGAATGGCGGCATCGTTGCGGAGGTGCTGGCCGACGAGCTGGGCATCACGGTTTCGCAATTGCGCGAAATGGGGAAGCAGGGCCTCATCACAGGCGACGTTATTCAGCGCGCCTTCATCAGTCGGCTGGAAGAATTGCAGGATGCCGCCGCCGGCGGCACCAAGACCTTTCGCGATGGCATGGAGGTTATGGGCAACGCGGTGTTGCGACTGATCGGCACGCTTGACCGGGCGATCGGTGCATCATCCATGGTCGGGGAGGCGCTGGTTGTGGTCGCCGACAACATCGACCGCGTCGCCTCGACAGCCGTGGCCTTCGCGGCATTTATGGCTGGGCGCTGGGTCACCGCCTTCGTTGCTGCCCGCGTTGCGACCTTTTCGCTATCGGCGGCGCTTGTGACGCTGCGCGCTGCGCTGATCCGCACCGGCATCGGCGCGCTGATCGTCGCCGCTGGCGAGCTGGTCTATTGGCTGACCCGCGTGATCGCAAAGACCAAGGAAACCGGCGATGCGTTCGTGCGGGTTTTCGATGTCGCAAAGGAGGTGTTCCTCGGCATCGGGCGCACCGCCTGGGGCATGTCCGAGATCCTCGCCGGCGTCGCCTCGGGCATCGCCGGTTCCTTCATCCGCGCCTTCGCGGAGATCCTGAAAGCGTGGGACGCGGTCGCAAACAGCATCGCCGCGACCTGGAACCTGATTGCGGACACCGGCTTCGGGGAAACGCTCGGCCTCGGCATCCTGCCGCGGTCGGATACCTCGGGCGCCATGGGCGGCATCGCGGACGCGCTTTTCACGCAGGGAGCGGCCAGCATCCGATCGGGCGGCGGGCGGATCGTGGATGCGATGACCTCCATTCGCGAGGCGATGGATCGCTCCCTCGCGGGCGAAGGCGAAATTGACACGAGCGCACTGGACGAGGCGGCCGCTTCTGCGGGGCGGTTTGAGGATGCGCTGGACGATGCCGGAAAGGCGGCCGGGCGCGCCGGGGCGGCAAGCCGCAAGGCCGGAAAGGACGCCAAGGCCGGGGCCGAAGATGCGTTGCAGGGCTGGGCCGCGGTTGCAAAATCGCTGGACGATTATGCCCGCGATGCGATGGACCTCGGCAAGGGGCTCGGGG
>ERZ1032895.231-NODE-231-length-11566-cov-4.807402_pt1 | contig 11566 bp, 8 predicted proteins | sample MGYA00516687_ERZ1032895 | MGnify/ENA primary metagenome ERZ1032895 (study PRJEB33719, sample SAMN04261600) | wastewater metagenome | biome: rural village; feature: latrine urine exit; material: soil | place: El Salvador | collected 2013-01-14 ... | reverse complement strand
GATCCACGCGGGCCTGGGAGTTCGGCTCCACCGAACCCTGGGACGTGACCCGCAGCGTCACCAACGCCATCACCCGCACGCTCGGTGAAGGCGGCGATCCCCGCCCGGGCGTGCGGCTCGTCCTCGACGACATTGAGGTGTCCCAAACGGAGGAGCGCACTCAGGCCGCCGTCGCGCTGCTCGTGGACGTGTCGTTCTCGATGGTGATGGACGGCCGCTGGGTGCCGATGAAGCGCACAGCACTCACGCTGCACCAGCTCATCTCCAGTAGATTCCGGGGCGATCATCTGCAGCTCATCGCATTCGGGCGGCACGCCCGCACGATGGACATCGAGGCCCTCACCTCGCTGGAGCCCTTCTACGACAAGGGCACCAACCTGCACCACGGGCTGTTGCTGGCCAACCGATTCTTCCGTAAGCACTCCAGCGCGCAGCCGGTGCTGCTCGTGGTCACCGACGGCGAACCCACCTCGCACCTCATGCCCGACGGGGAGGCGTTCTTCAGCTACCCGCCGCACCCCGTCTCGATCTCACTCATGGTCAAGGAGCTCGACAACGCCCGGCGGCTCGGTGTGCAGTGCACGTTCTTCCGGCTGGGCGACGACCCGGGGCTGGCGCGGTTCATCGGCCAGATGGCGCAGCGGGTCGAGGGCAAGGTCGTGGCGCCGGAGCTCGACGATCTCGGTGCCGCTGTGGTGGGCTCGTACCTCGGCTCGCGCGGCACAGACCCCTTCTCCGACGGTTCGGGCGGCTGGCTCGGTCGAGGCTATTCCTCGCGCGGCTGGTGGGCCGGCTGACGCCCGCAGCATGACATCAGTTGCCACCGATACCCCGCGGTAAGACTGCGTTCGTACCGTTGACCAGGGATACTCGAACCATGGCCCGGCTCCCCCTGTTTCCGCTTGCGACAGTGCTCGCGCCGGGGTCGACGCTGCCGCTACAGGTTTTCGAGCCGCGCTACAGGCAACTCGTCACCGATCTGCTCGACGGTCCGGGGGCTCCCGAGTTCGGAGTCGTGGCGATCCGGGCGGGCAGTGAGGTCGGAGTGGGTACCGCGACCCGGCTGGCCGAGGTGGGGTGCACGGCGGTACTCCAGCACGTCGACTCGCTCAAGCCCGGGCTCTATCACGTGAAGACGCGCGGTGCGCAACGGTTCAGGGTGGATGCGATCCTCTCCGACCCCGCGCCGTACATGGTCGCCGACGTCACCTGGCTGCCGGAGGTCGATGGCGACACCACCCATATCCCGGCGCTGGCACGCGCCGTTCGTGAGCGGCTCGAAGACTACTGCGAGCTGATCGGCCTGCCACCGCCTGCGGGGTTCGATCCGGTGTTCCGGCGCGATGTCGATGCGGCACGCCGGCTGTCGTACGGAGTCGGCGAGCACATCGTCCTCCCGCTCGATGAGAGGCTGGAGTTGCTCGCGACCGAGACGACGGAAGAGCGCCTCGGCCTCGCACGACGGTTGCTCACTCGCGAGATCAAGCTGTTCGACCTTCTGCAGGCCCTCCCGCACCGCATCGACACCTCGACCATCACCCCGAACTGACCCGCCGCAAAGTCTCGGTAGGACGGACGCGAAAACCGTCACCTGCTCACGTGACGAAACCGGGGAGCGGACGCGACGGCGTGACCGGGAGCGGACGCGACACCGCAACCGGATAGCGTCCCATGGGACTCCTGCTGGTAGGCGAGGTGCTGACGGCTCCGCGTCCCATGGGACCCCACCCGAAAACCGTCACCTTCCGCGTCGGTCGCGAGCGGAAGTTCTGACCTGCGACGCGGCCGTTCCTGCCGGGTCTCCTGACGAACCCGAGTCAGACCCCCACGAGCAAGTAGTCGACGCCGAGAAGGTCGTACGTGCGTCGAGCGCGGTGATCACGCGTGAACAGCGTGCATCCGTTCGTGAGGGCGGCCCACCCGACGAGTGCGTCGTAAACCGACCCTCCGGTGACGCCGATCGTCGGCAGGGTCCGGCGTAGCTTCTCGGATGCGGATGCCTCCAGCCCGACGACATCCGGAAACGTGCGTTCGATGAGCGCCATCGCGTCGGATGCGTCCACGGATAACGAACCCGGCATGCGTGTCAGCACGGAGTACACCTCGAACGCCGCGTGCCCCGCCAGCGCCGGTCGGTGCAGACGGACGGCGTCGCGACACGGGCCGTGCGCAGTGTGTCCCGCATCGATCGAGGCGATCGCCACAAGAACCAGCGCACCCGGAGGCCAGGCCCCATTCCCGGCACGGTCTTCGTGGACGGTGGCCTGTTCAAGGACACCCTGCCCGCTGACCTGCGGACCTTGGGCGGCTATGCACTCGGCATGAGCGCCGAGGCCAAGGCACTCTTGGCCGAGCAGTACGACCGGCGCAAGTACCACGCCTTCACTCCCATGGGAGCACCGAACCACGAGCGGGGCACGCAGCGTTATCGAGGTCCCGTGCTCTCAGGCACGATGCGTTGCGCCAACCACCCCAAGTCGATGCGTCTCGATCCCTCCCGCTATCCGACGACGCAATGTGTCAGGGGAACCTCCTGTTCGTGCGGCACGACGGTGACGCTTGGTCCCGACGACCTGCTCAACCTCCGTCAGCGGCTGCTCTACGGCACCACGAAGTGGAAGGCGTCCTATGGTCGCCGCTCCGCCGTGGAGTCGACCAACGCCTGCGTCAAGACGCACCACGCCCGACTGATGCGACACTCGACCCGTGTGCGGGGGACTGAGCGCAACGGCATCCTGCTGTCGTTCATCCTCGCTGCGGTCAACGCCTCCTTGCTGCTGACGCGCTATGGCTACGACGTGGGCACTCCGCCCCAGATCGCAGATGACGCCCTGATCGAGCCCCTGCCTCAGGCACGGCCCACCAAGGCGCTGCACCGCCAACGCAAGTTCACCAGGCCGCGACGCGCTCAGGCACCACCCGGTTCTGAGCGCACCGGGCCCACGACGACGCCCTGGGTCACGGTGAAGCGGACAGCCAAGTCCCCCGGCAAGAGAAGCGTCAAGACGAAGTAGCACACACGGCGATGGCCCCTGCCCGGAAACACCCGGGCAGGGGCCATTCGGCGTCTTCGAGCGGCAAAGGGCCCTCGAAACAGGCCGCGCGGAGGCCCGACCCGGCTGCCGAGGGGGAAAAGTAGTGAGATAGGTCTGGCCAGAGGCCCCGAAGGACCTCTGGCCAGCCATTTCCTGAGTCGATGGGGCCACATTGTCTGTGACACCTATGGTGGAAGCAATGGAGCGTTGCGGGAACAGTCGACCTCGGGTTGAGAGGCTGGTTTCCGCGTGGAATGAAGGCGTCCACGGGGATGCCGACCTCGCCGGGGAGTCGGATGACCTTCTGATCGGCGCGTCGGCGGAACCAAAGAAACGACCTCGAACACGACTCACGGACGAGGAAGTGGACGCTATGCGAACAGCCCGCGCCAGCGGCGTCAGCGTGACAGCGCTCGCAACGCAGTACGGGGTGCATCGCGGCACGGTGTGGGCGAAGACGCGCGATCGGTGAGCGAGACTAACTACCATCGGCCTCTCGCAGGGGAGTCGTGGCATCTCCCTCCGGATTGGCGCGCTGGATCGCCTCGACTCGTCGTTCAAGATCGATCTCGCCCCTTTCACCCATACTGTTCATCAGGGATCGTGCATCGGCTTGGAGCTGGGGGTCGGACGTCTTGAGAGCTGCCGCGATCACCGGTGCTAGTGAGTGTGTACGTAGGTCGTAGTTGTCCCGGTCCGGCGTCTTGGCGGGGGCAAGGAGCATGGTCAGCGCGTCAAGGGCGACCCGTGGAAGCTCGTCGGCGGCGGCAGCTAGTTGCTCGCCGATCATCCCGTTCGTGTCCAGCTCGCGATCGAGCGTCAGGGCCTCGACCAGCCGGGGTAGCCACCATGCGGCCGGGAACGTCTCACTCCGGATGAACCAGTAGAAATCCTTGAGTTCGGCCTTGTCCTCGGGGTGTGCCTTGACGTGGCGGACGCGCTCGTCCCAGAGGTCAGCGAGCCGGTCGCGGATCGCGTCGTCGACTTCCTCGGCGTGCATGAACGACCACGCGGTGTGCCCGATCGCATCGCCGCGAGCGTCGGGGTCGGCTCGGGTGTAAAACTCAGTGCGCAGCGGGTCATCGTCTCCGATGTGCCCTCGGATGATCGCCTCGATCACCCACTGGCCGATCCGTTGCTGTGGCGAGACATCGTTGCCCCAACCGATCCAGATCTGCTCGGTGCTGTCGAGCGCGGCGATCATGGAATCAGTGAGGAGCCGATAGAGGCCCGGGTGGTAGTATTGCATGGCGATAGCAGTCGTCACTGCGATCTGTTGGTTCCGGTCCAGTCCTGAGCGCGTGCCGAAGTAGGTCGAGAGCCTCCCGAGAAGCCAACTGCGAGCATGATTGAAGAGTTTTGCGAGCCCCTCGCCTAGAACTGCTCGCGAGGCGCCGCGAGGGTCCTCCAAGGCGAGTTGCTGGCCGAGCGCTTCGAGCGACCTGGAATGCCAAGGGCGAGCTTCGCCGAGACCAACTAGGTTGATCAGCCCCCGCAACAAGATGGGCCACTTCCAGTTCAGCGAGACCATGAGCGGGTCCCATCCGGAGTCCTCTTCCTCGACCGTGCCGACATACTCGCTCCAGGTGGCAGTTCCGGATGCAGCGGCCAAGAGGTGGTCCGCCAGTCGGCCCAGTTGCTTCTCGGAAAGCGTCGTGGTCGGGGCCTTGGCCGCCAGGTGGGCGATGAATCGGACCGAGACCTTCTTGGCTTCTGTGAAGTCCGGATCGTCGTCGAATTGACCACCCTCAACCGGGAAATCCGACTCATCGGAATGAGCGAAGATGTCGCCGATGAGAGTCAGCACCTGCTCCCAAGGAAGCGCGAGTTCTGACTTGAGTGCTCCCTCCCAGCCGCTGAGGATTGCCCGCAAGTAGGTCGGGCGCAATCGTCGGACCAGGTCCCGCTGACCATCCAGCGCGTTTGGGTTACTTGTAACGACTGCCTCAAGCACCCTCGCTTGTCCCTCGTGGGAAGGCTCGGGACCCCAGCCGTCGCCCTCGTCGTGCCAGCCTTCCAACTGCGCAACAAGCTCCATCGGAGCCAGAGCTGCCATCTCCTCCTGAGGGATTGGACTGTTCGGTCCGGTCCAACCAGACATCTGAAAGGTCGGACGCGTGGGGTCATCAACAACGCCATCTTGAGCATCGAGCACGTCCAGTTGCTCCCTGAGTGTGGCTGGGAGGAGGTCAGGCCCAACGCCGGCCAACACGCGGTGTCTCCATTGCCTGTCCCACTGTGCGATCTGGTCTTGGATCTCGGCGTCTGATTCCCCTCGTTCACGCAGGTTCCGCGTGATTCGTGCCACCTCCTGCTCGGTGATGTGGCCGGACGCGAGCACCCCTTCAAGCTGGTCAAGCTCAGCACGAGACACCGCACCTATCGCGCGGAGCAGCCCGATGAAGTCCGATGTGGCGAGTTGCTCGCGGGACTTCGCGTCGACCATGAGTTCTCGCGCGACAGTCAGCAGCTCGGTGTTCGCCCTGCCAGTAGCCGCTTGGCGCCTAAGGACTTCTGCAACCGCGTAGAGCGAAATGCGGCGCACGATGAGGATCGGGTTTCTGTTGAGGGCCGCCCAAGCCGCCGCTGGGTCCCTCTCCAGATGCTGGATCGCCGCGTCGCGCACGGCGTCAATCAGTGCATCCTGGATCTCGTGGTAGGAGTTCTGCCTTCTAGAGATCTCAGAGCGCCCAAAGCCGCTGTGATCGAACTCGTCTCCGATGCTTCCTTCGTTCTTTTCCCAGAGCGTGAGCCAAGGGAGGATGGTCTTCAAAGCGTTGTCTCCGAGGGCGATGGTCACCCTCGGGAGTTCGCGCGAATACCAATGGGCCTTCAGCTCCGTCACGGGGTCGTTGTTGCCGCCCTTGTCCTTGCTTGGCCGGAACAGCTTGTTGGCGAAGGAAACGCCGAACTTGGTCTCGCCTCCTTGGAGCAGGTTGACCGTGAACGACACGAGGTCCCGTGGATCTGTGCGCCCCCCGTAGCCGCTGTCCTCCCAGCCATCAATGACTGGCTTCAGTTTGGCGGCAATGGCTGTGGGCATACGCGAGCCAGCAGAGAACGCGATTCTCCGAACCCAGGAGTTGCTGCTACCCGCGAGAGTGCAAAGAACTTCAGCAACCTCAGCCGGAACATGCTCAGCCATCGCATCCAGATAGCTTGCCTCGGGCCAGTACTGCTCACGAACGATGCCGTCGCTTCCAACCTCCGGTTCGGGTGGGCTGCTGAAAGCCCCCGCATCAGCGAGCGGCTTAACCCAGAGTGGATTCCTGAGCCCCTCGTAGAATGCTCGACGCAACTGGAAGGACGTCAACCGTCGCAGCGCCGCCCGAACCTGCCCTTCGGTCGGAGCCTGGTATTCAGCCATCTTGTTCGCCTCCGTCGCTGAGCTGGTTGGCCTGGGCGAGCAGATCTTCGATCGCGTGCAGGCTGTCGAAGAACTCAGCTCTGATGCCGTCCATGAGCGCCTCGGCAAGTTCGATCCGCTGCCTCAGGTCGTCGTCGGATGGAATCAGCTGAACGTCACTCTGCGCGTCGTGGAGGTGCGCCCATTTTACGAAGAAGTCGATGAGGTCCTTCCACTCGCGGACTGCCGGATGCTTGGTGTTCCCATCATCGGTTAGCAGCGCGGCAGCGTTCGCAGCTACTCGCCCGTCCTCAGCGACGGCAGCTTTGAGCAGGTCATCGAGGAGAACTGCCAGCGCCTGAGGGACCGGGACGTTCTCGACCTCTTGGCGGAGGTCGAGGTTGGGGAAGCGTGCGGCGAGCGCAGGAAGTCTGCGCACATGGGCCGAGCTCCGTGGGCCGCCACCGCCTGTCCCCGCTATCCCGAGTGCGCCAGGAAGACGATTCATCATTTCTCGCATTGAGTGGCAGATGTGCGAGACACGCGTCCGCTCATCGCCCGGCTTCGCGGCAGTCGCCAGCAGGTCGCGAGCGGTCCTGTACATGCTCGCCAGGTCTGGACGCTTCTCCGCCAGCCAGTTGGCGAGCCGCGTTTGGCGATCGTCGGGGGTCAACCCTGATTCGCTCATTTATCAGGGTCCGGCCCCAACTCGGCAGCCACTCTCGCCGCAAACTCGGGGTCGGCGTGGATGCGGGCAACGACATCGTCGGCGACCTTGTTCACATCGATCGGACCGTCGTATTCGACCTGCACCCTTTCGCCGGGGTAGCTGAAGTCGATTCGCGGCGAGTAGGCGCTCTCGCCGTCGTCGCCGTAGGCGGCAAGCACGTGGTCGAAGACGAGCTGGACCTTCGTGTGGAAGATGTCAACGGTGTACGGCGTCTCGGGCAGGCTCTGGTCAAGGACGCGGCGGATGGTGCTGTTGACGTCATTCGTGGTGGCGACTTTGCGCCGCCAGTCCTGCACGAGCTTCTCGTGGAGATGTTCCAGCAGCGTCTTCGCGCTCGCCTTGACGGTCTCCCGTTCCTCGGCAGTGAGCACCGGGTCTGGCTGGGTCAGCAGGTCGAAGATCGCGAGCTCCTCCTCGGTCATCCCTTCGCGGACGGCGCGTGCCTCTTCCTCGGTCAGTGTCTTGGACAGCTCGATGAGTCGGCGCAGGTATTCGTCGATGTTGACGCTGCCAGCGTTGTAGTCGTCGATGAGTTGCTCGATGCGTTCGACCAACTCGTAGCGGGTGGGGTTGCGCAGGGCCGCGCCGATGGCCTGCTGGCGGAGCAGTTGGGCGAGCCGGTCGGTCTCGGCGCGCTTGCGGCCGGCGAACTTGGCTGCGAGACCGTCGAAGTCGATGAGCGACAGATCGATCAGCGGGTCGGGATTCGTTCCTTCGGCGGCGGCGCGGATGACGTACTCCTCCGCCCCGACCGACCTGTCGAGCAGAGCGTCGACCGCGTCGGCTACGGCCGAGATGTCGGCCTCGGGTGGGCGTGTGACTTCCACGATGCGCTCGTGGAGCACGCGTATCGCGGCGACGGTGCGCTGCTGGGCCGCGGCCTTCGGGTTCGGCAGGAGGGCCTTGAAGAGCTTGCGGATGTGTCGCGCTTTGACGGTGAAGTCGTTACGGGTCTCCTCATCGACCAGCAGTGCCTCGACGGCGGCGTCTCGCTTGACGATGTGGTCGAAGCCCCCGGCATCCCGCATCGCCACGAGGTCGACTCCCACGTCGGCGCAGAACGAGATCAGATCGGCGACCGCACCGTCCAACTCGCCCGCGAGCGCGTCGATGATCTCGATAGGAGACTCGCCCGCGTTTGCGGCACCGTAGATGGCCAGTGCCTTCTCCAAGTTCCGGAAGACTCCGACGTAGTCGACGATCAGACCGTTGTCCTTCTCCGGGAAGACCCGGTTGGCGCGCGCAATGGTCTGCATCAGCGTGTGGTTCTTCATCGGCCGGTCGAGGTAGACCGTCGACACGCTCGGGGCGTCGAAGCCGGTCATCCACATGGCACAGACGAAGACGAGCCGCAGCGGATCACCCGCATCCTTAAACTTCTCGGCGAGGTCTTCACGGTTCATTCGTTCACGGTGCGGCCGGATGTCGAGGCCCTGGTCGTCGAGCATCTTCAGTTCGTTCTGGCTCTGGGAGACCACGACCGCCATGTCGGTGGTCTCCATCAGTTCGATCCGGGATGCCAGCCACGGGCGCTCCAACTCCGGCAACGCATCGTGCTCAGCGCGCAGTTCGGCGAGGTGCTCGGCCCATGCCTCCTTCACGAGGTTGTACATCCGCACGGCGGCGGCTTTGTCGAGGCCGACATACATCGCTTTTCCCGAGAACCCGCGCCCGACGAAGTGCTGCACCAGATCAGCGGCGATGGTCTTTAGCCGTTCGGGCCGGGTGAGCAGCGTGTATTGGGTGCCGAACTCGCGCGCCAGTGCGCCTTCGGCCTCCTCATCCAGTTCGGTGGCTTCAAGCAAGGCGTCGAGCTCGTCGGAGAAGTTCTCATTGACCAGTTGCAGCTCGGGGATGCGGTTCTCGTAATAGAGCGGGACAGTCGCGCCGTCTTCGATGGCGTCGCGGAAGTTGTAGATGCTGACGTACTCGCCGAACTGCTCTCGGGTCGCCTGTTCCTCACCGGCGATGAGCGGGGTGCCGGTGAAGCCCATCATCGAGGCGTTGGGGAGGGCACGGCGCATGTTGAGCGCGAGGGTGTCGTACTGGCTGCGGTGCGCCTCGTCGGTGATGACGATGACGTCAGAGCGATCCGAGAGCACCGGCATCTCGCGCTCGCCCGCTGCCCTGGACGGCTGGAACTTCTGGATCAGGGTGAACACATAGCGGTGGTCGGCCGCGAGCAACTCGCGAAGATGAGCGATGGATGCCGCATGGACTCGCGCCTCAGGCGGAACCGCACCGGCGTCGGCGAACTCGCCGTGAAGCTGAGTGTCGAGTTCGGTGCGGTCGGTGACCATCACGAACGTCCACTTGCCCGCGATCTGGCGCAGCACCTTCTGGGTAAACCACAGCATCGACAAACTCTTGCCCGAACCCTGGGTGTGCCAGAAGACGCCGAGGCGCTTGTCGTGCTCGGCGCGCGCACGGCGGAGGTTCTCGATGGCAGCATTGACGCCGAGATACTGGTGAGAGCGGGCGACGTTCTTGACCAGACCGCCCGGGCGCTCCAAGTAGGCGACGAAGTTCTCGAACAGGTCGAGCAGGACCGTCGGGTCACAGGTGCCACGCAGCGCCGTTTCCAGCGCGATCGCGCCGCGAGTGCCGGCAGCGTCGATGACCTTCCAGTCGCCGAAGAACTCCCACGGTGCGTATGTCGCCCCGACCTTTGCATCGCTGCCGTTCGACAGCAAGACGAAACAGTTCGGGATGAAGAGCTGGGGAATGGTGTCGCGGTAATCGGTCAGGTTCAAGTCGTACGCCGACTTGACCGGCTCGTTCGGTTCCTTGAACTCCATCAGCACCAGCGGCACGCCATTGACGAACAGCGCGACATCGAGGCGACGGGAGTGCAGGTTGCCCTTGACCCACATCTGCTGCACGGCCAACAGGTCGTTGTTGGCCGGGTCTTTCAGATCGAGGTAGCGCAGCGTCTCGATGCGCTTGTCACCGTTATCGTCGGTCCACTCGGCTCGGTAACCGTCGCGCAGCAGGTCATAGACCTCCCGGTTGGCCCGCACCCGGTCCATGACCGAGCGATCCTTGGCGAGCGTCTCGATCGCCTCGTTGATCGACGCGTCCGGAACCTCGGGGTCGTTGAGCTTGCGCATCGCGAACCGCAGCCGATGCGTGAGCACGACGTCGTGCTGGGATTCGCGCCCCAGCGTGCCCTGCGCCCCTAGAGTTTCCTGGAAGGCGTCGATCTGAGTCCAGCCGAGCCGCCCCAGCAACTCCATGCTGGGCTTCTCGACGTAGGAGTACTCCGGACCCGACGGCGTCATGACGCCACCCGCTCCTCAACCAGTGCATCCAAGTCAAGTGATGATACGTCGATCTGCCCGGTGACGAGCTTCGGCAGGAGTAGATCGCGCAGGCCAGCCAAAGCGGAGCATTCAGCGCGCAACTTCCAGCTCAGCTCGTGCATCGGAGCCACCTTCTCGGCGAAGGCTGCGTCAATCGAGGCATTCGGCACGGCGACTGTCGCTTCCTCGAAGTCGACAGCACGAACCGCTGGGTACGCCGAGCCAGTGGCGCGCCCAATGAGCCAGTCGGAGAAGGTCGTCGTCGAGGTTGCCTCGAACAAGAATGCCGAGGAAACAATCGTCGGGGACAGGACAGCCAGGCCTGTAGAGGCGATCCAGTCCTCTCCCGGGGCAACGACCAAGGCATGGGCTCTCCGATTCGGTCGTACCGTCGCCCAAACGGTGTCACCAGGCTTGAGGACTCGCCGCGCTCGACCGGGCGCATCCACGCCTTCGACCGTGTCCAACTCACCGACCTCGCGTTCCGCGAGCGCCGCGATGTCGAGGTACCGGAACACTTCATCTGGTCTGGGCTTGCGCGACGACTGATTGACCTTCGCGATCGCAGCGAGGGGCCGCACCTCCCACCCCTCGGGGATCGGGCCGAGCGTGGAGTCGACGAGGGGCACGTCCTCGTGGCCGGGGTAGCGGAACTTCACGAACCACTCGCGGTAGATGGCCCGCGCCATCTCCTCCAGCACCGCCACCCGCCGCCGATTGTTCTCGATCAGGTCGTCAAGGGAGCCGAGGACATCTCCAAGCACTTGCTGGAGCGCCAGAGGCGGAACGCCCAGCCGAACTCGATAGATGCGCTCGGGCGCGGTGTGGCGGACGGTCGCTCCTGTTGCCGTCGCGCGGATCTGGCTGCGCGAGGTGTCGGACAGCATCGCGTAGTAGAGGAAGCGTCGGTCAAGCTCGACACCTTCCTTGATCTGGACGAGGCCGAGTCGCTGGTTGTGGAGCATGACGGGCTCGTCGGGGACGAAGGCGGGCGACCCAAGGATCGGAGCTGCTTGCGTCAGGTCCGTCATGACGACGAGCAGATCGCCCGGAGACAACTCGAAATTCGGCGGATACGAGCCGGTGTAGTAATCGTCCTGGGCTGACCCCGTTTTGTAGGTCCGGTGGTTCTGGGAGTCGTCCTGTCGCCCGT
>ERZ1032895.230-NODE-230-length-11584-cov-4.929829_pt1 | contig 11584 bp, 9 predicted proteins | sample MGYA00516687_ERZ1032895 | MGnify/ENA primary metagenome ERZ1032895 (study PRJEB33719, sample SAMN04261600) | wastewater metagenome | biome: rural village; feature: latrine urine exit; material: soil | place: El Salvador | collected 2013-01-14 ... | reverse complement strand
CGCCGCCAGAGAAAGAGGCGGCGGCGTGCCCTTCGGGGGAGGGGCGGGCAGCCGCCAGCACGGGGGTGATCACAGGCTCTGCAGGGGTGCCGATATTCTGGCGGCCCTGTGGGATTTATTTTGGGCCGGAGTGGTCACCAATGACACGTTTACCGCGGTGCGGGCCACTTATACTTCGACTGCGCGGCGAGCGCCCGCCCAGCGCGGCTCCCCGCGGCGCACCGCACGGTTACGCCGCTTGAACCGGTTGGCCCCGGACACCGCGATCGCCCGGCACCCCGACCCGCCCACCGCCGTGGGCCGCTGGTCGTTGCTGCCCGAACGCACCGACGACAACACGACCGCCCTGCACGCCCAGGCCGAATACTTACTCGACCGCTACGGGGTCATCACGCGCGGTGCGGTCAATGCCGAGGCCCTGCCCGGCGGGTTCTCGGCCTACTACCGCCTGTTATCAAAAATGGAAGAGGCCGGGCACATCCGTCGCGGGTACTTTATCGATGGCCTGGGCGCCGCCCAATTCTCCACCGCCGCAACCGTGGATGCGCTGCGTGCCTTCGACCAGGACCCCACCCACCCCCAAGCCGTGGCCCTCGCGGCAACCGATCCGGCCAACCCGTATGGTGCGACCCTGGATTGGCCGGACACCGAAGGGCACCGCCCCGGCCGAAAAGCTGGCGCCTACGTGGTGTTAGTCAACGGCAAGCTCGTGTTATACCTGGAGCGCGGTGGGAAAACGCTGCTGCAGTTTTCCGAAGACCACCTGGGCCCGGCCGCCACCGCGCTGGAAACCGCGATTAGCCGCGCCGGAACCGACAAACTGGCCATCCAAACCGTCAACGGTGATCCGCTGGTGGGCACCGAGCTAGCCGGGCATCTAGTCGAGGCCGGGTTCTACACCGCACCCAATGCCGTGCGCTTCCGGGCCTAACATAGAACCATGCCCAAACTACCTCCACTGCCCGTGCGCAACGGTGTCGGGCCCACCCGGCTGCGCATTCCGGCAGCCACCCCCGGGACCATCATTGAGTATTTGCGCGCCAGGTTTGGCCATCTGCCCGATGATGCCCTGACCCAGCGGCTGACCGACGGCGAGATCGTGGATCAGGCGGGCGCCCCAATCACCGCGACCACCCCGGCTGCCGATCATGAGTTCATCTGGTATTACCGTTCGGTGCCCAACGAGACGCGTATTCCCTTTGACATCACCGTGTTGCACGCCGATGAGCACCTGGTCGTGGCCGATAAACCACACTTTCTACCCACGACCCCCGGTGGACAATTCGTCCAAGAAACCGCACTGGTTCGATTGCGCAACCAGCTGGACATCCCCGAGCTGGTCCCGCTGCATCGGCTCGACCGGGCCACCGCCGGGATCCTATTGTTCTCCCCCAATCCCCAAACCCGCGGGGCTTATCAGCAACTGTTTGAACACCGCCGAGTCACCCGCCACTACCAAGCCGTCGTCCGCATCCCGTCCCCAGCCCAGCTGTACCTGGAGCGTTTTCCGCTGACGTTTCGCAACCGCATCATCAAAACCAAAGACGTCATCACCGCCGAAGTTGAAGCCTACGCGACCGCCGACTCGGGCCGCATCGAGGCACCCCGGGTGGGGAAGCGTCGTCGCAGCCACGATCCCACGACCGGACCCAATGCCATCACCGAGATTGCGCTGCTCAATCATCACATTGCCGACGACGGCGGGGCGCTGGCCCACGTGGGACTCTCCCCTAAGACCGGGCGCACCCACCAGTTGCGGATCCACCTGGCCGCCTTAGGCCATGGGATTTTACACGACCGGTTCTATCCAGAACTGCTCGATCATGCCCCGGATGACTATGCCGCCCCGTTGCAACTGTTAGCTAGTGGCCTGAGCTTTGCCGACCCGCTCACCGGGCAGGATCGCACGTTTACTTCGGCGCGCACGTTAGACTGTGCCCCCTAAACCTGCCACGCGCACCCTGAAGAGAACACCGTCGCGGCGCGTGGCACGCCGTAGACTATGGTGTTGGAACGTAAAATGGCTGGACTCAGCACAAGATTGTTCGGTGGGAGGAATGCACGTGGCCAAAAAGCCATCAGAGTCGTCAGAGGCGCTGGCTCGGCTCAGGAAGTCGCAACCATCTGATCACCCTGGCACCGCGGTCGAACATGTAGGATCTTCCCCAACCTCACCCAGCGGTAGCACCGGACATCAGACCAAAGCGGCCAAAAAGGCCACTGCACGTTCCAGTACCGGCGAGAAGATGACGCTGCGCGACCGGCTCAACGCCTGGTTGGATTCATTTCGGGGTCCAACCCAAGAAGACATTGAACGCGCGATTGCTGAAACCCCCGACCGCATCCAGGCACGCTGGGAGAAGCTCCAGGATGATCGCCGCAAAGCGCGCGAAGAAGAAGCGCGCTTACAACAGCTGGCCCTGGATATTCAAGAAGCTAAAGAGGCCTTAGAAACTCAGCGCGAGCGTGAAGCTGAGCGCATGGCGCGGTTGGAACGTGAGCAGGCCGCACTTGCTCGTCGTCGTCAACAAGAACGCGAAACCGAGGCGCTGCTCAAGGCCGCACGGGAATTAGAATCCGATGATATTCCGGCGCCCGAGAACCGTCCGATGTTGCAGCGTGAGGGTGAATACCTCAGCGATGAGGAATTGCTTCAACGGGCTCGACAGAATCTGCCCGAATGGCAACGACTAGAACGCATCGTCACCAAGGCTCGCGCGATTGAGGCACAAACGCCCCCGTCGCCCCCGGACGAGACCCTGGCAGAGGTAGACGATGATGAAGAAGTCGTCCTGCCATTTCCTGAGCCGGTCACCGATGACCCCGAACCTGAACATCTGGATGGTTTTCGGCGGGTGACACTGTCTATCAGCTGGGTGTTATTTGTTGTCGTGGGGTTATTTGCACTGGGTTGGTTGGGACCGTGGCCGTCTATCCTTGATGCCCACGATGGCCGCTATCAGGGCTCCACGTCGCTGATGTCGATGGCGGCCTGGCACGTGGTGGCGTGGCCCCTGTTGTGGGGTGTGATGTTGGTGTACACGTTGTATCAGTGGGCGCCTACGCAGTATTCGGCGATGCGCAACCGGGCAACGGCCTGGTATGTGGCCAATGCGATGCTCTTGTCTTCGGGCACGATACTGTTGGCACACTTTCAGGACTATGGTCTGGAAGTCATCACGTCCTGCGGTGCCGTGGTGCTGCTGTATCGGGCGGTGACCAACCTGAATGTGTACACAGAACGCACCAGACAAGAGGGCTTCTTCGTAGATGTTCCCATCGGTGCGTTTACGGGGTGGATGTTAATTTTCTCGGCCACCACGGTCTTCACGGCGATGGCGTCGTGGAATATTTTAGATTTCTTGTTCATCCCGGAAATTTTGTGGGCTCTTGCCGCCACGCTGTTTTTATTAGTCATCTTGTCGAAGCTCTCGCTCACCGGGCGCGGACGCATGTCGGTTGTTTTCGGCTTTACCGTCGGCATGGCGGCGATTGTAGGTTCTCGTCTCTTTGGCCAAAACACCTCATTTTTGTTGGTGGGCATCGCACTGCTGGGCCTATTTGTCATTGTTGCTGCCACCGAGAACCGCCGGTATCAAATCTCGGTGGCGGAAAAACGAGCGATGGAACACCTCGCCTATATCGATGCAGACGAGGATGACCGAACCCCGTAAAAGCACTATCCAACGTCCACCGGGGCCAGGTATGGTGCACCTGTGAGATATCTGGAGACACCCGGTGTGACGATTGCCTATCGGCGGACCGGCACAGGTCCGCTGATGGTCCTGGTCCACGGCGCGGCAGAGGACAGTCGCATCTGGCAACCACAGCTGGCGGGGCTAGCTGACGAGTTCACCGTCGTAGCCTGGGATGAACCCGGAGCCGGTAAATCCGGCGACCTGCCGGACGAATTCTCTCTGGCTGATTTCGCCGACCACCTCGCGGCACTGATCCAGGCAGTGGATCTTGGACCCGCCCACGTCGCGGGCAGCTCGTGGGGCGGCACGGTGGTCCTGGAACTCTATCGGCGCCACCCGAACCTGGTCGCAACCCTGATCATGATCGACACGTACGCCGGATGGAAAGGCTCCCTGCCCGCAGCAGAGCTCCGGGCACGAGTCGCCGGCACACGACAGCTGCTGGCTGCCGCGGAAGCCGACTTCGAGCCCAGTCTTCCCGGTCTGTTTGCTGAGGATCCGCCAGCAAAGGTCAGTGCACTGCTGGCCGATATTGCAGCCGATGTGCGTCCCGCCACGCTGGAACGCGAACTCAGGATCATGGCCGATGCTGATCTCAGCGACCTGTTGCCCACCATTACGGTGCCAACCCTGCTGGTCTGGGGCGAAGCGGATGTCCGGTCCCCGCTGAACATCGCTCGCCAGTTCCACGAAGCGATATCGGATAGTCAACTGCAGGTCATTGTCGGCGCCGGGCATGTCAGTCATCTCGAACAGCCCGCTGCCTTCAGCACGGCGGTGCGCGCATTCTGTCGCGCGCACTCCCAGCCGCCGGGGTAAGTAGTCCCCAACGACTCAGACTGGCGCCCAGCGACCGCCGCGGCGCAGCAACAGGCGGCCGGGGCCGGTGGTGGCAACCTGGGAGACGGCATCCTGCATGGCATTGGCGACCAAGCAGGCATCGCCGTCGTCGAGGGAAAACCGCACCACAATTTGGGGCACGTTAGACAGAATTTGAATGTCGGTGTGCTCAACGGTCGCGGTCGACGACACTGCGGCCACGGCAGCCTTCATGACTTCTTCGGGGCTATGTCCGGGGTGTAGGTCATGGATGGGTAGTATCGCGCGGTATGACGGCATATAGGGAATTGTAGTTGTAGAGTGGGACACATGACGGTTCGAACTCCAGACCCAAATCCCGGTTGGTTATCCGACACTGAACTGACTTCGGCTCGCGCGCGGCTGCCGATGGTCTATGTTGAAGCAATCCCTGTCCGACTTGATGGTCACGGCCGTGTCGTGGAAGTCGGGCTGCTGTACCGAGCAGATACCTCCGGCAATTTCCGCTACACCTTTGTGTCGGGGCGCGTGCTGTATATGCAGTCGATTCGTGACACGCTCATGACGCACCTGGAAAAAGATCTCGGTACACTGGCGATGCCACAGCTGCCGATGACTCTGCAACCCTTTACGGTGGCTGAGTACTTCCCATATGCCTCAAGTTCTGGGCTCACAGATGACCGCCAGCATGCGGTGGCCCTGTGTTATGTGGTGCCGGTGCGCGGGGATACTCAACCTCGCCAGGATGCCCTGGATGTTGCCTGGATGACACCCGAACAGGCCATGTCCCCGGAGATCACCAATGAATTTGAAGGTGGCCGCGGCAAGCTTGTGACCCAGGCGATGGCGTGGGCGAACTGGGGCTTCTAGGCTAGAGCTGGAGGATGTTATGACACGTATTGATATTGGTGCCGAAGAAGACTTTCCTCTCGAGGAAGGTGTCTACATTGGGCATGAAAAAACCGGTGGCGAACCGATCGCGGTTTTCCGCACGGACGAGGGCATTTATGCGCTGAACGACCGGTGCACGCACGGCAACTATTCACTGTCGGAAGGCTGGGTCGAAGATGGCACGGTCGAGTGCCCGAAGCATGCCTCATCGTTTTGTTTGGCCAACGGCAAGGTATTGAACCTGCCGGCCACGGAAGACGCGCCGACTCACAAAGTTGAAGTGGTCGATGGACGCGTGCTGTTGACGCCGCAGTTTTAATGGCGCGCGTTGTTATTGCCGGCGGCTCGGTCGCCGGCTTCTCGCTGGCCGCCGGGCTGCGCGAGGCCGGGTTTTCAGGTGCGATCACGATCATTGATCCGCACCACACGGCCCTGGATCGGCCGCCGCTATCGACCGAGTATCTGGTCGGCGACGTCGAGCTCGCATTGGCTCCGGACGCGTGGTTCGCCGAACATCACGTGACCTGGGTGCAAGACACGGCGGTACGCGTGGGTCAGGGGTTCGTGGAAACCGCCACCCGACGCTTCGAAGCAGACCACCTGGTGATTGCCACCGGAGCCGTACCCAAAACGCTTCAGCTCGATAAACCCGTCTACACCCTGCGAAATATCGCCGACGCCGACGAGTTGCGCCACGCCCTGCGTCCCGGAGTCAACGTGGCGATTGCCGGCGGTGGCCTACTGGCACCAGAATTGGCGACCTCGGCTAAGGCCCTGGGCGCTAACGTCACCGTGTTTACCCCGCAGGTCCCGGCAGAAGAGATCTTCGGTGAACTGGCCGAAAAGCTCTATGCCACCATGACCGAACAGGTTGTAGTCATAGAACGCCGGTTGACCGTAGACGAAAACCTCGACCGCTTCGACCTGGTCATCGCAGCCGTCGGCGTCGAGCCCAATGTGGCCATCGCGCAGGGCTCCGAGCTGGCTATTAACGACGGCATCGTCGTCGATGAGGCCTACCGCACCAACGTTGAGGGGATCTATGCGATTGGCGATGTGTGCCGAATCCACAACCAGCCCCGCCAGGACCACTGGGACCATGGTCGCGCCTCGGCCGCACGCGTGGTGCACACGATCATGGGCACCGAACCCGCGGCCCCGACCCCGGCCTGGGTATGGTCAGACCAGTTCGGCCACGATGCCCAGGCCATCGGCCGGGTCATCCCGCAGGCTCACGAACACTTGGTCCACCGCGGAGATAATGCGATTTTCGTCGTCGACGGCGACCGGCTGATCGGGGCCGCCGCGCTCGATGAGCAACTGATCATCCGGGCCGCAACCCGCATCATCACTCGGGGCATTGCGGTGGCTCCGGCCCAGTTGGCCGACCCGGATATCCCCATCCGCAGCCTTGCGCGATAAGCAGTCAGTGGCGCCACCACGGCCCATTATGATGGAGGTCATATGAGTCTGGTCCGCCGTGCACTGGCACATCAACGTATCGCAAATAGTCACGCCGCTTGGGCGATTTTACGCGCGCAACATGCGCCTGTGATTCTTGCGATTCTGGAACGACGTCTGGCTGGCGAACATCGCCAGATCCCTGCCCCGGATCTCTTCGAGCAGGTCACCGAGGATCTTGAAGAACTCCGCTCGGAGGGCTTCGAGCTGCCGCGTACTGCACAAGATTATGTTTCAGACTGGCGGCGGGCCGGGATCCTGATCCGCAGGCCCAGCACCGAGGCACGTGAGGAAACCTTCGAACTCTCCCCGGGCGCTTTAGCGGCAATGCAGTTTGTCGATGAAGTCCATACGCCGCGTCGGACGGTCACCGAGTCCCGACTGGCCAGTATTCAAAATATGCTGTCACAGCTGGTGGCAGAAACTGACCCCGACATCACCTCTCGGTTGGCCTCCCTGGAAGCCGAAAAAGCTCACATCGAAGAACAAATTCAGCGGTTGGCTTCCGGGGAACTTGAAATACTCGACGCCGATCGGGCCGCCGAACGCGTCGATGAGATCCTGAATTTGGTCACGGAAGTCCCGTCTGATTTTGCACGCGTCCGTGAGGAAATTGAAGCGCTGAATCATGAGCTACGTGAAAAACTCATCGATTCCCAAGATTCCAGATCCCAAGTATTGGAAGACGTCTTCCGCGGAGTAGATATTCTGGCCGATTCGGATGCCGGTCGCTCCTTCTATGGTTTCTACGCCTTGCTGTTGGATCCAGAACGCGGTCTAGAGTTTGAAGAAGCCATCCGCACGATCACCGAACGATCATTTGCCCAGCATTTACCTGCCGCACACCTGCGCACGCTGCGACGCATGCTGCCTCTGTTGCAAGACCGCTCGACCGAAGTGCACCAAATTCTGACGTCTTTCTCGCGCAGCCTTCGGCGTTTCGTCCAAACCCAGCGCCTGGCAGAAGAACGCCGTCTGAACCGTCAACTGCGTACCGCGCTGAAGGATGCGCTGGCCATTTCCGAGCACGTTCGCCCCACCGCTCAATACGACGTCGAGCTGCAACTGTCCCGGCTGCCACACATCGCCTCAGTCTCCGCGCTACGACTCAATAATCCTGGCGATTACCGAGTCGAGACCGACCTGGAAGAAAACCCTACGGGGCATATTTCGCTTACCGAAATCCAACAACTGGCTCGAACCATGGACATCGACATGCACGAGTTGGAGTCGAATATTAACGACGTCGTCGGCGACCATGGCACCGCCAGCATTGCAGAAGTTCTGGAACAATTCCCAGCGACCCAGGGCATTGCGTCCATCGTGGGGCTGGTGGTGTTAGGACAAGAACACGGCCAATGGTTTCCCGGTACTACCGAAACCGTTGTGTGGAATGATCGCAGCGGTCAAATCGAATTGTTTATCTTCAGTGAAAGGATCCCCCAGTGACCGATCCAGTCTCACCTGATAGCCTGCTGGCCGGCGTCGAACACACACCTGATCATGACAAACTGTGGGCTACCGATACCGGCACCCTGCACGAAGACTCCCGCAGGGCCCTGTTGCAGTTGTTGAGAGGCCCGTATATTTCTGCAGCCCGACACCCCAACCTCTGGGTTCGAATCCTGGTGGACGAAGCCATCATCACCTCGCGACTGGCTGATCTGTTCTTGGTGCTGGTGGTTGATCATGAACGTGAGGTCGCATTTGTGCGCAACGTCGAAGACGACAGCGCTCCGCGCGTTGTGCGGGCCACGAAACTCACGCACATTCAAACGGTTTTACTGTTACATTTGCGCCAGCGACTTATGCAGGACGCGGATCAAGCACGCGCCATGATTGACCAGAGTGAAACCATTGAACAGTTGGCCGTTTTCCAAGGGGTTGGAGGTTCAGATCCCGCACAATTTGAACGCCATGTCCAAGCGGCCTGGAATCGTTTTAAAGAGCTAGGCATCCTGTATGAAACCTCGACCGAGGGGCGGTTTGAAATCTCTCCGGTGCTCGCGGTGATTTTCGGCGCAGAAGAGATCGCGACAATCCGACGCGAATATGACCGGATCTTGGAAGACAAGCTGCCGTTGCACGATGATGCCGAAACACCGGAGGACGACGAATGACCACCACGATCTTTCCTGGCCAGTGGCGGATGAACTGCATTGAGGTGCTCAACTGGGGTACGTTCCAAGGCCACTGGAAAATTCCGATTACGCGACAGGGGTTCTTACTCACCGGACCATCGGGGTCTGGAAAATCCTCGCTCCTTGATGCAGTATCGACCGTGCTGGTGCCCCGAGGAGACATCCGGTTCAATGCTGCAGCACAGGATGGTACCGCACGCAGTCGCCATTCCCGCAGCCTAGTGTCCTATATTCGCGGAGCGTACCGTCGAGCCACCGATGTTGAAACCGGTGAGGTGATCAGCACCTATCTGCGCGACCAAGCAACCTACTCCGCCATTAAACTCAGCTTTTCGAATGGCGTCGACGAGGCGCCAATTTCGCTGATCAAACTGTACTATTTGCGCCGCGGTGCGATGCAGAATGCAGATGTTCAGGAACAATGCATTATTGTGCGCGATAACCGCAGTCTGGCTGAATTCGCGGATTTCATTGAAGCTGGGATTAATGTTCGCAAACTCAAACGATCCATCCCGGAAGCAGAATTAATCACCGATCGGCATGCGGTGTTTTCCAATCGTTTCAAACGTATGCTGCAGATTACCGGCGATAATGCTTTGAAGCTCCTGCATAAAACCCAGGCGGCGAAATCGCTGGGGAATCTCGATGCACTTTTTCGAGAGTTTATGCTCGATGAGCCTAAAACCTTCGGCCTGGCCAACACCGCAAAAGAACAGTTCCAGGAGCTATCGCAGGCCCATGAAACGGTCGTGGATGCGCGACAGCAGCGTGATGTTCTGCTAGAAATGCAGCAACCAGCACAACGCTACGAACAGGCTCGGCAGCAGAGTCAACAGGTCGAATTTTTGTTATCTGGCATTGATGCATACACGACGTTGACGAAACATGAGCTGGTTGCCAAAGAAGTTGCCGATGCGCGCCTGCAATTTTCGGATCGCAATGATGAATTTGAAATTGCTAAGCAACGACGTGCGGACGCCGACCACGATCACCAGCTAGCCAGCCAACAGCTTTTAGAAGCCGGCGGGGGCGTGTTGCAGACCCTAGAGGCTCGAATCCAAGCCCAACAAGAACTCGTTACCACGGTGCAACACACACGTGACGATCTACAGCAACGACTTGCCCAGGTGCAAATTGAACTGCCGCATAACCGCCGCGATTTCGAAGAGCTCCGGGCCCAATCGAATCAAGAGATTGAGCATGCAAGCCAACGGCGTGAAGAGCTCCGTCAGCAACTCTTAGAAGTCGGGACCCAGCGCGGTCAAACAGCCGAAGCACGCGAGGTCTTACAAGACGATCTCCGCGCCCTGCATGCTTCCTCATCGAATATGCCGCGGCATCTGCAGCGTGTCCGACACAGTATCGCCCAGGCTGCTGGACTACCGGAAAAAAGCCTGCCATTTGCCGGTGAGCTCATGGAAGTACGCCAGGAGTTCCGCGAGTGGACCGGCGCAATTGAACGAGTGTTACGACCATTCGCCACCACCATGCTCATCCCCCAGGCACACCGAGCACGAGTCCTAGATGCCATTGATAGCCAACATCTCGGTACCCGCCTGGTCTCACAAGTGGTACCTTCGTCGAATCCTGAGCCCAGGGCGCTACAGTACCCACATTCGATTGTGAATCGCATCGATGTGGCTCCACACGCTATGCAAGCGTGGATCTTTGCCGAATTGACCCAACGCTTTGATTACGAGGCGGTAGAAAATGCCAGCCAGTTTGGCAATTTCCAACGAGCCGTGACTCGCGCCGGCCAAGTCCGTCGTGGGGCGACGCGATACGAAAAGGATGACCGACACAAAGTTGACGATCCCACCAGCTGGGTCATGGGGTTGAGTAATCACGAAAAATACGATCGGTTGTCCGAACAGCTTCAAGAACTCGCTGTGGAATATGAACGCCTGGATGAGCGACTCAAGAAAATACAGCAGCGGCAGGATCATGAGCAGTTACGTCTGCACTTGCTGGCCGATGTCCAGCATCTGCGGTGGGACTCCATCGACCTGATCAGCGTGGAACAACGCCTAGCTGAGTTACAACGCCAGCTGGTGGAATTGCAGTCCGCCAACGCTGATGTGATTGAAGCCCAGCGCCGCGTCACTGAGACTGCCTCCCGGAAATCCGCAGCTGAAAAGAGATACGACGAAAAACTGCAGGCAAAATTATCATTAGAACAGCGTCTATCAACGCTTGAAGAGGCCCTGGAAGAACTTGCTCAGCAGATCGCAACGATTGATCTTGACACCGAACTGACAGGGCAGCTCGATGTCTTATTCACACAAGCCTCTGGAACCCGGCGCATCGCACATGACCAAGTCGATCGACTCTCCAGACAGGTTTCCAATGCGCTGCACAAACAAGTGCAGCAACTCGATCGAGATGCGGCCGATGCGGCGTCCAAATTCCAAGAACTGGCCCAAACTTTCCGAAATCGCTGGGAGACCGTCGCTGCGGATCTCACGGTCTTTATCGAAGACAAAAACGGGTATCAACGGTTGTTAGATAATATTATTTCGGATGGCTTACCACGGTTCGAAGAACGCTTCTTTGAGCTGTTACAGACGCAATCCC
>ERZ1032895.229-NODE-229-length-11673-cov-5.249354_pt1 | contig 11673 bp, 6 predicted proteins | sample MGYA00516687_ERZ1032895 | MGnify/ENA primary metagenome ERZ1032895 (study PRJEB33719, sample SAMN04261600) | wastewater metagenome | biome: rural village; feature: latrine urine exit; material: soil | place: El Salvador | collected 2013-01-14 ... | reverse complement strand
CCTCGGCTTCCTTGAACACTTCCCAGATCGACGTCTGCAGCCCTTCGCAGACCCGTTGGAAGGTATCCAACTGCAGGTTCTTCTCACCCCGCTCGATGGCGCTGTAGTAGGTGCGGTGCATGCCGATCTCGTCGGCGAAGCTTTCCTGGCTGAAACCCAACGCCTCACGGCGTTTACGGAAGGCCAAACCAAGGCGCTGGGGAAGGGTGACGGTCATGGCCGCCACCCTAGAAAGCCGGCACCTAAAGCTCTACAGTGTCCTAAGTAGTCTACTTATAGCTTCCATGTCAAAGGACTTGCCATGACGCCACGCGTAACTCTCCGACTGCTGACTGCCATCTGCGCCCTGCTGATGGCGATTCCGATCACCGCCCTGGCGTCTAGCCCGGAATCAGGAGGTCGCCTGAGGGTCCACCTGGAGAAGGAAGGGTGGGAGCGAGCCATGGCCTGCCTCGATCGCGGAGACAAAATCTGCGCCGTGGCTGCATGTGAGGAACTCGTCGCCACGGCACGGTGGATCGGCGAATACTGCCTCATACGCGTCAACGGAGACGACGACGACAGGCTGGAGCTTGCCTTCGAGGCTCTCAAAGCCGACCTCGACCCCAGCGGCTCACGCGTCACGAAGGACCTCGCTCCAATCGATGACCTGCACGGCAAGGAGCGCCGTGCCGCCATCAATGCCGCGCTGGAGAGCCAGGTGGAGATGACAATCTGGCGCTCGGACTTCATGAGGCGCGGCGAAGACAACAACCTCCAGAACTTTCTTACGAAAGCTGAAGAAGGTGACCCCGAAGCCCAATTCCAGCTCGGCAATGCATACCTCGAAGGATCCGTGCCCGGGATCGAGCGGGACCCATCCTCGGCAGTTCAATGGTTCAGCCGAGCTGCGGCGCAAGCGTATGCACCCGCGGAGTACGCAATGGGACGTGTGTACGAGCAAGGGCTTAGCGTGCCCAAAGATCGAAACCAAGCGGCCAACTGGTACGGCAAAGCCGCCAACCAGAACCACGTATATTCAATGTATTGGCTTGGACGGCTGCTCTCGGATGGCGAGCCCGATCCACCTGATGACATTGCCAGGGCAAATGGTCTGCTGCTGGCAGCAGCGAATGCCGGATCCGCTGATGCCCAGAACTCCATCGGCATCCACTATCACTTTGGAGTCGGATTTTCACAGAACTATGCCCTCGCCTCAGAGTGGTATAGCAAGGCTGCCGCGCAAGGGCACTCATGGGGCCAGATGAACTTGGGAATTCTGGCCGGACGGGGGCTCGGAAGACCGACGGATCATGCTGCCGCGGCTCAGTGGTACGAGAAAGCCGTTGCCCAAGACAATCCAAGCGCAAAATGGCGACTCGCCTACCTACTTGCGGACGGAACTGGCGTAAGACAAGACCCAGCCAGGGCGATGGCGTTGTTCGAACAAGCAGCCTCTGCGGGAGAAGCGGATGGATGGAACGGGATGGGATACCTGCACCTGAATGGCATAGGTGTACCCAAGGATTCGAGCATGGCGTTCGGTCACTACCGACGTTCCGCCCAGGCCGGGAACGTGACCGGGATGTATCGCGCTGCGACATTGCTCGAGGAGCGGAATCCACGGAGAGCCTTCGAACTGAGGCTCAAGGCCGCAGAGCTTGGACATGCAGATGCCCAGAACAACACCGGTTCGGCCTATGAAACCGGGTATGGAGTCGAGATCAATACCGCATCGGCGCTTTACTGGTATGCAAAGTCCGCCCAGCAGGGCGGCGCTCGGGCCAAGCAGAACATCGCGAATCTTCTACCGCGACGCAGTTACGTCACGATAGGCGCCAATCGAGCAAACCTGCGCGCGGAACCGTCGACGACTTCCAGAGTACTCGACTCCCTTTCCAAAGGCACACGCGTGTATCCCATCGACTCCCCGGTACCGGGCTGGAGAGAGGTGTTCGTCGAATCAGGGAGCCAGCTTGGATATCTATCCAGCAGCGTCCTTGAGGCCCAGGCACCCCCGCGCGCAAGCACCCCTGTTGCCAGCAGTGACGGTTGGCCTGCGCCCCCGGAACCAAGGCCTGGCTACGTGACATGCAACACCAACTGCCGAAACGGAGACTGTCGCCGAACGTACTCGGATGGTCGACGGGTGAGATTCCAGGCACGGCAACAATGGAACCCGCTCTCGAACCAATTCGAGTGGGATTCGGGTGGGTGTTGACTCCGTCGCCAGCGGATCCGATTGCTCGACGCCGTGATAGCAACGAACCATCTGCCCCAAGAACCCATGTCAGCCGCTTCAAGCTGGCGACTTTCTTCAACGACGTCACCACCACCAAGGACACCACTTTCACCCCTCGCCCGCAGGGTCGTATGGACCAGCGACGCGCCGACCACCGTGAGTTTGTGGGAGTGTCAACGTCGATTGCATCCTGACCCACTTTGGCCTGTTATCGCCGATTGAAATCTGACCCACCCAGGCCCGTTCAAGTGGTGCTCTGCCGCCCGATTGTTCCGGCCCAAGGGAACGGCACCCAAGAACTATCTGAGCAACGCGTTGTGAATTCCGACCACGGTGAAGGGGAGCTTCCATGACCGCCAAAGATCTGCCAAAAGCCATAGGCTTCGCGTTGGCCTGCCTGCTCATCGGCACCACCAAATCCGTCACAGCAAACCCGTCTGAAAACCCGCCAGAACTATGCAATGCCATCTACGGCATCGCTACTGACATGGTGGAAGAAATGCACGGTCGCGGGGTGCGTGCCAAGCAGACTTCGCTCTACGTGGACTTCGCGAGCGACCTCGAGGTGGCCCCAACACTTGAAGGCATAGCGGTTGGAATCGAAGCCCTTTACGCATCGACGCCCAACGACTGGATCCCGCTGCTTCTCAGGTTGACCTGCACACACGGAACTCACTTGGCAGGAGGATTCCGGACAAGGGGGCCGGTAGTCGCCAAACAGTGCCCGCGCGAGCCGGAAGCTCAGGCCATCGCCTGTGCCGTCCAGATTCTGGAAGACAACAGCTCAGGGACCCGATGACACGGCTCAGCCCGGCGCCCTGCTGGATGTCACATCGAGAACAAACGGGGGAGGACCCGACATGCACAAGAGCATGCTGTTACTTGCAATTCTCGCTTTCTTCGTGTTTCCGACCAACGGGCGAGGGCTTGACCTCAGTGATCCGGCTCAAGCTGAGGGGTGCGCTGCTCTCGCCGCGCTTACCTACGGGATTGCCGAACAAGTGACAACTGAGGGCATTCCAGCAAATCGGACTGAAATCTACAACTCAATCAAAGCAGATCCCGACTTTGGTGAGGCGGCTGGAGCGCTTGCCGACACGATGGCGCGCGTGGTTGAAAGTCTGGTCGGGAGGATGAGTCCGCGCATAATCCTCACGTGGAGCATGTATGGCTATTGCCATGGGATCGAAGAGCAGCTGCTTTTCGGTGACGCAGCCACGAAAGTAGGAGCCGCCTGCAACGCAGCCCCCGAAGGTACCGAACAACAATGCATCAAGAATTTCATGGAAGCCGAATTTGAGAAGCTTCCGCTCGAAGTTCAGGATCGGGCGATCAAAGATGCACGCCAGCGGGGCTATTGAGACTGATGGTTCCACGACTTAAGTCGGCGGAGTTGAAATTGGTGCTACGAGCGCTCAGCAACCACGTGGCTTCGGGGTGTCTACAGAAGCCGGGGCGATTCAGCGAAAGAAAGAACCCCGAGCTGGGCTCTTGACAGGATCTTCCGTCTACTGGTAAAGACATACTTGAACCGGTGGCGATCTCCGCCAGCGGCGACCTCTGAGGCAGGCGGCCTCCCTTTGATTCGGCGGCACCATGCCGCCTTCATGAAACGCGCCAGGGCGTATACGTCCGTTTGCCTCAGGGCAAGGCGCGCAGGGCAGTTGCGCCCCCAACTTCTGCCGTTATTCGGTCCCAAGCGCCCGCCAGCTGCCGCGCCTGCTAACGACCTTCATTTCTTCGCGCCGTACTGCTGAGGTGGGGCGGCGTGCCGTGTACGGCATCCCAGCCTCGGCCTCCGTTGCCAGAGCGTTCGGCCGGCTGCTGCTGGTCGATCCCGTCCTATTCCAATAATCAAGGCTCCGCCAAGCAAGCGGAGCGCATCTCCCCTTTTTCCCCTGTCGAGAGGTACTGCCATGACTACATTACCCGAAGGACCGTTCTTTGAGTTTTTGCTGGGCCCCAACAACATCCTACCGCCGCTTCCTACTCGGCTTTCGCCTGAGGAACTAGGGAAACTCAAGGAAATCCCCCACCAAATCAACAGCGTTGTGAGGACCTTTGGACCCCGCGCGTCCGATGTTTACAACCTCGGCGATCGATTCAGGATCTACATCTTGCCCGAATCAGATCCAAAGTTGCCTCATGTTGCAGACGACTCGAGTTTCCCGGCAATCATGCAACGCACTGCAAGAGAGATTGTAAAAAACTCTCTGCAACCCGTTCCTGCGCCACTCGCCAAAGCGGTGACGTCACAGGCCCCCGTCGACATTTTGCGCGCCATGTCCAACCGGAATCCGGACGCGAGCATCGCCGTTACCTACAACGACGCGTCTGGTGCTCACGTGATCCCAACTTTGGACCCGGCGGCATTCGTGCAGCCGGCCGCGCCCCCTGTTCGCAGCCGGACCGCCACAATGCCAATCACCGGCGTCACATATTCAACGCGCGGAGGACTTAAAGTTCTCCTCACAAACGACCGGCTCGAAGTGTCACTCCCCCCGGATCTGGAGGCGATCGTAGCGGCACTTCCAATGTCGACCATCCGAGAAGGGTTGTGGCTCTCCGGCACCATCCTTCAAGACGATAACAATCGGTGGGCCGCGTCGCAGGGTGGACGGATCTCCTACCAGGAGCCCATAGCAACTCAAACCGTGGCAGGGTAAGCGACCAAGCGCCGATACAACCAAATCATCGCTAGAGCCCAACGCACGGCGGCAACGTGCGAGCTCTTGCGCCCTTGGTCCTTCTTGTTCGTAACAAGGACCGCTCTGCCGCGGCTACGGACCTCTATTTTAAGATCCAGATCAGTCTTCATCAGCATCTCCTTCGCGGCACTCCGTACAGTTTCTGAGTCCAGGATCAGAACTACGTCACTGTCATGGAGACGATGCACATAGCCTTGCTCTTGCCACGCCTCGGCCAGAACCCCAAGCCATTGAGTTGGTGGGTCGTCCATGAGCTGAAACAGCTTCTGACTCCCGTCGATCCTGCGCGCAGGTGCCATGATGCCCCTACGCTGCCGAATTCCTCCAACACTCCAAGGCGCGAAGCCGTTCTTAACGACTAAAGTCCCGATCCCGCGCTCAAGCCGCTCCACCTGCGCGTTCGACAGTCCTGAGCGCGCCATCGCCTCCAGCCTATCGCCATGCCTATGATATTCACGCGCGAAGAGGTCGATATGCCGTGGCGTCAATGCTTTCTGCCTGTACAACGCAGGCGGGTCGGTTAGCGATGCAGCGGGTCTTGTAATTACCTCAACGCCGATCCGATCAAGAACTGCACCATGGAACTCGGATGACCCTCTAAGCCGTTGCCGGTGCCAGGCGGCATCAAGGGCTGCAGCAGAGATGTCCGACACGGCCAAGGCACGCGCCCTGTCGAGCGCCCCTGCACGTTTCAGGTACTGCGCTAATGGCACCGCCATGTCATAGATGTAGTGCTCAAGCGATACGATCATGTCCGCATGCCCTGACTCTCGAAGCATGGCGTAAACACCTCGAGCGGTCGGGACCTGCTGGTTCATCGCCGCTCCCATCCTCAGAGTGACGCGACGCTTCCGCAGCCAATATGTCCTGGCCTTGGATTGCCCTGAAGCCCACTTGAGCAGGGAGTCAAGCCGCCTGGTGAGGTAGCGCGTGAAGAATCGTCGCCGGGAACCTGGGGACTCTGCGAACACCGGCTGCCTCCACCAAGTCTCACCCGCCAACGCCCGCTCCTGATCAAGCCATTTGATCACCCACTTTCTATGGGCAGTCCACAGCTCGCCCTCCAACCGAACGAACCCGACGGAGGTCGTGGTCTTGGCCTCGCCGTACTCGCCTGTGCGATGCACATGAATGAAATCTGCGTCTGGTCCAAGGAAATGGAGGTCACCGAGCACCAAGCCGTGCGCGGAGCTTGGTCGCAGGGCGCCGGCCTCGAGGATCAAGTACAGCAGCGCTCGTAGCGCGCAAGCACGCACACTCTCTGGTCCAGCGTCTATTCGCGCGCTTTCACGTTCAAGATCGTTCTGCAGCTCAATGAGTACTCGACCAACCTCCGCACTCGAAAGCGCGCCAACGTCAGACGTTCGGATGCGCGGGCCAGCAAATGCCCGGAGCGGAGAGAAATCGACCCCTTCGAAGTGGTGAACAGTTGCAAGGTAGTGGTGGAACTTCACCAGCTCATCGAGCACCTCCGGTCTCGTGCTCTCCTTCTTGGAACAGAGAACCGCGAGGTAGATCTCCTGAAGTTCCTGCGAGCCTTGTTCGGCCAGCATCCTCCTGCCAAGGATATGCAGAAGAGCGCTACCGAACCTGGTCAACTCCTTGTGGAGGGTCCGCTGGGCCCGACCGCGCCTTTTTCCGCCGATATAGACGAGCCTGTGGATGAAGTACTGGATGATCAGCCCAAGGTTCGAATCCAATCCCGCCTCGTCGAGAAGAGCATCCAGTTCCTTACGCAGTCTTCTCCGCCACGCGTACTTGCCGTCTGATTTCCGGCCCTTGCGCCGAGACACCTCCTGATTGAGCGCTGAGGTAAGTTGGTGGTAGGCAACAGACCTTCCCTTGGTCGCTTGCTTGTGATTTCTGGACCCAGACTCTTTGATCTGTTCCGCGTGGTTCGCGTCGTCTTCGTCGCCGACGCCCGTTCGCAGGGGCCACTCATCTGCGACCGCGAGCACCCGTTGCGTATCCACCGCCGCCACCGGGCAGCCGTCCATGACCAGCCGTTCAGGCCCCGAGAGCTCCATGCGACCGGCTACGCGCAGCGTTCCCACAACCCTGCATAGCAACGTGGCCGATTCTTCGTCAGCTTCAACGACATCACTGAAACGCTTCTGTACCCAAGCTGCGAATTGAGCTGCCGGGAGCGGCTTTCCCGTCGGCGCCTCCGCGCCGCGGCGCGCAAGGACCAGCGCATCGCAGCCCGCAACGACCGTCGGCAGCTCCCGTCGATCCTGCCTGGCTGGGACCCGAAGCCACTCCGGCTGGGAAGACCCCCGTACTACCTTTGCCGCAGCACCCACCATCGCTGAGGTAGCCCCAAGATCCCGGTGTGGTGTCGTTGCAAGCATGGACAGTTGGGCCAGCCCTGGTTTGTCATGGGCGCGGTCATCGGCAGCGACCTCCACCAGCTTGGCCCGGATCGCCTCTGCGTGCCGTACGGCCAAGCCGATTCCAGGGAGGAACGGTGATAGTTGCGCCGTGACCCCAAGGTGCCTCCGCGGTGGTTCTGGCCCCGAAACAATCCTTTTGTCGATCGCCTTCATGACCAGCCGGTGGATGAGGTATTCGGCTGCCAACCCTTCCAATGCCGACGACGGATCGTCGTCTGCTTTCTTGACCCGATCCCTGATCAGGGCGTAGTGCTCAAGGGACAACGGTACCGGGCCATCCGCCGTAAACCCTGGCGAGAGGAGCAACGTCCGCTGTTCCATGTCCACATCAAGGGCGGGGATCAGTTCGGCAATGGCCTCCGCAAGGCGAGGCAGTACACGCTCTTCGGTTTCGTTCCGCCGGGCAACGAAATCCTCCCGTACCGCACGCACGTAGCTCGCGTGCTCTTGCTCATAGCATTTGACCTCTGCCTCCCAATCCTTGAGTGGACGACTTGGCAATCCGGCCCACGACCACTCTGGGGTCCTTTGTCGTCGGCTGTACCAGCCCTCTTCAACGACCAGTTCGTCAATCACCTCATCGAGCTGCTCGCCGAATGACTGCGCAGAAAGCGGGGACAGGTCGGCCAATGCAAAGGATGGGGAAACCACCCAGCCCAACTGGGCGTGTCGCAACTCCCAGTCGGCGTTTCTTTCCTGCAGAAGCTGGTTCAGCCGGTGCCGATAATGGTTGCGGACCTGCGCGAGAACGGCAGGCATTGTTGCGCTCAGCACGTCCATCTCGAGACGCTGGACAACCCCTGATTCCCCAGGCCCACTGAAGAGTGGGTGCTCACTGCAGAGCACACCATTGGCCCACGCGGCCAGAGCGGCGTCTTCACCACGACTGATTTCGGCCAATCTGCGAAGGTATTCACCCAGTGCCGCTACCCAGCGCCGTCCGGTCGCAGCGACCCGTGTCCTGCGTAGCACGTCGACCAGCTTGTCTTCCAAGACCACCACGCGGTATTCGGGGACCACCGAGTCGAGCATCAAGTTGGCAATACCCTTCCCAGGGCGGATCCCTGTGATGAAACACAACGCTGCCGCGAGATGGTTACGCTGCGCCAACAGGTGACTGAGCCGGCCGTCTTTTCGACGGGCCGCGGAGTAGACCTCCCTCGTCAAATTCGCGGGCCATTGCCGCGCCAGCTCATCCTGAAGTGCAATTCTTGATCCGACTCCTGCGGTTCGGCTGGCCAAGTAAGGAACATGCTCATCGAACCAGCGGGTGAGGAGTCCTGAGACCCGCGACATCACTGTGCTTTCTGGGATCCAACCGTAATAAGCAGGTCCCAGCGACGTTGAGAACGTGTCGCGCATGACAAGTTGCGCGACCTCGGGTCCGAAGCTCGCAGCCAAGTGACTACCCAACACCTTGCGGAACGGACTGGCTCCTATCTGCATTCCTGGCAACAGGCGGGCTACTACGTCACGTAGGCGGTATGCTCCGCCCAAGGTCTGGCCATACGGAAACACCGCCGATCCATCTGCAGAGGCTGAACCGCCCAAGGCTTTAAGTGCTTCGTACAATCGGGGCGGCAGCGGCCAGTGAATGACCTCGGCGCTTGGCTTCAGGAACTGGATCAGGTCTTCAGGAGGGACAGCCGACTGAGGGGGGCGTTTCAATCTCAACCAGAGCACGGGTACATGAAGGTCAAGAACGGCGTCCCCGCTCCCCTCATGACCCCATCTGATCTGCGACAGATCAAGCTCCCGCATGCCAGTGGCAATTGCAAAGCCAAAGGCGAGGAATTGCTCACTACCAGCTCGGTCACCCGCCGCGATGGCGGCTTGCCCGGCAGCAAGCGTGGCTCGGGCGGCTCTCTGCACAAGGCCCTCGGGCACGATCTGGCAAGGGCTCAAGGACAATCCAGAATCGCCGGACTTTCGCAGCAGCTGTTGCGCGCTGGCAAGGGCATGAGTAGACCGCTTGCCCAGGCCTTCAAAGGCCAAGCCTCCTACCTCGGAGCTGGATAACTCGATCTGATCATCGAGATCATCCTCTACTGCCCCGGCTACCGGCACACTGGGTGCCTCGGTCGTCACGACCAAATCGGGCCTGGTGCCTAGCGACTGCAAAAGGCGCCCGGGTTCGGCATGGATCCAGCGGGCCACCCTGTGGCGCAACCAGTTGCGCCATAAGCGGTTGAAAGTCAGGTGTGACTGGTCGCCTTGGGCCAGCATCGTGTCCAGGTGCCGGAGCAGCGAAGTGACACCCTCAGCCCCAGCCAGCACGACCCGAAGCGGCGCACCCGTATCTTCAGTGGCTACCCTGACGTATCGCGCCAGCTCTCTGATCCGCCTTCTCTGTGTCGGGTCGCGCCCTTCTGGACCAAGCGCGGCGTTTACCAAGACCGCGGTCAAACTGGTCAGCGCAGGGCCTGGGTCCTCGCGGCTCCACGCAAGGAGGGCGACCAAGACGGGAGAAATCTTCGCAACACCATCAGGAATCTGGAGAAAGCCTCCGGCGCGTCCACCCCTCTTCTCCCCCGCATCCACGTGTGCGTGGTCACGCAGATGAGCCAAGATGGCGGCGTCATCGGCCGCCAACTCCAGCGCCAGCTCGTGTAGGGCTTCCTTTGCGGCAAGCGCCCACGCCCCCTCCAATGCCACGTCATCCAGAAGGCGCGTCGCATCCCAGTCCGGTGCTACCTTCTCTTGGGCAAGGGCAGCCATAAGTCGAGCTTAGTGTCAGGGTCACCCCAAACGCAATGTCCGTGACAAGACTTTTGCGCCTAAATCGCCGTCAGATCCGGGCCGCTCGCATGGACGTGGATTCTCGCCGCCTTTCAAAAACTTCTTGTCAGACACTTTATGCTTTAAATATCAATGACTTAGCTGCGCACATTGGTATGTCGCGTGTGAAATTATCTGGACATAGAGACAATTAGCGGATTACAGCGATTTTCATCGCCCAAGTTCTCATAATGAGTCCACCCATAGCCACCACCCGGATTTCGCATCAAACCCCATGATTTTCATGGGGTTTTTTGTTGCCACGACACCCCACTGAGCCGTCCAGATCTGCCGTGATCCGGTCCCTGTGACAGTTTCTGTGACAGTTCCAAGTGTCACAGGAATGGCGGAAGCATTCGATTTGACCCCAACACTCAAAAACGGCCCCCACCGACAGTCACGCGGTCATGCTTGCTCGCCGGCCCATGTGTCGGCCAACAATTCCGCTTGCTCGATCACCCTGGCGGTGGCTTCCGGCTTCCGGCTGCCGGTCGGGCGGATAGCGGTAGCGAGCGAGCAGGATCTTGACCATGGCCACCATGCGAGCACGGGAGTCCTTGCGGTTCTGCCAGTCGATGGTGGCTGATTTTCGGAGCTTGTCGGTGAGCTCCTGCGCAAGGGCGCGCAAGGTCGGATGACCGAGTTCTCGCACGGCAGACTCGTTTTCCGCCAGCGCTTGGTAGAACGCGAACTCCTCCTCGCTCATGCCATCCGGCGGCCGGGCCTCGTTGATCTCCTTCGCCAGCCGGATCAGCTCCTCGATCACCTCCACCGTGGTCAGGCCGCGGTTGCGGTAGCGGTTCACCGCTTCTTCCAGTCGCTCGGCGAATTCCTTCCCTTGCAGCGCGTTTTTCTGCCCGCGCGAGCGGATCTGGTCGGCCAGCAGGCGTTCGAGCAGCTCGGCCGCCAGGTTCTTCGTCGGCATTTCGCGGATCTGGGCCAGGAACTCCTCGTCCAGCAGGCTGATGTCCGGCTTGTCCAGGCCCAGCGTGTTGTAGATGTCGTTCACACCCTCCACCAGCACGCCCTTGGCCACCAGCTGGCGCAGCGCCGCCTCCTTCTCCAGCCGCGACATGCGCGAGCCCGAACGGGTGAGCTTGATCAGGGTGACCCGTACCGCCTGGAAGAAGGCGATCTCCTCGCGCAGCGGCATCGCCTCCGGCCGGGTTCCGGCCAGGGCCTGCGCCTTGGTCAGCCTGGCCACCTGGTCCATATAGGCCCGCACGCCGCGGTTGCGACCCTTGTCGTCCGGCTCCGGATCCAGCGCCAGCACGTGGTCCACCGCGGGACCCAGCAGGGCCAGCGCGTGCTTCGGATCCTCAAAGCCCGAGTAGTCGAAGCCTGCGAAAAACTCCTTGCGGATCACGTCCAGCGTATCCAGCAGGATGCCGAGCGCCGCGCCCGAGGTGTCCACAGGCTCGCGCTCACTGCCGGAGTCGCGGGTGTACTGGCGGATCGCCTTCTTCAGCTCTTCACCAATGCCGATGTAGTCCACCACCAGCCCGCCCGGCTTGTCGCGCCAGATGCGGTTGGTGCGCGCGATCGCCTGCATCAGGCCGTGGCCCTGCATGGG
>ERZ1032895.228-NODE-228-length-11776-cov-9.584762_pt1 | contig 11776 bp, 8 predicted proteins | sample MGYA00516687_ERZ1032895 | MGnify/ENA primary metagenome ERZ1032895 (study PRJEB33719, sample SAMN04261600) | wastewater metagenome | biome: rural village; feature: latrine urine exit; material: soil | place: El Salvador | collected 2013-01-14 ... | reverse complement strand
GGCGGTTACTCCATACCATGGATGCCGGAAGATCTTGCATACTGGTTGATTAAGTTGAGAGAATGGCAGGCTAAATATAATCCTGTCGATTTTCCTACCAGTTGGTCGCGGTGCAAGAGAACCAACTTAAATGAAATTCAGTTGAAGTCAAAGGGTGTCAACTGTTTTTTATTTAGGGCTTTTGAAGATGTTGAGCCAAAAAATGTCGGCACGGCTTTGACGGGCAGGTTGGCAGCTGCCATCTATCATATACAACCATCGCATCTTAGGCTTTCAGAGCTGAGTGGGCTGCCTAATAATATATCTTGTTATAAGTCTCCATACACCCCTCATTCCATGCGGGTGAGCTTGATTACAGCTTATGTTATGGAAATGGGGATGCCGGTTGAAGTTGTCATGAAGGTCGTGGGGCACTCCTCGATCGTCATGTCGATATATTATTGCAAAATATCCCATGGGGAAATAAGGCGGCGATTGGAGGAAGGCGAGAAGATTGCGCTTCAAGCCGAGGTGGAAGCAATACAAAAAACAATTGAGTCCAACAAAATTGAGTCGGTAAAGAATCAGTTGGTTTCTAATAATGAAGACCTCCTGCTGTCGCTAACCAATAGTGTGCCTGCAGGGAATTTTGTATTCAGAGACTATGGTATTTGTCCATTTGCTGCCTCACGCTGCGACGATGGAGGAGATCAGGTCGGCGCTACAAGAGTACGGGCTCCAGTGCCCATGGGGTATTTGGGAATGCAGAACTGTCTTAGGTGCAGGCATTTCATCACAGGACCGGTTTTTCTGGGTGGCTTAATGTCAGTTGGGAACGAGATTTTGTTCGTTTCGAATAAGCAGTCTGAAAAATGTATGCGGCTCCAAGAAGAAATCTCCACAATCACAGAAAGGTTGGAGAAGGTAGATCGAGATGAGTATATTGCAAATGCAAAGGGCATAAACTTTGATCAGGCTGAGAGAGTTTCGCTTGAGGCAGAACAAAGAAAGCTTGAGTCAGAGTATGAGAGTGCAGCAAAGAAAATGGACATGTTTCTGTGCGATTTGCAGTCCTGCTATAAGCTAATCAGGATGTGCGTGTCAGCTGTCAACGGTGTCTCTTCTGATGCCGAGGATGGTATTTCGCTGATTAAGATGCCCAATTCCGAAATGGAGATAGAAATGGAGGAGGTCTCTTACTTTCAGCAGCTGCATGAGATTTGCGAGAATGCAACAATCTACCATTCGGCTGATGCAGCCGTTGCAATAGCTCCGAGGTCTCAATTGTTGGACCGAATGTCGGTTTTTAATGAGTTGCAGCCGAGCCTTTTTATGTTGACGGATGAGCAGCAGCTTAAAGTTGGTAACCAGGTAGTCGGTTTTTTGAGGTCACGGCTGAAAACCTGGGAAAGAGTTGGCCAGGTCGTTGACTGTTCAGTGAGGCTAGACGAGTTGATGGAAGAGGAGAGAATTGATAGGTCGGAGCTTTCTCTGATTCTAAAGCCTCAGCTATTAAATGAGACGGGCTGCTGATATGAAAAATGAAGATCTTTTGTTGAAGCTAAAAGAAGACGCTACGCCTAGAACCAAGAAGACGCTTGATGCAATATATGAAGTGTGTAGTGAGCAGATGGAGAGAGGTGTTGGTGATTTCTCTATAGTAACTATATCTAGGCTGGGCGCCAAGCGAGGAGTTCCGAAGCCACAAAGCATTAGGAATAAGTCTGGAGAAAAATACCGTGCCCTCATAGAATCCTTTTCTGATATGGCCGGCGGCAATGTTAAGCGTCCCTCGCCAAGTGGTGATGACTGGGTAGAGGAGATTGCGAGTGCTAAACATAAGCTTCTTGTTAGATCCCTTCTTTCCGATCTCAAGAATGCTAAAAACAAGCTCAATGAAATTATTCCTCCAGGTAGTAGAATAGACGTATACGATCATAGGTCACAGCAAGCAGGCGAGGAAGAGAAGCTCTCCCAGCAGGAGAGAAGAGCGCTGGAATATCTGATATCCAATGAGTTTGTTGGTAAGTGGAATTTTCGCGCTACTGAGTTTGGTGAGGTTGTGGATGAGGGTGGTCAGGTGGTGTTCAAAGCTGCTACAATCGATGCTATTAAAAAGGCTCTAAATAACTTGTAGGTCAGCTATGAAGAATCCACTTGTAACAAGAGAGGGCTATGAAAGCCTGAAAGAAGAGCTTGACTATCTTTGGAGGGTGGAGAGGAGAGAGGTTACAGCTAAGGTTACATGGGCGGCCGGTCTAGGCGATAGGTCGGAGAATGCAGATTATCAGTATAACAAGAAAAGACTTAGGGAAATTGATAGACGGGTCAGGTATCTCCGGAAAAGACTGGATGAGCTTAAGGTGATTGATTATCATCCGGATCAAGCTGGTAAGATTTATTTTGGCGCCCACGTGGTGCTTGTTGATGACGATGGCAGGGAGATGAAGTTTCGGATTGTAGGTGTTGACGAGATTTATGGAAAACAGGGGTGTGTTTCAATTAATTCGCCTGCGGCTAGAGCTTGTTTAGGTAAAGAAATCGATGATGAAGTGGAGATCGTAACTCCGGATGGGCGGAAGCTATGGTATGTTGAAAGCTTTTCTTATAACAGATGATCCTTTTAAGGCTTTTATCTGCGAGTCCTTGTGAATACTGACACCCATGACTTCCACTACGACTCCGACCTCATCGGCGGCTCGCTCATGGTCCGCGAGAGCCGCATCGTGGCGGAGCTGCTGCTGGCTGGCGTCGATGACGCGGCCTGGAAGGCGGCCATTCTCGACGAGAATCGCCTCCAGAAGGCGCGGCCGGCTACGGCCAGGCGCATGGCCCAGGCGGTCCGCAAGCGACTTGTGCGACTTCCTGCGCCGTTCTGGCAGGTGCTGATTGAAGGGGATGACCAACTGGCCACCCAGGTGGCTTTCTGCGCGGCGCTGGCCCGCAACCTGCTGCTGATGGAGTTCATGGAGACGGTGGTGGTCGATGCCTTCGTGACTCATGCCGAGCGACTTGAGCCATACCAATGGGACGACTTCCTCGCTGACCGCGCCTTCCGCGATCCGGCAATTCTCGGCTGGACCGAGGCCTCACGACGAAAGATGGGGCAGGTGGCCTTTCGGATGCTCACCGAAGTCGGTTTAATGGGTGATACACGTAACCGTAAGTTACGACCGCTTCTGATACGTGACGAGGTCATGAATCTGCTTCAGCAGCATGACTTCAGCCGTATTCAGGGCTGCCTCGTCGCCTTGCGCCCCCGGTAAGCCGTGAGGGTGACTTGAGGGGGGCGGTAGCGTGCCTGAATCCACGCTGCTATGAGGCAGTAGGTACATAAAGAATATGACACGCGCAGGGAAGGGAACCGTATGCACTCTCGCCAGGACGATCCCCAGCTAAAGGATCGCCTCAACCAGATTGCCGAGAAGATCACCAGCGAGGCCTTTCTTTCCGGCCAGGGCCTGGGCAACGAGATCGGCTTCTGGATCTTTGATTATCCCCCCGAGCACGAACTGCAGGTTCGCGAGTACCTCACCTTTCTGAAAGGAGTGTTGGCTCGCCAGCATAGCGACCTTACGGTTGACCACGTCAACCTACTGAGCGTGCTGCGCGACTATCTCCAGGAGCGTGGCTTTCTCGACAAGGCCATCGTCATGCAGCAGACCAAGGGAGATGCGGCGCTGATGAAAGCGCTGCGCGGTCCGCTGCATATGGACAAGTTCGCCCCTTTCATGATCCGACACGCCCTGTCGGAAGATCCCGATATCATTCTATTGTCAGGCGTGGGTAGCGTCTGGCCGGTCATGCGTGCCCATAGTTTACTCAATGCGCTTCACGGCAGGCTCGGCCACAAGCCACTGGTGCTCTTCTATCCCGGCCGCTACGACGGCCAGCGCCTTGCCCTGTTCGACCAGATCGCCAGCAACCCCTATTACCGTGCTTTCTCACTGGTGCCCTGATGCGTTGATGCCCTGAAACGCCGGCGCTGCCCTCTGAGTCGTTGAGCCTTGAAGTAGGCCGCTCCGGCCGTTGTGGCGCGTTACCCAAGCCTATTGGCTCACGCCCGCTTTAATTGACCGCCTTGCCTTATCACCGGATCGAGGCGTTGCCCGTTAAGGAATCGATCGGACATGCTTATCCAGGACCTCTTTCAGAAACCGCTGCACCGCCCCATCAACGGGGTGGTGAAGGCCGACCAGAAGGACCGCGAGACGGTCTATCAGGAGCTCGACGAGTACGTGGTGACCAACGAGCTGGAAAAGCATTTCCGCGCCTTCTTCGAGTCCTACGCCACGCCGCTCAGCGACCCTTCCATCGCCAACCGGGTCGGGGTCTGGATCTCGGGCTTCTTCGGCTCGGGTAAGTCACACTTCCTCAAGGCGCTCTCATACCTATTAGCCAATATTGAAGCTGAAGATGAGGCCGGCAACCGTCTCCGCGCCGCTGAGTTCTTCGACGATCAGAAACTTCGCGACCCAATGATTCGCGCCGACATTGCCAAGGCGGTGCAGCAGCCGGCCGACGTCATCCTGTTCAATATCGACAGCAAGGCGAGCTCCAACGACGGCGGTAACCCGATCCTCAACGTCTTCTTGCGCGTATTCAACGAGTACCAAGGCTTCAGTGGCGACCATCCGCATATCGCCCATATGGAGCGCCACCTGGCCCAGCGCGGTGTGCTGGAGCGTTTCAAAGCGGCCTTTCAGGAGGCCAGTGGCATGGTCTGGGAGGAGGAGCGGGACGGTTTCCAGTTCTACCAGGATGATATTGAGCAAGCGATCAGCCAGGCGCTGGATCTCTCGCCCGAAGCCGCCCACAAATGGTTCGAAGACTCGGAAGAGACCTTCAGTGTCTCGGTGGAGAACTTTTGCCGCTGGGTGAAAGAGTACCTGGATGAGCAATCCCCCACCCAGCGTATTGTCTTCATGGTCGATGAGGTGGGCCAGTTTATTGGCAGCAATACCCGGCTGATGCTGACCCTGCAGACGCTGACCGAGAACCTTGGCACCATCTGCGGTGGCCGTGCCTGGATCGTTGTTACCTCCCAGGCCGATATGGATGCGGTACTCGGCGAGATGACTGCTGCCAAGGCCAACGACTTCTCCAAGATCGCCGGGCGCTTCAAGACCCGCCTGTCGCTGTCGAGCTCCAACTCCGACGAGGTGATCCGCAAGCGCCTGCTGGCCAAGACCCCGGAAGCCAGCGGCGAGCTGGCTCAGGTGTTCGAGGCCAAGGGGGCGGTGCTGCGCAACCAGCTCACTTTCGATCGCTCTGGCCCCACGCTCAAAAACATCGATGGCGAAGAAAGCTTTATCGCCAACTATCCGTTCGTGCCGTACCACTTTCAGCTGGTTCAGAAGGTATTCGAAGAGATCCGCAAGGTAGGGGCGACCGGAGCGCACCTGGCTTACGGCGAACGCTCCATGCTCGATGCCTTCCAGATGGCTGCCAAGGCGATAGGCGATCAAGAGATCGGTGCCCTGGTACCGATGCATAGCTTTTACCGTGCTGTAGAGGGTTTTCTCGATACCGCCGTCAAACGCACCATCGACCAGGCCAGCGAGAATCCCACCCTGGATGATTTCGATGTGGAGACGCTACGCACCCTGTTCATGATCCGCTATGTGGATCTGGTCAAGGGCACCCTCGATAACCTGGTCACGCTCTCCATTACCCGCATCGACGATGACCGCCTGGCCATCCGTGAGCGCCTGGAAAGCACCCTCTCCCGCCTGGAAAAGGAGAGCCTGGTTACCCGCAATGGCGAGGAGTACCTGTTTCTCACGAATGAAGAGCGCGACATCACGCGCAAGATCAAGGCCACCGAGATCACCAGCAGCGACGAGAATAGACTGCTGGCCGAGATGATCTACAAGGACTGCCTGCGCGACCGCAACAAGTACCGCTATCCACTCAACAAGACCGACTACACCATCGGCCGCTACCTGGATGGCCACACCATCGACGGCCGCTTTCAGAGCCAGCTACGTGTCGAGGTCGTCTCGCCGCTGGATATCGACTACACCCAGCACTTTGCCGCACAAAACGGCGAGGCTGGCTGTATTCACCGCAGTAATGAAAACCAGGGCCAGGTGGTGATCCGTCTCGGCGACAACAAGGCCTTCTTCGACGACCTGCGCACCTACCTCAAGACCGAGAAGTACATCCGCCTGAACGCCGCCTCCGGCGACAGCAGCGTGGAGCGTATCCTCGCCGACCGCGGCCGCGAGAACCAGGAGCGTCGAAAGCACCTGCTGGTGTGGTTGGAGGACATGCTGCTTGATGCCGACGTCTTCGCCCTGGGCCAGAAGCTCGACCTTAACCGCAGCCAACTTAACAGCCGTCTCGAAGGCGCCTGCCAGTATCTGCTGGAAAATACCTACAGCAAACTCGGCTACCTGCAGGTACTCACTCCAGACCCGATGCGCGAGTTGCTTGCAGTGATGACCGCCGACGATATTGGCCAGCTTGGCATTGAGCTCGACGGCGAAGAGGGCAACCCCCAGGCAGTGCATGAGGTGGAGCAGTACATCAGCCTGCACGGTGGCGAGCCGGTGCCGTTGAATCCACTCCTGGAACGCTTCAACAACCGCCCCTTCGGCTGGCCGGTGGAGGAGAGCCTGCTGATCCTTGGGCGTCTCTACGCCGTCGGTCGGCTCACCTTTCATACTGCAGGCCCCGCCTTGCCCGGCAAGGAAGCGTTCGAGCTGCTCGATAACAGCCGGCGGCGCAGCGAGGTGCGGATTCAGAAAAAACGTCGTACCGACGACGCCATACTGCGTCAGGTACGCAACCTTACCAAGGAGCTCTTCACCCAGCTTGGCCCCTCCAGCGAGAGTGAGCTTTACACCTTCTACAGCGATCAGTTCAGCGCCTGGAAGAAGAGCTTGGAGGCCTACCGCAGCAAGACCGAGGTGGGTCGCTTTCCGGGGCGTGCCGCCATCGACAGCACCTTGAAAGCGGTCGAACGGCTGCTGCGCATCGACGACAGCTTTGACTTCTTCAAGGCGGTGGCCGACCAGCAGGAGGAGCTCCTCGATCTGGAAGAGGAGTACCGCGACCTTCACGAGTTCTTCACCAAGCAGCTCACCACCTGGACGCAACTCGGCCAAGCACTCAATCGCTTTACACCCAATCGCCCGGCGCTGGAGAAGGAGCCAAAGGCGAAAGCGGCATTGGACGAGCTGGAGCGCATCTATGACTCCGAAGCGCCCTACGCCATGTTGCACAAGGTCGCCGGGCTGATCCAAAGCGTTGATGAGACCAACACCCAGCTGCTGGAGCAGAAGCGTGAGCACGCGATCAGCCGGATCGACCAGCGTATCGCCCGGATCAGCGCCGAGATATATAAAAGCGGTATTGGCACGCCTGAGCTCAGCAACCGCCTGCTGCGCCCGCTACAACTGCTCAAACAGGATATCGAGACGGCGGTAAGCATCGCGCAAATTAATCTGTTGCAAACGGATACCGCCAATGATCGCGAGCAGGAGAGTCTTGATGATCTCCACCGCGAGCAGGAGGTCGAAGCCGAACGTCAGCGCGTCGCCCGCGAGAAAGCGGATAACGGTGGCAAACCGGATCGGGATGCCAAGTCTGAGGGCGAGGGTGGCTCAAACCAGGGCGCTGGCAGCCCCGATACCGCTGCACCTGTCAGCGAAGTGCGCGAACGTGGCCCCGTGGCCGCGCCTAAGCCGGTGGTGGAGGTGAGCGTCAGCCAGCTGCTCAGCCGCACTCACGAAGGGGTCTACCTGGAGAGCCAGCAGGAGGTCGATGCCTTCCTCGACGCCCTTAGGCGCGAACTCGACGACGCCATCCAGGCCAACAAGCGCATTCGCCTGCGCTAGGAGGAGATCGCCTTATGGTGGAGTCAATCGAACATCTCCTCACCCAACCTGAAGGCAAGCAACTGGAGTTCAAGCGTGACGTGTCATCGCCCAGGCCGCTACTGAAAACCCTGGTGGCGTTCGCCAATACAGCGGGTGGCCAGTTTTTTATCGGCGTAGCGAATGATGGCAGTGTTGTAGGTGTCGATGACCCACTAGACGCCGAAGAGCGCCTGACCAGCTTGATCGCCGACAGCATCTTTCCCCGCCTGCTGCCCAATATAGAACTGCTCACGGTAGGCGAACATACCTTGTTGCGTATCGAAGTGTTCCTCAGTAGCTCTCGCCCGCACTTCCTTAAGGCACTGGGGCCAGATAATGGGGTGTTGGTACGTCTTGGCTCCAGTAATCGCCAGGCCGATGCGTGCCTGATCGACGAGATGCAACGCCAGGTACGCGGCACCACCTTCGATGTACAGCCGATGGCGGATCTGTCGATTGAGGACCTGGACCAGGAGGCCATTCAACACGCCTTTAACAGCGATACTCCACTTGGCGAATCCAAGCTGCGCACCTTGCGGTTGTTGGTGCCCCATCAGGGGCGTCTGGTACCCAGCGTGGGTGGCATTTTGCTGTTTGGCCGTGAGCGGCAGTGGCACTTCACTGACGCCTGGGTGCAGTGCGGCCGTTTTCGCGGCACCGACAAGGTCGAGATCTTTGACCAGATAGAGATTCACGAGTCGCTACCGAAAACCGTCGACAGCATTGAACTGTTTCTCAAAAAGCATGCTTTCAAAAGCGCAGAGTTTGGTGGCATGCGCCGCCGCGACGTATGGAGTATTCCGCTGACGATTCTGCGCGAAGCGATCATTAACGCTCTGGTGCATTGCGATTATTCGCAGCAGGGCAGTCCCATACGCATCGCCTTTTTCGACGACCGCATCGAGATTGAAAGCCCCGGGCTGCTAATGCCCGGCATGACCATTGAAGAGATGAAGCGCGGCGTTTCGATGATCCGCAACCCGGTGATCGCCCGGGTATTCAGCGAGCTCGGGTTGATCGAGCAATGGGGTAGTGGCGTAAAGCGAATTTTCGCGGAAGCCCACGCTCAAGGGCTGCCAGAACCGCACATAGAAGAAATTGCCAATCGCGTGCGTTTGAGTATTCAGCTGGCAGCACCGGTTTCTATTGATAAGCCAGTGACCCAGTCAGTAACCCAGTCGGAGGCAGTGCGGCTAGAGTCACGGCTAGAGTCACGGCTAGAGTCACGGCTAGAGTCACGGCTGGCGGCCAGGATCATGCTAGCGCTTCAGGAAGCACCTTTGGGCAAGTCCAGCATCGCAGAATGGCTGGGCCACAAAGGGGTGTCTGGTGAGCTCAATAAGCAAGTCCGCCACTTGCGTCAAAGGGAGCTGATCGAAATGACCCTGCCCGACAAGCCCAACAGCCGGCTGCAGCAATACCGCCTTACTGCGAAAGGCGAAAAGCTTCTCAAGGATCAAGCATGAACACAGGGAACATCAAGAAGTACGCCCCAAAGGCGCGTACCCGCTTTATCGAGACTATGACCCGTCAGGCCGCCCGTTACGGCATAAGCTCTGGCCACAAGGGTGAGCTCCACGTAGCCCCCGCCGAGGTGCGGGGCGATGTGATGCTTGTCAGCACACAGGATGGCCAGACCCACAGCTTCCCCAAAGCCCTGCATGGCCCCCGTGAAGCACTGGCCAAATGGGTAACCCGGTTGGGCTTCGAGCAAGCCATGGAGCAAGCCGCCTACAGCTGGTTCAACCGCCTGTGCGCGATTCGTTTCATGGAGCTCAAGGGCTATCTGGATCATGGCCGGCGGGTGCTGTCCCACCCGGATCACGAGGGTGGCTTCCAGATTCTTGATGACTGCCTGGAGATCGACCTACCCGGGCTGGATACTGCCCGGGTGCGCGAGCTCAAGCTCGACGGCACCCAGGACGAGGCGCTCTACCGCGAGCTGCTGCTGGCCCAGTGCCACGCCCTGCATGAGGCCATGCCGTTCCTGTTCGAGCCGCTGGATGACGCCAGCGAGCTGTTGTTGCCCGACAACCTGACCAAGACCGACTCACTAATTCGCGAGCTGGTCAGTGCCATCCCGGAAGACGACTGGCAGGATGTGGAAATCATCGGCTGGCTTTACCAGTTTTATATCTCCGAAAAGAAAGACCAGGTCATCGGCAAGGTGGTGAAGAGCGAAGACATCCCCGCCGCCACTCAGTTGTTCACTCCCAACTGGATTGTCCAGTACCTGGTACACAATTCCATTGGCCGCCAGTGGCTGCAAACCTACCCGGACTCCCCACTGAAAGAGCAGTTGGCTTACTACGTAGGCCCCGGCGAGCAACCGGAAGAAGTACTCGCTCAAATAGAAGCCAACACGCCATCCAGCATCGAGCCGGAATCCATCAAGGTGCTCGACCCCGCCTGCGGCTCGGGGCATATCCTGGTGGAAGCCTACAACCTGCTGAAGGCGATCTACGAGGAGCGCGGCTACCGCACCCGGGATATCCCACAGCTGATCCTCAAGCACAACCTGTATGGCCTCGACATCGATGACCGCGCCGCCCAGCTCGCCGGCTTTGCGCTGCTGATGAAGGCCCGGGAAGACGACCGGAGAATCTTCAGCCGGGGCGTTCGCCTGAACGTGATGGCCCTGCAGAGTACCCAGCATCTCGATGCGGGCACCTTGTGGCACAACCTCAACCTCACCGGCGACTGGGACCAGGGCCAGTCGCAAAACCTGTTTGAAAGCGAACAGCAAGAGCTCGCTAGCAACGACCACACCTACAAAGCCATTGTCGATCTGATCGAACGTTTCCAGGACGCCAAAACCTTCGGCTCGCTGATCGAAGTGCCCAACAGTTTCGAAGCACCCCTTGCAACACTGCTCAACGACCTGATCGAGCTGGAGACGCACGGCGACACCATGCAGAAAGGTGCCGCCAAGGCACTCCGCCCGATGGTGCAGCAGGCGTGGGTACTCGCCCAGCGCTACGACACGGTAGTGGCGAACCCGCCGTATATGGGCAGCAAGGGCATGAACGCCCCGATCAAGAACTTTGCCAAAAAGGCCTACCCCAACAGCAAATCCGACCTGTTTGCCATCTTTATGGAGCGCGCCTTCGGGTTGCTCAAGCCCCTGGGCTTCAACGCTCAAATCAATATGCAGTCTTGGATGTTCCTCTCCAGCTACGAAAAGCTGCGCGAGTGGCTGCTGGAAAACACCACCATTATCACCATGGCGCACTTGGGAGCCCGTGCTTTCGATAGCATCAGCGGCGAAGTTGTCTCTACCACCGCCTTCGTCATCGAAAATGCAGCCTATCCCAACTACGCAGGTGCCTATATCCGACTGGTGGACGGGAAGTCAGAAGCAGAGAAGAACAGGATGTTATTGGAGGCTATTGAGCAAGGAGCCATCATACATTGATCCACTTTTGGAAGGTAGGTAATACACTGCTTTTGAGCTACGAGCCAGGGAGAGGGAACGACAGTTATTGGCTTGATGAAAAACTCAAGCAACAAGGCAAAGTCACTTTGCGCCGAACGTTTACTTTCACAAAAAAGGACCTCTTTGCAGAAGAAATTGAAGAAGATGACGATGTACGTACCTTTGTACTAGGTTTGGTTGACGAGAATTACAATAATATCAGTAAGGATGTGCTCGGCCTAAAGTATAATTTATTGATAGAAAAGCGCCTGCCCCTAGATGTGAAAACATTTATCGCTTATCGGGATATTTCCATATTCCGAAAAATCGACTCATTGGTTGATGAACCCATCATCATTGGCGGTGAAAATGAGCGAGCGATGCCATTGGCCGATTTTGATCAACTACTGAAAACTTTCCCGACGAGCACTGAGTTGACCCACTACGCTCGGTCACGCATCGCTAGCCCGGATATTGCATCGGGCTGGCAAGAAGCCTCCTGATTCCAGTCTCGCTG
>ERZ1032895.227-NODE-227-length-11809-cov-4.577165_pt1 | contig 11809 bp, 8 predicted proteins | sample MGYA00516687_ERZ1032895 | MGnify/ENA primary metagenome ERZ1032895 (study PRJEB33719, sample SAMN04261600) | wastewater metagenome | biome: rural village; feature: latrine urine exit; material: soil | place: El Salvador | collected 2013-01-14 ... | reverse complement strand
GTATCAGGATGTCGATGGAAAAGATCAAAAAGCCCTTCATGTATTAGGTTGGCATGGACCTACATTAGTAGGTTACGCACGGTGTTTTGCTCCAGGTGATTACTTTGATGAAGCCGCTATCGGTCGGGTTGTCATCAAAGAAAATTTTAGGAAAAACAACCATGGATATCACCTCATGCAAGCCGCTATCGATGCAACGACAACCCATTTTAAAGTGGATAGCATAAGAATATCGGCCCAAACGTATTTGATAGATTTTTATCAAAACTTAGGGTTTCACGTAATCGGTGAAAGTTATTTGGAAGATGATATTCCGCACATCGGAATGATTAGACCTTAAAGCCTAATCAAATCCTGCTCTATATTCAACTCTTTTAGAAGCTCATCGGTGAACTTATAATGTCCTCTTCGAGTGATGATTCTAAAACGTTGGTTGCGCATTTTTGTAAGCGTATCGAGAAATTGCCACTTTGATTTAAGAAAATTAGTTTCCTCTGATTTGAGACTAATTTCAAAATAGTGCTTCACTCCTGCTCGTTCCGCTACGATATCGGGTATGATAACCACATCGCTATCTATCTTTGGGAATGATTTAGGAGTCTCGTATCCTTCTACTTGTGCCTTGATATTTTCGAAACCTAGATTTTCGAGATAGGCTACAGATTCTTTAATGAATTCTTTGCTTTCTTGTTGTATTTCTGAATTGACCATAGTGTCGCAATATACGAATAACTTAAATAAATCTCGGTTAACAATTTGTTAAGAAGTATTCCTACTTTAAAATTTCAAGATATCTCTTGCGATCTTTCAGTACGGCAATTGCCTCTTTTATCTCGGGATTGTGTTCTATTTGATACGTGTACAACCCTTCGCGATAGAAATAACGCTTCACGATTTCGTCGGTTAACAGGGATTCTATTTCAATCCGTTTGTCGTTTAATGCCTTGTCCTTAGCACGGTTTAAAGCAGCCATTAATTGTGAATAACCTTCCGATATTTCTTTGTTGATTTCTTCTTCCTCAGCGAGACTGAAACCTTCTGCAAATTTCTTTTCGGTTTCCGTTTCGTAATGAAAGTTATTCTGTTTTAAGAATTGTTGAAACTGATTGAAATCGGCATTGGTGAATTTAAACCTGCTTAAGTTCGATACGGTATTGGCGTAATAATATTGTGTGGCAAAATCAAAAATGGCATTGTCTTTTAACAGGGCTACCGTAATTGGGCTATATACACCCGAGGCCAATTCGATGTCGGGTTGAATTCCACCACCGTCGTAAACCGTGCGTCCGTTTTTGGTTTTAAAGGCGGTGTAATCTTCGGTTTCCCGTCTGATGGGATCGCCATTTTCATCGCGTTCGCCATAATCCAAGGCTTGAATACAACGACCACTCGGTGTGTAATAGCGTGAAATAGTTACTTTAAGCTGGGTTCCATACGTCAGTTTCAACGGGCGTTGCACCAATCCTTTTCCAAAGCTTCGCGCGCCGATGATGACCGCCCGATCTAAATCTTGAAGTCCTCCGGAGACAATCTCACTGGCGGAGGCACTGCGACCATTGATTAAAACGACTAAGGGAATTTCGGTATCGACCGGATCTTGGGTCGTGGTGTACACGCGATTGTATTTTTTAATTTCAGACTGCGTTGTGGTGATTACTTCGCCTTTATCGACAAAGAGGTTCACAATATTGATGGCTTCCGATAGCAGTCCGCCTGGATTTCCACGTAGGTCTAAAATAATTTTTTCCGCCCCTTGCGATTTTAAATCCAGCAGCGCCGATTTGGTTTCTTTGGTAGTTTTGGTGTTGAATGTAGACAGCACGATATATCCGATATCGCCATCAATCAAGGTATAAAACGGAACGGCATGGATATCAACCGCACCGCGTGTAATGGTGGCTGTCTGGGTTTTTCCTTGTCTTAAGTAGGTCACTGTTACTTCCGACCCAGGATTGCCTTTTAAGAGTTCCCCCGCATCGTCGTCGAAATCGGCAATTTTCACATCGCCAATTTTGATGATTTCATCGCCTGCCTTTAATCCGGCTAGATCGGCAGGAAAATCCTTGTAGGCTTCCATGACGATCAGTCGGTCTTTTTTGGTTTTGATGTTGGCGCCAATGCCGGTATAATTTCCGGATTGCGAGATTCGGGCGTCTTCTACTTGTTGTTCATTCCAATAAACAGTGTAAGGATCCAGATCTTCCAACATTCCTTTAATGGCTTTGTCCATAAGAGTTGCTGGCGTAATTTCATCCACATAATTCATATTCAATTCCTTGAACATCGTGGTGAATATTTCAAGCTGTTTGGCAATTTCAAAAAAGTTATTTTTAAAACTGACCGTGGTGAAAAAAATACCTACAGCGATAAGGGGTAGTAAAATTCGTTTTTTCATAATCCAAAGAATTTTGTGCATTTATAGCATGGGCTTGCTTGTGATACTAACGGTTTTTTAGATGATTTTATCTTTAAAAACCATTATTTTTTTAGACTGCTTAATTTTTTTAACAACAAGACCATCGATTTTTCCAATGCGGAATATTTTGGTTTTTCTTTTCCGATAAAGAGAAAGAGCATCGCATAATTTTGTTCCGTATGGTTGTGGAGTATGGATTTGTTCAACCGATATGCCTCGCGAATTTGTCGTTTTATCCGATTGCGATCCACAGCATGTTTATAGTTTCGTTTCGGCACTGAAAATGCTGCTTGATGAATCTTTTCGTGTGGAACAAAAAATACTTTCAGCGGATATTGGGTATAGGATTTTCTGTCCGAAAATAGTTTGTCTATTGTTTTGCGGCTCTTGAGTTTCTCCTGTTTTGGAAATCGATAGTTCACACGGTAAAGATATTAAAAAGAAAGACCTTGTAAATTAAAAATCCACAAGGTCTTTTGATGAGAACTAAAAAGAAATTATTCTTCCTCCGAAATGTTGTTGTCCGATTCCCAAATGTTGTTGTCCCAGTTGACATCGGCCATACGTTGTGTGGCATCGATAATAATGCCATTGACTTTTTTACCTTTATCGATTTCAAAAGAATAGGTCGGATATGCCCAAGCCCAGTCTTCTAATGTTGTTCTTTCGATATTGGTGTATGGATTGGGTTTTTCGCCCCAAGTCATACGAAGTGGAATATAGAATAGATCCATCGAACCGTCTTCGTAAGAAACATAGACATCCAGAGGCATTGGCATTAGGCCAATTCGTTCTAACGTGACGGTTGTCTTGTGACTATCTTCAGTTTCAACACTTTTAATTCCGTAATCGATGGTATTGGTCGTTTGGGTCCAATCGGTTAGATACCACATCAATTCAAATCCAGAAACCTTTTCTGCTGTACGGATAAAATCGGTTGGTGTGGGGTGTGTGAATTTAAAGTCTTCGTAAAAGCGTTTTAGTGTTTTCGACAGGTTTTCGTGCCCGATGATATATCCTAATTGATTTAAGAACACCGAACCTTTGCTATAAGCGTTTACACTATACGCGCGGTTGTTATCGTATCTATCGGCATGTGTCGACATGGGTTGCTCCTCTCCGCTGGCGGCTTGAAAATAATAACTTCGATAGGAACCGGAGTGTGGATTATCTTTGTTTTGATCCATAACGACGTTCATCGCTTCATCTGCGATAAAAACTGTAAATCCTTCGTCCATCCAGGGGTATTTGCTCTCATTGGATGCCAAGACAAATTGGAACCAATTGTGTGCTAATTCGTGGGCGGTTACGCCTACTAAGCTGCCAAATTCGCGTTCGCCAGTAATCATCGTACACATGGCATACTCCATACCCCCGTCGCCACCTTGGATGACTGAATACTGTTCGTATGGATACTCGCCAACGTGTTCGTTGAAAAACTCCATCAAAGCAGCTGTTTTAGGCTGTAGATTTTTCCAGTTTTCTGCAATTTCGGGATCATCCTTATAAAAGAAATGTAACGTAACGCCATTAGGCCCAGGATAGGTATCGTGGATGTAGTTGTCGTCGGCAGCCCACGCAAAATCGTGAACGTCGGGTGCTAAGAAATGCCAGGTGTATTTGCCTTTCTTAGGCTTCATCCATTTCTGACCTGGTGCCGTGTATCCGTGTCCGACTTCAGCAGGATTTTGTAAATATCCCGTTCCGCCGATGGTATAGGCTGCATCGATGGTGATTTTGACATCATAATTTCCCCAAACACTGTAGAATTCGCGACCGATATACGGGTCAGCGTGCCATCCTTCAAAATCGTAGGCTGCAATTTTCGGAAACCATTGTGTCATCGTATAAGCAACACCTTCGGCATTATCTCGACCCGATCTTCTGATTTGAACTGGAACCTGCGCATCCCATTCCATATAGAATGCGGTTGTTTCTCCTGGAAGAATGGGTTCGTTTAGGTCAACTTTCATCACGGTTCCTTTAATCGTGTATTGAAGTGGTTTCCCGTTTTGATTAAAAGTTGTTGGTTTTATATATCCAATTTCATCTGGATTTAATTTCGAGATCCGGTCTGCTACACGTCTATCGGGATCGCGAATGGTCAAGGACCGTACGTCCATTTCGCTTCCGGGTTGGAACGCGTTAAAATAAAGGTGATAGAAAACCGAGCTCAAGGTATCGGGGGAATTGTTTGTGTATTTTAATTCTTGTTTTCCTTGATATTGGTGGTTTTTCACATCCATTTGGATGTCCATTTTATAATCTACTTCTTGCTGCCAATAAGACGTATTTTGTGCAAATCCTGAAATGGAGGATAGTAGTAAAAGGGATAAAAAAGCCGCAAAAAATGCGGCATTTAATTTTGTTGTCATTGTTTAGATACTTTTTCTGCCATCAATAAGGCGTTATATAAATTTACAATTTTTCCTGATTTTGAGATATTTCTAAAGTTATCTCTGTGTGAAGGATCTCCACCGAGAATCACTTCAACATTCGGAGAAATTCCACTGTCGAGGATAATTTGTTTCACTTGTGGTGCGGTGAGGTTTGGAAATAATGAACGAATCATTGCCGCCACGCCTGCAACGTTTGGAGCTGCCATAGAGGTTCCGCTCAAAAACTCGTATGAGTTCAACGGTGTTGGCGCATAAATTCTAACGCCTGGCGCAAATACATCGACGTTTATTTTGCCGTAATTAGAAAAGGTAGCAATCATATTTTCGCCGTACGTTGGGTTAAGTGCGCCTACGGTGATAAATGAATCACAGATCTCTTCACCGTTGTCAACTTGGTCGTTTGGAAATACATTGACGGTGTCTAAATCAAATCCGTCGTTTCCTGCAGCATTGACAATAAGCACGTCGTTTTGTGCTGCATAACGAATAGCGTCGTAAACCCACTCAGCATTTGGTGAATAATATTTTCCAAAGCTTGTGTTTAGCACCGTTGCACCATTATCTACGGCATAGCGAATGGCTAAAGCAACGTCTTTGTCGTACTCGTCCCCGTCTGGTACGGCACGAACCGCCATAATTTTCACGTTATTGGCAACGCCATTCACGCCTAAGCCGTTATTTCTTTCCGCTGCAATAATTCCAGCAACGTGGGTTCCGTGTTTTGCGTTTTCACCTGTTTCATCGATGCTCATGACATTGTTGTCTCCGTAATACTTGTCTGTAATGTCTTTTGGATCGTCACCGATGATGGCTCTAAAGTCTTCTTCAGTATTAAAGTGGTAATCCATCCGACTTTGGAAATAATCGATTCCGCGCTGCATTTGCTTGATTACTTCGGATACAGAATCTTCAAAATGCAACATTTGCGAAAGCATGTCGATTTGATTTTGCTGTTCCATTGTTGGATTTTCGATGTTCTCCAAATCTTCGACGGTGTAGTCTTCTTTTCCGAGCAAATCAACCATCGCATCGTTTGCAGGCTTTATTTGCGAAAGCATCATTTTATATTGGAAAAGATTTGTTTGGGTTTCATTTTTCTCCTTTTCAAATTCAGCTTTGGCTTTTTGATATAATTTGTAGGCTTCTTCGTGTTTTGCGATCATAGCCTCGGCATTGTCACCTTCAAACTTAGGTTCCCACTCGCGAACGATTCTTACGAATTCCATGTTGTCTCCCAACATATCGCCGAGGAAGTTCCATCCGTGAACGTCATCGATGTATCCGTTGTTATCATCGTCGATTCCATTTCCGGGAATTTCTCCGGGATTGACCCACAGGACATTTACTAAATCTTCGTGTTCTATATCGAGACCACTATCTATCACACCGACAATGACTGTTTCTCCTTTTCGGTTTCTGATAAGTTCCTCATAAGCTCGGTCTGCGCTCATTCCAGGAACGGTGTCTTTCACCATATCGAGTGAAGACCAATTTTTTAATTCATCGTCAGTAAGTGACGCATTTTTTGTTGGAAAAATACCGGCATTGTCAATAGGCGTACCTATAATTGCCGAACTCCCACAACTCACCAAGATGGTCGAGAGAGCCAATGCGAAAATAGAAGTTTTGATAATTCTCATTTTTTGAAAAGCATATTAGTTAAAAAAATCACTCAAAGTTATCGTTTCATTGAGACGAACGCCTTTTTCCGTGTGTTTTACGGTTATGATGTGGTTGTGGGCATCGTGTTCTAAAAACAGGTAATAATTATGGGTTGCCGCCTGTTCCAGAAATTTTTCTTTCTCCGAAAGTGTCAACAGGGGTCGGGTGTCATATCCCATCACATACGGAAGGGGAATGTGGCCCGCAGTAGGCAATAAATCGGCGGCAAACACTAAGGTTTTTCCCTTGTAATTGATGTGGGGAATCATTTGTTTATCGGTATGCCCATCGACAAAAAGGATACCGAAATCCATTTCCTTTTTCTGCGCGAAATCCGTATCGGGTTGGTCGATAAATTTTAGCTGACCATTTTCTTGAATGGGAAGGATGTTTTCTTTTAAAAATGATGCCCGTTCGCGCGGATTGGGTTTCGTAGCCCACTCCCAGTGATCTTTGTTGCTCCAATACGTAGCATTTTTAAAAGCGGTTTCATAGCCCGTTCGGTCTTTGTTCCATTTCACGCTTCCACCACAATGGTCAAAATGAAGATGCGTCAAAAACACATCGGTGATGTCGTCTGGATGAAATCCGTGTTTTTTCAAGGAATCGTGCAGGTTATGATTGCCCCAAGGATAATAATATCCGAAGAACTTTTCACTTTGTTTGTCGCCCATGCCGTTGTCGATAAGGGTGAGTCGATCACCATTTTCGATTAGCAGACATCGCAGAGCGAGATCGATCATATTTTTATCGTCAGCTGGATTGGTACGGGACCATAGTGTTTTTGGTACAACTCCAAACATAGCGCCGCCGTCTAGTTTGAAATTTCCCGCTTCGATAGGATATAATTTCATAAAAATTGGTATTAAGCTGCAAAATAGCAAAAGCGTTACACACAAGCGATTGGGAGTAATTTAATTATACTATTTTTAACAAATAGTTAATAGCGTTATTGTACAGAACATACTAATTAAATTTGCATTTCGTTTTAAACAAAAATATTCCTCAATGAAAAAATCATTATTAATTCTTTCAGCCTTCCTTAGTCTTTTTGTGATATCGTGTAAAAAAGACGATGGTGTGAGTTGTGTTACGTGTACTTCAGAGGCTACTACGGCTTTCGAACTCTGTAGGGAAAGTGATGGAAACGCATCGGTAAATGGCGAAAATACGAACACCCCTTACCACGTCTATTTAAGCGATTTAGAAGCGGAAGGGGTATTGTGTGTTCAATAATAACGAACCATAGATTCCAAATAGAAACCTATTCTTACTGTTTTATAAACTTTTCTGTGTGGGTATAGTTCGATGGGTATGCCCCTACCTGCAACAACAAAGGGCGCAATGAAAATTCGAAGTCTAAAGCTTCAACTTTTCCATCTTTACCCAAGTGAAACTGCATAAATTCTTCGCGTTGGGCTGGGTTTTTCCATACAGCTCGGAAGGTGTCGTAATGCCAATGTTCTAATGTCGCTTGTAGGTCATCCGTATCCCAGAAATGCAATACCAAATCCTTGCCTTCCTTTTTTACTTCAACTTTTCCATAACCTTGAGAATAATACGTTCCGATATATGCGTCTAACTGTAATGTTGGTTTGGTGTTTTTAACGCGTGCGTCGTGAATTTTTTTACGTTCTTCTGAAGCACGGTCATAGGCTCGCTGATAACCACTTAAGTAACGCGCACTCCAATCGGTATTGTTTTCACCGATAAAAGCATCCATCACCTGATAGGCCACTGCATTTCCGAGTCTGTTGAAGGTATTTCCTACGACAATGATTCCCAATTCAAGTTCAGGAACCAAGTACATCGCCGTGTTAAATCCGTCGGTTGCGCCACCGTGGGTCAACACGCGTTTTCCGTTGTAATCGAAAATGTTCCAACCAAAACCGTACGTAGCCTGCGATGCCATGGCATCGTTTTGTCCACTTACCATTTGAGGTTTGTGGATTTCGTTCATTTGTTTTGGACTGATGATGGTTTTTCCGTTGTATTCACCTGGCGTTCCTAATTGCATCAACATCCACTTGTTCAGATCGTTAACAGATGCGTTGACACCTCCTGCCGGTCCGGCATTGTCCCAATTTCTTCGTGCGATAGGAACTATTTTTCCGTCAATTTCTTGATGTGGATACGCTTGGTTGTCGCCTTTTTTAAGTTGGGTGATACTGGTTGTAGTCGAATTCATTCCGAGCGGTTCGAAAAGGCGTTCTTTTAAAAAATCATCCCAAGTACGTCCGTCGGTATATTCGATAATCTGTCCTGCCAAAGAGTACATCACATTGTTATACACAAAGTTAGATCGGAAGGGTTTTTCAAAATCCATATAGCGCATTTGATAGAGCACTTCATCTCTTGAGCTATGCGTCATATACTGCAATCTATTTCCTAAGATGCGTCCTAATCCAACACGGTGGATTAAGGCATCTCGAATCGTGATTTCGTCTGTAATCCACGGATCTTTCAGTTGAAACCAAGGAATGTGTGCGATAATCTTATCGTCCCAATCTATTTTTCCTTCATCCACTAAAATCCCTAAAGCGGCAGCGGTTATATTTTTACTCACCGATGCGATACTAAAAATAGTATTGGCGTCGACACGGTCGCCACTGCCCAATTGTTTTTCTCCAAAACCTTGGGCGTAAATCACCTTGCCGTCTTTAACGATTCCAACCGCCATTCCTGGGATTTTCCAATCTTGTCGGCCCGATTCTACCCAACTATCAAAGTCTTTGGGAAGTTGTTGGGCGGTGAGTGATGAGATCCATAGACTTACAAATAGAACAAGCGATAGCTTAGACCACTTTAAAAAATACTGTGACATAAAATTGAATTTTTATATAAGATACGTGCAAAAATAAAGGATTGCAGGTAATTGAATTTAAAAACGAAGAGATTTCAAAAGCCCTATTGGGAATTTGAAATCTCTTCAATCGTGTTTTGATAATTTTAAAACGAATATGATGTTTTTAATCGTTCAGCTTCAGTACGGCTAAAAATGCTTCTTGTGGAATTTCAACACTTCCGATTTGGCGCATGCGTTTTTTTCCTTTTTTCTGTTTCTCAAGAAGTTTTCGTTTTCGGGAAATATCGCCACCATAACATTTTGCAGTAACGTCTTTTCTCAGTGCTTTAACCGTTTCTCGAGCGATAATTTTAGCGCCGATTGCGGCTTGGATCGGAATGTCGAACTGTTGTCTTGGAATCAGCTCTCTTAACTTTTCACAAATTCGTTTTCCAATATCATAGGCATTGTCTCTGTGGAGTAGTGCTGAAAGTGCATCCACAGGACTTCCGTTCAACAACATATCCACTTTCACCAAGTGTGAAGGACGCATACCGATTGGTGAATAATCGAAAGAGGCATAACCTCTTGAAATAGTCTTTAATCGGTCGTAGAAGTCGAAAACGATTTCGGCCAATGGCATGTCGAATGTCAGTTCCACACGGTCTGTGGTCAGATAGACTTGGTTGGTAATTTCGCCTCGTTTTTCAATACACAACGACATTACGGGACCAACGTAATCGGATTTTGTAATAATAGTCGCCTTGATATAAGGTTCTTCTACTCGATCTAAAATCGATGGGTCTGGTAAATCAGATGGGTTATTGACCAAGACAGCAGTCTTTGGATCTTTGATGGTATAAGCGTGATACGATACGTTTGGCACGGTTGTGATGACCGTCATATCGAACTCGCGCTCTAATCTTTCTTGGATAATTTCTAAATGGAGCATGCCTAAAAATCCACATCGAAATCCGAAACCAAGTGCTGCAGAGCTTTCTGGAGTATACACCAACGAGGCGTCGTTGAGCTGCAGTTTTTCCATAGAATATCGCAATTCTTCATAATCGTCGGTATCTACAGGATAAATTCCTGCAAAAACCATCGGTTTCACATCTTCGAAACCATCGATCATATTTTGGGTCGGATTTTTGGCATCCGTAATGGTGTCTCCAACTTTTACTTCCTTAGCTTCTTTGATTCCTGTGATTAAATAGCCCACATCGCCGCTTTTAATCGACTCTCTGGGGTATTGTTTTAATCGAAGTGTTCCGACTTCATCGGCAAAATAAGTCTTGCCCGTTGCCATAAATTTAATTTCTTGGCCTTTTTTGATCTCTCCGTTGATAACACGGAACAGGGTTTCGATACCGCGATACGGGTTGTATACCGAATCGAAAATCAAGGCTTGAAGCGGTTCGTCCGGATTTCCTTTTGGCGCAGGAACACGTTTTATAATTGCCGCTAGAATATCGGTAACACCAAATCCTGTCTTTCCACTGGCAGGAATAACCTCTTCGGGTTTGCATCCTAAAAGATCGACGATGTCGTCCGTAACCTCTTCAACATTAGCTGAGGGCAGATCGACTTTGTTTAGTACGGGAATAATTTCTAAGTCATTTTCAAGGGCCAAGTAGAGGTTCGAAATGGTTTGTGCTTGGATACTCTGTGCAGCATCCACGATGAGCAAAGCTCCTTCGCAGGCTGCAATAGACCGGGACACTTCGTAAGAAAAGTCAACGTGGCCCGGAGTATCGATAAGATTTAGGACATATTTTTCTCCTTCATATTCATAATCCATTTGGATGGCGTGGCTCTTAATCGTAATTCCCCGTTCACGTTCTAAATCCATACTGTCCAATAGTTGCTCTTGTTTTTCGCGCTCCGTTACGGTTCCAGTAGCATCCAAAAGCCTGTCGGCTAGGGTACTTTTCCCGTGATCAATATGGGCAATAATGCAAAAATTGCGGATATTCTTCATGTAATTTCCTTCAGATATTTTAACCCACAAATATAGTGAAACTATGACTATTTAAGCAGTGTTTGTAAGAGAACCTCAAATTAGGCTTCCAATAGCACATTCGCAGTTTTATCTGATTTTGAGGTCGAATTCTTATTGGACGCTATTAATTAAACGAAATAGTGTTGAATTGTTATTTTTTATAAATCGAGTTTTGAGTATTTGCCTGACAATAAATAAGATAATTTGCGGAACTGATGGTTATTGCTTTTTTTTATAAATTGCATTAATAGCTAACCACAAATATTGATTTTTATGAAAACAACAGCAATAATCGCAATATATGCTGTCTTGGGAATACATTTGGCATCTGCCCAATACACCGCTGTTCCAGATCTGAATTTTGAGGCGTATTTAGAAGACAACGGAATGGGAGACGGTATTCCGGGAAATGGCTTGGTGCTCACGGCGAATATTGAAAATGTTACCGAGCTTTTATTGCAGGGAAATATGGGAATTACCGATTTGACCGGAATTGAAGATTTTGCAGCATTGGAAACTTTTTACTGTGCCTATAATCCGGTAAC
>ERZ1032895.226-NODE-226-length-11905-cov-4.561013_pt1 | contig 11905 bp, 9 predicted proteins | sample MGYA00516687_ERZ1032895 | MGnify/ENA primary metagenome ERZ1032895 (study PRJEB33719, sample SAMN04261600) | wastewater metagenome | biome: rural village; feature: latrine urine exit; material: soil | place: El Salvador | collected 2013-01-14 ... | reverse complement strand
CGTTTTGGAACAAGCAGTGAAATCGGATGAGCCAGCATGGCCCGAGGACACCTACGTGGTGGATGCCAGACGATACGGCGAAGCCATGGTCTACTTCGTGCGCCGAGTTGGGTATTAATTATTTTTCGTAACCTCGGTGGTGGAAGATAGCAGGCCCTATTGTTATGGACTACATTGACACGTATGCAACGTGCAGTATGCCCCGGCTCCTTTGACCCAGTCCACAACGGCCACATCGAAATCATTGTTCGAGCCGCCTCACTTTTTGAGGAAGTGATTGTCGCCGTTTCGAATAACCCGGCAAAAAATTACCGGTTCAGCTTACAAGAGCGCATGGACATGATTACCGAGACCGTTCGTGCCATTCAAGGGGTCACCGTCATCCCGATGGGCAGCGGACTCATTGCAGATTTTGCACGTGAACACGGCGCGCAAGCTCTGGTCAAAGGAGTACGCAACTCAGGCGACCTCAACTACGAGATGCCCATGGCCACCTTCAACCGCCACCTCTCGGGGGTCGAAACCGTCTTCTTACCGGCTGATGCGCGCTACCAGCATGTCTCCTCCACATTGGTTAAGGAGATCGTTGGCTTCAAAGGTGACATCACGGAGTTCATTCCCTACGCTGTCGCTCAGCGCTTCGGCCTAAAATAAGCTCCTCGGGCCGATTTCAGCCTGTCCTGGAATAACTGCTTGAACATCGGCGTTATATTCTCCGGTTGCCGATTTTGTCCTGATTCCATTATGGACTAGAGTTACTGGCTGGCCTTGACTGAATTTTAGCGATGCTAGATATTCATTCAACCGGTATACCGGTAACGTAATAGACTCGCTATATGAGCAACCAGGAGGTGCAGCTCATGTCAGAAATTAGTATTGAATCAGGAGTTACACTTCCTGATAAAACGAAACCATGGGTTCTATCGATTAGCAACCTAATCGATTCACCAGGTGCTTCCGAACATGTTGAAGTGACCTGGCCGGCCCCAGCTGAACTCTCAGTTCCACTTCTCGGAATTGAACAGGACTCAGCAATGCAGGTGGATATTCGCCTCGATTCAGTCCATGAAGGCGTCTTGGTCTCAGGGACCGTAGAGGGCACACTCACAGGTCAGTGCTCCCGGTGTCTAGACCCAATTTCCGAACCCGTCACCATTGATATCCAAGAATTGTTCCAGTTCGAGCATGATCCGATGCTCGAAGAAGATGAACAACATCTCGTGGAACACGGCTTGATCAATATTGAGCCAATTATGCGTGATGCCCTGGTAATCTCGTTACCGTTCCAACCTCGGTGTTCACCAGACTGTGAAGGTCTTTGTGATCAGTGTGGAGTCCGACTCGAAGAAGCCGGCCCAGATCACCACCACGAACAGTTAGACCCACGTTGGGCTGCATTAGCTGATTTTGTTTCGGGTAATGGAAACGAAGAAACTTCATCTGAAAATTCCGAGCAACAAGAAAAGAGATAACTGTGGCTGTACCAAAGCGGAAAATGTCCCGTTCCAACACGCGCTCACGCCGTGCACAATGGAAAGCGACCGCACCGAAACTCGTCAAGGTCGTTGAAAACGGCAAAGTAGAATACCGTCTGCCACACCAGGCACACGTCGTATCCGACTCAGCCGGCACCCCACTCTTCATGGAATACAAGGGTCGCAAAGTCGCAGACATCTAAAGTGACTACCTCAGCACATTCCACGCCCAACATTCCGTGGGCCGCTGAGAACACAAGAGAACACTTATCGAAGCATCTCGGCGTCAGTTTTGACCCCGAGATGCTTCGCCTTGCTTTAACCCACCGTTCCTATGCATTCGAACACGATGGGTTGCCCACCAATGAGCGTCTCGAGTTTCTCGGCGATGCAGTCCTCGGTGCCCTTGTGACAGATTATCTCTACAAGACCTACACCGACGAAGCCGAAAACGAGCTTGCCAAAAAGCGTGCGTCGATCGTCTCGACATTCGCCTTAGCGCACGTGGCGCGAGAAATAGGCCTCGGTCGGCACATCCTCCTTGGAGAAGGAGAGATCCGCACCCACGGTGGCAATAAGGACTCGATCTTAGCGGACACTTTTGAAGCGCTGATCGGCGCCACATATTTGCACGCTGGGTTCGAAGAGGCCTGGATTATTGTCAAGCGGCACGTTATTCCACTGCTGGACAACCAACGCATTATGGGTGCGGGCAAAGACTGGAAGACGCAAGTTCAAATCGCCGTGGATAAACGTGGTCTTGGAGCCATTGAATATCGCGTTGATGGCACTGGCCCAGATCACGACCGCACGTTCGAAGCCACGCTACTGGTCGGTGGTAAGGCCTACGCCACGGCACAAGCAAAAACGAAAAAAGATGCAGAACGGCTGGCCGCCTGGCATAGCCTAAGTGACATCGAAAAGCCCTAATGCCTGAACTCCCCGAAGTTGAAGTTGTCCGACGCGGTGTACAGCAGTGGGCCAGTCATGCCCGAGTCACTGATGTCGAAGTCTTAGATGATCGAAGCCTCCGCCGCCACGCGCAGGGACCGGAAGATTTTATCGCTCGACTCGACGGACAGCGATTGGGTGAGAGTTACCGGCGGGGCAAATATCTGTGGATCGCCCTGGACGAAGGCTATCTCGCATTAGTCATCCACTTAGGGATGTCTGGCCAGGTCCTTATTTCACATCCTGACATCGTTGATCCCAAACATTTGAAGATTCGCATCACCATCTCAAAAGACGACCGGATTCAAGAATTGCGGTTCGTCGACCAACGCATCTTCGGTGGGTTATATCTCGACACGCTACTACCTGCAGAAGATCACCCCGAACAGCTCATTCCCTCAACCGTGGCACACATCGGCCGAGACCCACTCGACCCTCTCTTTGATACCGAGGCCATATTTCGCACGCTGCGGAAGAAAAAGTCCAGCCTCAAACGCGCATTACTGGACCAATCGGTTTCGTCCGGTATCGGCAACATTTACGCTGATGAGGCACTGTTTCGCGCTCGACTGCATTACGCCAGGCCCACCGAGACCTTGACCCGGAACGAAGTCTGCAGGGTCTATTCAGCGGCTGAACAGGTCATGCGTTTAGCCTTGGCCCAAGGTGGCACCTCCTTTGATGCTCTATACGTGAACGTCAACGGAGAATCGGGCTACTTTGATCGTTCATTGAATGTGTATGGGCGTGAGGGTAAACCGTGCGTTGTGTGTCAAGAAGACGGTCTTGAGACGCTTATCGTGCGCCGAAGATTCATGAACCGATCATCATATTATTGCCCGAAGTGTCAACCTGTACCGCGGCGTGCGCGGTGGTAAAACCGTCTATACTCGTCCATAACACTTTGTCTAGTCCTGCATTTGAAGAGAAGGAACCTGCCTGCATATGCGCCAACCGCCAGCACCAAAGCGTGTCGGCCGCGTTCGCTTACCTCGGCGCGGTGCAGCCTTATCGATTATCGGCTCAGCAGCACTCGTGGTTGGTTCCACGGTCTTTGCGGCATCACAGTTCACCACACAGATAGCAGATGATTTCGACACAAACCGCGAAGTTGTCGAAACAGGCATCGACCTAAATACGGCCGCATTCGATGACGGCGAAATGAATATTCTGGTGCTAGGTTCCGATGCTCGCGAAGATGAAGAGGCTGAAGACCAGCGCTCTGACACGATGATGCTCGTGCACATACCCGAGTCACGTGACGAAATGTACGTGATGTCTATTATGCGTGACCTATGGGTCGAGATTCCCGAGGTCGGCATGTCGAAAGTGAACTCAGCTCAGACCTACGGTGGGTACCCGCTGACCATTAAGACCATTGAAGGTCTGACCGGTGCCAAGATTGATCACATGGTGGTCGTCGACTTTGACGGTTTCCGTGATCTGACAACAGCCCTTGGCGGAGTAGAAATCGACAATGACATGGCATTTTCTGCTGGTCAGGTCAACCCCAGTTTCTACCCTGAAGGCACCATCCGGTTGGAAGGCACCGATGCCCTGCGTTTTGTCCGGGAACGCAAAGCATTCATCGACGGGGATTATCAGCGGGTGAAAAACCAGCAGAAGTTCCTCACCGCAATTGCCGCCGGGGTTCTTGACTCGGCTACACTGACCAACCCCACGAAGATTTCCGGCATGGTGAGTGCCTTCACCCCGTATCTCACCGTAGATGAATCGTTAGATGCCGAAACCCTCGTCAATTACGGCATGTCCATGAATAAACTGCGTCCGTCAGCTATCACGAGCTTTACCATTCCAAACACTGGGACCGGTACCACCCCTGGGGGAGCGTCGGTGGTCTGGCCAGATGAGGAAAGTCTGGCCGATATGCGTACCGCCATGGACGAGGGCAGGATGACAGCATTCGTTGAAGAGCTTGAAGCTCGGCTCGAAGAAGAGCGTCTCGATGGGACTGGTGGCTCAGCTGAAGATGCGCCAGTGCAAGAAGAACCCGTTGCACCGGAAGATGAAATTCTGTAGTGAATCGTCGTTTACTGCTCATTACCCATTCCTACACGCCTGAATCTACGGCCCCACAACGTCGATGGAAGAAATTTCTAGCAGGGCTGAGTAGTGCTGGATGGGATGTTGAAGTCCTAACGCCGCCGGCCGATCCACGCTATATAGATTCAACACAGCCTGGTGAGCCGTACCTGCGGATCCGCCGGACTCCCGATGTGGGGTTTCTACCTGATAGTAGAAGCGGTCGTTTAGCCAGAGCCGTGATTCATGCCGTCGCATCAGTACCCCTGTCGTTGTTCTCCGACGCGGACATAGTTGTAGCTACAGTGCCTGCATTGCCCAATCTCGTGGCTGGCAGAATGATCGCTTCGCTAAAACGGGTGCCATTTGTGGTTGAGATGCGCGATGCTTGGCCAGATCTGATCTTTGAATCCGAAACCGGGGGCAAACTGTTTGGCACCCTGGTGGCGGAGGTTATCACTCGAATCCAGCGTTCTTCAGATCAACTCATTGCTGTCACAAGAGGCTTTGCTGAAACGCTAGAACAACGCAATATGCCCCCTGTGGAAGTGATCTTCAACAGTCGCCAAACCGAAAATCTCCCGCTGCTGCAAACACGCGAGCGAAACGTTGGCGAACTCAATGTGTTGTATCTGGGCAATCATGGGGAATCTCAGCAGTTGGATCTGCTCATAGAAGCCGCAGCGATAGCCCGAACATCTAACCCGAATATTAAAGTGCGATTCGTGGGCGACGGCACACAAAAACCTGCACTTATGGCATTCAATGACTCATTGGATCGCCCCGTTGAGATGTTGGACCCGACATTCGGCCGCGACACCGTCGACCAATATCGTTGGGCCGATACCTGTGTGGTGAGCTTGCGCTCCGATTGGGCAAGCTTTGCCCACACCGTACCTTCCAAGACCTATGAGCTACTCTCTTATGGCAAGCACATCACCGGTGTTGTCTGTGGTGAAGCAGCCGACATTTTGAAGCAGGCAGGCAACCACGAGGTCGTGCATAACGACCCGCAATCACTGGCCGATACGTGGTTACGGTTGGCACAAGATGTGCATTCAACTCCTACTCAGGAAGCGGGCCCATCCTGGGTAGCCGAACACGCATCGGATACAGCTCAAGTAATGAAATTGGACTCGGTCTTGAAACGAAAACTCCCACAAAAAACCAACACGAGCTTCCTCAAACGTTCTTCGACGGCAGCTTCGATCTCAGCCACGGCTGCTTTAGAACATTTAAAAAATAACCGTGCGCTCTTCGGCCTGCTCGTGCTGCGACGGCTACCACAACGGCTACGCGAGCCTATCGCTACGGTCGCCTCCAACTTCAATGGTGGGCCTCTGGATACAGTTTCCGCTATCGGGAAGGCTGTGCTCGGCCGAACCGACGAGCTTGAAGATCAAGCACGTGCATTGCTCGGTAAGCGTGGCACGGATCGAAAGATTATCGATTACGCTCGGGTTTTTATTGCCCTGGGCGATCTCAAGACCGCTGAGTGGTTTCTTGATCGGGTGCGACCAGACACGCGCGGGCTTGTCGCGGCTCGCGCCTGGGTGGCTTGGACTCGTGGGGATATGGAACAAGCCGTTGAATTGATGAAAACCGCAGAGCGTGAACGAAAAACTGTGGCGCGCTGGTCATCGGAGCTCAAGAGTTTCCAAGGTGCCATGCCGCAGCTGCAAGCGGTACAGGATTATCACCCGATGGAAGGGCGGGTGCTACACGTCCTGACCAACTCGCTGCCGCATACGCCGTCCGGTTATGCTCAGCGTTCACATTCAATAATGTTAGCCCTCAAAGAACTCGGCTGGGATCTCTCAGCGGTGACCAGAATCGGCTGGCCGATCACAACGGGCGCGTTGTTGGCTGAGTCTCAGGATTTTGTCGACGGTATCGGTTATCAGCGGCTCTTGCCTCAACAGTTAGCATCGCATTTCAGTGAGCGATTGCAACAAAACGCCGAGATGCTCCTCCAACACGTTCTCTGGAAACGTCCGGCGTTACTCCACACCACCACCCACTGGACAAATGCGGTCGTCGTGCAGGCTGTTGCCGACGCTGTTGGCATTCCATGGGTGTATGAAGTACGCGGACAACTTGCTGACACGTGGGCTTCTACACGTGGCGAGGATGCGATCCACACGGATTATTATCGGTTGTTTCAGGCTCGTGAAAAAGAGGCGACCCTCGCAGCTGACGGGTTAGTGACCCTGGGGGAGCAGATGAAGGCCAACCTCGTTGATTTTGGTGCTGACAGTGGAAGCATTGTGCTCTCCCCAAATGCTGTCGGCGGTCAATTCCTCGAAGAACCTGGCGACACAAAGCAGGCCCGCATCGAGCTGGGATTAGACCCTGATCTCGAATATGTCGGAACAGTCAGTTCACTGGTTCCATACGAAGGCATCGAGACTGTTGTCGAAGCGGCCGCAAAACTGATGCCTGGACGCCCTAAATTGCGTTTGTTGATAGTGGGAGATGGCACGGCGCTGCCCAATATTCTAGAGACAGCTCGGAAGCTTGGTATTGCGGACCGGGTAATTGCACCGGGCCGCGTCGGTCGAGAGGAATCTCACCTTTACCATCAAGCCCTCGACATTTTCGTGGTGCCAAGGATTTCTACCAAAGTGACCCGCATGGTGACCCCCATGAAGTCAGTGGAAGCCTCCGCAAGTGCCAGACCGGTGGTAGCTTCCGATTTGCCTGCACTCTCAGAACTAGTTCAACATGAAATGACCGGTCTCTTGGTCCCCGCCGAAGATCCGGCAGCCTGGGCAGAAGCAATCGCAAGTCTGCTGGACGACCCTGAACGAGCACACCGGATGGGCAAGGCTGCGAGACGGTGGGTTCTAGAAGAACGCACCTGGCAAGCTAACGCCAAAAAGTATGACGAGCTTTATCATCACATTTTGGCGAATTAGCAGTCGAGAACCGACTACGCAACCACCGTCGAGCAGTCGAAGCTGGTTTTGACTTATAATAGTCAGCTGGATAGCTTTGGTTCGTTAGAGTCTCCAATCAAATATGGTACAAAGCCGTGCCGTGAGAAGGAAAATGAATGTCGAATATTTCCAGTGTTGCCGTGATCGGGCTGGGCTACATCGGGTTGCCCACGGCTGCGATCCTGGCCGACAACGGGTTGCGCGTGTACGGCGTCGACGTGAACCCGAAGACCGTGGCGGCTGTTAATGCCGGCTCGGTGCCGTTTGTCGAACCCGAACTGGGCGATTTCGTGGCCCGCAACGTGGCCGCTGGTCGACTCACGGCCACGACCGAGCCGCCGGCCGCTGATGCCTACATCGTGGCGGTCCCGACCCCGTTTCTGGAAAATAAGACCCCCGACTTGTCCTATATTGAGGCTGCCGGGCGCACCCTGGCCGCTCAACTGTCTGGTGATGAGCTCATTATCCTCGAATCGACCTCACCACCTGGGGCCACCGAACGCTTAGCAGAGGTCATCCACGAGGAGCGCCCGGATCTGAAAGCTGCGGGTACCTTGCAGTTTGCCCACGCCCCGGAACGGGTGCTGCCGGGCAAAGTTATGCAAGAGCTGGTCACGAATGACCGCATCATTGGCGGCTCCACTCCCGAAGCCGCCGAGCGTGCCGTGGCGTTGTATCGGACGTTCTGTGAAGCCGAGTTGGTCACCACGGATCCGCGGACTGCGGAGATGTCGAAACTGGTGGAAAACTCGTTCCGCGACGTGAACATTGCCTTTGCCAATGAGCTGTCGATGATTGCCGATGAAATCGGCGTGGATGTCTGGGAAGTCATTGAACTGGCCAACCGCCACCCCCGGGTGAATATCCTGCAACCCGGACCCGGCGTCGGCGGACACTGTATCGCGGTGGATCCATGGTTTATTGTCGCTGCCGCACCCGACACCGCCACGATCATTCGCAGCGCCCGAGAGATTAACGACGCGAAACCCGACTGGGTTATCCGCCAGATCAAAGCCGAAGCTTTCGATGTGCAACAGGACACCGGGCGCACCCCGGTCATCGCAACCCTGGGGTTGGCGTTCAAACCAAATATTGACGACTTACGCGAATCCCCGGCCCTGAATATCACCGAAGCGCTGGCCAAAGAATTCACCGGCTCGCACATCCTGGCGGTGGAACCCCACATCAACGAGCTGCCCGCCCGCTTGCAGGGATACGACAATCTAGAACTGTGCGACGTTGAGACGGCCTTGGACCGTGCTGATATTGTCGTGCTGCTCGTGGATCACACCGCGTTTGCCGACCTGGGTCCGAAAGCCTACGAGAAACGCGTCATTGACACCCGCGGTCAATGGCGTGACAGCAAGTAGACTGTCCAACTATGAGTATGAACCTTGACGAAGCGAGTCTCGAGACGCTTCAACAGCGCTTGCTGGAAGAACTCGAAGCACAGCAACGTTTGCAATCGGAACTCACCACTGCGCTCGAAAGCGAGCGGAGTCTTCGTCTCGAAAACGACTTGCTGTGGGCATATCTGCAACGCAAATATCCCAATCGTGTAAAAGAGGCTCAAGGATTACTGCGACGCATTGCAGACGGAAGCGATCTTAGCCTTGAGTTACACAAACAAGATGAGATCCATGCGCCAAGAAATCGGACGCTACGTAAACGCGTCCGCGGCGCACTCGGCAAGCTCCCCGGGGTACATCGCGCTTACCACGGTTTCAAGAATCTTGGTAAATAGCCGTATTTCATACTGTCGCACGTAGTCTAAAGAAAGTGTTCCGTTCATGGGTCTGGCACCAGAGGCTTCACCACGCCGATTTGATGTCCTGCAGAAGCGACTGGATGAACTGGCTTTGCAAAAGCGCGCAGTTGCCAACCGTGCCGCAGTCTATCGAGACCTTGCAGCACAAAGCCCATTAGAACAAATCACAGCAGTCAAAGCACAGCCGATTACCGAAAGACTGCAGTACGCATTCTCGGCTCCCTCGGGGTCAGAACTACGCGCAGCTCTTCTGGAGCAGATTGCAGACTTACCCCCGACAAGTGCCGGTATTGCGAACAAACCATTTAGCACCAAGATCGGCATTATCGCCGATCTCTTTCTGTACAAAAGCTTCGAAGGTCTTGCGGACTTCCAGCCCATCTATCCGGATAATTACACGCAGTTTCCTGACCTCGATATCTTATTGATGGTTTCCACCTGGCGTGGCGTCGACGGTGTTTCGTGGAAAGGCGTCACCACGAAGACTAGCGAGAAACGTCAGAAACTGTTTGAAGACATCCTGCCGTACTACCGGGCTCTAGATATCCCGATTGTCTTCTATTCGAAAGAAGATCCCCCGAACTACAATCACTTCTTGCCATTTGCTCAGCAGGCCGATTATATTTTTACCTCTGCTGCAGAAATGGTTCCCAAATATCAGCGGGACTGCCCCGAGGCCAAGAGTATAGATGTTCTACCGTTCGGGATTAACCCGAATCATCACTCACCGATTGGCAGCCAACAGGGAGAAATTCAAAGAATCGTTCCGTTTGCCGGCTCGTGGTTTAACCACAAATACGAAGACCGTAGTCGCTGGGGAAACGACATTCTCGATGCAGTTGTCGCTTCCGACGGTTATGATCTCGTCATCTTTGATCGAAACTCCGATCTCAACGATGAGCGCTACAAATTTCCGAATCGGTTCGCTCATCTTGTCACACCTGCAATAGAGCATCAGCCTCTGCTGGATATACAACGACTGGTAGATGTGAGCATCAACCTCAATTCGGTATCAAATTCATCATCGATGTTTGCTAACCGTGCCATTGAACTTCAAGCACAAGGCACGGTTGTGCTGAGCAACTACAACGTCGGATTGAATTCGCGGTACCCGCATGTGCATATCAGTAACGGTTTCACGGACACCCTGGCAGCGCTCAACAGCTTAAGTGATAGTCAGATCCGAGAAATCCAGGCTGCTGGTATTCGTTCGGTATTCTCTAACGATCTAGCCCTGATGCGCATCGCCAAAATTATTGAAACGGTCGGGAGTAACGCACACGTTGCCGATCCCCGAGTGGTCGTTGTGAAGCACGGTGACGATGATCATTTGAATAACGAACTCGAACGTCAGACCTACCGCCATATTGTGGATATCATCAGTCAGGAAACGGTATCTGAAGCTCAACAACTGAAGGCACAAGCGGATATTGTCGTCCACGTCGATACCGACTACGAGTACGCTCCGACCCACGTAGAAGATCTTGTCAATGCGTTTCGCTATACCGATGCACGCACTGTCGAGAAAGTGGTGTCAAATGATGGCATCACAATCCGGCAGACGTACGCGGAGCCTGAAAACGTAACCAGGTTCGGTGCCGAATACATCGGGGAAGTGCCTGCTCATGTCCATCCGCGTAGTGGTTATCGCATTGATGAAATCGGGATCGCGCCCCGGAGCTCATCTATAAAACTTACAGAACCGGCACAACATTCAAAGAAGCCGGCTATCCTTTCTGTGGTCGTCCCGATCTACAATAACGGCCCGCATTTATTACATAAGTGCATAGCTTCTTTGCGCAGGTCGAGCATATTCGGCCAGCTTGAAATCGTACTCGTGGACGATGGCTCAACCGATATCGCCACCACCCAAGCAATCGATAAACTTGAACGGGAACTGGACTGGGTTCGGGTGTACCGGTTCGAGCCGGGCGGTTCTGGGAGCGCATCACGACCACGGAATAAGGGTCTCGAGCTGGCAAGCTGTGACTACGTCACGTATCTCGATCCCGATAACGAAGCCCTTAATGATGCATACGTCAAGCTCTTACACACAGTCATCGAGAAAAATGTTGACTTCGCAGTAGGAGACATGACGAGATGGCGAGGTAGCAACAATGCTGTTCGCTACACAAAATTTCTCCAAGATCGTCTCGGACTGGAAGGTCGCGTAGGTCGCGGTGGGGCACAAGCTCTCGTGGACATGCAATTCATGCCCATCAGCATTCAAGCCTTGGTAGCTCGTACAGACTGGTTACGTGACACCGGGATTACTCAACCGGTCGGAGCTGTAGGACAAGACTCGTATTTCTTCCAACAAATGTTGTACTACGCGGACACTTTTGCCATCTTGAAACTGCCCGCCCATACGTATTACGCGCAGGTTGAGAACTCTGTAGTCAACACGGTCAATGCAAAATTCTTCGATAAATACTTGCCACTTGAAAAAGCACGAAGTCAGTGGCTACGCGAAGTCGGTTTGCTCGAGGACTACCGGGATACTCGCATGGAAACGTTTTTCACCGGATGGTACTTACGCAAGTTAGCCGATGTTCCTGCCGATCAACGCCCCAGAGCCATTAAAACGATCGCGGAACTTGGCCAAATATATGGAGACCATGAATGGCAATCTGAAGAGGCCCAAGAGTTTTGGGCATTGATCGTTCCTGAAGCGATCCAGCCGCAGGCGAGTGGGGACAACTAGGTATGGCTATACAAGGCTGGCAACG
>ERZ1032895.225-NODE-225-length-11911-cov-4.088563_pt1 | contig 11911 bp, 10 predicted proteins | sample MGYA00516687_ERZ1032895 | MGnify/ENA primary metagenome ERZ1032895 (study PRJEB33719, sample SAMN04261600) | wastewater metagenome | biome: rural village; feature: latrine urine exit; material: soil | place: El Salvador | collected 2013-01-14 ... | reverse complement strand
AAATATTTCCATCGATTATGGAATTTTGGAAAAGGCTGATAATGTGTTTGTGAAAAAAGCTACATTTGATTGGAACGATCTCGGCACATGGGGATCGCTTTATGACAAGCTCGATAAAGACGAAGCGAATAATGCTGTAGTGAATGCAGAAACATTTATTTCCGATTCAAAAAACAATATGGTATTTTCGGAAACGGGAAAGCTCGTGGTATTAGACGGTATAGAAGATTATATTGTGGTGGATAAAGAAAACGTTCTGTTGCTTTATCCGAAGAAAAAAGAACAGGATATCAAGGAGCTTTTGCAGGATATAAAAAATAAATACGGTAACAAATACAACTAAATGGGGAATCAAGATGATAAGGACGACGTAAAAGCAACGCCGTCGAGTGAAAAAGGGTTTGAGGATGTAAGACTCAACACTTGGGAGAGCATCAAGAAATTTTTCTCTGAGCTCTTCGATATTCGTTCCGATACGGATCGGGATGCTACTATTGCCTCGGTAAAAAAAGAGATTTCTTTTAAAGGACATACAGCCTGGATTCTGATATTTTCCATCTTTATCGCATCCATCGGACTCAACGTAAGTAGCACCGCTGTAGTGATTGGAGCGATGCTTATATCGCCATTAATGGGTCCGATTGTAGGTATTGGGCTGTCTGTGGCGATTAACGATATCGAAACCATGCGCCGCTCGTTTATCAACTTGGCAGTGATGGTTGTTTTGAGTGTGCTTACGGCATTTCTATACTTTAAACTTTCTCCGCTTACGGAGGAAACTCCGGAGTTGATTGCACGAACTTATCCTACGGTTTTAGACGTACTCATTGCCATCTTCGGTGGTCTAGGATTGATTGTCGCAAAGACAAAGAGTGGAACCATTGCCAGTGTTATCTTCGGAGTAGCGATTGCAACCGCGCTGATGCCACCTTTGTGTACGGTGGGGTACGGATTGGCCGTTGGAAATGCATCGTATGCAGGAGGGGCGCTGTATCTTTTCTCGATTAACGCCGTCTTTATTGCACTATCTACGTTTATCGTTTCCAAGATTTTGCGTTTTCCGTTGGTGCGTTATGCCAATAGCAAACGCCGAAAGCGAACCGCTCAAATAGCGACTTTAATTGCACTTGCCGTGATGGTACCGAGTGTTTGGCTTTTTATGAATCTGTTAGACCAACAAGTTTTTGAAAACAAGACGAAGGAATTCGTTCGAACCATCATCCAATACGAAGGTGCTGAGGTGGTGAAATCCACTCACGATTACAAATCCAAAAACTTAGATGTTTATTTAATCGGGCGACCGGTACCAAAGGCTAAAATAAACGAATGGCTTCAGCAATTGCAAGAAACCGATAGGCTACAAGAAGTTAAATTGAGGATTTTCCAGGGGGCAGATCAGAGTGGCGAACTTGCCGAAAGATTATCGGGTGAGGTGAGAGCTGGGATTCTAGAAGATTTATACGTAAAGAACGAACAACTCATTCAGAATAAAGACGAGCGAATTCGGTTTTTAGAGGATGAAATTGCCTTTATGAAAGTGAGAAATGTTCCGTTCAAACAATTGAGCGAAGAGCTGAAAATCAATTATGAGACCTTGGAATCTTTCGGATATGCCAATCGCATTTCGACCAATTTCGAAAAGACCGACACCATTCCCGTCGTAAACTTGTCTTGGAAAAGAAATGTTCCATTGAGCCAACGAAAAAAGGATGCTGAAAAAATCGAAAAGTGGTTGAAGCTGAAGATGAAAGTCGATACCTTGGTCATCGTTAGCCCATAATCCTTTTTGAGTGCCAGCAGGCTTTTGTTGGGTTAAAGTCCAATTATTATAACATCTTTGTATCAGTCAAAACTGGCGAGAATAAAGGGTGAGTTCTTATCAAATTAAGGCGCCCCGAGAAGGTCGGACGTCCCACGGAATAGTCTATCCAATTTTTCTTTTATTTTCCAATTTATTACCGTTGGATTTATCCAACGGCCAGAGCTTTACTGTTCCATTTTGGGGCTTTAGCCCCATTCATCAATTGTCTTTCAAAATGCGATCGATAGTTTCATTGGAATTCAAAATCGGAGAAACCAGGCGCAATAGCGCTACAGCTATTGGATTTCATACTTGAACCTTAGCGCTTCATATTCTGAACTTCGCGAATCTGTTTGAAAAGATCGGAGGAGTAGACAAAGTCGAGGACGTCTTCGTTTTCAGTTTTGAAGATATCTCGATTGCTTCCTTTCCAAACGAGCTTTCCATTTTTAAGGAGGACGACATTTTCACCAATTTCCATAACGGAGTTCATGTCGTGGCTAACCACCACCGTCGTAATGTCGTATTCGTGTGTAATCTCCTGGATGAGGTTGTCGATCAGCGTTGCTGTTTTCGGATCAAGTCCGGAGTTGGGCTCATCGCAAAAAAGATAATCGGGTCGGTTTACAATAGCACGTGCAATCGATACTCTTTTCTGCATCCCGCCCGATATTTCGGATGGGAATTTTTTATTGACATCTTCTAAATTTACGCGTTTTAAAACTTCGTTTACACGGTCGAGCATTTCGCCTTTCTTTTGTTTGGTAAACATCCGAAGTGGAAACATGACGTTTTCCTCAATATTCATTGAGTCGAATAGCGCACCGCCTTGAAATAGCATACCGATTTTTTCACGGAGGTTTCGCTTTTCTTCGTCGTCCATCTCAAGGAGCGATTTATTGTCGTAGAAGATATCTCCTTTATCGGGTGTAAAAAGCCCTAACAAACACTTGAGCAATACGGTTTTTCCACTTCCACTTTGCCCGATGATGACATTGGTTTTGCCTTTCTCAAATTCGGTATTGATCCCTTTGAGAACAGGTTCATCGCCAAAGCCTTTATGTACGTCTACAACTTTTATCATTAGCTTAATAGTAATTGGGTAACCACATAATTCGCGGCAATGATTAAAATACTGGTCCAAACGAACGAATTCGTACTGGCTTTACCTACTTCCAGTGCGCCTCCCTTCATATAATATCCTTGCCAAGAGGGTACGGTTGCCAGAATGAACGCAAAAATAAACGTTTTGAAAAAAGCATAGAAGACGTGATATGGGATAAAATCCTCTTGGAGTCCGGTTATAAAATCTGCCGAGCTCACAAAACCGCCGTAAACGCCAGCGACCCATCCGCCAAAAATACCGAGGAACATCGAAATGACAATCACAAAAGGGTAGAAGAGCAAGGCGATAATCTTAGGAAACACCAGGTAGTTTAACGAATTGATTCCCATAACTTCCAATGCGTCAATTTGCTCGGTTACGCGCATCGATCCAATGCTGGAGGTGATGAACGAACCCACTTTTCCCGCCATAATAATCGAAATAAACGTCGGCGCAAACTCCAATAAAACCGATTGGCGCGTAGCATATCCAATTAGGCTCTTCGGAACAATGGGGTTGTCCATGTTCAGTGCTGTTTGAATGGCCACAACACCACCGACAAAAAACGAAACAAACGCAACAATCCCCAAAGAGCGGATAATCAAGTCGTCGATCTCCTTGAGTATTAAATAGCGCAGCACCGAACGTTTCGTGAAACTTTCGAATACCTTCTTAATCATCAGGAAGAAGGAGCCAATATCCTCTAAGTATCTCATTAAAATCATGTGGGGGCTAAAGTAATAAAATTAGCTGATTGTTACTCCATGCAAAACGTTTGTTTCGGTGTAAGCTATTGTGAATATCGTGTTATTCCGATTCTAGAAGTTCCATCATTTTAAAATAGATCTCATTGTTTTCATACGTGCCTCCAAAAAGACTGGCTCCTGGCCCTTCAGCAAATACAGGAACCATCGTTGCAGAGTGTCCTGTGGTTGAGAAAACTGGTTTGATGGTGTTGTAGTCGGTGCCGTCTGCAGCCAACGTAAAACCACCTGTTTCGTGGTCTGCCGTAACGATGACGAGCGTATTGCCATCTTTTTTGGCAAAGTCGAGCGCAACGCCTATAGCTTCGTCAAAATCGATTAGCTCTTCGATCAAATAATCTGCGTCGTTGTTATGGCCGCCCCAGTCAATCTGACTTCCTTCAACCATTAGGAAAAATCCTTTTTCGTTTTTTGATAATTTGTCCAAAGCCAATTGTGTAGCCTTCGGAAGGAAATCGCCTCGGCCTTCATTCATCTTAGGCATGCCATCGTCTGCCAATACGATCAGTTCTTTTCCGTCCACATTTTCCGACGGTAATGCATCGGTAAAAACCGTATATCCCGCAGCTTCGATATCTTCTAATAAATTGCGTTCGTCTTTTCTGTCAGTAAGGAATTTAAGTCCACCCCCGGCAAAGAATTCAACGCCAGACTCTGGTATGAATTCACTGATTTCTTCATACATCCTTCGATGTTTTACATGGGCATAAAACGCTGCAGGAGTGGCGTGTTGGATGGAAGAAGTAGCGACAATCCCGGTGCTAAATCCTCTTTCGACCAAATGTTCGACGATAGTCGGAACAGGAATGGTATCCTTGTCTACTCCAATGGCACCGTTATAGGTCTTTACTCCTGCTGAAAAAACAGTAGCTCCCGATGCGGAATCAGTCACCAAATCGCTGGAAGAGGAAGTTTTGCTCAAACCAATGGTGCCGAAGCGGTCGAAGTTTGGTTCACCGTCTTCCTTGTAAAAAATAGCGGCGGATACCTGGCTGAGGCCCATTCCATCACCGATAAGTAGGATGATGTTTTTAGGTTTTGCCTCTTCTGGTTGTGTTTGAACTACATCATTTTCTGTTTTGTTCGATTGACAGGAAACAAAAGAGAAAGTAAAAGTGAATAGTAATGCTAAAAGCGTAAATTTAATTTTCATCAGTAATCTTTTTATCTGTAAAAATAAGGATTATAAATATTGTGAGGTTGAGGATTAACTTGAAATGCCAAACTTGGCGCGTATATTCTTCCAACGTAACTTTCGGATGAACTTCCCTTCTTCTTCCGAAACGATGGGTTGTTGATTTTCTTTCTTCGCAATGCGATATCCTTTTAAACAATCGAAAAAGTATCCGATGCTTTTCTTCTGAAATGCAAGTTTTGCCGAGGCGATTGTCGTGAGCCAAAATCCGTAGCGCATCCGATAAAAGGCTTGGCCCTGTTTAAATTTTGCTTTTCTGGTATAGACTTGGCCTGTGGGTTTGAGATGTTTCACCCGAAGGGAAGGAATCGTTATTACTTGCCACCCGTAATACTGTGCTAACAATTCATCTACCGTATCCCATCCCATAGCATTTTTTAAACCGCCAATGGCTTCGAAACACGATTTTCGATAGGTCTTTAATGCGCCTCGAATATGGTCTTTATTCGTCAAATTTTCTAAAACCCATCGGCCACTTTTCTTAATATAACAAAATCCGCTGACCATGCCAACCGCAGGGTCTGTTTGAAATTTTTGTGCTAAGGTCTCTAAATAGTTTTCTGGAAAATTGAGGTCTGCATCGAATTTGCAGAGCACGTCGTAATTTTCGTTTAAGTGCTCATAACCTTTGTAAAAGGCATCGATAATTTTACTTCCAGGCGCGTGCGTTTTTTCCGATGCATGATAAACGCCTTTAATGAAGCTGAATTTGGCTTCGTAAGCATCGATGATGTCTTGGGTTCCATCTGTTGAGGAATCGTTGACGACAATAATTTTCTTGGGAAGGAGTGTTTGTGCAGCCAACGAGTCTAGTGTTTGCGATAGAAACGCTTCTTCGTTATGGGCGGGTATGACGATGTAGAAATCCATTAATCCCTTACGGCATAAACCAAATAATAGCGTGGCGTAAACCAACGAAGTATTGGACGTATCCCAATTTTTTTTACTGGATTCGTGAATTTTTTCCTTTTGACAATCCTCCAGCCGGCTTTTTCGAGCAACCAGTCAAACTGCCAATCCTCGAATTCGTGGAAATGTCTGTCCCATTCGTCTGTTTTACTTCGGTATGCCGGAGCAAACCAAAGCCTCAGGGGAATTGAAGCGACTAGCTTCTTAGCTTGGATATCTTTAATGATGTTAAAAGGGGAAACGAGGTGTTCCAAAATTTCAAAAGCGGTAACAACATCATACGCTTCGGTTTTTACAACATCGGTTTCTAAATCAAGGTCTTCTCCTTTGGTATTTGTGACGTTGTAACCTTCTTTTATTAAAATTTCAGAAAAGGGATTTAAGGTCCCCAAATCAAGAATTTTTTCTTCTTTAGAAACTGCTTCGTTGGTAAAACTTAAAGTGTGCTTATATCTTTTTGCAGGATATTTTCCTTTATACACGTTTGGAATTTATTGGATTTGAATAACATTGTCGATAGAACACAATGGTTTCCTACACTTTATAGGTTATCGCATTGATGTTCATGCCTGCACCAACACTGGCAAAAATAACCACATCTCCTTTTTGTACAGATTGATTTTTGAGTTTGCCTCGCAAAACCAAGTCGTAGAGTGTCGGTACGGTGGCTACGCTGCTATTGCCAAGGTGTTTGATACTCATTGGCATCACACCAGCGGGTGGCGTTTTGTCGTATAATTTGTAAAACCGATCTACGATGGCTTCGTCCATTTTTTCGTTGGCTTGGTGGATGAAGATTTTTTTGAGGTCATCGATGCCGTATCCGCTTTTGTCCAAGCAGTTTTTCATCGCTTGAGGTACTTGGATCAGTGCAAATTCATAGACTTTACGCCCGTACATTTTGATGTATCGGCGGTTGTCTTTTTTTGCTTTGTTATAACTTTCTCCGAAATAGATAAAGTGAGCTTCATCGTTTGCAAAGGTAGCACTGTGATGTGATAGGATGCCGCCTTCTTCATCGGTGGCTTCGATAACAACGGCGCCTGCGCCATCGCTGTAAATCATCGAATCACGATCGTGGGAATCGACAACACGGGAAAGCGTTTCAGTTCCCACTACAAGACATTTTTTAGCGATTCCCGCTTTGATAAAAGCATGGCCGTGGATAACGCCTTCAATCCAACCGGGACAACCAAATAAGAGGTCGTATCCCACACAGTTGGGGTTTTCAATGCCTAAGTTGTGTTTGATCCGTGTCGCAATACTGGGCACGGTATCACTTTGAGATTTTCCGTGTTGGATATCGCCATAGTTGTGTGCAACGATCAGGTAGTCTATAGCCTCTTTGTCTATGCCTGCGTTTTCTATCGCTTTTTCCGAAGCAAAAGTTCCCAGGTCAGAATTGTTGTACTGAATAGGGGCATACCGTCGTTCACTTATTCCAGTGATGGCCTTGAACTTCCGAATAATCGTCTCGTTTTCTTGGCCAATGGGCGACCCTTCGTCAAGATAGAATTGATGGTCTGAAAAGGACTCATTCTTTGCTATCTCGTCCGGAATATAACTGCCGATGCCTGTTATTTTTACGTTCATAGGAAAGGGGATTAAGTAAACATACTGAAAATTAATATAAATGGAATCAAAACTTTATATCAAATTGTTCAATAATGTGATGTTTATCGCTGTTGAGCGTTTTTAATTATTATTTGAAATAAAGTAATGAAACTGTCTCAAAATTAATCGCTTTTAAGACAGTTTCAAAATTGTATGTCTATTAATTACAGAAGAATTTCCCTTTGGGCTAAACTTCCATATAGGCTTCAATCGGGTCGCAGGTACAAACGAGGTTTCGATCGCCAAAGGCATCGTCTACGCGTCTGACCGTTGGCCAGAATTTATTTTCGCTTATGTGGTCCATCGGGAATGCAGCTTCTCGACGGCTGTAGGGTAAATCCCAAGTGTCGTCCGTTAGCATGCTCAACGTATGTGGAGCATTCTTCAATAAATTATTAGGTTCGTTTACGGACACGTGGTCAATTTCCTTACGAATGGAGATCATCGCATCGCAAAACTGGTCCAACGCTTTTCTGCTTTCACTTTCTGTGGGTTCAATCATCAGTGTTCCTGCTACTGGGAAGGAAACTGTGGGTGCGTGGAAACCATAGTCCATCAATCTTTTGGCAATGTCGGCCACCTCCACGCCGTTGTCTTTAAATGGGCGGCAATCGATAATCATTTCGTGGGCGGCTCTTCCTTTTTCACCCGTGTAAAGCACATCGTAGTGTCCGCTCAATCGTTCCTTGATGTAGTTGGCATTGAGGATGGCGTATTCGGTAGACTTTTTTAGGCCATTAACACCCAACATACAGATGTATCCATAGGAAATCAGGCAAACTAAAGCACTTCCATAAGGTGCTGCCGAAATCGCTGTGATGGCTTTTTCTCCACCAGTAGGAATTACTGGATTCGAAGGCAAGAAGGGCACTAATTGTTCGGCAACACAAATCGGACCAACACCGGGACCTCCACCACCGTGTGGGATGGCAAAAGTTTTGTGTAGGTTCAAGTGGCACACGTCGGCACCGATGGCACCTGGGTTTGTCAGTCCTACTTGAGCGTTCATATTGGCACCGTCCATATAAACTTGACCGCCGTTTTCGTGGATGATGCTCGTGATTTCTTTGATGGCAGCTTCATAAACTCCGTGAGTCGACGGATAGGTCACCATAATGCAAGAGAGGTTGTCTTTGTGCTTTTCGGCTTTTTCTCGAAGATCTTCTACATCGATATTCCCGTTTTTGGTTGACTTAACAACTACTACTTTCATTCCGGCCATGACTGCACTTGCTGGGTTGGTGCCGTGTGCTGAAGCAGGAATTAAACAAATGTTTCTATGGTCGTCACCTCGAGATTCGTGATAGGCGCGAATCACCATCAAACCAGCCAACTCACCTTGAGCACCGCTGTTTGGTTGAAGTGATGTTGCAGCAAAACCAGTAATTTCACTGAGTTGTTTTTCGAGTTTTTTCAAAACAATGTGATACCCCTCGGCTTGCTCAACAGGGACAAATGGGTGAATGTTGCCCCACATCGGGTTGCTGATCGGTAGCATTTCTGCCGCAGCATTCAGTTTCATCGTACACGATCCTAACGAAATCATCGAGTGGTTCAAGGAAAGGTCTTTGCGCTCCAACATTTTAATGTAGCGCATCATTTCCGTTTCGCTGTGGTAGCTGTTGAAAACTTCTTGTTGTAAAAACTCGGTTTTTCTCGCTACGGACTGTGGTATTTTATCGCCCGTTTCAAGTTCAGTGATTTTTTTGAAATCCTTTTTTACTACTTCAGAAAACACACCCAAGATACGGTTCAGGTCTTTGATGGTCGTAGTTTCGTTTATGGCGATAGCAACGGTTTCGTTATCTGGGTAATAAAAGTTAATGCTTTTAGCTTCTGCAAAGAACTTAACTTTCGTGGCATCGGCTTTTATCGAAATCGTGTCGAAAAACGTCTCGTTTTCCTGTTCGAATCCGAGTTCTTCCAATTTGTTGGCCAGGGTCGCCGCACTGTTGTGTACTTTTTCTGCGATGTATTTCAATCCTTCCGGCCCATGATAAACTCCGTACATACCCGCCATAACAGCTAATAGTACTTGAGCAGTACAGATATTTGAAGTCGCTCTGTCGCGTTTGATATGCTGTTCACGCGTTTGAAGCGCCATGCGCAACGCGCGGTTGCCATCTTTGTCTTTGGTCACCCCGATGATACGTCCCGGAATGTTTCGTTTGTATTCGTCTTTGGTGGCAAAGTATGCGGCGTGTGGTCCTCCGTATCCTAACGGGATTCCGAAACGTTGGGTAGTTCCAACAACAACGTCAACGCCAAAAGTTCCTGGTGCTTCCAAAACTACCAAGCTCAAAATATCGGCAGCTACGGCAACTTTAATTTCGGCACTGTTTGCCTTTTCGATAAAATCTTTGAAATCGTGTACGCGTCCGGATTTTCCAGGATATTGAAGCAGGGCGCCAAAGTATTCTTCCGAAAAATCGAAGTTTTCGTGGTTCCCGACTACCAATTCAATTCCGACTGGCGTGGAGCGCGTTTGTAAAACTGAAAGTGTTTGTGGAAGGATTTCTTCCGAAACAAAAAACTTAGAGGCATTGCTCTTTTTCTTGTCTCTTGTTCTAACTGCGTACAACAACGACATGGCTTCGGCAGCTGCGGAAGCTTCATCTAAAAGCGACGCGTTTGCCAATTCCATTCCTGTGAGTTCTGTAATTACAGTTTGGAAGTTCAATAATGCCTCTAATCTTCCTTGTGCAATTTCAGCTTGATAGGGGGTGTAGGCAGTGTACCATCCTGGATTTTCTAAAATATTTCGTTGAATGACAGGAGGTGTATTCGCCTGGTGATAGCCCAAACCGATATAGGTTTTGAAAACTTTGTTTTTAAACGAAAGTTCTGTGATATGCTCCAAATACTCTTGTTCGCTCATAGCGGTATCGAGATCAAGCGGTTTTTTTAACAGAATATCGTCTGGAACCGTTTCGTATATCAATTGATCCATCGAGCTTACGCCAATGGTTTCAAGCATTTCGGGTAGGTCGGCTTCACGTGGCCCAATATGTCTTAAGGCAAAAGAATCAGTGTTCATAATCTTCCTCGCAGGGGCGATTTAATTTAAGTTATTTATAATTTTAAGAATTGCATGTGCCATACAAAAATTGCACATCAATATTAAGGCTGCAAAAATACAATATTAAATACAATTGATACCGTGTTTTTATGGTGTTAACCATTGTTTTGTAGTTCCATTTTATTGGAAGCGATGGATTTGTCTTAAATTTGAATGGATGGAGACTTTAAAGCGATTGTTCGCTTATTATGTTGAGAGCAGTATTCACGTAGCGCTATCGGTTGTAGCTTTGACGGCGATAACCGTATTGGAATTTGAGGTCGATGTGCCCGTCGCGTTATGGTTTTTTGTTTTTTTAGCCGCCTTATCGGGCTATAATTTCATCAAATATGTGTCTCCATTAAAGAAATTCAAAGCGAGACCGGATGTGGCGAAAAATCCTCTGCTTTGGTTTACAGCGATGTGCTTTTTAGGACTGCTATACGTCTCTTTTCAAATGACAACCCCAGTTCTGTTCATAACCGTACTGATGGGATTCCTTACGTTTTTTTATGCGAATCCTTTATTCAGACACAAAAACTTACGGGTCATGGCTGGGTTAAAGATATTTGTAGTGTCATTGGTCTGGGGTGGGGTTACGGTGATTATTCCGATGATGGCAGCAAAGGCGGATCTAAACCTGGATGTTTGGATTACCTTTTTACAACGCGCGTTATTGGTGGTTGTGCTGATGATTCCATTCGAATTAAGAGATATGCAAGTCGATGCGCTTAGTCTCAAAACATTGCCGCAACAAATTGGCGAGCGTCCTGTAAAAATTCTCGGAGGCGTTTTGCTCATACTTATTTTTGGAATGGAATTCTTAAAAGTAACAGGACAAATGGCTTATTTGGTCAGCTTGTTTGTTTTTACGCTTGCTCTCGGCGGTTTGTTGGTCCTTTCTAAAACGAAACAAAAACCTTATTTCGCGTCCTTTTGGGTGGAGAGTTTACCTGTTTGTTGGTTGCTTCTCTTTGTTTTGATCAAGGAGGGCCTACGGATGGGCATCTTTGCGCATTTCGGCTTTTAGTTTGTTTTTAAGTTTGGTTTTTTCTTCCTCGGGAAGTAGGTGAAGGTTAGCGGAACTTAATGTATCGGTCAACCGTTTGTTGCGCTTGGAGTATTCACGGCATCGTCTACATAAAAACAGATGAATCTTCATTACAAGTACTTCGAAAAAATGTAGCTCATCGTATTGATGCTTATCGCATTGATGGTTGGCTTCATTACATTTAAAACAGAACTTCATATCGTAAATTTAATTAAACCAGTTTTTTTCTAAACATGCCGACATCGATTTTCTAGCTCTATGAATAATTACCCATAAGTTAGACGGAGTTATTTGGTGTTCTTTACAAATAGTTTCCGTATCGATTCCTTCAATAGTTTTCATCCTAAATATTTCGGCTTGTTTTTCGGGCAATTGTTTAAGGCATTTCAAGATAGCCAAACGTAGCTCTTCATT
>ERZ1032895.224-NODE-224-length-11958-cov-13.116441_pt1 | contig 11958 bp, 9 predicted proteins | sample MGYA00516687_ERZ1032895 | MGnify/ENA primary metagenome ERZ1032895 (study PRJEB33719, sample SAMN04261600) | wastewater metagenome | biome: rural village; feature: latrine urine exit; material: soil | place: El Salvador | collected 2013-01-14 ... | reverse complement strand
ACGAAACCTCGAATACAACCCCCAGACATGATTGCGCATAATGTACATTATGTAAGCCGCCTGGTCAGGCAGCTGCGCGCCTTGTGGTCTCATATAGCGCCGACATGGAGTCCCCTGCATGCGTGACATGAAGTGTCTGCCGCGGACATCTTGAGGCCGCAGGTGCGGAAACTCGCGACCCAGCCTACAGACAACTACTAGCCAAGCCTGTCGCGTCCGAACTGAATCGCCCCGGCTTCTGTAGACACCCCGAAGCCTCAAATTGATTGTCGCTTTTCGAACTCTACCGGAGGCAGCCCATCGTTGTGGCTGTGCTGCCGGCGGGTGTTGTAGAACATCTCGATGTAGTTGAAGACATCGGACCTGGCGTCGTCGCGAGTCGTGTAGATCCGGCGCCTGATGCGCTCGCGCTTGAGGAGCTGGAAGAAGCTCTCGGCGACGGCGTTGTCGTGACAGTTGCCGCGCCGGCTCATGCTGCTGACCAGGCCGTGCGCCTTCAGGAAGTCCTGCCAGTCGTGCCCGGTGTACTGCGTTCCCTGGTCCGAATGCACCAGCAACCCGGCCGGCGGCTTGCGCCGCCACACCGCCATCATCAACGCCTGCAATACGAGGTCGGTGTGCATGGTTGGCCCCATGGCCCAACCGACGATCTTGCGCGAGAACAGGTCCATCACCGCTGCCAAGTACAGCCAGCCTTCGTGCGTGCGGATGTAGGTGATGTCGGTGACCCAGGCGCGGTTCGCCGCATCCGGATCGAACTGCCGCGCCAGATGGTTGTCGGCGACGACGGCTGGCTTGCCCCCGCGCATGCCAGGACGACGGCGATAGCCGACCTGTGCTCGCAAGCCTTCGCCACGCATCAGCCGCGCAACCCGGTGCTTGCCGCAGCGCTCGCCGAGATCGCGCAGGTCCCGCGTGACCTTGCGGTAGCCGTACACGCTGCCACTCTCCAGCCACGACTGCTTGATCAGGCCCAGCACGCGACGATCGTCCCTGGCCCGTGCCGACAATGGCTCACGACGCCATGCGTAGTAGCCGCTGGGGTGCACGCCCAGCACGCGGCACATGCTGCGCACCCGGAACTCCTGCTCATGGTTGCGCATGAAGGCGTACTTCACCCGGACTGCTTTGCAAAGTACGCCGCGGCTTTTTTTAGAATGTCGCGCTCCTCCGTCACCCGACGAAGCTCCGACTTGAGCCGACGCATCTCTTCCGCCTGGTCAGCCGCTGCTGCCCGCGCCGGCGGCGACATACCGTACTGCTTCCGCCATGTGTACAGGCTGTGGATCGATACGCCCAGCCGGGCGGCGACGTCCGCTACCGAGTGGCCACGATCCGTGACCTGCTTGACCGCCTCAACTTTGAACTCTTCCGTGTATCGCTTGCTCATGGACACTCCTGCTGCTGCCGTGGATTATGGCTGCAAGGTGTCTACGAAACACGGGGCGATTCACCCATTGCAGGACCTCGTGGCGCGAAAAGAAAAGTTCGGGATCCTTGTAAACAGGTCGCGGCAGACCAAGATCCAGCAAATCCTGAAGGTGCAACACACCGCTCGAAGCCGTTGAGAATCGGTGGAATGCGACGATGGGAAACAGGGAGCTCTGAAGGAGATGTTCGCACGCTGCGGTGCCCGTCCATGGATAGACGCAGATGAAATCTTGGTAAGACTCCAGTGCAAGGCTGATCGCTTTTGCCCGTTTTTCCTTTGAGCCAGTAAATGTGCAGATCAGAAGAGGTCTGCCTTTCCAATGAGCGGAGCTCATGACTGACTTCGCGTGTGCATCGCGCCATGGATTACTCGTATCAAGGTAGTGCTGGAGCTGGCCCATGGATAGCCGTTCATCAAGGAACCCGCACTCTTCCAAGAAGCCAGCCTTCACAAGTACCGGCTGATTGCTTGGTCGTAGGCGCCCTCGCTTGAAGATACTGCTAAGGCACCGTCCCAATTCCGAAGGAAAAGGTGCGTTTGGTTCGGCTGAGAACAGATAGCTGAATTGTGTCATCTAGCCCTCCCTTTTGAAGGCCTGCAGCGCTACTTGCTGTTTAGCGCAGTCTCGCCCGGTACTGCCTCTGCACATCTGGGGTACAGACCACTAACGCCAGTTGATACAGCCGGATTAGTGATGCCTACGTCGAACACCTACCCGAATCAGGGTGCCGATCCCTTACCCCCCTGACTCTTTGACACTTTAGCGCCCTTGCGAGCCCTGGGACGGGCCTTCTTGGTCACCTTCTTCGGCACTGAAGTCTTCCTGGCAAGATCCAGCGCCTTCTCCAAGGCCGTCGAAAGCTCCCGCAAATGAACTACTTGTGTCTCCAGCGCCTCTGCTCGGGCTCTCTGAGCACCCGCATTGCGTAGCGCGTGCGTCGTGTCAGCGCGGGAAGCCTCAAGTTCTTTCTGTCGCGCAGCATCCGTGGCCTTCTGCTCACTGGTCAACGTGGACACACGCTGCTTCAGTTCCCGTGCCTCTTGTCTGGCACGATCGATTTCAACGTGGGCGCGATCCTCTGCAGCTCGAACATGCTGCATCATGCTTTCACGCTCAGCGGCCGCCTGGTCTTGGAGTGCCTGGATGCGGACTTCGACGGCTTGGCGCTGGCTGTCGGATTCGCTCAATCGTTCTAGCGCGGCGTCGCGCTGACGTGCTGATTCCTGGCATTGTTCTTCCAACTTCCGAACCAGCCGCTCCAATTCATCTGACCGCGCCTCGGCCAGCTCGCGGTCTCGGTGGGCGGCAACAAGATCCTGCCGCAAAGCCTCCGCCTCGTAGCTAAAGGATTCTCGATCCTTGCGCACCGCCTCGCGTTCGAAGTCCAAAGCTTCCCGGTCGGACGCCACGGAGCTCTCGGCGACACCTTTAGCATGATCCAAAGCAGCCGCCCACAACTTCCCCGCGAGCACGGCCACAGCCTCTGGAGCCTCTGGTAGTTCCAGGCGCGCTTCGTGCTCCTGTATCCGCTCCCCCAGCCCTCGCCACCAAGTGTCCAGCCACCTGACAATGGTGTTCGGCGATCCGGTACCCAAGTGGGCACGGATGCGCTCGACCGTCGGTCGTTCGCCGCCGGTGACCAGTGCATCAGCCGCAGTGTGGACGTCGTTTTCGGTGATGCCACGTGCCATGGAGCTTCTCCTACGCGGGCGCCCTACCCCGCACTTGACGTACTTGCGATAAGTGATGATTATCGTGGGTACGAACCTACATATGTAGTGTGTGTTACATACTATGAATGATAATTACGCAGCTCCGACCCTGGCGCAACCGTCCGCGCTTGCCCTGCCCGACCAGTTGGCGCAGCAGGCAGCCGACGCCGTGCGCGAACTGCTGGCCGAGGCCGCTGCTGAGAACACCACCCGCAGCTACGCCACCGCACTGCGTTACTGGGCTGGCTGGCATGCGGCGCGCTATGGCGTCGAACTGGCGTTGCCGGTCTCGGAAGCCGCCGTCCTGCAGTTCGTGGTCGACCATGTGCAGCGCCGCTCGGGCGACGGCGCCCTGACCTGGGAACTGCCGACGGAGGTCGACCAGGCGCTGGTGGCAGCCGGCCTGAAGGCCAAGCTTGGACCGTGGACGCTAGCCACGGTCCGCCACCGGGTCGCGGTGCTGTCCACAGCACACCGGCTCAAGCACGTCCCGAATCCTTGTGAACAACCGGCCGTGCGCACCGTGCTCAGTCGCGCCGCGCGAGCCGCGGTCAAGCGCGGCGAACGGCCGCGCAAGAAAACCGCGATTACCCTGACCGAACTGGAGGCCATGTTGGCGACCTGCGATGACAGCCTCATGGGCCTACGCGACCGCGCCTTGCTCTGCTTTGCCTTCGCCAGTGGTGGCCGGCGTCGCAGCGAGGTCGCCGCCGCGGACCTGCGGGATCTGCGCCGGATCGGCGACCAGGGCTACATCTACCGCTTGGAGCACAGTAAGACCCAGCAGGCCGGCGTCACAGCGTCCTCCACCCCGGACAAGCCGGTGCTGGATCGCGCCGCACTGGCGCTGGAGGAGTGGCTGGAGGCCGCCGGCGTCACCGAAGGGGCGATTTTCCGGCGACTGTGGAAGACACGCGTCGGCCCTGCCCTCTCCCCGGCCGCCGTAGGGGAGATCGTACGGCGACGTGCTGGTCAGGCGGGGCTGGAGGGGGATTTTGCCGGACACAGCTTGCGCTCGGGGTTTGTGACCGAGGCAAGCCGTCAGGGCGTATCGCTACCGGCGATCATGCAGTTGACCGAACATCGGACAGTGTCGAGTGTTGTAGGGTATTTTCAAACAGGCGGAGCTACGGCAAATCCAGCTGCTCGACTTCTCGAAGACTAAGAATCGCCAGTGCGCAAAGCGCTGCGTGTTACTTGCCGCCATCCTCGCCGACGCCTGGCGGGCCCACGGTGCGTATGTCGACGCGAGGTCGCTCCTAGGAGCAGCCTTCGTGGAGGATCAGTTGCGGCCACAGGACGCGCTCACCAAGGCGTATCGGTGATGACAATACACAAGGCCAAAGGAAAAGAGTGCGACGAGATCATCGTGTTTGAGGGACCATTCCGACGCTACTTCGTTCAACGACGACCCGACTCGGAACGATCCGTGCGATTCCACTTGCATGTCGCCTCTACCCGCGCGCGATCCCAACTAACCGTGATGACTCCTTCAATAGATCCTTGTCATCTACTCCCACTCGGCTGACAGTTGAGAAGACAGTCTTTGCCATACCTATCGGTTTAACGCATGAGCATCGCCGCCAGACGATCCCACCGTGGAGACGAGTACCAGCTGGCAGTCGCCGTGCACTGGCTAATTAGGCTGCTGTCCGACACGAACATCGCCTCAGTGCAAGTGGATGCCGTCGCTCTTCCGGGCGAGTCCGAGGCCGTCGATGTGGACGACATCGTCGTTACCTATGGCAGCGGCACGACCCGACACATACAGGCAAAGAAGAATCAACCGAACCACCGTAACTGGAAGATATCGGATTCGGATCTGAAGGCAGAGCTGGTCAAGGCGCACCGACAACTGCAGAAGACGCCGGATGCAATTATCGAGTTCTGCTCGCAAACGCCGTTCGGCGACTTGGCAGCTCTGATCGAGAGTACGCGAGATTACGTGAACCACGCGGTGTTCGAAACGCAAGCCAGCTCCAGACTTAAAATCGCTCTTGCCAAGCTCCAAGGCGTCTTGGACTGTTCCGTTGATAGCGCCTTCGATCTGGTCAGACACACCCAGATCGGCAGCGCGCACAACTTTGAAGGCTGGGAAGCCGTCAACCTCTCGGCTCTACAGTTTCAGGTCGATGACCCCGAAACCGCAGCCGACGTACTCACCGCAATGGCGCGTGGCAACCAGAGCGGGCTGCGGGCTCCACCCGGACCGCTGGACCGCGACCAGATCGTGCAGGCGCTGGCCGAGCGTGGCGTTGGCTTCATTCGCAACCCCGTTTCGCTGGATCCGGCCCAGGTGTTCAACCGCTTTGTCGCGGCGTCGGCCGACTTGGCCGACTGGAAGACGACGCTACCTAACGACGACTGGCTGGAGCGGCCCGAACTGGACGCGCTTTGCGAACGAATTGCCGACGAGCCGGCCTCGTTGACACTCGTACTCGGCGATCCGGGCTGCGGCAAATCCGCGTTGCTCGCCAGGCTGGCGCGGGCGCAGGCTGCGATCGGCATCCCTGTCCTCGCGATCAAGGCAGATTACCTGTCCGAGGACGTCGTCGACACGCCTTCGCTGGGCGATCATCTGAACCTGCCCGCCGATCCAATCGACTGCGTGGTCGCGCTGGCCAAGTCCACAAAAGTGCTCGTCCTTGTCGACCAGTTGGATGCAATTGCGGATCTGGTCGTCCAGCACTCCACGCGTCTGCGTGCGCCCATGGACCTGATTCGCGGTCTTTCGGGCGTGCAAAACGTTCACATCGTGGCGTCCTGCCGGGTATTTGAGCATCGGCACGACACACGTTTGAGGAATCTCGACGCAGAGACGATGACGCTTGATCTGCCCACATGGGACAACGTCGAGGCGACACTCGGGAAATATGGCATTCACGCCAAAGGATGGAATGCATCGATCCGAGAGGACCTGCGATCGCCCCAGACCCTGAACCTGTTCCTGCAGCTGATCAACACCACTGACGAGTCAAATCTGATGCTCGGGTACCAGCACATGCTCGGGGAGCTGTGGAAACAGGAGGTCCTGTCCGACGTGAGCGGGCGCTCGCGCACGGCGCTGTACGAGATCACTGCGCGCATGGCAGAGCGAGAGGTCCTCTGGTTGCCGGAGGCGCTGTTCGATGCCTTCCACCCCGAAATACAACGACTCGCCAGGTCCGGCATCCTGCTCTGCGAGGGTGGCCGCGTCGGCTTCCGGCATCAAACGCTCTACGAGTACATCCGTGCACGGAGCTTCGTCGACGCGCCCGGGCAGCTCACCGATACCGTGCTGGCGCGCCAGCACAGCCTGCGGATCAGGCCGCTGCTGTGGCACTCGGTCGCCTATATGCGTGCAGTCGATCGCCCCACCTATTCTCGGGAGTTCGAACGGCTCTGGCACGCCAACCTTCGCCCGCACCTGAAGATGCTGCTGATCGAGTTCCTCGGCCAGCTGCAGGATCCCGACTCCAACGAGACGGCCCTAGTCGCGGAGAAGTGGGACGACGGCTGGTACCGGCGCCGCATCCTCGCCACGGTTCCCGGAAGCCCGGGCTGGTTTGACTGGCTGGCGAACGACCACCTGGTGGAGATCATGCGCTTGCCGGTCGAGGATGCCCGCGTCGCGCTGCCGGTACTGTGGCGGGCGTTGCCTTGCCGGCAATCCCGTGTATTGGACTTGATTCGGGACCATTGGCAAGCTAGCGCGGAGAAGGATCCGCTGACCTGGTTCGTGCTGGAGCAACTGCCGGCCTGGGATGCGGACTGCATCGCCCTATGCCGGCAGATTCTTGCCAGGACGGAGATCTCGGGCTGGCAGGCTAACCACATGCTCAGCGTCGTCAGCGACGCGGATCCGAGTCAGGCGCCGCTGTTACTAGATGCCTGGCTGCGGCAGAAGACCGCGGACGTGCGGCAGCCTGCTGAAGAAGCGGAGCGTCTCGCGGAGATATTGAACGGGCAGGAACTGCACGCCCTGCGGGCAGTCGCTGAAGCCGCACCGCGAGAGTTCATGGCGACGGTCTGGCCTTGGCTGCTGAAGTCGATCCGGCTCCTGTCGCAGGATGCTCATGATTTCGTTGTCGGGTACAGAAGTGTCGACATGAGATATCCCGATCTCGACGATGAAGAGCTGCGTCGCGAGAAGCCTTTCATCTCGGCTGTGATCGCCGGGATCAAGCTGCTGGCAGAACGTCATCCCGAAGACTTTCTTGATCTCCTGCAGTCCAATCGACAGTCCGACCTGATGCCCGTCCAGCGGCTGCTTGCGCTGGGCCTGCAGCGAGTGGCCCCGCGGTACCCTGCCGACGCGCTCAAGTTCCTGCTCGAGGATCCGAGGCGTCTGGTGATCGGCAGCTATCGCGATGCACATGGCGACACGAAACGCCTCATCCGTGCGGTCTCGCCGCACCTCGACGAAGAGCAAATCCAGCAACTGGAACGGGCCATCCGTGGCTGGACCAGATACATCTACCTTCCCGATGACGATGCAAAGACGCGTCTTCACCGCCTGCAATGGACGCGCCAGCATCGTTTGCGCTTGCTGCGGGCCATCCCACCGGAATGCATGAGCGCGGCCTGCCGCCGCCATGTCGCCGAGGAGGAGCGGGCATTCCCGGGCCTGGACGACGCTGATGTCCGCATTTCCGGATTCAGTTGGATCGACAGCCCCATGGACGCCACGCGCATGCAACGGGCGTCGGAGGAAGACATTCTCCACCTGTTTGCCGAACTCACCGATCGGACGCAGTGGGACCATCCCAGACATCACATGCGTGGGGGCGTGATACAAGCTAGCCGTGAACTGGCTGAGCTCGCCAAGGCCGTACCGGGCAAGGCCATCCGCCTCATCCGCCAGATGCATCCGGACAACAACGAAATCGCGGTCGGCGCCGTGCTGCGAGCGCTCGGAGAGAGCAAGCACGACGCTGCCGCGCTGCATTCGCTCATATTGGAGTTGAACCACAAGGGCTTTGACGGCGGGGAGTTCCGCAGGGATGCGGCGTATGCCGCCGGCGCGGTCGTGAGTGCCGATACGCCACTGCCACAGAATCTGTTCGATCTGTTGAGTTCATGGCTGCAGGGCGATCCCGACGACGGCACCCAGACCGAAGACGATACCGAAGACAAGGATCTATCTGGCAGCATCCTGTGGAACCACGGCGGCTTCGTCATCATGCCTAGCGGCAACTATCCCATTCTCTCGGCGTTGACCCACGCCTGCCTTTCACAGGAGCCCCCGCTTACGGATGCGTGGTTGTCCCTGCTCGAGACACATCTCGGCCGCGAAGAACAGCTGAAGGTCTGGGGAACCCTAGCCCACGACCTGAGATGGCTGGTATGCGCCGATCATGACCGCGCACAGCGCTTCCTTCTGGAACTATTTCAATCCTATCCCCGGCTCTGCAACCTCAAGACCGGCGCAGTGCTCCTCGCAAACAGCCAGCATTGGATTTCGGCGGCAACTGCCCACTCATTACTGGACGCGCTGTACGCAACGCAGACAGCTTTTGCTGCCCAGGCCGCGGGTGAAATCCTCATGCTTCGGTTCGCCCTGAAGGGCGACGACGAACCAGATGTACAGGAACTGCTTGGGCAACACTTTAAGGACAGGGATGATGAGCCCTTCCTGGTCGAATGCCGCACCGGCATCGCCTATGCCGCCGCCGAGCTGTGGCAGGAGGCGGACTTCCGCGCTCGGATCCAGCCCTACTTGCTGCGTCTGCTGGACTCGGGCGACGACAAAGTAGTGGCAGCAGCGGCTTGGGTGTTCGCCCGGCGACTTCTGAAGTCGGACGCCGCCAGCCGCGAGTTGCTCGAACACTTAGCGGCTCGCCCCAACCTGCTCCAGCAGGTTGCTGACGATAATTTGGGGGACTGTCTGGTCTCGATGCTGGAAGCCGCACCCCTGATCGTTGCCAACGTCGCGAGATCTCTGTTGGACGCAGTCGACGACGATTTCTTCAGCGACACCTCATCGCGTTACTTCCTGACAGAGCACCTGCTCACCGTTTCCCTTCGGCTGCAGGAGATGGGGGCGCCGCACCAAGAGATTGGCGCGTACATCTTCGAGCGCATGCTTGAGTTAAACACTTCCGAGGCTAGAAGTATCACACTGGATCTCGATAAAAGAACCGTCAATACCTCCAGCTATTCTAGCCCCAAGAGGCGACGGTATCGCTCATCGAGTGGATGATGCGCCTACAGACCGGCCCTACCCTCGATAAATCCATCGAATCCCTTGGAGAACAGAGAATGAGCACGTTAAGCGATGAAAAGTTTGATTCAATAATCTCGATATTCAATCGTTCAAGAGATTTATCAAAAGGAGCTCCCCTCTCGGTCGATGATGTATCTCGCGCTATAGACATCAAGATGCTTAGTATCGATAACGTAACTCAGGATGCATTTAGTGAAATTCTTGATGATTTTAAAGAATTGAAGGAAGAGCTCAAAGCAAGGATTGTAGATAGGTACCCAGATGGCCTTCAGGCATCAAGTGAAGTCGCGAAGGACCCGAATCTCTCTTGGCAAATTATTAGGTTCGGCGACCTTAAGAAGTTAGCCGACAACGTTCATGACGCAATGGAGGAACTCAAGAGCATAGAAGATGAAGTCATTAGTTTTGCAAACCTGGTGCTCGGCATCGCGAGGTACAAGCTTGAGCAAGATGTGGTTCCTTTGGTCGCCCGAGGCATGGTTGCCGTAGGCGTTCAAGAGGCACTCCAATTTTGGAACGACATGCGCGACGCAGCGGCTAGGGACACAGAGGCTGTTTGGCAGGATGAGCTTGCCTCCCGCTCAATGCTTCTGTCACGCGTTTTGGGTGGACATGTCGTGGTTGTGGGAGAGCAGCAACATGTTGGCACAGGCAGTTTGGATGGATCCGGAGATCGGATTACAGACTACCTAGCGAAGCACTCAATAACTAACAACGTCACTTTAGTTGAACTCAAGACCCCCGGAACGAAGCTGCTTGGAACTGCGTATCGCAAAACATTTCCTCTTTCATTAGAACTTTCCGGGAGTATCTCGCAAGTTATGTCGCAGCGAGCGGAGCTCACTAAAAACTACTTCCAAAAGCAGCATGAAGCCGCATTCGAGTTCCAGGTCGATGCGGCAAGGTGTGTTGTTATCGCAGGCGATGCAGAGAGGGAACTTGATACGCCAACGAAACGAGCTGCATTTGAGATGCAAAGAGACGCACTGGGATCACGGGTGCGCATCATCACCTTCGATGAACTTTATTCCGAGTTCGAATCGTTCAACCGTTCCATCTAGTTCGCGGCGAGGGCGGATATTTCCTAGTCCCGTCGTTCTGAACGGGACAAGCGCCCGTCAAGCGTCGAAAGCGGACTCCCCTACCCCCGATAAACATCCCTAATCCCCTGCCCCAACGTCCGCTACCGGCCAGAAGCGGACGTTCTGGCTGACCCGAACTGCCGCTTCGAATCCACTCTTTCAGAGGGTCGGCAGGGATTCGTGTAAAAAACGGCCAAAGGTGAGCTAACTGCCTGTCATAGCTGACTTTCTTGGCCGCTCCAGCCACGCGTCAGAACGGAGCATTTCTTCTTCGAGGACCGGACAACGGGCCGTAACTCGTTATTTCATCTCGTCCCGGTAACTCCGCCAAGCCATGCGGAGTACCCGAGCGGAGGACCGCAGAAACATCAGCAACAGTCCACCGGCGATGACCAGATCGGGCCAGCCGGCATCGAACAGCCACACGCCGGCGGCTGCCAGCAGCACCGCAACACCCTCGTACAGGTCATTGCGCGAGCACTCCCAGGCCGATGACATGTTCACGTCGCCAAAGCGGTACGGGGTAAGCAGCCACAGGCACAAGGCGTTGAACGCAAGATTGATCACGGCGGCGATGCCGATGGCCTCGAAGATCGGCACCTCCGGGTGGGCCAGGCGCCAGCCGATCTGGATGGCGACCGCAACCGCGGCACCGAGGATCAGCAATCCCTTGAACAACGCCACCCTGGCCTTGGCGCGCAGGCTCGCGCCGATCACTGCCAGGCTCAGCAGATAGGTCAACGCATCACCGAGGTTGTCGAGGCTGCCCGACAGCAACGAGGACGAGCCGCTGTAGATCGCTGCGGTGATCATCATCACGAAGCTGGCGATGTTGATTGCCAGCACGATCATCAACACGCGCCGCTGCCCCGCCTCCAGGGCGCGGATATCCACCGTGCTTCCGCAGCCGCACGAATCACTCATGATCATGTCTCCGAGTCGAGCGGGCGTCCGAGGATTTGCGGCCCGCTTCCAGGTCGGCGATCCTAAACCCCGGAGTCGCTACAGAGTCAAGCCCATGAAGATCGGAGAGGTCGCGGAGCGCAGCGGGTGCCATCCCGAAACCGTGCGCTACTACGAGCGCATCGGGTTGTTGCCTGCCCCGCCGCGCACGGCGGGCGGGTATCGCGACTACCGTCCCGCCGACGCGGATCGGCTGCGCTTCATCAGCCGCGGACGCGAACTGGGCTTCTCGCTGGAGGAGATCCGCAGCCTGCTGGGCCTGGCCGAAGACGACGGGTTGTCCTGCCAGGATGTCGACCGTCTTGCCCGCGGGCACCTGCTGGACATCCGGAACCGGCTAAACGACCTTCAGCGGATGGCCTCGGAGCTCGAACGGGTGATTGGCAGTTGCAGCGGCGGCGAGCGCGGCCAGTGCGCCATCCTCGACACGCTGCGCCACCCGCCATCCTAGGTCGGCACTCAAGCGTCCTCTTCGCCACGGGCATCCTGCAGGATCTCGATGCCCCCTTTCAGGGCGATCGCCGCCACTGCGAGCCCCACGACGAGGTCGGGCCAGGCCCGCC
>ERZ1032895.223-NODE-223-length-11988-cov-14.985635_pt1 | contig 11988 bp, 14 predicted proteins | sample MGYA00516687_ERZ1032895 | MGnify/ENA primary metagenome ERZ1032895 (study PRJEB33719, sample SAMN04261600) | wastewater metagenome | biome: rural village; feature: latrine urine exit; material: soil | place: El Salvador | collected 2013-01-14 ... | reverse complement strand
GCTCACCACCCAAATGCGGCTTCGCGAAGAGGTCAAGGAGCAGGCCTTATGCGACGAATAGCACAAAACTCGTGGGGATCCGTCAGGGTTAAAACCGCAGACCGACGGTGATCATCATGCCGGCAGTGCCGTATATGATCAGATCGCTCTCCAGGCGGCGATAGCGCATGCCGACACTTGGCAGGATGGCGGGTGCGACTCCCGCGTCGTTAAAGGGAATCTTGTCGCGGTACTTACCCTTGTAGCCGCGCAGTATGCCCGCGCTCAGCTTGGCTCGGAAGCTGAGCTCATTGCTTGGCTGCCATAGCGGGAACTCCCGGCCGACATACCAGTACCAGGAGGGCTGATTGAAGGAGTTCTTGAACCAGGCGGCCCCGGCCAGCCAGCGCTGTGCATTGTGAAGCTCCACGGAAATCAGATCCTGCTGGTTGTTGTGCTCGGGGTCCGGTGAGTAATGCGTGGTGTATACGCTGGTCTGCACCAGCACATGATTCAGCTCGAGCATCGTCGGCTGGCGCTCCTGCTCCGCCGCTGATGCAACGGGGCCTGCGGTGATCAAGCCGATCACTACAACCCCCAGCGCAGCAACTGCCAGGCGGCTCTTCCTCTGCCAAGGCGCTTCATGCCGTACCGCCATAGTTACAACAGCCATAATTTACAGTCGCATGGTAACGCCGCGTTCGGCCATGTAGCGCTTGGCCTCGGGAATCGTGTATTCGGAAAAGTGGAAGATGCTGGCCGCCAGCACCGCGTCGGCCCCGCCTTCGAGAACGCCATCGACCAGGTGGTCCAGGTTGCCAACGCCTCCCGATGCGATGATAGGCACGCTCACCGCATCGCTGACCGCACGGGTCACGCCCAGGTCGAAGCCTTGCTTAGTGCCGTCCCGGTCCATGCTGGTCAGCAGCAGCTCGCCGGCACCGTACTCCACCATGCGCCGCGCCCACTCCACCACATCCAGGCCGGTCGGCTTGCGCCCGCCGTGGGTGAAGACTTCCCAGCGCGGCGGCTCACCCGCTACTGACACCTGCTTGGCGTCGATGGCGACCACGATGCACTGGCTGCCGAAACGCTCAGCTGCCTCGCGCACAAACTCAGGGTTGTGCACGGCGGCGGTGTTGATCGAGACCTTGTCGGCCCCGGCATTGAGCATGATGCGGATGTCGTCACAGCTGCGGATACCGCCGCCCACGGTCAGCGGAATGAACACCTCACCGGCGATGTGTTCGACCATCTCCACCGTGGTGTCCCGGCCCTCATGGCTGGCGGTGATGTCCAGCACGGTGATTTCGTCGGCGCCCTGATAGTTGTAGCGCTGGGCGACCTCGACCGGGTCGCCGGCATCGCGGATATCGACGAAGTTGACGCCCTTGACCACACGGCCCGCCTCCACGTCGAGGCAGGGGATGATGCGCTTGGCAAGTGGCATGTTCAGCTCTCCTTGTGGTCGGCGGCCAGGGTGTCGCACAGCATTTGGGCCTCGGCCAGGTCCAGGCTGCCCTCATAGATGGCGCGTCCGGTGATGGCCGCGAAGATACGCGGCTCATTGGCGGCAATCAGCGCACGCAAGTCATCCAGGTTGGTGACGCCGCCGGAGGCGATCACCGGCAGGCCGCCTTCCCGGGCCAGCTCGGCAGTCGCCTCGACGTTGACGCCCTGCATCATGCCGTCGCGTGCAATATCGGTATAGACGATGGAGGACACGCCGTCGTTGGCGAACCGCTTGGCCAGCTCGGTGGCCTTGAGCGTCGAAACCTCGGCCCAACCATCGGTGGCCACGAAGCCGTCCCGGGCATCAAGGCCGACGATAATGTGGCCGGGGAAGGCGCGGCACATCTCGCCGACGAAGTTTGGCTCCTTGACCGCCTTGGTGCCGATGATCAACTGTGACACCCCGGCTTCCAGATAGTGCTCGATGGTGGCCGCATCGCGGATGCCGCCACCGATCTGGATCGGCAAATCCGGGTAAGTGCGAGCAATGGCGGTGACCGCCTCGCCATTCACCGGCTTGCCCTCGAAGGCGCCGTTGAGATCGACCAGATGCAGGCGTCGCGCGCCGGCCTCGACCCAGCGTGCCGCCATGGCCACCGGGTCATCGCCATAGCTGGTGGCGTCGTCCATGCGCCCCTGCTTGAGACGCACGCACTGGCCGTCCTTGAGATCAATGGCGGGAATTACCAACATGTTGTGTCCTTTCACGCCGTCAAGGCGCCCAGTAAACGAAGTTTTCCAGCAGCTTGAGTCCGGCCCGGGAGCTTTTTTCCGGATGGAACTGCACGGCGAAGGTGGCGTCGCGCCCGGTGGCGACATGGGCCTTGATGTGGCCATAGTCGACGGTGCCGAAGACAGTGGCGTCTTCGGCGGCCTCGACATAGTAGCTGTGCAGGAAATAGAAGTGCTCGTCCTGCTGGATGCCCTGCCACAGCGGATGATCATGATGCAGCTGCAGCTGATTCCAGCCCATGTGCGGCACCTTGAGGCGCTGGTCCTGAGGGTCGCGCATGTCGGCGGGGAAGCGGCGCACCTGGCCTTTCATGAAGCCCAGGCACTCGGTGCCGCCGTTTTCTTCGCTGCGCTCGAACAGTATCTGCTGGCCGAGGCAGATGCCAAGCAAGGGTTTGGACTGCTGAGCCAGCAGTTCGTCGACCAGGCCGCGCAGCTCGGTGCGCTCAAGTTCTCCCATGCAGTCGCGAATGGCCCCCTGGCCCGGCAGCACCAGACGCGTTGCCCCCAGGATGCGACGGGCGTCGCGAGTAATGACCACGCGTTCCTGGGTGACGTGTTCCAGCGCCTTGGCGACGGAGTGCAGATTGCCCATACCGTAATCGATGACGGCTATGGTCATGTTGCGTTCCTCGTGTCGATCGGCGGGCTCACAGGGTGCCCTTGGTAGAAGGCATCTGGCCGGCCATACGCGTGTCCTCGGTAGCCGCCATGCGCAGCGCGCGACCAAAAGCCTTGAAAATCGTTTCGGCCTGATGATGAGCGTTGAAGCCCTTCAGGTTGTCGATATGCAGAGTCACTCGGGCATGATTGACGAAGCCTTGGAAGAACTCCCAGAACAACTGGGTGTCCAGAGTTCCGAGACTGGCACGCGTGAACTCGACGTCCATGAACAGTCCCGGGCGACCGGAGAAGTCGATCACCACCCGGGTCAGGGCTTCATCCAGCGGCACATAGGCATGGCCGTAACGGTAGATGCCGCGCTTGTCGCCAATTGCCTTGTCGAAGGCCTGACCCAGAGTAATGCCGATGTCCTCGACGGTGTGGTGGTCATCAATATGCACGTCGCCATCGGCCTTGATATCAAGATCGATCAGGCCGTGGCGAGCCACCTGGTCAAGCATATGATCGAGAAAGGGCACGCCGGTCTCGCAGTTGAGGCGGCCTTCCCCATCGAGATTCACGGTGACGGTGATACGGGTTTCCTGAGTGTCACGGCTGACCGTGGCAGTACGCTCGGACATGTCGGGTCTCCAGCGCTGGGCGCGTATGAGGGTGGAGCGGCGCCCGGGCATCTGACGCGCTCCGAGACCGGGCCGGCGAGACTCGCCTGCCGCAACAGGAGGGCCATTATAGTGAAACCCCGACCCCATCCGCTACAATGCCAGAAATTCGGTGCTGGCCAGACTCGTCAACCTTCAGGAGATGTAGCATGCCGGTAACGCTTCAGCGCGTCGACCAGACCGCCTGGGAGGGGGACTCTCAGCTCCAGGTCGACCTCAGGCGCATTTATGCCGATGCGCCTGTCGAGCGCCTGCCTGCGCCTCTTGATGACTTTGTTAGAGGCCATCTGAACGACGGACACTTCTTCTGCTGCGCACGCTTCAATGATCGCCTGCTGGGAGCCGTTGCCGTGGTGACGGACGCCCAGGCCTGGTGGCTTTCGCACTTCTGCGTGCGCAAGACCACCCGGCGGCGCGGTGTCGGTTCCCGCCTGCTGGCGCTGACCAGCGCATGCGCCCACCAGGAAGGTTGTCGATTGCGCGTGGCCAGCCGTCAACTGCGCATGGCCGATCAGCTGCTGCTCAACCGCCTGGGCTATCGCCTGACCCAGGCCGGTGACTATTTTGAACTGGACTTTTCGCCCAAAGGAGCCGGGGCACAATGAAGCGAATTCTGCGAACCCTGCTGGCCGCCATCGGTATTCTCGGCCTGGTAATGGTTGGTGCGGTCATCTTTGTGACCACCTTCCTTGATCCGGAAGACCTCAAGCCGCGCCTGGTCGAGGTGGTGCGTGAGCAAAGCGGGCTGGAGCTGGAGCTGGACGGTCCGCTGAGCTGGTCGTTCTACCCTCGACTGGGGGTCAGTGTCGACGCCGCCCAGGCACGCCTGCCGGAGCAGGGCAGTGACGAGCCGCCTTTTGCCGCCTTTGACCATGGTGAAGTCAGCCTGTCTTTGGCTCCGCTGCTGAGGCGCGAGATCGCCATCGACGGCCTGACCATCGTCGGGCTCGATCTCAATCTCGAGCGTGATGAGCAGGGCCGTGGCAACTGGGAAGCCCTGCTCGATCGCCTGGATGAGAACCGCCATCATGCCGAGTCGGTCATTACCCCGGCCAGTGCCGGCTTCAGTCCGGAAGGGGCAGACTTTGCCGTGGACGTCAACATTGCCAGCGTACAGCTGCATGAGGGGCGCGTGCACTATGCCGACGCCCAGGCCGGGCACGCGATGGAGCTGAAAAATCTCGAACTTGCTGGCACCAACGTCAACCCGGGAAGCGCCTTTCCGCTCAAGGGCAGCGCAGAACTGGACTACTTTGATGCGCTCGATGCCGAGTCGTCAAGCCTCACCAGCCAGCTGACCTTGCAGTCCAGCGTCAATCTTGACCTGATCGAGAAACGCCATGTATTCAATGGGCTGTCACTCAAGGCCAGCACACGCTTCGGCGAAGACCAGGAACCTCAGGAAACGCACCTCACCGCCGACCAGCTGGTGCTGGATATGGCGACCGACCGGCTCAGCATGACCGGCAGCAAACTGCAGGCGGGTCTGCTGTATCCGCGGCTCGGCCAAAAGCGTCTCGCGTTTGAACTGCTGTTTGCCCTAGAGGCCAATATTGAGGCCTATTCAGCCAGGCTGCAGGAAATGACGCTCAAAGGGCCGGATGGCCTGGAAATCAGCGGAAATCTGCTGTTCGAGGAGCTGGACAGTGCCCCTCGCTACAGCGGCCAGCTGCAGCTGGCACCACTGTCGCTCAGGGCCTGGCTGATTCGCCTCAATGCCATGCCCAACATGGCCAAGACCACGGCTCTGGCCGAAGTGGCCCTGACCAGCCCGATCAGCGGCGACCTCGACAGGCTGACCCTGGACGGCCTCAACCTGACGCTCGACGGCAGTACATTCAGCGGGCGGCTGGGCGGCGACTTCGATGGCCAGCGGCTGGATATGGACTTGCAGGGTGACAACATCAATATCGATGACTACTTACCATCCAGTGAAGGGGCGCCTGGGATGGTCCGTCTGCCGGGAGTGTCACGCGCCTGGGCGCAGCAGGAAAATACCGATCTGCTGCCCGCGGAATGGCTGGCGGAAGTCGCGCTGAACCTGCGCCTGCGCCTTGGCGAGCTGACGCTGATGGATCAGAATTTCCAGGATGTCAGCCTCGCGGTGAATGGCAGCGACGGCGTGCACAAGCTGACCGAGTTTGTCTCAGGTTTTCATTCCGGCGAACTGCAGGCCAGCGGCGAGCTCGACGCCGGTGAAGATCCATTGGAATGGGCCTTGTCGCTCACTGGCCAGGAGCTGCGCCTCGGTTCCTTGCTGGCCTCGCTGGGCCACGAACCGCCGCCGGTGGAAGGCCGTCTTTCCGGTGAGGGCCAGTTAACCAGCCAAGGTAACAGCTTGCCGGTGATCAAGCGCGGCCTTAATGGCCGGCTCGAGCTTGGCGTCGACGAAGGCCGTCTGACGGGCACCAACATCTCTCGTGAGCTGTGCACGGTTGCCGCAGCCCTCGATGGCGGTACGCCCAGCCGCGAGTGGCGTGAAGGCACGCCCTTCGAGCAGGCCACAGCCACGATCCGCCTTGTCGATGGCGTGGCCAGCAGCGACGACCTGGTGCTGAACATTCCCGGTATCGATGTTGGCGGCACGGGGGAACTGGATCTGGGCAGCGAGGCGTTCGATCTGCGCATTGCCGCCCGCTTCAGCGAAGGCCTCGATCCCGCCTGTGCGGTCAACCCTAGGCTCGTCGGCGTGGATCTGCCGTTGCGCTGCCAAGGGCAGCTCAGCGGCGACAGCAGCGAATGGTGCAGTATCGACCGTGATGCCCTCCAGGAAACTCTGAGCGGGGCGCTGCGGCGCGAAGCAAAGCAGCGCCTGGGCGGTGAAGTCGAGCGCCGGCTGGACAAGGCCGCCGAGCAGATTGATGAGCGCCTTGGTGAGGGTGCCGGGAGTGAACTTCGCAAGGCCATCAAGGGCCTGTTGAATTGAACCAAGCCTGGTTCTGTGCGTGGACCTGTGTCTAGTCCAGTCATGTGCGCCGACATTGCGTCGGCGCTTTTTAGTGACTTTTTTCGTAGCAGAGATGTTCAATGCAAGACCTTCCATCATTGATCTTGCCCCCGGGGCGCTTTCAACAACGCCTGCTGGATTGGTTCGATCGTCACGGCCGACACGACCTGCCCTGGCAGCACCGGCGCACGCCTTATCGAGTCTGGGTCTCGGAAATCATGCTCCAGCAGACCCAGGTCACCACGGTAATCCCCTATTTCGAGCGCTTCATGGCGCGCTTTCCCGATGTTGTGGCACTGGCCGAGGCGACACAGGACGAGGTGCTTCACCTGTGGACGGGGCTTGGCTACTACGCCCGGGGACGCAACCTGCACAGGGCCGCCCAGGTGATTCGGGGCGAACATGGAGGTGAGTTTCCGGTGCGCAGCATTGATGACTTGATCGCCCTGCCCGGCATCGGCCGCTCAACGGCCGGAGCAATCATTGCCCAGAGCACAGGGCGCCGCGGCGTGATTCTGGACGGCAACGTAAAGCGCGTGTTGACGCGCTTGCATGCGGTGGAAGGCTGGCCGGGACGCAGCGCCGTGGAGCGACGGCTGTGGGCTCTGGCCGATGGCTATACACCCGGGCAGCGTGTGGCAGACTATACCCAGGCGCTGATGGACCTTGGCGCCACCCTGTGCCGGCGCGGTAGGCCGGACTGCACGCGCTGCCCCTTCGCCGACGTATGCCTGGCCCATCAGCGCGGCGAGCAGCAGCGTTTTCCCGAAAGCAAACCCAGAAAGGCGCTGCCCACCCGACAGACCATCATGCTGATGCTGCAGGACAGTGCAGGGCGCGTGCTGCTTGAGCAGCGCCCCTCCAGCGGCCTGTGGGGCGGGCTGTGGAGCCTGCCGCAGTTTGACAGCGACGCTGAGCTGCGCGCCTGGCTGGATAGCCACGTTCCGGGGGCGGTGGTTGAGCCAGACTGGCCGGCCTTCACTCATGTGTTCAGCCACTTCCGGCTCGAGATCACTCCGCGTCCCGTGAGGCTGAGCCAATGGACAGGTGGCGTGGGCGAGAAAGGGCGCTGGATAGACCCCGCCACACTCGATGACATCGGCCTTGCCGCGCCGGTCAAGGGCTTGCTGGAATCGCTCGTGCCCTTCACCCTGATGGTTCAGGCCGCCACCGATGACTCACAGGAGACCTCATCATGAGCCAGACCGTGCTTTGCCGAAAGTATCAGCAGCAGTTGGAAGCCCTGCCGTTTCCCCCGCTGCCGGGCCCCAAGGGCCAGGAAATCCAGGCCACCGTTTCCAAGCGCGCCTGGGAGGAGTGGCAGGCCCTGCAGACCCGGCTGATCAACGAGAAACACCTCAACATGCTGGAGCCCGAGTCGCGCAGCTATCTGATGGAGCAAATGGAGCGCTTTCTCGATAATCAGGAGACCGATCAAGCCGAGGGCTATGTGCCGCCCAGCGAAAGCTGATCGGCCAGTGCTCGATGTCGCCATCGTTTTGATAAGAAAGGGTTGACGAAAAATATCGGCTGGGGTTTAATACGCACCGTTGGCAGCGGCCAGATAGCTCAGTCGGTAGAGCAGGGGATTGAAAATCCCCGTGTCGGGGGTTCGATTCCCTCTCTGGCCACCACAACTGCTGGGGTATAGCCAAGTGGTAAGGCACCGGTTTTTGGTATCGGCATTCCCAGGTTCGAATCCTGGTACCCCAGCCACGCCAACCTTGTTTCCGTTCTGCATCCTGCGACGCAGTCGGTCCCGCGCCGGCATAGCTCAGTTGGTAGAGCAACTGACTTGTAATCAGTAGGTCCCGGGTTCGACTCCTGGTGCCGGCACCAGTGGGAAAAGTCCTCACCTCGCATAACGCTCATGCACTTGCTCCATTTACTATTGGATGAGGTGCTGGGCTATGCGTGTTTCTGCGACGGTGTGTTCCAAAGGCAGGGTCGGCAAGACCACCACCACTGCCAATCTAGGCGGCCTGCTGGCCGATGCCGGGCTTCGGGTGCTACTTGGTTGACCTGGACTCCCAACCCACCCTCTCTTCGTATTATGAGCTGGCACAGCCGGCCCCGGGCGGGGTGTACGAGCTGCTGGCTACCGAACTGGTCGACCTGGACCAGATCATCTCTCGGACCTCCATCCCCAACCTCGACATCATCGTCTCGAACGATCACCGAGGTCAGCTACAACAGCTGTTGCTCAATGCGCCGAACGGTCGCTTTCGCCTGGTCGGTCTGCTTGATCGCTTCGCTGACCGTTACGACGCCATTCTCATCGACACCCAGGGCGCGCGCTCGATCCTGCTCGAGATGGCCGTGCTCGCTGCCGACCACTTGATTTCACCGATCGTCCCCGAACTGCTGATGACCGCCCGCGAGTTCGTGCGTGGCACCTAGGGCATGCTCAACGAAATGCGGGAGCTGACACAGTACACGCGCTTTGACGTCCCGCCGGTCTCCATTCTGCTCAACATGATGACCGACCAGCTGCGCGATGCCCGGGAGATCGCCGACAGCATCCGCAGTATGTATGCCAGGATCGAGGAGCACGGTATTCGCGTCCTCGACACCCCGCTGGTCAACTTGTCAGCTTACCGTTCTGCAGCGTTGCAGAGCCTGCCCGTGCATCGCCTGGAGCCGCGCAAGCCGTCAGGCCGCAAGGCGCCGGCGTGCGCCGACCAGCTCAAGGCGGTCACCGCCGACCTGTACCCCGAATGGGCCGAGGCGATCCATGCCGTTGGTGCCATCCGCCCCAACGCTAAGCCAGGCGCCGGCAAGTCGGAGGTGGGTTATGTCCACTGAGACTTACATATCAATGCCTGATCTTGCCCACCAATGCTGGGTAAGATCAGTAGGTTTCAGGTTCGACTCCTGGTGCCGGCCCTAGACATGATGCTTTCAGAAGCCGAGTTCCAGACTCGCGAAGAAGGTGCGGCCGGCGGCAGGCTCGTAGAAACGTCCGCCAAAGGCGTTGATGCGGATGTTCTCAAAGTAATCTTCGTCGAGTAGATTACGGATGCCCAGATTCAAAGCAAGGCGCGTGTCGCCGCCACCTGGCCGCCAAGAGTCGCCTCCCCGCAGATTGACCACCCAGTAGTCATCGATCGTCACCCGATTGGCATTCTCGGCGTAGTAGTCGCCAGTGTACTGGGCCTCCAGAGTGGCGAAGCGCTCTCCGTTACCGTACCAGGTCAGTGCATTGTGCCACACTCGGCGCGGCTGCCCCGGCAGGCGGTTGCCAGCAACGTTCTGGCCGGCATCGTCGAAGCGCTCGAAGCGGTAGTCGGCGAGCGTCAGAGTGCTCGTCCAGCGCCAAGCCAGCGACGGGCTCCAATCCAGCCCTAGCTCGATACCGTCCCGTGAGGTGCTACCGGCATTCTCATAGTAGGTCCGCCCGTCAACGGCATCGATGCCGATCAACTCGTTGTCGACATCCACCGAGAAGGCCACCAGCTCGTAGTACAGGCCGTTATCGAGGGTGCCGCGCAGCCCCACCTCACGGTTCAGGGCCTTCTGGGGTTCGATGGCGGGATTGAAGCCGCCGCCACCGTCCGGGCGGGCGAACTCAGTGAAGGTCGGGGTCTCGAAGGCATTGCCCGCCGTGACGTATACCTGATGATTGGGGTGGTAGCGATAGCTCAAGCCCAGGCTGCCGGTCCACTCCCGGAAGGTCCGCTCTCCGCTGTCATCGAGGCCATCAGTGAAGAGGCGGTCGTCGATGGTCATGCGCACATGGTCGTGGCGCAGACCGGCACTCAACTCTAATCGTTCGGTGATACCCAGCTCGCCCTGCAGGAACCCCCCTACCGAGGAAGCGTTCTGCTGCTCGTCAGCGGTCCTGCCGATCACCGCGCCCTGGCCATCCACGGCATGTCGGCCGCGAGCATCTTCCTGACGCGCCAGTTCCAGGCCGGCGACATAGCGCAGTGGCTTGCCGCCCAAAGAAGTGGCACTGGTGTAGTCGGCACCACCTCCGTAATAGAGGCGCTCGTAGTCGATCAGGCTGCTGCCGGGAAAGGGCAGCTGCTGCTCGAAGTCACGCCGGCTGATGAAGCCGCGCAGGTCGAGCTCACCGTCAGCGAAGGCGCGGTCCTCGTAGTGCAGCCCGACCAGCTGCTGGGCTACTTCTTGGCCCGAATCTAGCTCAATAGCCACGTCACGGGCTAGGCGGCGGCCCTTGGCGATCTCCTCCAGCGTGAGGGCGCTGGGATCCTCGGCGGTGGGCATATCGAGCAGGTTGACCAGCGCTGAGAGGGTGCGCTCATCATCCAGCCGATAGCCGAGCCGGGCGTTGAGCAGCCGCTTCTCCACTGCGCTCTGCTCCCGGTAGCCATCGAAGTCCAGCGCCGAGACGCTGATGCTATGCATCCAGTTGCCGCTCTCGCCACCTTGGCGCAGGGAGAGCTTGGTAAAGTTGTCGCTGCCGCCCTGGAGCTTAACCGTTGGAGAGTGGCGCAATTCGCTACCGTTACCGGTGGTGATATCGAACACGCCGCCGGCGGCATTACCGTAGAGCACTGAGGAGGGGCCACGTATCACCTCGATGCGCTCGACACTATCCAAGTCCACGGCATCGATCTGCGCCTGGCCGTCGGGAAGGGTATAGGGGATGCCATCCACGCGGATATGCAGCCCGCGGATACCGAAGGTGCCCCGCGCGCCGAAGCCTCGGCTGGAGATACGCTGACCCTGGGCGAAATTGTCGCGGTTCTGCAGGAAAACCCCCGGCACCCGAACCAGCGCTTCGTCAAGCCGCACCCCCTGTTGGCCCTGCTGGATCTCCTTGCGGGTCAGCACCGAGACCGCTGCGGGGGTATCGTAGAGGCTACGCCCCAAACGCGGCACACTGATAGTAATAGTGGGTATTGATATTGCAGCTGCATCCCCGCTTGATTCTTGTTGCGCCATCGCCGACGCATTTCCTACCAGCATGGCTCCTGCCGCCAGGCCAAGACAGATGTATTTCTTGCTGTCAGGCATATCCCTATTTACTCCGTCTAAAGCTCAGGAAATATGGTGGCTAGCTACTGCGCCATCCATTCATCGTAACTGGTCTTCAATCCTGACGGATCCCCACGAGTTTTGTGCTATTCGTCGCATAAGGCCTGTTCCTTGACCTCTTCGCGAAGCCGCATCTGGAGAGTTTCCCAATCGGGCCAGGGTACGGCACCTGGACGATAGCGCCGAAGACATTCTAGGCCCAGACGCCACACGGAGAGCACGTTCCGGTGCCGGCTCTGGTAACGCCGCTGTTGCCCGCGGGCCCGGACGTCCAGGCCGGCCACCATCATGGCCACGTTCGCCAGCATGACGATCAGCGCAGGATCTCGATCTGCATGCGCTGACGGTAGATCGTCACCACCTTCTCCGCCCGCGTGGCACGATCCGGCAGGTTGTTGACCAGCAACCCAGGGCTCCTTCTGGCGCCGAGCGATCGCCCGACTGCCGCTGTCTCGCGAGACCCGGCCTCGTTTGTTGCGATGCTTGCGTCCCTGCGGTGGTCGATGATAGAGCACCATCTGGGTGGTGAGT
>ERZ1032895.222-NODE-222-length-12042-cov-4.359389_pt1 | contig 12042 bp, 11 predicted proteins | sample MGYA00516687_ERZ1032895 | MGnify/ENA primary metagenome ERZ1032895 (study PRJEB33719, sample SAMN04261600) | wastewater metagenome | biome: rural village; feature: latrine urine exit; material: soil | place: El Salvador | collected 2013-01-14 ... | reverse complement strand
TCTATATGTTGAAAAGGATTTTTATCCGCTTAGGAATAAGTAGCTATCTTTTTAAAATAAAATGCTATTGCAAATCCATCTAAAAGTTGATTTGCAAGGTTTTTATTAACGCTACAACCACAAAATCAAGTCAAAAAAAGGCTATTGTTACTGTGTTTTAGAAGAAAACTGTACTTTTGTGCCGATTATAATATTTCTTTTCACTTAAAAAATTAGTATAGCATGCAACTGTACAATAAGTTAAGCGCAGAAGAAAGAGCAACTTTATTGGAACAAGCCGGGGAGGAACGGCTTACTCTTTCTTTTTATAAATACGCCAAAATTGGCAATCCACAACTTTTTAGAAACTACCTCTTCATCGCTTGGGATAAAATGGATGTTTTAGGTCGAATTTACGTCGCCCACGAAGGCATCAACGCCCAACTTTCGGTTCCGGCCAAACGATTCCCGGAATTCAAAGAGTTTCTCGACGACGTTTACTTTTTGAAAGACGTCCGGCTCAACATCGCTATTGAACACGATTTAAAATCTTTTCTAAAACTGAAAGTGAAAGTGCGTCATAAAATTGTTGCCGATGGCCTGAACGACGATACTTTCGATGTTAGAAACAAAGGAATTCACGTAAATGCCAAAACATTCAATGAACTCATCGAAGATCCAGATACGGTTTTAGTCGATATGCGCAATCACTACGAAAGCGAGATTGGCCACTTTAAAAACGCCATTACGCCCGATGTGGACACCTTCCGCGATTCGTTAGATATTATTGAGAAAGACTTGAGAGAACACAAAGAAGACAAGAAACTTGTGATGTACTGCACGGGTGGCATCCGATGCGAAAAAGCGAGTGCCTACTACAAACACAAAGGGTTTAAAAATGTTTTTCAATTAGAAGGAGGCATCATCGAATACGCACGTCAAGTAGAAGAGCAAGGATTGGAAAACAAGTTTTTTGGAAAGAACTTTGTCTTCGACCACCGATTGAGCGAGCGCATCTCCGACGACGTTATTGCCCATTGTCACCAATGTGGAAACCCTGCCGATACCCACACCAACTGCCGGAATGAAGGCTGTCATTTGTTATTCATCCAATGCGATGCGTGTGCTGAAAAAATGGAGGGCTGTTGTTCTCCAGAATGCATTGAGGTTACGCACCTTCCTTACGAGGAGCAAAAAAGACTTCGCAGCGGAATTCGCGCCAGCAATAAAATCTTCAAGAAAGGACGATCAGAAAAGCTTTTGTTTAAAAGCTAATGGCTTCGCTTTCATTTTTTTTGATTGAACCTCTAAATCTTAGAGAACGCCAATCTTTCGCCTTGTGCTTGTTTCAAAAAGAGAAATAGCAGATTTAGAAATTTTTATTGGTACCTTTACATACTTAAGTTATAATTTAATTTTCGTCCTTTTTCGAAAGCGGAAAAGGCTTTATATATAGAAAAAATGGGATGTAATGGTTGTGCTTCTGGGGCTTCTGGAATGCCTCGTGGATGTAGGAATAATGGAACTTGCGCTACCGATGGTTGCAATAAACTAACCGTAACCGACTGGTTGTCAAATATGGCATTACCATCGAACATGGAGCCGTTTAATGCCGTAGAAGTCAGATTTAAGAATGGAAGAAAAGAATTTTTTCAAAATCCGGATAAACTCACTTTAAGTGTTGGTGATGTCATTGCGACAGAAACCTCGCCCGGTCACGATATTGGCGTAGTTACGCTAACCGGAGAATTGGTTCGCGTTCAGATGAGAAAGAAGCGGGTGCCACTAAAGTTGGAAGCCCTTCCAAAAGTGTATCGGAAAGCAACGCAAAAAGATATCGACCTTTGGCAGGAATTACGCGCCAAAGAGAATGACGTCCAAAAACGATCTCGTGAAATTGCGATTCAACACGGATTGAAAATGAAAATAAGTGATGTTGAATATCAAGGTGACGGTTCGAAAGTAATTTTTTATTACACCGCCGATGATCGCGTCGATTTCAGACAGTTGATTCGGGATTATGCCCGAACCTTTAACGTGCGAATCGAAATGAAACAGATTGGCCTGCGCCAGGAAGCCGCCCGTTTGGGAGGCATCGGAAGTTGCGGACGCGAACTCTGTTGTTCAACATGGTTGACAGATTTCAGATCTGTGAGTACCTCTGCAGCACGCTACCAACAGCTTTCGCTCAATCCGCAAAAACTAGCTGGGCAATGTGGAAAGCTAAAATGCTGTCTGAATTACGAATTGGATATGTATTTGGAAGCATTGGATTCCTTCCCGCGAACCGACACAAAACTACTGACGGCGAAAGGTGTTGCCATCTGCCAAAAAATCGATATTTTCAGAGGACGCCTGTGGTATGCCTATGAAAAAGAAAGTAGTGCATGGCACGAGCTGACTGTTGAAAAAGTGAATAAAATTATCGCTGAAAACAAGAAAGGCAATAAACCTATTGCGCTAGAAGATTTTACAGTCGAAGAAGAAGTAACAGAGAGCAAAACCTTTGACGATGTGGTAGGCCAAGATAGTTTAACGCGTTTCGACAAACCCAAAAGACGACCGAAGCGAAGAAACAAAAAAAGAAAGGGCCAAACTACACAAGCCAAGGAGGCGGCAAAAACAGTCCGAAAAACAAACCAAAACGGTCGAACAGAAGGAGAAAACCCAAGAAAGATGATTAGATTTTTGGTGTATTTTTTGCTGCCATTTTTATTGTTCGCTTGCGAACCACAAGGTGTGGTTTTTAACAAATCGGAAGCGATGGATGGTTATTGGAATAGCGATGAGGTGGTGCAATTCACGATACCTCAATTAGATTCCTTAAAATCATACAACCTCTTTTTAAATATTCGCAACACGAACGATTACAAATTCAATAACATTTTTCTCATCGTAGCTATGGATTTCCCACATGGAAAATCTGTAGTTGACACCCTCGAGTACCGTATGGCCAACCCCGACGGAACTTGGTTGGGCCAAGGCATTGGAAGCTTGAAAGAGAGCAAATTGTGGTATAAACAAAATATTCGGTTCTTCGAAGAAGGGGAATACACCGTCAACATAAGCCAAGCCATGCGCAATAACGGCACGGTGGAAGGCGTTAAAAAACTCGAAGGTATTGCAGACGTAGGTCTCACAATTGAAGAAAGCAGCAATTCGTTATAACTTATGGCAAAGAAAAAAAGAAAGTCTTCAAAAAAGAAAGACAATAAAAGCGTAGGACGTCATATTCGGACCTTTTGGATGCTATTTGCAGGAGTAATTCTTGCAGGAATCTTGCTTTTCCTTTTAGCTTCCTGGGGTGTTTTTGGCAAACTTCCGGATGAGACCAGTTTAGAAAATCCCGAAAAAAATCTAGCTACAGAAATCATTTCCTCCGACGGAAAAACCATTGGAAAGTTTTACAAAGAAAACCGAACGCCCGTTAAATTCGATTCGCTCCCCGATCATTTGATCAATGCGCTCATCGCTACCGAAGACGTGCGATTTTATAAGCATTCGGGAATAGACGCTCGAGGGACAGTAAGAGCTGTTGCTTATCTCTCTACCCGCGGCGGGGCAAGCACGATTACCCAACAGTTGGCGAAATTGTTTTTTACCGAACAGGTTTCGCGCAACAAATTTCAGCGAAGCATACAAAAAGTGAAAGAGTGGATTATTGCCACAAGATTGGAGCGCCGCTATACCAAAGAAGAAATCATCACGATGTATTTTAACGAATACGACTTCGTGAACCAAGCCGTAGGAATCGAATCGGCAGCCAATATTTATTTCGACAAATCACCTGCCCAACTCAACACCAACGAATCGGCTATTTTGGTTGGAATGTTTAAAAATGCGTCGCTTTATAATCCGCTCCGAAATCCAGTGGGCGTGACCAACCGTAGAAATGTCGTCCTCTCGCAAATGGAGAAGTACGGATATATTTCCAAAACAGTTCGCGATTCCCTTCAAAACGAACCGCTTAACATCAAATTTACACCTCAAGGACATGACGAAGGTTCGGCAACTTATTTTAGAGAATACACCCGCCACTTTATGGCAGATTGGGTCAAAGAAAATCCAAAATCCGATGGCTCTCGATACAATATTTACGAAGACGGACTGAAAGTCTATGTCACCATCGACAGCCGCATGCAACAATACGGAGAAGAAGCGGTGCATAGCCATATGAAAAATCTGCAAGGAGCCTTCGACAGACGGAACGAAAACAACAAAACCGCTCCTTTTAGAGGGATTACCGAAGCCGAAACCGAAGCGATCATAAAATCGGCCATGCGCAAAAGCGATCGTTGGCGCGAGATGAAACAAAAAGACATCGACGAAGAAGATATTATCGCAAGCTTTTACAAAGAAGTTCCAATGCGCGTTTTCTCTTGGCAGGGCGGTATCGATACGATAATGACACCGCTAGATTCCATTCGCTATCACAAAAACTATTTGCAAGCTGCGATGATGTCTATGACACCACAAACAGGAGAGGTTAAAGCTTGGGTGGGTGGCATTGACTACAAACACTTTAAATACGACATGGTAAAACAAGGTCGAAGACAAATTGGTTCGACGTTTAAACCATATGTATATGCCACGGCTATAGACCAAATGCACATGTCGCCTTGCGATACCTTACCCAACACGCTCTATACGATTCCGAAAGGAAGATATGGTTTGCTGCAGTCTTGGACGCCTCAGAACGCAAGTCGAAAATACGGCGATATGGTTACTTTAAAATATGCGTTGGCCAATTCGATCAATACCATCACCGCACGGCTGATAGATCGCGTGGGTCCAGATCCCGTCATCGAACTCATTCGCAAGATGGGAATAGACACCAAAGACATCGCCCCTGCTCCAGCTATTGCCTTGGGAACACCCGATATTTCCGTGTATGAAATGGTTGGTGCCTACAGCACGTTTGTCAATCAAGGTGTTTACATCGAACCCATCTTGATTCAGCGTATTGAAGATAAAAACGGAACCGTGCTCTTTCAACATGTTCCCAAAACACGTGATGTCATCAGTAGCGAAACCGCCTACGTAACCGTTAAATTACTTGAAGGTGTTACCCAAGCAGGAACCGGAGTGCGCTTACGCGGAACTGGAATGGCGAACAATGCACTCTATAAAGAAGTAGTCACTGGATATCCATACAATTTTAAAAATCCGATTGCTGGAAAAACAGGAACCACCCAAAACAACAGCGATGGTTGGTTTATGGGCATGGTGCCAAACTTAGTCACCGGCGTTTGGGTCGGTGGCGAAGACCGATCCATACGGTTCAACTCCATTGCTTACGGACAGGGAGCAACTATGGCCTTGCCGATATGGGGAACCTATATGAAAAAGTGTTACGCCGACGAAAGCTTGGATGTCTCTACAGGCGAATTCGAAAGACCTGAACGGGTCACCATCGAAACCGACTGTGATAAATGGCAAGAACGAAAAGAAATCGAAGGAACCGTTCCAGACGAAATTGATTTCTAAAGGATTTTTATCTATATGAAACATTAAAAAAACAAGATATCACACATTAAAACACAGCACCTGACAAGGTAGGTTTCCATAGGTATAAAGACCTTATCGGTTTTTTAATCCTTTGAAATTTTGTAATTTTCAAAAAAACAAGAACATGATTAAAAAGACAGTTGCAAACGCTCAAGAAGCTTTGGAAGGCATCGAAGACGGCATGACTTTTATGCTCGGAGGCTTCGGTCTTTGTGGAATTCCAGAAAACGCGATCAGTGAATTGGTTAGAAGAAACATTCAAGACATCACCTGTATTTCGAACAATGCGGGGGTGGATGATTTTGGATTGGGACTGCTACTTGAAAAGCGTCAGATCAAAAAAATGATTTCTTCCTATGTAGGAGAAAATGCTGAATTTGAAAGACAGATGCTCAGCGGCGAAATGGAAGTTGATTTAGTGCCTCAAGGCACGTTAGCGCAACGATGCGAAGCGGCCCGCAATGGCATTCCAGCCTTTTTTACACCGGCAGGATACGGAACCGAAGTGGCAGTAGGAAAAGAAACCCGAGAATTCAACGGGAAAATGTATGTTATGGAAGAAGCTTTTAAAGCAGACTACTCCTTTGTAAAAGCTTGGAAAGGCGACGAAGCAGGAAATTTGATTTTTAAAGGAACAGCACGAAATTTCAACCCTGTCATGTGCGGTTCGGCAAAAATTACGGTTGCCGAAGTGGAAGAATTGGTTCCAATCGGAGAATTGGATCCGAACCAAATCCACATTCCAGGAATCTTCGTACAACGTATTTTCCAAGGTGAAAATTATGAAAAGAGAATTGAGCAATTAACGGTTAGAAAAAGAAACTAATGGGACTTTCAAAAGAACAAATAGCACAACGAATAGCAAAAGAAGTTAAAGACGGCTACTACGTGAATCTCGGAATTGGCATTCCTACTTTAGTCGCCAATTTTGTTCGCGACGATATCGCGGTAGAATTCCAAAGTGAAAACGGAATTCTTGGCATGGGACCGTTTCCGTATGAAGGAGAAGAAGATCCCGATTTGATCAACGCAGGAAAACAAACGATAACCGCGCTTCCTGGAGCCGCTTTTTTCGACTCTGCCATGAGCTTTGGCATGATTCGCGGACAACACGTAGATCTGACGATATTAGGCGCGATGGAAGTCGCCCAAAACGGAGATATCGCCAACTGGAAAATTCCAGGAAAAATGGTAAAAGGGATGGGAGGTGCAATGGATTTGGTGTCTTCTGCCGAAAACATTATCGTGGCGATGATCCACACCAACAGAGCTGGTGAATCCAAACTTCTAAAACGCTGTCAGCTCCCGTTAACTGGAGTTAATTGTGTCAAGAAAATCGTGACCAACTTAGCCGTTCTTGAAATCAAAGATGATAAATTCCATTTGTTAGAACGTGCACCAGGCGTAACTGTGGAAGAGATAAAAGCCGCCACCGAAGGCGATTTGATTATTGATGGCGATATTCCAGAAATGGAATTTTAGGTTTTTTTTGGAATCTTATTCAATAGTGTCAAGGAAAAGAACCAAGACCCTTACTCTTTCGCTAAAGCTGCAGAGCACGTAGACGCTGCAAGAATCAAGAGTCAGGATTAGATTTGTAAAAAACTGATAATCCAGTATTTATTAATTATTATCGCTATAGTTAAGAACAGCATTGGAGTTGGGCTAAAGCCCAGTATAGGGAACTGCTTTTATCAGTCAGCTGAAGCTGACTGTAATAAGCCGACTGTAATAAATCCTGGCTTTGTATCAAATTAAAGCAACCTGAGAAAATTAATCTTCACGCTGAATAATCTGCTCAGTTCTTTAAACTTTAATTTCGCCAAATTATTACCGTTGGATTTATCCAACGGACTAAACGATACCAATCTACTTCGGGCTTTAGCCCCATTCACTAATTGTTTTTCAAGTTACAATTGAAAATTCCAGTATTGACTTCTCTTAGAATTCAACATTCTTAAATCCCCTTCGGAATAGCAGCAATCAAACGTTTGGAATAGTCCGTTTTTGGATTGGCATAAATCTCGTCGGCATCGCCCAATTCCTCAATTTTTCCTTCGTTCATCACCAAAAGCTGGTCGGCCATGAATTTGACGACAGCCAAATCGTGGGAAATGAAAATGTAGGTAAATCCGAAATCATTTTTAAGATCGTTCAATAGATTCAAAACTTGTGCTTGGACTGAGATGTCTAAAGCCGAAACCGATTCGTCGCAAATAATCAATCTGGGTTCTACGGCAATGGTTCGTGCAATGCCAACCCGTTGTCTTTGTCCGCCGGAAAGTTCATGGGGATATCGGTTGTAGAACGTCGGTTCCAATCCAACTTTTTTTAACAATTCCAACACTTTTTGCCGCCCCTCTTTTTTGGTTTTAATCAACTTGTGGACTTCCATCGGCTCCATCAGAATCTGTCCGATCGAAAGTCGCGGGTTTAAAGATGAATACGGATCCTGAAAAATGATTTGAATGTCTTTCCGAAGGCGTTGGATGTCGCGTTTTGAAAGTTTCGTCAGTTCTTTTCCGTAGTATTTGATGCTTCCTGCCGTGACATCTTCAAGTTGCAGAATCGTTCTTCCCAAAGTGGATTTTCCACAGCCGGATTCGCCCACCAAGCCTAAGGTTTCACCTTCAAAAACAGAAAAACTCACCCCGTCCACTGCTTTGACTACCTTGTCTTTTGCAAACAAGCCGACGTTGCTGAAATAATATTTTTTTAAATCCGAAACTTCCAAAATAGGCTTCTTGGTGTAGAGTTGTCTGTGTCGGCGAGCACGCGCGGCACTGCTGATTTCCACAGGTTTAAAACTCTCATCGGAAATGGATGCAATCGTGGGCAACACTTCCAACCGCACATCGAGCGATGGACGGGCTGCCAATAACGCTTTGGTATATTCGGCTTTCGGATTATTAAACAGCTCTGAAGTAATCGCACTTTCAACCACATCGCCCTGATACATCACGACCACGCGATCGGCAATTTCAGAAACCAGGCTTAAATCGTGCGAAATGAAAATCATCGCCATTTTGGTTTCTTGTTGAATGTCTTTCAACAACGCCAGAATTTCCTTCTGTACGGTAACGTCCAACGCAGTTGTGGGCTCATCGGCGATCAACAATTTTGGTTTGCACGCAATCGCCATCGCAATCATTACCCGCTGCATTTGTCCGCCACTAATCTGGTGCGGATAGCTGTTGTAAATTTCATTGGGCCGCGGCAATTTCACTTTATTGAACAAAGAAATCGTTTCTTTTCTCGCTTCCGCGGAAGACATCTTGAGGTGAAGTTTGAGAATTTCCGCCACTTGGGAACCACATTTTATAGATGGATTCAACGCGCTCATAGGCTCTTGAAAAATCATCGCGATTTCCTTACCTCGCAACGAACGCATTTTCTTGGCATCGGCGTTTAAAATATTTTCCGATTCAAACAGAATTTCTCCAGAAACCTGGGTGTTTTTAGCTGGCAACAAACCCATCACCGCGAGGGAAGTAACCGACTTTCCCGACCCCGATTCGCCAACAATACCGACGATTTCATTTTCCCATACATCAAAAGAAATGTCATGGATGACCTCCAATAGGTTTTTCTTTTTCCCGAAGGAAATCGTCAAATCGCGAATTGATAAAAGTGGATGGGGTGTTGTCATATTCAAAAATAACACAATATGCTGTTTTCAGAAGCTTAAAGGAGAAAATATAATCGATCTGTACCAGAGAAGAACAGTATTTGTTAGTGTATTAACGCAATTTAATGTTGCGGTTTGAAAACAGGATTTTATCTATTATTAGAGGAATTAAAGCAGATAAACCAATGATCCAAACTAAAATATCTTTCTGAAAGTTTATAAAAGTAAACGCATAGATCGCTGCCAAAACACATAATACCCCAACTACGAACATCGTCCAATTCCAGGATTTTTCTGTCTGATGTTCTGCTGCTTTATTTAACTCAACCTGTCTATAAATTGCCGACATTATATTGTGGTCAAGGTTTTTTGGCTTTTCATTTATTTCCTTAAAAAGCTTTTCTAATTTTTTGTCTCTTTCCATTTCTTCTCCTTTTAATAAAGATTCTCAACTTCATCTTTTAGCAGGTCATTCAAAACTTTAGCCAATGCATGCCTCGCTCTATGCAGCCTAACTTTTACATTTGAAAGACTCATTCCTGTCATATCAACAATTTCGTTATAGGATTGCTCTTCCAAATAGAAAAGTGTCAACACCATACTATAATCTGGGTTCAATTTTTCCAATGCTAACATCAGGTATTTTTTTTGCTCTGCGTGTTTAATTTGAAAAAAACCATCATTGATATCTGTCTCTTCTATGATCACCTGATCTATATCAACTTCAATTTTTCTGGAGCGGATTCTGTTCATACTTTCATTATAGCAAATCCGATATAAGTATGAAGAGAATTTACTGTCGCCTCGAAAATTCTCCAAAGATTTAAACGCATTTAAAAATACATCTTGCGTTATTTCTTCTGCATCTTCGCGGTTTTTCAATAAAGAATTGGCAAGAGCAAAAATCTTTCCGGAATGCAAGGTAACCAACTGACTATATTTTTCAATATCCCCAGCTTTAACTGCGTCAATAAGAGATTTTTCTGATGGCAAACTCTATGTTTGATGTTAAGACACACAAAGTAATAGAAAGGTTACAGTTTACTCACAATAATTTTAAAAAGCTATTTTAGTGTAACCTTTTTGAATTGTCTGTTGTCCTAAAGGTATAAATCTTAAAAACAATTATTATGGTTTTTGTCCCAATGATCCTTTTTATATCTATAGCGTGGGTAATCGAAAGAATAGTAAATCGACGCGCATTAAATCGTGAACGCTTAAAACTGATTGAAAAAGGCGGTAATTTAGAAGATCTAAAAGCACAAAAAAATAGCTTTTTAGAAATCGATGGTTTGAAGTATGGACTGGTGGCCGTTGGCGTGGCCATAGGTACATTAATAGGTTCCTATTTTGAACAAAATGAGATTTTAGCGAATGATGTAGTAGGTTATATTTTTTCTATTTCACTTTTCGTTGGATTCGCTTTAATCTTGAGTCATTATCTGTTACGGAAAGAAGAAAATAAAGATCAATAAAATTAAAATAGCCGACTCAAAAATTGAATCGGCTATTTTAAATTTTTTAATTATCTTTTTTCTTAAGAAGTCGGTAACGGATCGCCAACTTTCACATCGCATCGGTGACCTGGTTGGCCATGCGGCGGATTGATTGTCACGTTCGCATTGGCAGCGGGTGTCATTGTATTTGACGTTGGATTAACTTTTACTGGCTGCTTATTTGCTGCTCCACCATCCAAAGGCGCTCCTACAGGAACATCGCATCGGTGACCTGGCTGACCGTGAGGTGGGTTGATATTTCCACTTGCAGTCCCAGCGTTGGTTGTAGACGAACCTGGTGTTACACGTTGAAGCTGTTGTTTCTTCTGCTCAACCGTCATTTCAGGAACGGCTCCTTCTGCTTCCGCAGCTGCTTCTTGTTTTTCATTATTCTGACACGCCACAAAAAGTAAGGCTGTCATAAAAATTGGTATCAAATAAAATCTTTTCATTGTTCGGAAAAATGTCATAGTCATTGTTTTTAGATGACCGCTAAACTAACAAAATTAAAGGAGAATGCACAATTCCAATCCTTTAGATTTTCTATACCGAAATGATTTCGTCCTCAATCAAAATAGCTTCATTTCTAAAGCGCAGGAAAACTTGGGCCACTGCCACGGTGTCTTTTTCGCAATAGACTATAATCCGATCGATGTCGTTCTCTTCATAATAAACACGGGCTACTTCGCTCCCATCGATATCGTCTTTTGGTGAAGGAATGTTGAGAATATGCGTCAACAGTTTCAAGGAAGTATAGTGTTTATAATCGCCGAATTTCCACAGTTCCATCGTATCGATATGGGGCACTTCCCAAGGTTTTTTGCCAAAAAGATTGAGCTTGGCGGGAATTTCAATGCCGTGGATAACCATGCGGCGCGCAATATAGGGAAAGTCAAATTCCTTTCCGTTATGCGCGCAAAGCAGATGGTGCGGTTTATTGAAGTGGGAATCCAAAAGCTGTTTGAACTCTTTTAATAATTTGACTTCATCGCCGTGAAAACTGGTCACTCGAAATTCTCGAACATCACCTGTTATCGAAAAGAATCCGACTGAAATACAGACAATTTTTCCAAATTCCGCCCAAATGCCCGCTTTGTGATAAAATTCTTCAGCGGTGAATTCGTCTTTCCGTTGGTATTTTGATTTTGCTTCCCACAACACGCGAGCAGTATCGTCTAATGCTTCAAACTCCTGAACTTCAGGAACGGTTTCAATGTCTAAAAAAAGAATGTGTTTTAAATTGATGCGCCTTAACATAACCTGAAATTTTATGTTGGGAAGTTGATTTTAAAGATACGAAAATTATCAATCTCTTTAATCCTTAAAACAAAACCTGCTGACGAGAAGGATTTTCGTGTTCCAACAACCATTTTTTTCGATACAATCCGCCCGCATATCCTGTTAGCGAACCATCACTTCCAATAACACGAT
>ERZ1032895.221-NODE-221-length-12139-cov-4.226912_pt1 | contig 12139 bp, 9 predicted proteins | sample MGYA00516687_ERZ1032895 | MGnify/ENA primary metagenome ERZ1032895 (study PRJEB33719, sample SAMN04261600) | wastewater metagenome | biome: rural village; feature: latrine urine exit; material: soil | place: El Salvador | collected 2013-01-14 ... | reverse complement strand
GATCGATATCGATGGAACAAATCTAACGCAGATTACGAATAGCGAAACCTTTGATTCATTCCCAATGTTCTCTCCTGATGGAAAATACTTGGTGTTCTCTTCAAACAGACACAATGGTGGAGGCAACGATACCAACGTCTTTATTGCGGAGTGGCAAGAGTAATGGCAATTTCTATTTGAAGATATTTAAAGAAATCCAGAAGGCAATCACTTCTGGATTTTTTTTTGATCATCTCTGTCCATCACACCGATTCCTTGAGTGCTATCTCGCAAAATACCCTAACTTTGCAGCACTTTGAATTCTTAAATTTATTTGTGTAATGACAATCGTTCCCCTTACTTCGAAATACCTTCGCTATCCAATTTTTGTGTTTGTTCTTTTGATATTGAGCAGTTGCGGCGGGGCTAGAGTGGGTAAAAACCTACCTATCGAACTCGAGTATTTAGACGAATACATCATCCCTGCCGATTTTACGTTTGAAGAAACTTTAGTCGGCGGACTTTCGACTATTGAATTCGACGGCGAATATTTTTACAGTGTTGTGGACCTTCCGTCATCTCCGAGAATTTACAAGTTTGCCATCGACATCGACAACAAGAAAATCGATACCATTCGCTTTAAGGAAGTCATTCATGTCAACCACAAAACAGAGGAGCACAAAGCGAAACATTTCGATTTGGAAGGGTTGATTTACGACAGCGAAAAAGAAGAGTTTATCATCAGTAGCGAAGGATCGATCAACAACAAAAAGGATCCGTTTATCGCCACGCTCGACCGGGATGGAAATGTGCTGGAGTTTTATGAAATCCCGGAATACTTCAAAGCTTCTTTTATTGGAGGTCCCCGCAACAATGGGGTTTTTGAAGGTTTGGATAGCAGTGTGGACGGAAAGGGAATTTGGGTTGGCATGGAATTGCCCCTCGAAATCGATGGCCCAACCGTGAAGTTATACCGGACCAAATCGCCTGTGCGCATCATCCATTTCGACAGTGAAACGAAGTTGCCAACACGAGAATTCGTCTATCGGTTGGACCGCTTGCGTAAAATGCCGCTCCTCCCCTTTGCTGTCAATGGTCTTAGCGGCATGGTGACCTACGCTCCCGATCAATTCATCATCATCGAACGCGCTTATTCTGCAGGTCACGGTTCCTTTGGAAATCGGGTGCGACTTTATTTTGCGGATGCCCGTTCAGCAACAAACACTTTAGGGAACACAGATATTCGGAAAAAACTCAACAAAGAAATCACCCCTGCGAAAAAGGAATTGTTGTTTGATTTTAAAAGTGTTCGCAAGCAATTATCAAAAAAGTTTATAGACAATATTGAAGGTGTTATTTTCGGACCAACCTTAGCCAACGGGAATCAGAGCTTGATTTTGATTTCTGACAACAATTTCAACAGTTATTCGGAACAGATCAACCAAGTGATCTTGATGGAAGTGATTCGGAAATAATTTTCTCGACGATTTAATTTTCCCGCAGATCTCGGGGATTTTCGCTGAATTTTTCAATTATGGGTTGTCTCCACCTTCGCTAAAGCTTTGGTGGACACGAGTTGGCAGTTGTCGGTTATTAGTTTATAAATTAAAGATTTCGCACTTCTACTTTCGTATTTCTACTTTTGATCTCCTCTTTATCTTCAATGCGGTTGTGAGTTGTGAATTTATACAGTAAAACTTCGTAAATCGTACTTCCACCTGCGTACTTCATCAAATCGACACATTAACACATCAATCCATTTTCAAATCGCCAATCTCCTGATGACGCGCCAGACTGTCCTTTGTCTTAAGTCTTATCGCTTTACATCCTAAAACCAACGCTCTAGCTGTCTAGCCTCTAATAACTTACGGAATATTTTGACTAAAATCCGCAATCTCAAACGACCCGAGTGAAAAACTTACTTCTTTCTATTCACCCACGAAACGTCATAAAGATCTTTGCGTCTGTCTTTGAGGTTTCTCACGGCGCCAAAGGCGTGTAGTTCTCGTAATAAATCGATATCGACATCAGCAAAAAGAATCATCTCGGTGTTGGGAGTAGCTTCTGCTTTAACTCCATTACTGGGGAAGGCAAAATCACAAGGTGTAAACACGGCCGATTGGGCGTACTGAATATCCATGTTATGTACTTTGGGCAAGTTACCAACGCTTCCGGCGATTGCTACATAACATTCATTCTCTACAGCGCGTGCTTGAGCGCAGAGTTTTACGCGCGAATATCCGTTTTGGGTATCCGTGAGAAAAGGCACAAAAAGGATGTCCATTCCTTCATCGGCCAAAAGTCTGGACAATTCAGGAAATTCGACATCGTAGCAAATTAAAATTCCGATTTTCCCGCTATCGGTCTCAAAAGTTTTTAGCGTATTTCCGTTAACCATCCCCCAAACGCGTGCTTCATCGGGGGTGACGTGAATTTTTTCGAAACGCTCAACACTCCCATCTCTTCTACACAAATAACCAACATTATACAACTTATCTCGAACGACTTCGGGCATACTGCCTGTGATGATATTGATGTTGTAGGAGATAGACAACTGGGAAAGCCGTTCTTTAATTTCTTTGGTGTGCTTGGCCAATTCCCGAATGGCTTCTGCTTCCCCCATATGGTTGTAATCTGCCATTAAAGGCGCGTTGAAAAACTCTGGAAACAGCGCAAAATCACAATGATATCCTGCCATGCTGTCCACGAAGTATTCCACTTGCTCCATCAGGTCTTCCATCCCTGCATACCGCCGCATTTGCCATTGGATCAATCCTAATCGAACAACACTTTTCACAGTTTGCGGTGCGGCCTCTTCTTCGGGTGTGGTGTAATAAATATTATTCCACGCCATTAAAACAGCAAACTCTCCTGAATCTTTATCGCCTTCTAAATAACCTTTTAAGATGCGCATGGGATGAAAATCGTTTGAAATCTGGAAGTTCAAAACAGGATCGTCGATTTGTTTGCTGCGTACTTTTTGGATGTATTGTTTGGGTGAAAGTTTATCGGAATAACGGTGATAATTAGGCATGCGTCCACCAAAGACAATGCGTTTTAGGTTCAGGTTTTCGCACAATTCCTTTCGGTAATCATACAACCGTCTTCCCAACCGCAATCCCCGGAAATCGGGACGGATAAAAATATCGATTCCATAGAGCACATCGCCCTCTGCATCGTGAATGGAAAAAGTGGGATCTCCAGTAACATCATCATAGGTATGCCTTTCTCCAAGCTTATTAAAATCGACGATTAAGGAAAGTGCACATCCAGCAATTTCCCCATCGGCCACGATCACCACCTGCCCTTCGGGGAAAATTTCGAGAAGATTTCCTATTTCTTCAAGCTTCCAATAATTATTTGCCATGCCGCCATAGGATTGGATGGTCGCATTTTTTAAGGCTTCATAATCTTCGAGGGTTAAATACCGCAATTCGATATTGTCAATTTTTCTTGGGTCCATAGCGCACTACTTATAAAAAGTTAAATAAAAATACGGTTTTCTAATTCAGCATCGTCATAATTTTAAGGAATCGTTCTTAAAAAAAATCGACTAAAAAACAAGAAAGGGAATTTCACAAACAACAGTGGTGTTGCGAAATTCCCTTGTATTACAATCCGCTTTGATTCTCTTAGTTACATATCGAGAATGTAGGCGAAAACCAATGGTGCTACAATGGTAGCATCACTTTCTATGATGAATTTTGGCGTGTCTATATTGAGCTTCCCCCAAGTGATTTTCTCATTCGGAATGGCTCCGGAATAACTTCCATAGCTTGTTGTCGAGTCGCTAATCTGGCAGAAATAGCTCCAGAACGGAGTGTCTGTTCTTTCCAAATCTTGGTAAAGCATAGGCACCACACAAATCGGGAAGTCGCCTGAAATTCCACCACCGATTTGGAAAAATCCAACACCGTTTTTAGAATTTTCAGTGTACCACTCCGTTAGGAAGGTCATATACTCAATACCACTTTTCATGGTAGATGCCTTTAGATTTCCTTTGATTACATTGCTCGCAAAAATATTTCCCAACGTACTGTCTTCCCATCCTGGGCAAACAATGGGTAGGTTTTTTTCGGCAGCAGCATACATCCAAGAATCTTTGATATCAATTTCGTAATGTTCTTCCATCACCCCACTCAGCAACAACTTGTACATGTATTCGTGAGGCAAGTAGCGCTCTCCTTTTTCTTCCGCTTCTTTCCAGATTTTTTCGATGTGTTCTTGAATTCTCCTAAAAGCCTCTTCTTCAGGAATACAGGTATCGGTTACGCGATTCAAACCTTTTTGCATCAAATCCCATTCGTCTTGCGGCGTGAGGTCGCGATAATTCGGAACTCTTTTGTAATGGCTATGTGCCACGAGATTCATAATATCTTCTTCTAGGTTTGCACCCGTACAAGAAATGATATGCACTTTATCCTGACGGATCATCTCGGCAAAAATCTTTCCTATTTCGGCCGTACTCATGGCTCCTGCCAACGAAACCAACATTTTTGCCCCATTATTTAGTTGGTCTTCGTACCCCTTTGCAGCATCTACAAGCGAGGCGGCATTAAAGTGTAAAAAATACTTTTCAATAAATTGCGAAATCTCGCCTTTGTTATTCATAGTCATTTTCTTCTGAATTAAATTTTGTTCCTGTGTGTAAAGATTGATCCTCGTTAAACAATTCGTCGTACTCTTCAATTTCTACAGCTTCGTCGAGAAATTTATAGCTCAACATTTTATAGTAAAGTTTTGCTGCAAGAAAGTCTGAGGAACGTTCTGTTTTTTGTGGACATAATTCTACAATGTCAAAACCAACCACATTCTTCTCAGCAAAAACACGTTTTAAAAATTCCAACGTTTCATACCACAGCATCCCTCCTGGTTCGGGGGTTCCGGTCGAAGGCATAATCGATGGGTCGAAGGCATCCAAATCGAATGTGATAAATACGTTTTCGCCAAGGGCTTCGATAGCATTGTCCATCCAATAGTCATCTTCCGCCATTTCGTGTGCAAAAAATACTTTTTCAGGATCCATCACAGTCGTTTCGGTCTTATCCATACTTCTGATTCCTACCTGAACCAAATTTGCATTCTGACTCGCTTCGTAAACGGCACAGGCGTGGTTGCATTTACTGCCGTCGTACTCTTTTCGCAAATCGGCATGAGCGTCGATATGAAGCACCGAAAGGTTGTCGAAACTCTCGTTGAACGCAAGTATAGACCCAATAGAAATACTGTGTTCTCCTCCAAAAAGGGTTACAAACTTATTTCGCTTAATGTATTCTTTGGTGATTTTATGAACTTCCTCCACCATAGCTTCTGGCGAACTGTTCTCGGTAATGGCGTCTGCCAGATAAACCCCCTGTTTGTATACTTCAGACTGGGTTTCGATGTCGTAAAGCTCCATGTTTTCAGAAGCTTCCAAAAAGGCTTGTGGTCCTTTGTCTGCACCTTTTTGCCACGTACTGGTTCCGTCGTAAGGAACGGGAATCAGTACAATCTTTGCTGTTTCGAGGACCGCATATTGCTGCGGAATCCCGGCATAGGTAGTAGTTTTCATTTAAAAATTATTAAAATTAAGCTGAATTACTCTTTATCTAAAATTCTATTTATAGCCTAAGATACTCAATAATTGTTCACTGGTTTGTTGAGGTGCAAACACCTCGGTTGTCAATTCGCCATTTTCATCGCGATTGATTAAAATGTGTTTTGGCGTCGGAATCAAACAGTGTTGCAGTCCTCCAAATCCACCAATGGTTTCTTGATACGCCCCCGTGTTGAAAAAGCCGATGTATAGCGGTTTCTCCTTTTTAAATTTCGGAAGGTATATCGCCGCTACGTGTTGCTCACTGTTGTAATAATCGTCGCTATCGCAAGTGAGACCTCCCAACAAAACACGTTCGTATTCGTCATTCCATCGGTTGATGGCCATCATTATAAACCTACGGCTAATCGCCCAAGTGTCGGGAAGTGTAGTGATAAAAGATGAATTGATCATATTCCATTTCTCCCGATCGTTTTGTTGTTTTTGATAGAGAACTTCATAAATAGCACCGCCACTTTCACCTACCGTAAAACTACCAAATTCTGTAAAAATATGGGGAACAGGCACATCGTATTCCTCACAGATCAGTTTGATCTGGTTGACGATTTCATCCACCATATACTGATAGTCGTAATCAAACGCCAACGACGTTTTGATCGGAAAACCACCACCGATATTCAAGCTATCCAGGGTTGGACAAATTTTCTTTAACCGCACGTAAACTTTCAGACATTTTGCCAATTCGTTCCAGTAGTATGCCGTGTCGCGAATTCCGGTATTGATGAAAAAGTGAAGCATTTTCAGATCCACATTTTCCTTGTGCTTTATTTGCTCCTCATAAAAAGGAACAATGTTTTTATACCCAATACCCAGTCGGGAAGTATAAAACTCAAACTTAGGTTCTTCTTCGGAAGCAATGCGGATGCCTACGTGAAAATCCTTGTCGATATTCGCAGTCAACAGGTCGAGTTCTTCATAGTTATCGATAATCGGAATGCACTTATCGTGTCCTTTATTGATTAATCGGGCAATGTTATCGATGTATTGGTCGCGCTTAAACCCATTGCAGAGCACGTAGGTTTCTTTCGAAATCTTGCCTTCTGCCAACAAGTTTTCCACAATGTCCATATCAAACGCCGAAGAGGTTTCGATGTGAATGTCGTTCTTCATGGCTTCGGTAAGCACGTGTTTAAAGTGCGAACTCTTCGTGCAATACGAATAGTGATATTCACCTTTGTAATCGTGCTTTTCAATGGCTGTTGCAAACCATTTTTTAGCCAAATTGATATTTTGTGAAATTTTGGGTAAATACGTAAACTTCAACGGAGCACCATATTGTTCGACCAATCCCATCAGGTCGATTCCATGAAATTCAAGCCCGTTATCGCCTAAATTAAATTCCTCTTGTGGAAAGTAATAGGTCTGATTAATTAAATCAATATATTTTGTATTCATTTTATTATGCTATTTATTGTGGGGATGGAGAAATAACACTTGTGGTAATTTTTTTGAAGGAATACATATCGCTCAGTAATATACCAGCTAAACTGACAAGTGTATTTTCTTGGAAAGAATGATTTCTCCTTTATACCTAAGAACCAAGGAATCACTCTCTTACAATGATTTAAACGTTAGTAATAGTTTAAAGCTCATTTGCTCAATTGAAGGTACAAATGTGATAAAAAAATATTAATATACAACAAATACACGAAATATTTATTACCCTTATAACATGCTGAAAGCCTGAAGGTCTTTTTCGTTGAGAACGCGGTAGCGACCTCTTGGTAAATCCTTCTTTGTCAGCGGGCCAAGTGTAACGCAATCCACACGAACCACATCGTAGCCTAAATGATCGAAAATAGTTCTGATGACGCTGTTGCCGGTGTGTTTTATCTTAAGGCCGATCTCCTTTTTCGGAGCACCTTCTACATAGTCCACTTCTTCAACCGCGATATCCTTCCCGTCGATAGTCAAGCCACTTCGGATTTTTTTCAAATCCTCCATTTTCAGATTCTTGTCCAATTCGATATGAAACAATCTGGCAATGCCTTTTTTGGTGAATTTCTGAACGAATTCATCGTCGTTTGTAAACAACAGCAAGCCTGTTGCATTCCGTCCTAACCTACCAAATGGCCGTATGTTTGCCGTCGTTGCGCTGGAAACCAAATCCATCACAGTCATTCCCTTGGCGTTGCTTTCGGTTGTTGCAAAACCTTTTGGCTTGTTTAACAACACATAAGTCTTAGGCTCTGGATTTAGGCGACGCCCATCAAAACGGACATCATCAGTAAGTTTTACGCGGTATCCCATTTGGGTTACAGGTTCACCGTTAACAGTAACCAATCCTGCAGCGATAAACGTATCCGCTTCACGGCGAGAACAAATACCGCTATTGGCGATATACTTATTCAACCGAACCTCATTTGGGTTTTTACTCGATGCTGTTTTTACAGCTCCTTTTGGGGCATTCGATCGGTATTTTGCGCGCGGCTCGTGCTGTCTGCCAGTGTGTTTTCGCGGAAAATCAGATTTGAGCGGAGCGTTTCCTCGTGCATTACTCTTCTTCCGACGGGTATTTTCCCCACGGCCAGAAGGTTTCTCATTACCTTGATTTTTTTGTCTGCTCATAATTAAATTTTTGCAAAGATATGAAATGTGTAGTTGCTAATTGATATGGATAGAAGCTATTATAGAAATTACTCTTTGTTTTAATCGATCTCCTTACCTCTATAGCCTATACCTACACCAGCTACAACCCATCAGTTATTACTTCCAACTGGAGTTTTATTTCCCTCCGACCAACACTCGCTGATTTTATATACATTTGCGCATTCAACTAAATTTTAACTAAATTATCTTAATTATGAAAACTATTAAATTTTTGCTATTGGGGCTATTTATTGTCGGACATCTCTCTTGCTCTAAGGACGATGACAAAAAGCCTGCAGACCTCGTGGGCACGTGGATGCTAACAGAAGGTATTGTAGAACCCAGTTCTATGGTCGTTGAATTGGCCGGAATGCAAATACCTGTTGAAATTTCAGGAAGCTTTGTCGGCATCGATGATCAAAACCGAATCAACTTTAATGAAGATAAAACGTTTACATCCGTTACTGGAGAAATCGTAGTTGAATTAGAACTGACCGTTATGGGAGTTCCACAAACAGAACGTTTTGAAGCTGATGATATTTTTGGAGCAGGAACTTGGGAGCGAACGGGCAATGAACTAAAGATTCACAATGACAATAACACAACTATAGTCTATCGTATAGAATCCATCAACGAAACTCATTTAGAATTATCTAGCAACATTCGCGATATGATGGTAGACAACGGAAGCAATCCCATTTTAGAGGATATGGATGTTACCGTTAGGATGAAGCTTCAACGAATTTAAAGTTCGAGATAAAACCTCATTCAAGACACACGGTCAAAGGTGCAGTTTGGATAGGAAGCCACTCAAAGGTTGCCTGCCACCTGCACCCTTTTTTATTTCTAAGAAATACGTAACCAGACTCAAATCCTAGCCCGCGATTTCTCTGAGAACCTGCAGATAATCCGCTCGATTTCGGATAAAATCCAAATGCGAAACATCGATGACCTTTATGTTTTCGTAGGGTTTTGTCTTGATAAACTCCAAGTATTTCCGATCGACATCCTGAAGGTATTCCAGTTTTATATTCTGCTCAAAATCCCTACCACGTCTTTTGATATTCTCCATCAGTGTTTCGGCATCTTGACGCAGATACACATACAAATCGGGTTTTGGAAAGTCTTTATACATCACCTGAAAGAGTTTTCGATACAACATAAACTCATCTTCAGACAGGGTGATTCCTGCAAAAATCAACGATTTATTGATTTCGTAGTCGGCGACAATCCACTCTTTAAACATATCGAGTTGGGTGGCTCCTTCCACAATCTGCTGATAGCGGTCTACTAAAAAAGACATCTCTACCAGAAAGGCGTACCGCGCTTGGTCTTCATAGAATTTCGGTAAAAAAGGATTGTCTGCAAAGCGTTCCAATACCAATTTTGCGTTGAAATCCCTTGCAATTTTTGTGGTCAAACTCGTTTTGCCCACCCCTAAATTCCCTTCGATGGTTAGGTAGTTATGCTTCGCCAGATTCAACTCCCGCATCGGGTTGCTCAACCACTTAGATTGTTTTGTGGCTTCACCGGAATCCGAAGTCGTTTCCAACAACTCGCTCACTTTCGCATTTAAAACCGGATGGTTGTATTCCGAAGCAATTTCACTCAAAGGTTGCAGCACGAATTTTCTATTTTGAATTTCGGGATGCGGCACAACCAAACGCTTTGTGTTGATGATTTTGTCATCTACAAATAAAATGTCAATATCAATCGGCCGCGAAACAAGGCGTTTGTCAGCACCTCTTTCTCGCCCCATCTTTTTCTCAATCTGCAATACGTTGTCGAGCAATTCCGAAGGTTCGATTTCAGATTCTATCAAAACAACACAGTTTAAAAACGGATCGCCATCAAACCCCATAGCCGGCGTTTCATAAACTGACGAAATTTTAATGACCGACCCTATTTCCTCAAAAAGACGATTGATTGCCTCTTGGAGATGATCAAAGCGATTTCCCATGTTGCTACCTAGCGAAAGGTAGATTCTATATACTGGTTTGAGTGATTCCAAGCTTTAACATTTAAGACGATATTAAGGAAAAGGAAAGGTCTTCGTATTACCTTTGCTACCCGCGGTAAAACTATAGTAAAAAGACCTGTTTAAAAAACCGACAAACTCATTTAAAAAAATATTTTTGATTTTCTATGAAGAAAACATTTAAGATAATTGGCATTGCATTAGCGGTAATAATTATTGCATTGATAGCAGCTCCTTTCCTTTTCAAAGGAAGTTTGGAGAACATGCTAAAGCGCACGATTAATGAAAATTTAAACGCCACTGTGTCGTGGGAGAAGCTCGACTTAAGCCTGTTGCGAAGTTTCCCCGATGCCTTACTCCAAGTGAAAAACTTTAGCGTTATCAACAAAGCGCCTTTTGAAGGCGACACCCTTGCCAGCGGAAAAAGCTTGAGTCTTGACATGGGCATCATGCAGCTTTTTAAGTCGGAAGATTTGCTGGTTGACGCCATCCGTATCGATGGGGCATTGCTGAATATTAAAGTAGATTCGTTAGACAACGCCAACTACGACATCGTTCTTTCCGATGAAAGTGAATCTGAAACAGCTTCGGAAAGCAGTTTTAAAATGGCGCTGGATGTTTACGAAATCAAAAATTCTGAAATCCGATATTTTGATGAAGCTCAGCAAATGAGTTTCGTTTTAACCGATTTCCAGCACAGCGGAAAAGGCGACCTATCGGAAAGCATTTCAAAACTCGACACCAAAACCGAAACGTTGGCATCGTTTAGCATGGACGGCACCGAATATCTTACCAAGCACAAAGTTTCTCTGGATGCGATTCTTGAAATCGACCTGGAAAATCAGAAATATTCCTTTTTGGACAACGAAGGAAAAATCAACGACCTGCCGCTTGTCTTCAATGGTTATGTGCAATTGAACGAAGACAACACCGAAGTAGATTTGAGTTTTAAAACCCCTTCGTCTGATTTTAAAAACTTCCTTGCGATCATTCCTGAAGAATACGTCAAACAAATTAGCGACGTAAAAACAACGGGCGATTTTGTAGTCGACGGCAAGCTGAAAGGCATCATCGACGAGGAACACATTCCCACTATCGATGTTCAAATCACCAGTAACAATGCATCTTTTAAATATCCCGACCTACCGAAAAGCGTCGATAATATCACCATAGATGCTTCCGTGAAAAATGAAACGGGATTGGTAAAAGACACCTATGTGAATATTCCAAGAATGACCTTCACCATAGATAATGAAGCGTTTAGTTTAAATGGAAACATCAGGAATTTCACTGAAAACCCATTGGTGAACTTGGCGGTTCGAGGATCTTTAAATCTCGCCCACATTGAGGATGTTTTGCCGTTGGAATTAGACCAAGATCTCAGCGGAATTTTCAAGGCAGACATCACTGCAAATTTCGATATGGAATCTGTGGATAAAGAACAATATCAGAACATCAAACTCAACGGAAATGCAAGTCTAACCGATTTCACTTACGACGCTGGGTTCAACAATAATTTTGAAATAAAAAACGCAAGCTTAACGGGGCAGCCGGGATTAATCACCTTAAAAGAACTCAATGCCAAAACCGGTCAAACCGATTTCCGAGCTTCCGGAAACATACAGAACCTGCTTTCGTTTTTGATGGGAAAACAAGATTTAAAAGGGCGTTTTACGGTCAATTCGAACACGTTTAACATCAATGATTTTATGGTTCCGGAAAGTGAAGTAACGGAACAGACCAAAAGTGCGAGCGGCTCTTTAACCGAAGAGGTCATCAAAATTCCGAGTTTCTTAGACGCCACTTTAGATTTCGTTATTCAAACCGTTATCTATGACGACATCGCCTTGAAAAACGCCAAAGGAACGGCCGCGATTCAAGATGAAACCATCAGCATTCGCAACTTTACCTCAGATATTTTTGGTGGTGGGTTAGCACTTTCAGGAAACGTTTCCACAAAGTCGGCCACACCGGTATTTGCGATGAATTTAGACCTG
>ERZ1032895.220-NODE-220-length-12151-cov-4.255456_pt1 | contig 12151 bp, 16 predicted proteins | sample MGYA00516687_ERZ1032895 | MGnify/ENA primary metagenome ERZ1032895 (study PRJEB33719, sample SAMN04261600) | wastewater metagenome | biome: rural village; feature: latrine urine exit; material: soil | place: El Salvador | collected 2013-01-14 ... | reverse complement strand
ACGGCTCGTCGATCGCTTCGGTGCTTGCGTCGGGTTCGGGGTGGCGGCGCAGCAGCGCGCGGTCGACCGTGGGATCGAGCTTGACTGGCTGGAACTGCTCGATCGCAGCCAAGGCCTCGTCGTCATAGATGCTGTCCGATTCGGGCGGCACGGCCTGTGCAACAGGCTCGGGTGCGGTATCGCCCTTGACGACCTTGCGTTTGAACTTGTCCCAACGACTGTCACGCGACGCACTTGCCGTCTGAGCTGCGGCAGCCTTGGGCTGCGTGTCCTGACCCCTGTCCGGTTCACTTGGAGCGTCGTGCTGCGGTTGTGGTGCCGCGGCCGGGGTCTGAGCCTCTTCCTCGATGGGATCCATGTCCTGCTCGGGTTCGGCAGGCCGCTGGTCTTCATCGAGCACCTGCAGGTCATGCAGGCGGGCGCGGATTTCATTGACGCCGCGGCCGTAGGCTGTGTAATAGCCCAGGTAAATCTCGTCGATCCACACGTCGGCTTGGTACGTGCCTTCCTCGAATTGATCGAGGACGGGGTCTTTGACTTTGAATTGACCGAATTCGGTCAGGAGGTCTGCGACAGAAAACGTGCCGTAGCGGCCATTTCTGTGCTTCACCTGCAGGGTGGCGTTGCTTGCCTTGATCATGATGCTCTCCGAAGGAAAAGAACGGGAGCAACTCACAATCAGCCCCGTCGGGACATCATGGAAGTGTCCCGGATGGGTGAAAAGGTAAAAGAAATCCCGGACCGCCCGAGCAGGTCCAGGATCTCTGTTTTCGACAGCCTGCCTAGCTGGCCAGCCTGGCAGTTCTTGGGCCGCTTGGTGTTCGCTCAAAAATGTGCGGTTCTCAAGCAGGTTCAGCAGCCCGAAAATAGTCCCAGAGCAAGAGCTCGTCCACGTTCCAGGGACTGACGTGGAGCCAGTGACGGTTGTTCAAGTGATACCGACAAACACCTTCATTCAACTCTCAAGCATACGCGAATTCTCAAGTCCGAGCAAGGCTTTCGGCGCTCAGTGCGAGAGGATCCGCTCCGACAAAGACCTCGTCGGGAACCTCTGGCCAGTCGCGACGAATTGCCTCGAAGTCACCATGCAGCCACAGATTCAAAAAATCCAGGCCACAGTCACACTTGAGCGCGTACTCGATTGCGGCCACCGCTGCGTTCTCAGCCATGGAAATGTCCTCCATAAAAGGAAACCCCATCGGCACAAGGCGGATGGGGTTGAGGATCGAGGACGATCAGGCTTGGGCCACCTGTGCAGCAGCCCGGGCAAACTGACGGCCCGCGGTGCGTGCACTACGGTTCCAGCGATCCCGGCGTGGTTCGCGTCCAGCAGCTTGCTGCTGTTGCGGATCGCGCTGGTTTTGCGTCGCTTGGGTACGCTGCAGGGCTGGTTCGGGCTCCGGCTGTACCACAGCGTCCTGCTGCGGTGTGTCCGTGCCCAAATCTTCACCATTGGCGTCGCGCGTGAACACGCGCTCGCCATCGATGGTGATCGTCTTGATCAGCAGCAGGCGTCCCTTGATCAAGGCAGCCCACTCCTTCTCGCCTGTCTTCCGACCTCTTTCATCCCGCACCTCCCGTTCGTAGAGATGGGGGTAGATGTCGCCTATGTTGAAGGACAGGAAGACCTTGGCCTTCGCGTTTACATCGGCCTCAAGGCTATCGATCATCTCGATTGCCTCTTCTCCGGTCACGCGGAGATCAAAATACGTACTCGCAGGGGAATCAACATGGCCCCGGAGCGCCGAAATTGAACAAGCGAGAAAGGGCTCGCTGCGCCGCCCCGCCTGACGGCTGGGCTGAACCCACCGTACCCTGTTGAGATATCCCTGCCCCAAGGTGATGAGGTTGAAGAAATCTTCTTGTTGCTGTTGCTGTTGCTGGGAAGAAGTCATGACGATCTCCAAAGATGGACCTAGGAAATCGCGCAGCCCAGCACGGGCCGCAAGGCCAAGACAGGGAACGCAATATCCCTGTCCGGGTTGCTAAAGTGAAACTCTGGATCCAACCTTGTCGGGTCGGATCGTGCGTCTTTCAAGAGTTGAGACGCCGCGTGGTGCCCATTGGGCGGTTCACAAGCCCAAAGTTACCCACTTATGTTGCTGTTGTCAAGTGCCGCAGCACCCATGCAGAAAAAAGGCCCCGAGTGGGGCCTATGGCAAACGCGGCGAAGTCACCCGCGTCGCCTTGTCGCTACATCCTGATCGTGCTGCCCGGAGCCAAACTCGCGCTCGAACTCGTGGTTCATTTTTCGGCGGTCGCGCTCCAAGCGGAGCGCCAGCCAGATCAGGGCAAGGGCCGGCAGCACAATCATGATGGCCGCATTGGCCAACTGTGCCCAGGCCATCGATGTCATCATGGGTAGCTCCTTCCTGCCCTCCAATCTAACATGCCCGGTCGAGCCGGGCCAGCTCGCGCTTCGCATCCTGTGTCGCTCGATACGTCACGTATTGAACGCATGCCCAAAGAACGGTGCAGGCCAGAAACATGACCGCCTGGAGCCATAGCGTCAGCGGCGGGTGCACGTTGAACTGCGTGAGCAGCCAGACAAACGCCGAGAAGACCGTGACGACGATCGGCAAGGCGATCCGTGCGATGCGCTCCGCGCGCAACAGGATGGCTTCCTGCTGATCCCGCAACACCGCACGGCGGTGTGCAATGTACTCGCTCAAGGCGAGGTGTTCTGCGGCGGTGAGCGTGCAGTAGCGCACCACACGTTCCAACGATTGCAGATCGTAGGCAGCGAATTCGCTCCAGCGAAGCTGCCGCCCTTGGAATTCGGCCGTAGCCTGGTTGATTTGGTCTTGAAGGTCCATGCATGGTTACTCCTATAGCGACGAACCACGCATGGCCCCTGGCGGGCTGCTTTGGCCCGCGAGGGTTGATAAAAAAGACCTGAACGCGCTCCTTGCGGAACACGTCGTCTGGATTTCAAGGTCTGATCCAGCGCTTTCTGCCGAGTGGCAAAAACTATGTGGATGCTACAGCGGCTCGATGGTCGGGCGCAAGGTCACTGGCAGTTCCGACAGATGCCGAAACACACCGCCCGCATGCGGGCTCACTGGCTCCAAGCGTGGCGGCAGGCCGTCGCTTGGGCGCCCAGCCTGCGCCAGCAGGCCCGTGGTCGTCCCATCGTCCAGAGTGGCCCAGGCGGCGACCCGCGAGACCTGCGAGGGAGACGAGGCACCAGGCACGTAGTAAAACCAGTTCGCGCATGGGCACAGGTGAACGATTTTTCGCATATCCGAGCGCCCTGCCATCAGCGGCCAGGACAGGCAAAGACCACGCCTATCAAGGTGCTCTTGATGGCGCCTGCGCTGTACGGGTGCGTGCTGTTGTGCGAATTCTGGAGCTGCACCACGTTCCCGCCCATCGCCGCGGCCTTGTTGCGCAAGTCATTGCGGGCGCCCTGCATGAGCGTCTGGTCGCTCGTGAAGTCCCCGCTGAAGACGTTGCCTTGGCTGCCCGTCACTTCGCCCAGCGTCCTGCAATTGGCCGGGCGTTCCGTGACCACTTCAACAGCAGCGCCCTGGGACGTAACCGGGGTGGCCGAACAGGCGGCCAATAATCCGACGGCGGCCGCCGGCGCCGCGATCATCAGAAAGCGTTTGAATTGATGCATTTTGATCCTCTCATGCAGTGGGTACTTGGGAATGAACCGCAGCCTTCAACGGCTGCGGGGGAACGGCTTCTATGACATCTTCTTCGACCTGCTGTTTGGACTGCAACATCCGTCCAACGCGCTCGTCGATGGTATTGGCAATCAGCGGTATCAACACCAGAACATCGCGCTCCTGGCCCAGCCGGTAGGCCCGATCTTCAGCTTGTCGCATCTCCGCTGGCGTCCAGGGCAATGAAGCGAATGCCACATAATTGCCTGCCGTCAGTGTGATGCCGACGCCGGCGGCGCCCATCGTGCCGATGAATGCAGTGACCTGCGCATCGCTCTGGAAGGCATCGATGGCCTGCTGCCGTTTTCTGGCGCTATCCGATCCCACCAGGCTGACACTGCCGATGCCGAGATCGGCCAACGCTTGCTCCACCAGTTGGATAGTGGCCGTGTATTCACAGAAGATGATGATCTTGTCACCCTCGGACAGACTCTCGACTGTCTCGACCAGGAACGGCACCTTGAGCGTTTCCAGGCACTGACGCAGCTTCGTGATTTTAGGCATCGCCTGCAGGTTCGGATCGTTGTAGATCGCCTGGTAGGACGCCAGGCCCTCGGCCGGTGAGATCCAGCGTATCTGCCGCGATTTCTGCCCCAGATCGGTCAGCACGTCCTTGCGCCGGCGCAGCAACCATCCCTGCAGGGCTGCGGCCAGTCGCTTGCGCTTTTCGTTGGACCCGCTGTACTGGCGCCGGAACTCCTTGATCGTCATGCGCCCCAGCACATGGCCCGTCAGGCGCAGCAGCGTATGGAGCTCGATCTCGCGGTTGAGCAGCGGCGTGCCGGTAATGACGTAGCGCCGCGGGATACGAGCCGCCATCATGAACGCGTTGCGCGTGCGGCCCGATTTGTGTTCCTTGAGGTAATGCGCCTCGTCGATGGCCATCACCGCGAACCGCAGGTTCGACTCACGAACCAAACCACCCAGGCGGGCATAGTTGGCGATCACCCATTGGCACCCGTGGAGTGTGGACATCCGGTCCTCCCCCACCATGCCCACCCGCGCCTGCGGGTAGATCATGTGAATCTCGCGCTCCCAATTGAGCCGCAGCGATGCCGGGCATACGACTAGCACCCTCCCCTCACCCGCGATCAGGCGTGACGCCACAACCGTTTGGCGGCTTTTGCCCAGGCCCATGTCATCGCCCAGGCACGCACCGCCTTGACTGGCCAAATGGCGAACCCCCGCGATCTGGTAATCGCGCAGTCCGGCCTGCTTTGCGACGATCCGAAGCAGATCCTGCTCCACGACGAACTGCCGGCTTTCGTCCAGATCTGCTGACAGATAACCCGTGCCCTCCTCGGCCGCAGCAGGCGCGCCCTCGCCAGTGCCGGCGAAGTCCGGTTTGGCTGCGGGCACGCTGATGCCCAGCTCGGTCGCCGCCGGGGCGACAAGCTCCTCCAGCACGACCGACCGCTCGTGCACAAAGGCGAACTCGGGTGCTACCCCTGCTGTCTCCTGCAGGACACGCAGGATGTGCTCATGCGATGCTCGTACTTGCCATGCTGCTGCGGGTCTGTGGAAATAGCCGTGCAGCTCGCGCATGGCCGCCACGCAGAGTGCGTCGTAGGTGAAGCTCACGGCGGTGCGGCCGCGCTGCAGCTCCCCACGTGACAGCGGAAAAATTTGAACATCCAGCAGTTGGGTGAAATAGTCGGGCTGCGGGGATTCGAGCGCGGCTTGCAGCACGGTCTTGATGCCGGACAGATCGACAAATTGCCGTTCAAAGACTTGGCGCAGCCACGCCAGATTGCCGGCCAAATCGAGCCGCTCGGTCATCCACATGCGTCGCCCGACGCACCACCAGGCACCGGACTGTGCCAGAGTGTGGTTCATGCCCGGCACGTGCTGCAACTGCAAACCCAAGCGCTTGCCATCGCTGACCGCCTGCAGCAGCAGGTCGGGCTTGGCCAGGCGGATGGGCGTGGGCGTATAGGACATCGCTGTCGCGTCTCAAGCGGAGCGCAGTTCACCTACTGCCTGCTGGCCACCGTTTGCCTGGGCAAAGAGGCTGCCCATGGCGCCATCAAGCGCCCGCTGGCATGCTGGATTGAGCCACACGACCTCGGTCCGCAGGGACGTTCCCCGGCCGCCGGCAATTCGTGCCTCGGTGCGATAGGTCGTCCAGCCTTCAAGCTCATCCGCATAGGTGTCGCTGTCGTAGCCCGAGAGCACCACCATGCCGTCCAGGGATTTCAACAGGGCCAGAAGCTGCAAATGTTGGGCGTCACTCATTTCATGCCGGTAGACGCGCTGATGAGTCGCGCGGGTAGCGCGCAGATACGGTGGGTCCACAAAATGCAGCGTGTCGGGTCCATCGTATTGACTGAGCACGTCCAATGCCGGCCGATTCTCGATCAGCACGCCCGCAAATCGCTCGGCCACCGCGCGCAGGCCCATTGGGTACGTCAGCCAGTCCATCATGGCCGTGGAGTAGCTGCGTCGTGCGGAGGATCGAAAGCCCGTCGATCCCTTGGTGGCACCGCCGGAGCCAAACCCCATGCAGGCCCGGATCGCCGTACAGCGCGCCCGATCCACCGAGTCATCTGCTGGTGTCCAGGAGGCTTCGAACTCGGCGCGTGCGTACGGCGTCAATACCAGCGCTTCGATCAGCTTGGCACGTTGCTGAGGATCTCGCAGCACCCGGAAGAAGTTCACGATCTCCCCATCCAGATCGTTGTAGATCTCGGCATACGCTGGCCGCTTGCGCAGCAACACCCCGGCCGCTCCGCCGAAGGATTCCACGTACACCCGATGCGGCGGGAAGAACCGCTGCACCCATGGTGCCAGGCGGAATTTGCCACCGTGGTAGCGCAGTGCCGGCCGGCGTACCGGGTGGAAGGAAACGGCGTGTTCAGGAAATGCCGTCATGGTTGACTCCTCCTTCTCGCACCGTGCTGATCGCAGCCACGATGGGCCGTACCCAAATGGGCACGGAGGACAACTGGAACGTCTCGCCGGTGCGCGCGAGCAGGATCGTCCGGCCGATCTCGCCGGCGATGGCGCACGCTGCGCGGCGTGGCACTGCGTTGCCGATGTGCTCGCGTCGGATCTGGTCCGAAGAGCCATGCATCAGGAAGGGGTCCTGACCGGTCTCGGCATAGTCGTCAGGATCGTAGATGCTCTGCAGCGCAGCCAGCTCCAGCGTCGTGAAGGGTCTGTGCCACGTCCCGTCCAGGCTGGTGATCCTGCAGGACAGCTTGTCGTCAGGCGCCGGCATGGGCCTGGGATCAGCGACGGAGAAACGATCGTTGTCATGGCAGGCCGACGCGGACACCGCGCCGCTGGGCTGGCTCCATGGAATCGCCCCGTAATGGCCGCCCGTCAGGTAGTTGTCGCCGCTTGAGCGGCGCATGCCAGGCCGGGGATCGGCGACGGCGAAAGCACCTTGGCCGGTCGTGCTGCCTGCGATCACAGTGCCCGTCGACCGCTGCCAATTTACGACACGATACTTCCCAAAGAGAGGACCGCCCGGGCGGGGGTCGGCGACGCACTGGCCGCTGCCGTGGGCGCTGGTGACCGTCCGCGCCGCCTGTTCCCACTCAACGATCCGAAAGCAGTTGTTGTGCTTGGGTCGGCCGTGGTGGCGAGGATCTGCAACGCACTGCCCGCCGCTGCCAAAGCGTGCGCCGGTGACCGTGTACGCTCCCTGGTCAAAGCGCACGACGCGCAACCTTGCTGCGTGCACGCTCTCCGGCCAGCCCGTGCGCGGGTCAGCGACGCTGAACGCACCCTGCCCGGGCGACTTGACGCAGCTCACGGCGCCGCTGGTATCACTCCAGCGCCGCACGCCGTAGGCCTGGCCGTCTTTCCATTGCGAAGATGGATCGAATCGAGGATCCGCGATCGAGAACATGCCGTTGGTCGGTCCGCAGCGGCTGGAGATGGTGCCACTGGGCTCATTCCAGCGCTGAACGCCCAGCATGCCGTGGTAGCCCTCGGGCACGATGAGATAGTCGCGCAGATGTCCGTTCTGCACCGCCAGCTTGTTCAAGCTGCGCCAGTCGCTGCCCGCCTCGACGAAGGCCAGGCGCACCCACGTCTTCCAGGCCAGTGACGGGATGCGATGCATGGGGCCGGCGCCCGGGTCGCCGGGCAGGTGCATGCGGCCCAGGACTTCGCCCACCGCGCGCAGCGGGCGCTTGGGTGGTTCGTAGATGAAAGGCGGCACCTTCTCGGCGTGCCGCGCGATGAGCAGAAAGCGCCGGCGGCTCTGCGCCAGGCCGCCGATTTCACCGCAGTCATGCACCGTTTCACTCACGACGTAGCCATAGTGGCGGAGCATGCCGGTGATCTGGTCGAGCAAGTACCGGCCGCGCGTCGCGATGCGCGGCACGTTCTCGAACAGGATGACGGGCACGGGATCGCCGGCCCAGGCTTCAAGCATCAGCCAGACGCCGCGTAGCGTCAGCTCGTTGAGAGCCTGGTAGCGCCTGGTCTTCGCGTGCGCGGCAGGTAGCAGGCCGGAAAAGCCCTTGCATGGTGCGGACAGGAACACGATGTCGGGCGTCTGGTGCTGCGCGGCGGCCCGGATGTCCTCGGGCATGGCCTCGACCCAGCCGGCGGGCGGCTCGTGGCCGTGCCAGGCCGCGTACTGCTGGCGGCTGAACAGGTCGCGCACGGTGCAGGGTATGCCGGTCAGCATGCGGAAGTCCTCGGCGCCCACGGGGTCTACGTCCATGCCGCCCAGGCAAACCATGTTGGCCTGCAACCCGGGGATCTCGGGGCGTGCGTCGTTGAAGCCGGCGGCGCCGCTGCCGGAGCCGCAGAACAGGTGAAAGTGCCGGATGTCCGAAATCGCTCGTGAAGTCATTGGGGTCCTCCTCTGCTCGACGTTGCTTCAGGTGTGCCCGCAATCCACGGCCTCGGCTGCACCGCGTAGGACACATAAAGCGGGTGTTTGGGGGTGCCGTCTTTGTTGAGCTGCAGCATGTACGGTTCGTGACCGGCCTGGACGAGCATCTGCAGAACCGCCTCGCCCCGCCTGTGCAGTGCTCCGTGCTTTCCCCACCCGCAAACAACCATGCTGGCCGCGTTCGCCAGCTCCAAAATGGCGCGATCGTTGTCCTGGCCAACAGGGTCGTCGACCACGTAGAGTGCGCCCGGGTCTGTCGAGCGGTGTGCAAAAAGGTTGGCCACGAGCAGCGCGCCAAAGCCCATCGTCCGCGCGCGGCGCTCGCACCGCTCGATGGTCGCGTCGTTGCTCACTGCGTCCGCAGTTGATGGGTTGAGGAGCAGGAACAAGACGCCAGGATCTGCGCTCCACTGGCGCCAGAGCTTGTAGCGGTACCGGCCACATCGTGAAAACGCTGCACCGCTGGTCGAGTTGCGACTCAGGCTGGATTGCCAGATGTCCAATTGCATCGGCTTGGCGATCGATGGCAAGGCGCGTGCTCCTGTGCACGGAGTTCCGGAGCTGCTGTTGAGTTGTGTCATTTCATCGCTCCCGCTTTGCGCAGCACGCCTGCAATCCTGGTATCTCGCGCGCACTGCTTGCACGACGGATGGCCGCAGCCGCATTTGTGGGTGTGGTACGCGTCAAGCAGCTCGTCGGACAAGTCGGGCGCCGCAACGATCAGGTCCGCGAGTTCGACCGCATGCGCGCCGATCTCGGGAATCTCGCAAAGATCGACCTCGCCGTCGAAAGCCGTGACGACGATGCCCTCAGGCCAGCGCTCGTTGTTCTCGTCAACGCGGTCCCGGTACTCCCAGCGCCAGGGGACGTGCTTTGATTCAGTTGGCATCGTGCTCACCCTCGAACGGGTCGCGGCCGGCCAGTACTTCGCGCGCAACCCACCCGTCTTCGATGGTCGCGGTACCGGCGTCGTCACACCAGAAGTTCTGGGGCTCGCCGGACACGGTGCCCCACGCATCAGGCTCGCCAAGTAGCATGTGATCCTTGTCTGCGTAGAACTGCAGCGCCCTGCGCAAGGCGTCCCGCTCTTTGATCGCGGCTACGGCGGAGCGAAGATCGTCGGCCCATTGATGTGCAGCCAGAACGTCCTGGTATCGCGCATGATCCTCCAGGCGCTCGATCAATTCATTCCGTCTTCCGGAAGCAAACCTGGACTCCGCAATTTCTGCGCGCCTTTTCCAAAGCCGTAGCTCAGTCTCGTAATACTCCGTGGTTTTGCTTGTCATAGCCTGCCTCACTTGGAAAAGCTCAATTGCAGCCCCGCGATTGCCCGCGGCCGTCAGATGCCGTGAAATCTCGCCAGTGCCGCCACCCCTGTTGGCAATGAAAACCCCACTCCCGTGTCTTGCTCCCAGTTAGAAACAGCGTGACAGCAGGCTCACCGTCGATGACTTCGATACGGTGCGCTCGCTGCGCCTGGCGGCACCACACGACATCGCCCTGGCGCCGGCGCCGTACCCTCGTGGCTCCGGCCGGATTGCGAGGATCGGCGGGCACGTGCTCCAAGTACTGGCCGGAGAGAATGACGGTCAGCCACGGCCAAGGATGGTCATGAAGCGCTCGCTCATCGTCGCTCGCCGTGAAGCGGTGGACGAACACGTTGCGCCCTGCTCCATCGCTGCGCGGATCGTGCACGTCCAGGTGGTGCAGCCGTTCCTCGGGCGTCAGCCGGAGCCAGCGCTGCCCTTGACGCACCACATACCACCGCGCCAGGTACGGCCCACCCGAGTTGTGAATCAGGAAATCGCAATCGCGGGCCTGCAGGTGGCGTGCTTCAGCCCAGTGCAGAAGCCGTAGGCGGATAAGTTCAGGTATTTTCATGGTCGTAAAATGGGGTGGAAGAAGCCTCCACAGATAAACGGCGCGGATTACTCCAGTGCCGCCTTTTCCCGATCTGCCGTTCGGAGGCTTCTTCCATAACTAAACAATATCTCTCTCACTCATCTCCCGACGTTCAGAAAGCGTCTTATTGAGTGCAGCTCCAGCTCTTTTCAGCGACACATCGTAAGAAATCCAGTGTGGCCTTATCAAGACCAAAGCCAAAGCACACAAGAGCCCAATGACAACACCGATTTCCAAAGAAACTCCCGCGTATCTTGTAAACACGGAAATCGCGCTAACAATACTGACTATCTTCAACGCTCCCACAATCAGTACGTAAATTTGTTCCCTTCGTACTGCTTTATCTGAACGTGAACGGACAAGCTCACGCTCAAACGCATCCCACGCATCATCCCATGCTTCCAATAATTCTTCTGGGTCAGGATTTAAGCATCGACGATTACCTTTGAGTCTATCGCTTTGCTTGCTCATCATTTCTCTATCCTTCATTAACCGAAAGGCGCTTAATGTAGTACGTAGCGTCGTCGAGTTTCCTGGCTCCCTGCCCTCTCGCGCGTATTGCTTAAGGCCCACAGCGGCTCTGCCTGCGATCGTTATACCAAGGACAAGAAGAGCCCAGCTAAAACCGAACGGTATCACTGTCGGCCAAAGCATCCCAAGAACAAAAACGCCGGCATTTAATCCGTGACCTACAGGCTCGACAGCTATCCACATCCATGCCAGAATTGTCAAGCCGAAGATGATAAATACAGCGCCAGTTATCATATTTACGATAGCTTTCCACATATCAATCTCCCTATCGTCGAGCTTTTCCACTTTTGGAGAGCAAGTAAACTCCTGCCAACAAGAGCAATACAGATGCAAATGCTGTCCATGCTGGCCACCCTAGCAAATTTGACTCAAACTGACGGAAGATATTCGCTTCTAACATGATGTCCTTGGGTACTCGCATCAAAATATACGTGACTACAATTGGCGCAAACAAAACCTGAGCACATAATGCAATTCCTATGAATTCTTGCAATGACGCCGCCCTAAGCAATGACCTGGTGGCATTAATAACAAGAAGACAAAATATACCGATAAGAAGAAACAGCACTAGTACCTCCGAGAGAGTTACTAGAAAGTCAAGGATTGAAGTCATAATTATTCCTATGGTTTATGACGCCGATCGTAATAAGCGGCATGGCGTTCACGCCACAGCGCAACAATGGCATCCAAGCGAGAAACACCTGTGGCAACCAGGCGGCTGTCGCTCTCTGTTTCAGAGTCCCACGGAACGTTGACATCGGCTTCCCACGTTCCGTCACGAGCCTGATTGAACCCGCCTGCGCAATCGTAGCCACCTGGGGTTGCCGCGCTGTGGCTGCAGCGAACCCATAGGGTGCCGGGTGCAACGCAGGCCTCGTAATTGCCATTCAACTCGATGTAAAACTTACCGTCGTCGAGGATGGTTGTACCTTCAGTCATGTCGAATTTTTCCGTATTCGTCATTTTCTTACTCGCCGCAGAACCCGCTCAGCAACTACATCACCACCAATTGAACCAAAGACCGGCAGTGAGCAACCATAGGGTTGGCACTCCAATGTAGAAGCCAATTTGCGTCAGAGTTGGCAAGCCACCTGTTTCCCTGCTTTCCCGCAACATCAGAATTGGCGGTATCCCTGCTCCAATCACAAAGATGCCAATCAACAGGAGCCACTTCAAGACGTTTATTCCGCCA
>ERZ1032895.219-NODE-219-length-12158-cov-4.563827_pt1 | contig 12158 bp, 8 predicted proteins | sample MGYA00516687_ERZ1032895 | MGnify/ENA primary metagenome ERZ1032895 (study PRJEB33719, sample SAMN04261600) | wastewater metagenome | biome: rural village; feature: latrine urine exit; material: soil | place: El Salvador | collected 2013-01-14 ... | reverse complement strand
CAAATCGAAACCGACGACTCACAGAGCGACCGGACCGAATGAAGGGGGCGGCCCACTATGATCCGCTGCAAACGCTGGGATGACATGAGACCGGTCATCCCCAGGAGTGCCTGGAGCTCGCCGCCCTGGCGGCTCACCAGGGCAAGGCTGACGGTTGCGGTCGGTACCAGATCGTCCATGCGCATCCCGAGGGTTTGGCCGAGCCCCGTTGTTGCGACCTCAACAGGTTCGTGCCGAAATTGCTGATCTGAGACGACTGGCGGTTCGTATACGGATCGCGGCGGTTCGACTCCGGGGCCGCTCGTGGCCGAGGCCTCGCACGGTGTCACCTGCACGATCGACGTAACGCGGTTGAGTCGCAGGTTCTCCCTCAGGAGAGAGCGTGACAAGGGATTGGACTCCAAGGCCAGCACGCGCCCTCCGATCCCGGTAGCGAGGCCCAAGATCACCGTTTCGTCGCCGATCCCTGCCCCGGCGTGTATCAGCACGTCGTCTCCGGCGATGGTCGCCATGAGATACGACGTCAAGCCGGCGTCCGCGACACCGTGGACCATGAGGCGCGGTGTACGTGTCACGTCGTCACTCGGGGCGACGATCACCCCTCCCCATGTCGTTCGGATCATGACCCGGTCGCGGCCGACGTAGGTGCCACGGAAGGGTGGGCGGGAGGCTTGGTAGGCAACGAGGGTGCCGACATTGTCGGGGGAATCGCTGATGTCCCGGTAGCCGCGCAATTGCTGTTCGAGGGCAAGAGGCGAGCCGGAGTTCGCCGGGCGGCTGAGTGTGTCTCCGTGACCGGACGCGCGGGCCAGTTCGGCTGCCCGTCCGCACATCTGGGCCAAGTCGAGGGCGAAGACGTCCAGCTCGCCTCGAGGAACCAGCGCGGAGTCGTGCGGTTTGGTGAGGCATTCGTCGAAAGACTCGAGAGAGACGGATCCGAGGGACGACTGGTCGGGCACACTGGCCAACACCTGGGATGCGACCTGCACATCGTCATATTGAGGTGTGTGCGGGATGGCGAGCACCACCTCGGCTGCCACCGCCGCAGTGAGGCAACGCGCCAGCCCCAGTAGGTGTGCTGCGACGAGGGCCGGCTTGTTCCAGTTCGTGGCGATGACGAATCGGCAGGTGGGTGCGCCGACGGGGGCAGTCATGCAAAGCCAATCGGTCTGACGGGGGCATGCCTGAGTGCAGTTCGCCTGGGTTACCGTGCGTCCGGCCATGGGCCTCCTATTCGGCCCCAGAAGCAGTTAGAAGCAAGCGTGTTCGGTCGATGGGGTGGCCATGGGTAAGCCATGCGTGGTCATCGAGCTCGATCCGGACGACCTCGAGAGCGGTCAGACTGTCCTCACGGCTGCCTTGTCGCTGTTTCACGTTGATGCGGAAGTAGTGATCACCCTCACCGGGGTAGACGAGCCCTCACATAACCATGGCGAAGTCGTAGCCGAGTTGTGCAGGCACATCGCCGGTGAGGCACCTCTGCCCGACATCGTGTTGGAGTCGGCGGTGGAGTCCTCGCGGCGTGACCCACTCGTGCGAGTGCAGGCACGGCAGGACGTGGCGGGCACGGTTGAGGCCATCGTCATGTTGACGTCGATCGCGATGCGTACGTGGAACTCAGATGACTTCTTGCTCACCGCGAGCCACAGTTCAGCTGGGCACGCGACGAAGCAGCAGGGCCAGAAGCCCGATGCGCACGAATGGGTAGAACAGCGTGACGCCCTCATTGCGCAACGCGATGAAGTCACACCAGCGGACGCCCCCTTGCTCGTGGTGGCTGTTGTCGCTTCGGAGTCCTCGTTCCTCCTGGTCGAACCCGTTCTGGATCAACTCGTTCAATCCCGCCAAGCGGTCGAGGTCGTCATCGCCGACATCGGTTCGCACAAGGCGACTTCTCGCCTCCGTTCTCTGCTCAGGGCGCGTGGTTGGATACCAAGGTCGGCTGACTGGTTTACGAGCCGCCTTCAGAATCCCAGATTCGGTCTAGCGGTGGCGCTGTATTCGGACCGGATTGACGACGCGTGGCCCGACGAGGTCACACCGAAGCGGGCGGCCGAGTATGGGGTGCGAGTGTCTTACGTCTGCGGCACACAGGAGAGGCTCGAGGACGATGTGCTCGACAGAGTCTATGATAATGAAACGCATCGTGTTGCGTGGCGCATTTACGCTGAGAACGAACGTCAAAAACTTCTCTTTGAGGCTCATCTTGTGGTCGGCGTAGATTCTGTTCGGGTGGTGGGCTCTTTGCGGGCGCACCGATCTCTGCACCGTGCTTCCCATGTGGATGACGGGTGGCTGTCGTCAAGAATTGCGGGGAGGAAGACGATTCTTTGGGTGCCGGATGTGCTATTCCGCGGAGGGAAATCCGACCTGAAGCTGCTCGCTGATGCCGCTGTCACTTATGCCCAGGATCGGCCCGATGTGGTTCTTATTGTCCGACTCGGACCCGAGCGGGCGGATGATCTGAAACATCTACGCGGAGGACAAGAGCTCGTCGAACGCCTCCGCGCCGCAGAGCGAAAGCTCGAGAATGTTATCGTCGACATGGAGGAAGATAGCGCACCCGTTGTGTCGGTGGCGCAGGCGCTTGTTTCGGGAGTGAATGGCCCGATCGCGGAGTTCTTTGTCCGAGAACTCCCAGTCGCCTACGTGGAGCTGAGCGGGCGTAATGCGATGTCGAAGGGGGCGGAATACGTTCTCGCATGTCAGGTCGTGCGAGATGAGGGTCAGATGTTCGACTTCGTAGATGATGTGCGCGAGGACAGAGATCCCATGGCTTACTCCCGGAAAATGGCTGCCGCCCACTATTTCAAACTTGAGGATGGACGAGTAGGCGAGCGGCTCTCCGACGATCTGATCTTCTCCGTTCTAGTCGAGCGATCTCCCGTAAACGGGAAGCTCTGCGGTGTCGAGCGAATTCCGCTTCTAGCGGTGGCGATGATCGTGAAGAACGAGGAGAGGTTCCTTCCAGGGGCGCTCGAGTCAATCGGAAAGCTGGGTGAAATTGTCGACGAGGTCTGCATATATGACACGGGCTCGGACGACGCAACGATAGACCTGGCCGAGCAGTGGGGTGCCCGAGTTATGCGCGGGTTCTGGGATGGTGATTTCGCACGGGCGAAGAACGAAGCGCTAAACATGTGTGCTTCTCGATGGGTGCTCGTGTTGGATGCAGACGAACGGGTGTCGGCAAATGCTGACATCCTGGCCCGAGCCTTGGCGCAAGGATTGACAGCGAACGCGGGACTTGTGGACGCGTTGGATGTGACGATGAGAGATATCCGCCCGGATGTTGCGCATTCCACTAATAGCTGGAGTGCGCACCGGTTGCTCCGGCGAGCGAATGTAGAGTTTGTGGGGGCTGTACACGAGGATGTCTACAGGCTAAATGGGGAAATTGTGGAGAGCGTGCCACTGGACGAAAGTGTGATCAGTATCGATCACCTGGGTTACACGGATGATGAAACGGTACGCGCCAAACTTCTCCGCAACCTCGATATCGCAGAAGCGGAGGTAGTGGCTCGAGAGCAAGAAAAGGACGACGAGGGGCTGATACGGGCGCTGGTGGACCGTGCCCGCTCCAACGCGGGGCGCGGTGAATTCCAGGCTGCCCTTGTGGACTATGAACAGGTACGCCACATGTCGACTGGGCGCAGATACCGATGGTGGGGGATGGAGTTATACGCGGATCTGCTCATCGCTCTCGGGCGTTTAAGCGAGGCTCAACAGGTAGTCGAAGAACTTGAGCTGGAAGGCGCGAGCGCTACCTACGCTGACTGGCTCCGCGCGCGAGTCTGGGAGGCGAGGGGCGAGTATTCCGAGGCACTCGACCTACTTGCGCAGCATGATTTCGTCGTCAGCTCCTTGGGGGTCACATCAGGGAGGGCGCAACATGTAGAAGATATGGTCTCCCTCGCCATTCGCGCAGATCGGGTTGAGGAAGCCACGACATACCTCATCTCGCTGATGGTTGTTGAAGGACGTGTGGGCGGATGGGGTCCGTACTTGATCGGCCTCTGGGGTCAACGACCTGCGGCAGTGCTCGCTGAACGACTTCTTGAAGCGCGCGGTGCTCACATCGATACCGTGCTCGCCGAGGTGGATCAGAGTGGTGGCATCGGCCCGGAAGTGGCCGCTATTGCTCGCCGATGGCGTGTGGCGGATGCATCGGCGATCCCAGTGAGGTCATGAGACATGAATAATCCCCTTCTGGCCGCAGTCCTCATAATTAAGAATGAGGAGGCCAATCTGGCCGCTTGTCTCGATTCGTTGGCGGCTCTCCGTCCGCTCCTTGGTGAAATTATCGTATACGATACTGGCTCTACAGATTCATCGGTCGAGATCGCCAAGTCGTATGGTGCGAGGGTGACGGAAGGCTATTGGGACGATGATTTCGCTCGTGCTCGAAACGACGCGGCGAGGCTCTCTAATGCCAAGTGGGTGCTAAGTATCGATGCCGATGAACGGTTGGTAGCGGACGCGCCACGGTTGCGTCGGTTGCTCAGGCAGGGGCTGACCGAGAATTTCACGGGATGGGACGTGATAAACGTCACGATCCTTGATGTCGATGCAAAGGGGACGTCTCTCGCAAGGCATCCGTTTTGCAAGCTCTTTCGGCCGCTCAGAGCTCGATGGACTTCGCCGATCCACGAAATCCTCGTGTCGACACGGCCCGAACGGGAGTTGGTCATCGCGGAGGGACCGGAGTCGGTCATCCACTTGCGGCATCACGGTTATGCCCAGGCAGACCGTCGCAAGGAGAAGGCGCACCGCAACGCGTCGGTTGCCGACGCGGGACTCGGGGGTGAAAGCGGGGCGGCGCTGTCAGCCACGAGCCGTGCGAAACTGCTGTTCGATCAGGGGCGGGCTCTCGCAGCTGCCGGTGACCTGGTCACGGCCGAATCACGGTACCGAGCGGCCCTAGGACTGCCTGACGTTGATGCCGCGATGGAAGTGGCGATTCTGCAGGACGCGGTCTCCTTCTTCCTGATCCGAAAGAACCTCGACGAAGCTGCACGGCTGCTAGACAGGCTCGAAACCCAAGCTGGGGACCGAGACGTCGTCGCGTGGCTGCGCGCCAATCTCCTTATCGATGCCGGAAAGCCCGGCGAGGCAATCCCGCTCTTGCGCGAGCTTCGGGCGGTGAGGTTGAGCGCCACTCTTGAACTGGACGGGAGCGTAGCCGTTGCAACTTTGATGAGGGCGGCCATTTCTGCTGGTGAGTTCGACGAAGCGCTGGCCTGCGCCATCCAGCTCGTGGGGAGTACGGGAGATGTAGAGCGTTACGGCCACCAGATGATGCGCCTGTGGGGTAACCAGCCCCCTCACCTGTTGGCTGCGCTGCTATCGGACGTGATCGGACCTCGCCGCAAGGTCGTCGCGGCGGCCCTCGCTGGTCTGCCCGACCCGGCCCCGGCGGTGGGGGCCGAGCTCCTGACCGGCGCCACGGTATCCGGTCACTCGTCCGGGGCGTCATTTCGTAGGTGATAAGCCGTCGACGTGCGCACTCCCTCAGCCCCTGGATTGCGAGCGTCTGAGAAAAATTTGTCGCCGAGGAGCTTCAGGACGTGTGACCTGAGCCGAAGTGAATGGTGTCGGGAGCAAGAACCCGGCATCCAGCCGGGGTTCCCACCTCGACGGGACTTCAGGAAGAAGCCCACGGGTTCGCCATGGACGGCGGCCCGGACCCTATCCACGAAGGAGAACATCATGGGTCTGCAGATCAACACCAACGTCGCCGCGATTAACTCGTACCGGAACCTCACCGGCACGCAGAGTTCGATGCAGACGAGCCTCGAGCGCCTCTCCTCTGGTCTTCGGATCAACCGCGCCGCGGATGACGCTGCTGGTCTTGCGATCTCGGAGAAGCTGCGCAGCCAGGTCAACGGACTGAACCAGGCCCAGGCCAACGCTCAGGACGGCGTCTCGCTCATTCAGACCGCTGAGGGCGCGATGAACGAGTCGCACGCCATCCTGCAGCGCATGCGCACTCTGGCCGTGCAGTCGGCGTCGGACACGAACACCGACTCCGACCGTGCTCAGATCGGTAAGGAGATCAGTGCGCTGGTTTCTGAACTTGACGGCATCGCGGAGCGTACCCAGTTCAACGGTATGACGCTGACCAACGGCGGTTTCACCAGCAAGGTGCTGCAAATCGGTGCCAACTCGGGCCAGACGATGACCGTGAACATCAGCGGCATCAGCGCGACATCGCTTGGAGTGAACGCGATCAGCCTGGGTACGCAGGGTGGGGCGGTGTCAGCCCTTAGCAACATTGACGCCGCCATCAACAACCTGTCCGGCAACCGTGCTGACCTCGGTGCGCTTCAGAACCGCCTTCAGCACACCATCAAGAACCTCGGTGTGTCGGCGGAGAACCTGGCCGCGTCCGAGAGCCGCATTCGCGACACCGACATGGCCAAGGAGATGACGAGCTTCACCCGCTCGCAGATCCTGCAGCAGGCCGGTACCGCGATGCTGGCTCAGGCCAACCAGTCCACGCAGGGCGTTCTGCGTCTGCTCGGCTGATCCACAAACTGAATAGGCCCGAGGGGGCGTGGGCTTCGCCCGCGCCCCCTCGTGGGCTATTCAGTGATCATCCCCCACGGAAGGAGGAAGAACCATGCAGATCACAGGACTGAGTTCGGGTATCGACACCTCGTCGATGGTGCAGCAACTCATGAGCGTGGAACGACTGGCGGGCCGGCCTCTCATTCAGAGCCGGACCACATCTCAGGCTCTTGTTAGTGCGCTTACCAGCCTGAACTCGAAGATGAAGGCCATCGGCGATGCTGCGAGCGCATTCGTGCCGAGATCCGTGCTGGACAAGCCGGCATGGACCGCAGTCGCCGCGAAGAGCAGCAACGAGGACATCGCCAAGGTCACGACCGGCGCAACTGCCCAGACGGGCTCGTTGACGTTCACCGTCAAGCAGATCGCCCAGGCCGGCACCGTCATGGCCGACAAGGGCTTCGGGGGTCAGGACCTGGTCAACGGAGGGGCGGCCTTCGACTTTAACGTCGAGGTCAACGGCAAGCCCACCAATGTTCGTGTGGGACCCGACGCCAAACTCGCCGACGTCGTGTCTGCCATCAATCAGCAGGCTGGTGCCGACGTCAAGGCGACGATGGTTCAGGTGTCCACCGGAACGTACAAACTGCAGATCCAGTCCGCTTCGACGGGTGCTCAGAGCAACGTGAACGTGACGAGCGGGGCCACGCCCCCGATCGTCACGGATGTGCTCGGAGCATTCTCGACTGTGGCGAAGGGGCAGGACACCGTTCTGCACGTCGGTGATGCAGCCGCCGGTTACGACGTGACCTCCAGCACGAAGGAGGTCAAGGATCTCCTGCCGGGAGTCACGATCACACCGGTGAAGGCAGATCCGACCGCTCAGGTGACTGTTGACATGTCCCGGGACTCCGGAGGTATCGCCGACAAGGTCGATGCCTTGATCAAGGCCGCCAACGAGGCCCTGAGCAACGTCAAGATCAACAGCGGCTACAACAAGGACGACCCCAAGGCGTCTGGGCCCTTCCTCGGTGACTCCACGACGCGGGACTTGGTCAACAACATCCGCAACGCCGTGGTCGGAGGAATCGGGATCGACCCGTCGAGCGCAGGCATCTCCATAGACAAGGACGGGACGCTGACGTTCGACAAGGCCAAGTTCACCGAGGCCCTCGGCAAGGATTCCGCAACGGTCGAGAAGACCGTCAACGCCATCGCCACCAAATTGGGTCAGGTTGCCGACCGAGCGACCGATTCCAACAATGGGCTGCTCACGCTCCGGATCCAGGGTGAGCAAGCGCTGATCAAGGACTACACCAGCCGTATCACCGCGTTCGAGGATCGGATGACGATGCGTCAGCAGACTCTCTCGGCTCAGTTCAACGCGATGGAATCGATGCTGGCCAAGATCCAATCCCAAGGCAACTGGCTGGCCGGCCAACTTGCTGCACTCCCGTCGAACTCGATGTAGCTCGGCACCGAACGAAAGAGAACCCATTGAGCACCCAGGCCCAACTCCGAAACCGGTACGCGCGCGAGGCGGTTACTACGGCATCACCGGCCCAGCTCGTGGTGATGCTGTACGACCGGCTCATCAAGGATCTTGCCGGCGCGGAAGCGGGTCTGGGGGCCCAGGACATTCAGGCCACACACGCCGCGCTCGTGCACGCCCAAGACATCTTGCATGAACTCAATGCCACCCTCGACACATCGGTATGGAAAGAGGGGGAATCGCTCAAGCGACTCTACGAGTACTGCATCGAGCAGCTCATGGACGCGAACCTCGACAAGGCCATCGAGCCGGTGAAGAACGCCCGCGATGTGATCGAGCCGCTGGCTGAAGCGTGGCGGCAGGCTGCAGCGGCGGCCGTCGGGACGAACTGACATGTCACTCGCGGCCTGGGAGGAGTTCCTCTCCGAGATGGAACGGGACCTGGACGCCAGCGAGGAGGCGGTACGTAGCGGGTCGTCGACGCTCGTGCCGGGATGGGAGCCTCCGCCAGATCTCGGGTCCCTCCCGACCCAGATGGAGGAGAGGGTCAGGGGGCTGATCGGCCGCATCGGTCTTCTCGCCACGTTCGTGAAATATCAGCTTTCTGCGCTCGATGCGGACATGGAGCATGCGCAGCGGCAGGAACAGCAGAAGGGCACGCACAATCGTGCCGTCGCCCTGTTCCTCGACGCTTCGGTGTGAGCCTCCTTCGAGCGCTCCACAACGTGATCTGGTGATCATCGCTCACATGGACTGGTAAGGCGCCGATAAGAAGTACGACCGTTCAGATACGGAAGCCGTAACGGTCAATCGTGACTTTTCGAGAATCGGACCATTAAGACCACGCGGTATCGGCCGCTCTCACGGATGAGGAATCTGAGCTATGGCGTCCTTCGGCGGAAGCCTCAACATCGGCACTTCGGCCGTTCACGCGGCCCAACGCGGCCTGGACATCACGGGTCAGAACATCGCCAACTCCGCGACTCCTGGCTACACGCGCCAGCGCGTCGAACTCGAGAGCATCGGCGGTCCCGGCATCCCCGCCTTCTGGTCGCGCTACGACGGCGTCGGCGAAGGCGTGAAGATCACCGGTATCAAGCGGATGAACGACGAGTTCCTCGAAGCTCGCGCCCGCAACTCGAACGCCAACCTCGGAAACGTCGAAGAGCAGGCCAAGACCATGGCTGCGATCGAGCGCACCTTCGGCGAGCCCAGCACCACCGGCTTGCAGAGCAAGCTCGCCGACTTCTGGAATGCCTGGGGCAAGGTCGGCAACGACCCGAAGAGCGTGGCGCCCAAGAACCTTGTCTACGAGCGGGCCGGCGAGGTGGCCAACCACCTCAACATGATGGCCAACTCCCTCGAGACACAGTGGGAAGACACCACCGCCGAACTCAACGCCAACATCATCGACATCAACACGATGGCTGGAGACGTGGCACGCCTCAACGAGGCCATCCGACAGAACAACATCGCAAGGCTGCCCGCCAACGAGCTGCTCGATCAGCGCGACCTGCTCATCGCCAAGATCGCCACCCTCACGGGTGCCACCGTCAAGCCCGCCGAACTGGACCAGAACGCTGACTTCAACAGTCAGGCCGTCGACGTCTACATCGGTGGCAACAAGCTGGTCGACGGCACCATGTACAGCAAGCTCACGCTCGTCGACCCCAACAACGGCGCCTACCCCACGGGCACCACGCCCGGAGAAGTGCGCGTCGACTGGGGGGCCAAGTTCGACACCGTCAACCAGCAGGTGGCGGGACCGCCGACTGCCACGGTCAACGGAGTCGAGGGCCCCGTCAAGGTCGCAGTGGCCACGGGCCGCGTCGCAGGCCAGCTTGAAGGCCTCAACGCGACGATCCCCGACTACATGAAGGACCTCGACGGCATCGCCCAGTCTTTCGCGGAGACGGTGAACGAGCAGCAGGTGGCAGGTCACTGGTTCACGATGAACGGTGACGTGGTCGGTACATCGGGGGACGGTCGGGCACTGTTCACCAACGCGAATGTCGATCCCCGCGGTGTGGACTCCGTCGACCCGGCAATCCGGGCCATCGCCGAAGCCGCTGTGAACCGCGCCGGTTTCACGGCAGCTAACATCCAACTGGGGGCGGGAACCAGCCCGTCTTCGCTTGCCACCAGCAAGGGAGACCCGAAGCCTCTCCCACCGTCGACCGAAACCCCCTCTCTCGACGGCGACAATGCGCTCGCCATGAGCAGGCACATCTCAAAACCTGACGGCGCCGACGCCCAGTACCGCGGCCTCGTCGTGAACCTGGGCACCGAGACGCAGTCCGTCAACCGCAATCTGGAAGTGCAGCGCAACGTGGTCAAACAGGCCGAAGATGCCCGCGACAACGTGTCAGGCGTCTCTCTCAACGAGGAGATGACCAATCTCGTCCGTTTCCAGCACTCGTTCAGCGCGGCCGCGAAATTCATCGGCGTCATCGATCAGACGCTGGAAACCCTCATCCACATGACCCGCTGATCGATAGATGTAATTGAGAGGAGTGAGACGGCATGTCGTCACTACGCATTACCCAGAACGCAATGAACCGGACGCAGATGGCCGGTCTCAACACCAGTCTCGCCCGTCTGCAGACGACGCAGGAACACCTGACCACAGGTAAGCGGCTCAACCGGCCATCCGACGATCCGGTCGGCACCGTCTCGGCCATGCGGTTCCGGGCCGAGCAGCGCGAGCTCGAGCAGTTCGGCGAGAACGTCACCGACGGCCTCGCACGCCTGACAGCCGCTGATGACGCCCTCACGCAGACCATGCCGATGGTGCACCGGATGCGCACGCAAACGCTCACGGCCTTGAACGGCACCCTGGGTCCTAAAGAGCGCGCGGCTATCGCCGCGGAGATCCGTGAGATGCGTGCCGGCATCCTGCAGCAAGCCAACAGCCAATACGCCGGGCAGCCTCTGTTCGGCGGCACCACCCCGCTGCCCAACGCCTTTGACGCAAAGACCGGCGAGTTCCAAGGAAACAGCATCCCGGTGCTGCGCAATGTTACCCAGGCCCCGGGATCGGCCGGCCAGATCGACGTCGGCGTCAAGGGCGGCCAGATCTTCGGCACCGCCCTGCAAGTACCCCCGCTGCTCGATCCCAACGACCCGAACAGTGGGGACGATCCGTCAGTCGCGGTCGGCTCAATCGAGGCGCTCGCTCGCGCGATCGAGAAGGGCGACCAGGCTGGCATCGAACAAGGTTTGCGGAAGTTGGATGACCTCCGCGACGGAATCCTCGATGTGCAGGCCACGGTAGGGGCCCGCTCCGTGCGGCTGAAGGGGCTCGAAGACCTCAACGGCCGTCAGGACGACGCCTCCAGGATTGCGCTCAGCAAAGTGGAGGACGCCGACTTCCTCAAGGCAGCCATGGATCTTTCCGTGCAGTCTAACGCGTACCAGGCGGCTCTCTCGGCGTCCGCCAAGATCATCCAGCCGAGCCTCATGGACTTCCTGCGCTGAGTCACAGACGTTCTCAATAGTCGGCTCCTGCTTAGGGGTGCGGTCCGCCTGCCGATGAGGGGGTGAACCCACACCGTCGGTAGGAGCTGACTTGATTCCCCCCGTACTTCACGTCGTCTGGCTCGGCGATGAGGCCGACATTCCTCGAATGTGTCTCGACTCCTGGCGCAGAGCCGACCCGGAACTCGAGATCCGGCTGTGGGGGAGTGATGAGACCTCCTCCGTGAGCTGGTCGAATCACGACCACATGACAGACGTGATCAGCGACGAGGGCATTCCGCTACAGGACCGGCTCGCGGCAGTTTCGGACCTCATGAGGTACGAGATCCTGAGAGAGCACGGCGGAATCTCTGTGCCGATCTTCTCGGTGGCCTACCGCCCGTTCCCGCGGTGGCTACTCGAAGTGCCCGCATTCGCCACCTGGGCGGATGAACTCGACGAGACAGGCGTTATCAGCGGGCGGCTCATGGGGGCTACCCCCGGTTCCGAATTCTTCGAGCGTCTCGTGGAAGATATTCATGCCGGCGGGCCGCTCACGCAGGCGCCTCTCCGACAGACGACCGGGGAATACCGCCTGACCAGCACCTGGAAGAATGCGCGCTCGCCGTTGGTCGTGTACCCGTCCCATTTCTTCCCGGACGGGCGAACAGACGCCCCCTCCCCTGTGTTCGAGAACATC
>ERZ1032895.217-NODE-217-length-12253-cov-4.059272_pt1 | contig 12253 bp, 7 predicted proteins | sample MGYA00516687_ERZ1032895 | MGnify/ENA primary metagenome ERZ1032895 (study PRJEB33719, sample SAMN04261600) | wastewater metagenome | biome: rural village; feature: latrine urine exit; material: soil | place: El Salvador | collected 2013-01-14 ... | reverse complement strand
GTCAAGCATCTCTTGTAGATCAGCGTCAGGGATATCTTCGACGTGTGAGGTGCCTGCATTGAGGTCATCGACAATGTGCTGGCTGACGTCTAACCCTGTGACATTGAATCCAGTCTTACTAGCTGCCTGAGAGAGTGGTAGGCCAACATATCCTTGACCTATAACTACGAGATCTTTCACGCGGTTTACTCCAAACCAATATATTCTCCACGAAACAGACTTTGTGTCGTGGCAATTTTAGTAACAATTAGGTGCGCTCAGCCAAATTAGACGAGGCTGAGCGCACTGTGTGAAGTCCTCACCCGTGGCGAGCTTACTTCAAGTATTTTTCAAATCCCTTGGGAAGGTTCAGCTGAGAAGGATCGAAGTCTTTCGGATCAGCACCGGCACCGAATGCAGAACCGATTTCCTGAGTCGCTTTTTTGGCTTGGCGTTCTTGCTCTTTCCGAGCTTCTGCTTCTGCTCGCGCTGGGTTGCCAAAACGCTGTTGCTTACGGCTCTTAGCTTTGCCCTTACCCTTCCGCTGGGTACGGCGCCCACCAGCACCACCGCCCGGCATTCCCGGCATGCCTGGGATCCCGCCGCCGGATGCCATACGCTTCATCATCTTCTGGGCTTCACGGAAGCGTTCTAGCAGAGTATTGACCTCAGAGACATGAACGCCAGAACCAGCAGCGATACGGGCACGGCGAGAGCCATTGATGATTTTAGGCACGTTACGCTCGTAGGGGGTCATGGAACGAATGATCGCTTCAATACGGTTGACCTGTGAGTCATCAAACTGCTCGAGCTGCTGACGCATGCCTTGGGCTCCAGGCATCATCATGAGCATCTTCTTCATCGAGCCCATCTTTTTGAGCTGCTGCATTTGGTCTAAGAAGTCTTCGAGTGTGAAGTCTTCCTGATCGACAAATTTCTGCGCCATTTTCTCGGCTTGCGATTTGTCAATCGTGCGCTCTGCCTGTTCGATAAGCGACAGCACGTCACCCATGTCAAGGATGCGGGAGGCCATGCGATCAGGGTGGAATACCTCGAAGTCATCAAGACCTTCACCGGTCGAGGCAAACATGATGGGCTTACCGGTGATGTATTTGACCGACAGTGCGGCGCCACCACGAGCGTCACCGTCCATCTTCGACAGGACCACGCCGGTAAAGCCGACGCCTTCGTTGAATGCCTGAGCAGTGGCCACCGCATCCTGCCCGATCATCGCATCGATGACAAATAACACTTCATCGGGGTTCGTTGCAGAGCGGATATCAGACGCTTGCTGCATGAGTTCTTGGTCGACACCCAGACGGCCTGCGGTGTCGATAATCACGATGTCGTGTTGGCGGGTCTTTGCTTCTTCGAGACCAGCTTTTGCAACTTCTACTGGGTCACCGGTTGGATCTTCGTGTTCGGAAGAGACACCCGGATGCGGGGCAAACACCGGCACTCCGGCACGCTCACCGTTGACCTCCAACTGTTTGACAGCGTTTGGTCGCTGAAGGTCAGCTGCGACCAACAGAGGCGTATGACCCTGTTGTTTCAAGTGCTTGGAGAGCTTCCCGGCCAAGGTAGTTTTACCTGCACCCTGGAGACCCACGAGCATAATGACCGTCGGTGGAGTTTTCGCAAGGTGGATGTTGCGAGTCTCTCCCCCAAGGATCTCTTCGAGCTCGCTCTGGACAATCTTGACCACCTGTTGGCCGGGATTGAGAGCTTCGGATACTTCTTCACCCAGGGCACGTTCTTTAACGTGAGCGATAAATTCACGGACCGCTGGCACCGCAACGTCGGCATCCAGCAAGGCGCGACGAATTTCGCGTGCTGTTGCATCAATATCTGCTTGTGTCAGTCGCCCTTTACCACGAAGATTCTTGAAGGTAGAGGACAGACGTTCCGTCAAAGTATTGAACACGTGCGATTATCCTTGTTGTCGACTCAGCTCGAATCAGAGGTGTCGAGCAGTAAAAAATGGTACCTGGCGTCTCACTTTATCAAGTCAGAGCGCCAGGTACACATCCGCTGCAATTGTTTTATCTTGCAGCAAAGCAGGTTTAGCTGGCTATTAGAGCATCAACAAATGTTTCTGCTTCGAATGGTGCCAGGTCGTCAGCACCTTCCCCGAGGCCAATCAGCTTGACAGGCACACCAAGCTGGCGCTGGATGGCAACAACAATACCGCCCTTGGCCGTACCATCCATCTTCGTCAGCACAATACCCGTGACGTCTACGGCTTCGGTGAAGACTTTGGCCTGAGCCAGACCATTTTGTCCTGTGGTGGCATCGATGACCAGGAGTACTTCGCCAACCGGTGCTTGTTTTTCGGCAACACGTTTGACCTTGCCGAGTTCTTCCATGAGGTTCGCCTTAGAGTGCAGACGTCCTGCGGTATCGACAAGTACTACGTCTACTTCTTGTTCAATGCCGGTTTCAACGGCGGCAAAAGCTACTGAGGCAGGATCGGCACCTTCTTGTTCAGAACGAACGGTCTCGACACCTACGCGTTCACCCCAGGTGGTCAACTGTTCTGCTGCTGCCGCTCGGAAGGTATCGGCTGCACCAAGGATGACCTCGCGGTCCTCAGCGACAAGCACCCGGGCGAGTTTACCGACGGTGGTGGTTTTGCCAACACCATTGACCCCAACAACCATGATGACAGCCGGTTTATCGTCCTTGCGCGTTGCAGTGAGTCTGCGATCCATCGACGGGTCGACCATGGCCACAAGCTCTTTGCGCAGCATAGCCCGAACAGTTTCAGGATCGCGCGTGCCCTCAACAGTGACGCGTTCCTTGAGACGATCCACCAGCTCCATTGCCGGATCAGCACCCAGGTCCGACATCAGCAGCGTCTCTTCGATCTCATCCCAGACATCTTCATCAATATCGTCTTGCGCAAGGAGTGCGAGCAAACCCTTGGAAAAGACGTTATTCGACTTTGCCAGGCGCGCGCGTAACCGAGCTAAACGCCCTGCCGCCGGGGCAGGCTTCTCGAGCTCAACTTCAGGTTCAGCGATGACCTCGGGCTCTGGTTCGGCTGCCGGTTCGGGTTCAGGCTCTGGTTCGACAACAGCTTCTTCTTCAACTGTTGGCGCTTCAACCGGCGCTGGAGCCGTCACTGGTTCAGGTGCCGGCGGCTCAAGTACTTTGACTTGCGGTTCATCGACGGGACGGTCGAGTGCTACGACTGCGCCGGCACCGACCAGGACAGGTACAAGAAAGGCAATAAGAAGAAGTTCCACAGGTTATAGTTTGGCATACTTTTCGCGTGACGCAGTCTTCGTGTTATGCCACCGGCACAGCTTAGCGCGACAAATCGTAAATTGTTGCGTGCCATAATGAGCTATATGTCTGCGTCGATGGAAAAGATTAAAGTCCCCGGTGAAATTCGCATTCTGATTGCTGCGGCTTTCATCATCGCTATCGGCTTTGGCATTATCACCCCGGTGCTCCCCCAGTACGCCGAGTCATTCGGAGTCGGTGCTTTCGGCGTATCCGCCGTGGTCTCGATCTTCGGCCTAGCGAGATTGATTCTCGCGCCAGTTTCAGGCCGAGCAACGATGAAGTTTGGCGAATCGGGTGTCTACATCACCGGCGTGACCATTGTCGGCATCTCGATGTTCTTGGTTGCTTTCGCTCAAACATATACGCAGTTATTAATCTTCCGAGGACTGGGTGGTTTCGGTTCCACGCTGTTTACCGTGTCAGCGATGTCATTTCTGGCTGCCAAATCACCTCCTAGTATTCGCGGTCGAGTATCCGGTGCCTATGCTTCAGCTTTTCTGATCGGGAACATTACCGGCCCCCTCGTGGGAGGCCTACTGGTAGCTCTGGGGCCTCGAGCGCCGTTCCTGATTTACGGGGGTGCTTTGCTCATTGCATCACTCGTGGTCTATCTCGGCTTACATCGGCGTAAAAATGGCGAGCGCCACAAGGTCGTCGATGAACGCGTGGCGTGGTCGTTCACGGATGCGGTCAAAGAGCACCCATATCGAGCAGCATTAGGTTCTTTCTTTGCCAACGGGTGGGCGACCTTTGGTGTGAGAAACGCGATTATGCCGCTTTTTGCTGCATCAGCGTTTGCAGGTACCGGGTTTGTCCTAGATGGGGCCCAGACCGCTGCTGTTGCCTTGTCTATCTTCGCAGTGGGCAATGTTGTTGCAGTAACGTTTTCATCACGGCTCTCAGATAAGTACGGACGCAAGCCGCTTATTGTTTTGGGACTGGCTGTGGCGGCGTTGGGAACCGGAGTGCTCGGATTTATGGCGAGCCCGTTCTTGTTCTTCCTAGCCTCACTGATTGCTGGAGCTGGGACGGGTATGCTCAATGCACCGCAACAAGCCGCCATTGCTGATCTTGTGGGTCAAGAACGAAAAGCGGGGTCGGTCATGTCGGCGGCACAGATGGCTTCCGATGTGGGCGCCATCATCGGCCCATTATTCATCGGCTGGATTGTAGACGTTTACGGCTTTGAACTAGGGTTCGCGAAAACCGGCATTATTCTCGCACTTGCTTGCATCGTGTGGGTATTCGCACCCGAAACCAATACTCGAGCAACTAATCGGGGGCCAACCTCCGATGCCAGGTCGACAGTCTTGCAGGCTGAGGGACGACATGAGTCTGGCACCGACTAGACGTGATCGAGTTTTTGACTAATTACCTGTGAGACCCCATCGCCACGCATAGATACCCCATAGAGCGCGTCCGATATCTCCATGGTCCGTTTCTGGTGCGTGATAATGATCATCTGCGAATCGACCTGAAGTTCTTTGAAGATGGTCAGCAACCGTGTCAGGTTGGTGTCATCTAAAGCGGCTTCAACTTCATCCATGACGTAGAACGGCGACGGTCGTGCTTTGAAAATCGATACAAGCATGGCGATGGCTGCGAGTGAGCGTTCGCCACCGGATAGCAAGGAGAGACGTTTCACTTTTTTCCCAGCGGGCCTGGCTTCTACTTCGATGCCTGTCTCGAGCATATTGTCCGGCTCGGTCAGCGACAGGCGTCCTTCACCACCCGGGAAGAGGGTTGCGAAGACATGTTCAAATTGGGCTGCGGTGTCGTCGTATGCCGAGGTGAAGACCTTCAGGACGGTTTCGTTGACGTCTGCGATGATTTTCAGTAGATCTTTGCGCGAAGTTTCGAGATCTTCAAGTTGCTGCGCAAGATATTCATGGCGCTCTTTGACCGCGGCGTACTCTTCTAGCGCTAATGGATTGATCTTTCCTAATGCGCTGAGGTTTCGCTTTGCGGTACGGAGGCGTTTCTGCTGCTCCTGCCGGTCATAGAAGACAATTTCTATTGAGTCTTTGTCGCCGGTATCCACTGGTTGATCAGGACCGAAATTCTTCACCAGATATTCAGGTGAATAGCCAAGCTCTGCAAGCGCTCGCTCGTGAAGTTGCTCCAGCTTGATCTCGTGTTCCTGACGTACCATGCGTCGTTCGTGCAGTTTGTCTTGGACCTGTGCAAGTTCTTTTCGCAAGCCCGCCATAGCTTTTTCGCTATCTTCAAGTTGAGCCGCCATCTCGGCACGCTGTGTTTCGAGAGTTGCGTGATCAGTTTCGGCACGGGCCACGCTCTGCTCGATGTGTCGTATGGCGCTTTCGATGCCCGCTACAAGCGCTGTGAGGCGTTGTTGCATACGACGTTGCCGTATAAGCGCACGTTGATACTCTTGATGGGCGATCTTCGCAGAAGACAATCGTCGGCGAGATTGTTCTACCCGTTGCTCCGCTTGCTGCGTGACATTCTCAGCGTTTCGTAGAGCTAGGCGTGCTTCGGTCTCATGGGCACGAGCTTCAGTCGCATTCTGTTCAGCCTGGTGCTGTGCCTCGGCTGCCTCTTCAGTTCCGCCTGAGGTTTGCTCGGCTAGAGTCGCTGCGCTCTGAAGTGCTGCAAAGCGTTCAGCAGCCTGCTCGTATGCATTTTGAGCCTCGTTGAGCTCCTGTTGCACTTTTTTCTGTTGTTCGACCCGGCGCTGCTGCGCCGCGCGCTGTTGGTTGATGGCACGGGTTTGCAGCTTGATGCGCTCATGCAGCGCAGCCGCTTTGGCTTGCAGCTGTTGAATAGCGGGCCCAAGCTCTTGTCGAGTCTGGCGTCGATCTTCGTGGTGTTGTGCTGCTTCCTGCACTGCAAGGCGTGCCTGTTCGAGTTTGCGTTCAATGTGGTTAGCATCTGCAACGGCACGATCATAAGCTGCCCGCTGTTCAAGGGAAGTCGTATTTCCATCACCCCGAACATCTACCCAATGCCGGGTCACGATATGCCCTTGTTTTGTCGCTATACGGAGGTCAGGGTATGCCGTAAACAAATCGTCTCTTTGCAATAGATCATGTACCTGGTCGAGGGTTTCCACGGCTATTGCAGAGGTGAAGTACGGTTTGAGATGCTCAAAATTGGTCTGCTGTCCATCACGAGGTCTGACAAGCTGTGAAATTTGCAAAACGTCCTCAACGGGAATCGTCGCGAGGTCACGTTGTGATAAGTCAGCGAAAAAGATTCGAAGGTCAGAAATATCGTCATGTTGAAGTTTTTCAGCAGCCCGGTATCCCTCGGTCCAGGTGTCTAACCACACGGAATCGGTAGAACCTGATAAGAGGGCCGCGACAGCATTTTCCCAGCCTGGCTCGATATCAAGAATCTCGGAGAAGTCCTGACCGCCAATATTTGCGATGGAAGCTTTCGCTGATCCTGGTGCAGGTCGCAAGGATTGGTTCAGCACTTCCACACGAGCCCGAGCTGCACTTTGAGCATTGCGCAATTCATTGAGCAGTCCCTCAGCCGTTTTTAGTTGCTGATCTGCCTCCTGCTCCCGCTGCCGAGCTTCAGCTTCTTGCTGACGATACTGACTCAGCTCAGCTTCTACTCCAGCAAGATCCCGTTCATGAGAAACAATTTCTTGCTCGGCATCTGAAAATGACTCAGCGTCGTGGGTTTTTTCTTGAGTCAGCTGTGCAAGTTGTGTTTGAAGCGCCTGCAGTTTTGTCTCGGTCGAGACACGTTGACTATCTGCCAGCGCAAATGATTTCTGTTGGTCTGCTTCTGCGCGGACTAATTGAGTGTAAGTTTCGCGGGCGACCCGAACTTGTTTTTCTGCTTGTTCACGTATCACCGCCGCTTCTTTGAGCGCAAGCTGGAGCTGTTCCTGTTTTTGACGGCTCTGTACGAGCGCTTGCTGGTTGTCTGCAAGCTGCGTCTCGGCTTCTTCTGGGGACAGACCCGATGAGGCCACAGCAGGCCGAGTGCTTGTTTTGAGACGCTCGTTTGCCAATGCTTGGAGGGATCGGAAGCGTTCGGCTAGCGCAGTGAGCTGATACCGGTGGTCACGTGCGCTCGCTGCTGCTTGGGTGGTCTGCTGGGTCCGCTCTGCGATGTCCTGGCTACGCTTTTCGCGCTCTTCCAGTTGCTCGGTAAGCCTCTTGTGCTGCTCTTCTAGCGTGTTGTCAGCGTCGATAAGCTCTTGAAGGCGCCCCGAGGCAGTAACAATGTCGTCGGCTAACAGCCGGGCGGTCGCATCGCGCACATCGTGCTGAATGCGCTGGGCTTTCCGCGCGGTACTTGCTTGTCGAGATAGTGGACCGAGTTGTCTGTGGACTTCTTCCGTGAGATCCCGAAGCCGATCTAAGTTAGCACGCATGGATTCGAGCTTGCGTTCTGAACGCTCTTTTCTCCGCCGGTGTTTCAGAATTCCTGCAGCTTCCTCAATGAAGCCGCGGCGTTCTTCAGGCGTTGCTTGCAGGATACGATCAAGTTGACCCTGGCCAACGATGACATGCATTTCGCGACCGAGGCCGGAATCCGAAAGAAGTTCCTGGATATCAAGCAGACGTGCTGATTCGCCATTGATGTGGTATTCCGAACCACCTGATCGAAACAGCGTTCGACTAATGGTGACTTCGGAAAAATCAATCGGCAGCGTACCGTCGGAATTGTCGATGGTAAGTTCTACTTGGGCACGGCCTAATGGTGCTCTTCCGGTGGTTCCTGCGAAGATGACATCTTCCATCTTCCCGCCACGCAGGTTTTTTGCTCCCTGCTCCCCCATCACCCATGCCAATGCATCGACCACGTTTGATTTGCCAGAACCATTTGGGCCGATAACGGATGTGACGCCGGGTTCGAATTCAAACGTGGTCTTTGATGCAAAGGACTTAAAACCACGAATAGTGAGGGTTTTGAGGTACATGGGGAAGTTATGTAAGCAGCAGGGTCTAGTTGTTTAGGCCATCATCAAATTCTGGCATCCGTTCGCCTACGCCCAGCAACTGCGCAATAGCGGATACGGTGCGGATACCTGCTTTGCCATCACCGTAAGGGTTTACGGCTTCTGCCATCGCATCGTAGGCTGCTGCATCGGTTAACAGGGTGTGAACTTCATTAAAGACGCGGTCTTCGTCGGTACCGATCAGCCGAACGGTTCCTGCTGTGACAGCTTCTGGACGTTCAGTGTTTTCTCGCATGACGAGTACCGGTTTGCCGAGGCCTGGAGCTTCTTCCTGAACTCCCCCAGAGTCGGTGAGTACTACGTTCGACAGGCTAATTAGGTGCGTGAACTGACCGTAAGCCAACGGTTCGGTAACAACCACGTTAGGTTTGTCTTCGATATACGGCAGGACCGCCTCACGAACCACCGGGTTTTTGTGGGCTGGCAAAACAAATACAACGTCCGAGTGTGTCTCGGCCAGGCGCGCCAACGCACGACCCACACCGCGCATTGCATCCCCTTGGTTCTCTCGACGGTGCGTCGTGACCAGAACCAGCTTCTTGCCCGCTGCAACTTCTGCAGCGACTTCACGGAGCCGTTCGTCTTCGAATGGGACTTTCTTATCGACAACATCGTAAAGAGCGTCGATAACAGTGTTACCAGTGACGTAAACATCCTCGGCCGGTACCGTTTCCCGCAGCAAGTTATCACGGGACACCGAGGTAGGCGCTAGATGCAAGGATGCCAGCTGGGTTGTGAGCTTTCGGTTAGCTTCTTCAGGAAATGGCGAAAAGATGTTGAATGACCGCAACCCGGCTTCGGCATGCACCACCGGTATGCCACGGTTGAACGCGGCGATCGCACCAGCAGTTGAGGTGGTGGTGTCGCCCTGGACAACAACGGCGTCTGGTGCAACATCTTCTAGAATTTCATCCAGTCCCATGATGGTCTTTGCCATGACTGCATTGAGCGTTTGTCGCGGCTGGATAATGTTCAAGTCGTGAACCGGGGTAATGCCGAACAATTCGTTCACCTGATCCAACATTTCCCGATGCTGACCGGTCACCGTGACAACTGGTTCTAAAACATCAGATGCTTCTAATGCCTTAATGATGGGTGCCATCTTAATGGCCTCAGGACGCGTGCCATATACGGGCATTATTTTTTTCAACGTACTCCTCTGTTCAGGTACGGGCACTGAAGGATGTGCTTTGGGGACTGGTGTGCAGAAACCGGACGTTCTCTACCTTATCCTTGGACTAGTGTAGTCTCTCTAACCGTGACGGCACGGGGCTGATAAGAGATAATTGATACCCCTCAGGCAGACTGGGTTCTACGCTCATGTTCTTAAGCGATGGACGCAGCGATTACCGCCGTATCTAAAATTGTGAAAGTATTATAGGTCGATAGCGTAGCGTGAGCTTTTGGTTACGGACCCCTTGTTCGTAGTCACTGAAAGGAAACTACATGGCGACTGAGGGTGTACCCAACCCGTCTCGTGAAGGTGGTGCCGGGCTTATACGAGTCGACGGCACTGGCTTCAACCGGGTAGGACGTCGCGAAAGCCTGTGGACATATCTTAAACGGGTTTGGGATTTCCGACACTTCGTCATCTTTGATTCAAAGTCCCGAATCGCTGGTGAATCCTCTGACGATAACCTCGGCCGCGTATGGATGGTACTGAACCCCATCCTCAATGGTGCAGCCTATTTCTTAGTGTTCGGTATCTTACTCGGGACTAGTCGAGGTATTGAAAACTTCATCGCCTATCTGATTATCGGTGTCTTCATGTACCGATTCACGGCCTCGACTATTGTCGCCGGGTCAAAAGCGATCTCAGGCAACCGATCCCTCGTCACGGCATTTAATTTTCCGCGGATGACCCTTCCTCTTGCTATTAACGTGCGAGAGATGATGCGAAACGTGACAACTTACGTCACCATGTTCGCCCTGATACTTCTCATTCCACCGCTGGAGCCAATTACGTGGAAATGGCTAGTATTCATTCCGATTGTCGCGCTACAGTTCTTATTCAATCTTGGGTTGAGCCTCGTCCTGGCCCGAATTGTCGCTGATTGGAACGACTTCACGCACATCATCACCTTCGGTACTCGTATTTGGATGTACTTGTCTGCTGTGTTCTATAGCGTCGATCGCTTCGCAGATTTGCCACTTATTCTTGGTCTCATGAATGCCAACCCGCTATTCAACGTGCTCGACATGTCTCGTGATGTACTCCTCTACGACACGTGGCCAGACCCTATGCGCTGGCTGATTCTTGGAGGATGGACCGTCGGACTGCTGATCATCGGGACGCTGATGTTCTGGCAAGGCGAAGAGAAATACGGAAGGGAACGCTGATGAGCACAACACACGCCATCCAGACTGCGATTACGGATGCCACCGTTGTTGCAGACCAGGCTTCACTCACCTACACAGTACGAAGTGCTTCACAGGACAATGGTCAACGAGGGCTCCTACAGCGGATCAAAGGCATTGCCGGAGTCTCTGAACAACACGTAGAAGCTTTGAAGCCGATCTCGCTTGTTGTACGAACAGGCGAATCCGTCGGCGTTATCGGAACGAATGGCTCCGGTAAATCCACGCTCATGAAGCTTCTCACTGGTCATCTGCCTCCGACCCAAGGCGCGATCTACGCAACCTCGACACCGATCATGCTCGGAGTCAATGCAGCCCTCGTTCGCCAGATTTCTGGCTATGACAACATCACACTCGGTTGCTTGGCCATGGGGATGACGCGTCAGCAAGTTGATGAAAAGCGCGAGGCGGTCATTGAACTCTCGGGTTTGGATGACCGGGCGCTCAGATTACCGATGAAGGCGTACTCATCCGGTATGGCATCCAGATTGCAGTTCGCGATTGCGACCAGCATGGATCCAGAGATTCTCATTATTGATGAAGCCCTTAATACCGGTGACGCCCAATTCCGAGATCGTACTGCGGCACGGATCACCGAACTTCGCGAACAGGCAGGCTCTGTCTTTTTGGTGAGCCACTCATTGCCTACGATTCGTGAGATGACAAATCGCTGTATCTGGATCCAAAAAGGCGAACTCGTCATGGACGGTGATCCAGCCGAGGTTACTAAGACCTACCATGGCTATACCAAGCGCATGGCTCAAAAGAAATACGAGGCTGGAGCTGCCTACTTGGAAGAAGTTCGCAGTGCATATGTCCCCCAAACCGTTTCCTGGGTTTAAGACCACGGCGCTCACCCCCGCTGCCGCCTTGACCGAGGTTCAAACGCCACACATGGGTCCGGTCTTACTAAAGCAGTTATCATTAGGCCCGAGCGTCGTAACGAAAGGCTGTTTGATTCATGCGAACCTGGGCTAAGCGCCTTTACAAATTTTTTCGGGATACCGTCCGACCCCGGCAGCCACGCGTTCAACAGCAGACCTATACCGAGCATAACTTTACATACAGCAATCTGAATTTCGCGGCAGCTAAACGCCAATCATCAATTGGCAAACACTATGCCCGCCACGCTCAGTCAAAAAAAGAACTGCATGACCTGAAACAAGGCACTATCACGCTCCCGCCGCATAAGCCTTGGACGGGCAACTACACTGACTGGACCGCAGACCCATTCAGTGACCTCAACTGGCGCTTCCAGTTTCACACCCTTCGCTGGATCAACCCATTTCTGTGGGCGGCTCTCGATGGAGATGAAGAATCCAAAACAGAATGGAAACGAATTGTCCGTTCCTGGGCTGACGCGAACATTCCCCCAGAAAGTGCAGAAGACAAATACGCCTGGATGGACATGACCGATGGCAATCGAGCCATACAGGTCAGCTTGGGTGCTCCCCTAACTGATGCTTCCGACGACTGGTACGTCGACTTTTTAGCGACACACCGCAACTGGCTTCTCGACGACGATAACATCGTGCCCGGCAATCACGGCCTGCATCAGAATTTGGGGCTCTTCGTGGTGGCCAGCGTGCTCAACGATGATAAAGGCGTGTTGCGTGCTATCGAACGCCTTGGTGCACAAATTCTTGACGCCTTCGACAGCGAGGGGCTCAATGAAGAAGGTTC
>ERZ1032895.216-NODE-216-length-12295-cov-3.942647_pt1 | contig 12295 bp, 12 predicted proteins | sample MGYA00516687_ERZ1032895 | MGnify/ENA primary metagenome ERZ1032895 (study PRJEB33719, sample SAMN04261600) | wastewater metagenome | biome: rural village; feature: latrine urine exit; material: soil | place: El Salvador | collected 2013-01-14 ... | reverse complement strand
GTGCGAAATCATCCGACACAAAGATTATCGTTGCCGATGGCCTTTATTTAATGCCTGGGATGATCGACGATCAAGTCCATTTCCGTGAGCCAGGCTTGACTCATAAGGCCGATATAGAAAGCGAATCCAAAGCTGCTGTGGCAGGAGGTATCACTTCTTTTATTGAGATGCCGAACACAGTGCCACAAGCAACAACAATAGAGGAATTAGAAAAGAAATTTGAAATTGCGGCCAATAATTCTTGGGCAAACTACTCGTTTATGTTTGGTGGCACAAACCATAACATAGACGAAATAATGAAAGTAGATCCCAAAACGGTGGCGGGATTAAAACTCTTTTTAGGATCTTCTACAGGTGATATGTTGGTGGACGACCCCGAAGTTCTAGAAAACATTTTCAGAAAAACCAATTTGTTGATTTCGGCACATTGTGAAGATGAAACCACGATTCAAAGTAATTTAGCCGCGTATAGAAAAGAGTACGGAGACGATATTCCGATAGCATGTCATCCAAAAATAAGAAGTGAGGAAGCGTGCTATATTTCCTCTTCAAAAGCCATTGAGCTCGCAAAAAAAACAGGGGCCAGATTACACGTTTTTCATTTGTCTACAGCAAAAGAAACTCAATTGTTTAGCAGTAGAACACCACTACATAAAAAGAAGATTACATCAGAGGTGTGTGTGCATCACTTGTGGTTTACGGATGAGGATTATAAAACAAAGGGAACCAAGATAAAATGGAATCCAGCGGTGAAGACAAAAGAAGATAAGGAAGGCCTCTTAAAAGCTTTGCTGGATAATAAAATCGATGTCATTGCAACCGATCACGCACCGCACACGAAGAATGAAAAAGACAACAACTATATGAACGCCCCTTCGGGTGCCCCTATGGTGCAACACGCGTTGGTGGTACTCTTAGAGATGTATCATCAAGGAAAAATTTCACTGGAAAAAATTGTGGAAAAGTTTGCCCACAATCCGGCCATCTTGTTCCGTATAAAAGAGCGGGGCTTTATCAGAGAAGGGTATAAAGCCGATTTGGTTTTGGTAGACTTAAATTCGCCATGGGCAGTTAAAAAAGAAAACTTACTGTACAAATGTGGTTGGTCTCCGTTAGAGGGTTCGGTGTTCAAATCGCGTGTAACGCATACGTTAGTAAATGGAACCGTGGTGTATCAAAAATCAAAACTTACAAATAAAGGAAATGCAGAACGGTTAATATTCGACACAGAATGAAATATTGGTTAGTAATAGCGAGTGTTTTTATTATGGGATGCCAGGATGTCAAACGCCCTGAAAAACCTAAAGATCTGATTCCAAAGGAAAAGATGGTCGAGGTTTTGACCGAAGCGTACCTTTCTAATTCAGCGCAAAGTGTGCGGAACCAATCGATTTTTAAAGAGGAAGTCAATTTGGATTCGCTCTTCTATGCAAAATTCGACATCGACAGCCTTCAGTTTGTAAAGAGCAACAATTACTATGCGTTCAACAGTAGTTTGTATATCGATATTTTAGAAAAAGTTGAAGCGAATCTAGAACGTATCGAAGATCGATTAGACAGTATTAGGAATACAAGAAAAAATCAAGAAAATCAAGTTGATGAAGCACCCAAAACAGATGAGGAGTGAAGTTGATTTCGTATTAGTGCATTACTTACCTGCCTGCTCTATCGCTGCAATGCGTTGTAAGGTTTCTGCTGTGGGTGTGAATCCAAAATTTAATTCCTTTTTGATTTTCCCCGAATCATAGTACGATTTTTTGAACATGGAGCGCACATTATCTTTAATAATTCGTCTTTTTGTTCTGAAAAGTTTGCTCCCAAGCCAATCTAATCCGCTAAGAAACATCATCAAAGATTTGGATAGTTTTCTTTTTGGCGGTTTTTTTCCAAACAACGTAGCCATTTGGGTCAATAAATCCTTGTAGCCGATGTTCTCGCCTACGAGGATATATTGCTGATTTTTAATGTCCGAATCCATTAGCGAAACCATGGCGCGTACTACGTCGCGAACATCAACAACCCCCATGCTTCCAGGAGGATAAAAGGGAATTCCACTTGAACCTAAAGACACTGCGATGCCACTTCCATCTTGGTTGGGAGAAGCGCCTAAAATAATTCCAGGATTTACAATAACCGCATCTAGACCTTCTTGCGTACCGCGCCAAACCTCCATTTCGGCTCCGTATTTTGAGATGGCATAGACGCTGTTTTTCTCATCGGGATTCCACGCTGCGGTTTCGTCAACCAGTTCGTGATTTGGCCTGCTCCCCAAGGTGGCAACAGAACTTACATAACACAGTTTGTCGATATTAAAAGCAAGACAAAGATTGACAATATTGGCAGTGCCTTCAATGTTGATTTTCTTTAACAAGGAGTATTTCGCGGGATTGAAATTCACAAAAGCAGCACAGTGATATACTTTCGAGATTCCTTCGAAAGCATCTGTTAAAGCTGGGATTTCAGAAAGGCTAGCTTCCACCCACTCAATCTTTTCAAAAAGTGTGTCGGCGTTTCCTCCATAGAGATTGAATATCCGCTTCACTGCCATCAGATCGCTATTGCTTCTGTGGATGGCACGGACTTTTTTGTGCTCTTTAAGAAGAGCATGCAATAGGTGGCTACCCACCAATCCCGTTCCGCCTGTAACTAATATCATAAGGCGAAAATAATCTTTTTTTATAGAGACAGGAAAAAAGGAGGCCACTAAGAATAAATGCGGTGGGTTTTGCAGATCTCTTTCGAATTCGCAAATTTTAAAACCTACATTCTTGTTTGTGATGGGAGAAACTTATCTTTGCCAAAAATTAAATAAAGCTAAGGTGAAAAATTTTATTGAGGAATTACAGTGGCGTGGGATGATTCAAGACATCATGCCAGAAACTGAGGAGCATTTAATGGAGGCTATGCGCTCGGCATACGTAGGTTTCGACCCTACAGCCGATTCGCTACACATCGGACATTTGGTTCCGATTATGATCCTGTCGTTTTTTCAGCGATGCGGTCATAAGCCTTATGCTTTAGTGGGTGGCGCTACTGGAATGATTGGAGATCCTTCAATGAAAAGTAGCGAAAGAAACTTGCTGGATGAAGAAACCCTTCAAGAATATCTGAAAGGAATCGAGGGGCAACTTGCTAGATTTTTGGATTTCTCCAGCACATCCGATAATGCGGCCGTATTGGTAAATAACTACGATTGGATGAAAGAGTTTTCGTTCTTGGATTTTATCCGAAACGTGGGCAAGCACATTACGGTTAACTATATGATGGCGAAAGATTCAGTGAAAACCCGATTGAGTGGCGAGTCTAACGAAGGCTTGTCGTTTACGGAGTTCAGCTATCAGCTCATCCAGGGGTATGATTTCTTACACTTATACCGACATCATAACTGTACGTTGCAAATGGGAGGAAGCGATCAATGGGGAAACATAACCACGGGTGCTGAACTCATCAGGCGCATGGATGGCGGTAAAGGTTACGCGCTCACGTGTCCGCTGATCACAAAAAGCGACGGGACAAAATTTGGAAAAAGTGAAGGTGGCAATGTGTGGTTGGACGCAAAGAGAACCTCGCCGTATAGATTCTACCAATACTGGTTGAATAGCAGCGATGAAGACGCCGAAAAATACATCAAAATATTCACTTTCTTAGACAGAGAAACAATAGAAGCTTTAATTCGACGATAACTAGGCCGTAGTCAGAAAACAATTCGTTTGCTAAAAATCGCGTTGCATCGGCTAAGTTTTTGTGACCTAAGTACGCATCGGAAAATAGGTTGAGCAATCGCTTTCCATTATCGCTCGAGCCAAATTCTTTTTCCAATTGAATTTTAACTTTCTCTAACCCCGCCGTCGAAAGTTCGCCTACAGCCCCTGCAGCCTCGCGGTCCCATTCAAATTTTTTCCCTTGAAAGTGAAAGAAGTTGATTTCCTCAAAATCGTGGTCTTCCGTTGCCATCCAATAGATAGGAACAAAGTGTTGGTCGGGGTGTTTTTTAGATAATTCCTCACAGAGATTGATCACTGAAAATATCTTGTACAAGAAAAACAACGGTCCCGTAAATAGGTTTAGTTGATGTCCTGTGGTAATAGTGAAAGTGTTGGAGTTTTTGAGGGCATCGATGTTTTCTGACGTCTGTCGAGAGATTGGCGTCTGGCCATATTGGTTTTTTATTTGTCGGCTCAAGAGCTCTCGCTTTTCTGTCGAAAAATGCATTTGCTTTTCTTGAAATTGAGCTTCAAAATTTTCTAGCGAAGGAAATTGCTTGTAAAAGGACTTTAAGGCGTCGTCTTCTGAAAGATAGTCGCAGACTAATTTTGAAAAATATCCTGTTTTTTTATACGATAGCGTTTGGGTTGGCATAGGTTTTTGAAAATTGAGACAAAAATAATCGTTTTCGTTGGCTTAGGGCTTTAAAGATACGTTAATCTTGAAATCTTCATATCAAGTTGTAAAAACGCCTAAAGCTAATGCTTTCACCACCTCTTATGAGACAAATAGGCTTTTTAAGTTTCTTTTCCTTAGCTTTAGCGCCTTAAATTAAAATATAGAACATGAAGCGTATCACTTTTTTTCTTTTGTTTGCCATTCCTATGCTTGCTTTTGCCCAACTCAAGTCGCCTGCGGAGTTTTTGGGATATGAGCTCGGCACCGAATTTTCGCGTCATGCCGATGTGGTAGCCTATTTTGAACATGTGGCTGCCAATAGCCCGATGGTGGATTATCACGATTATGGAAAAACCTACGAACGAAGAAGACTGACCTATGCGGTGGTTTCGTCGGAAGAGAATATTAGAAATCTAGAAAGTATTCGAACGGACAATCTTAAGAATATCGGACTTCTTTCCGGAAGTGCTTCCCCCGAGAAAGCTATCGTGTGGATGAGCTATAACGTTCACGGAAACGAAGCTTCGAGCAGTGAAGCTGCTATGAATACGGTTTACAAACTTCTAACAGAACATCAGGATTATCTTCAAAATGCCGTGATTATTATAGATCCTGGCGTGAATCCAGACGGTCGCGACCGCTATGTAAATTGGTATAATCAAGTAAGAGCCACGCCGTACAACGCATCGCAAGATGCTGTGGAGCACAACGAGCCTTGGCCTGGAGGTCGCCCGAACCACTATTTATTCGATCTAAACCGTGATTGGACGTGGGCAAGCCAGATAGAAACACAAGAGCGTTTAAAAATCTATAACCAATGGATGCCACACCTTCACGTGGATTTTCATGAGATGTTCATCAACAATCCATACTATTTTGCGCCTGGCGCAGAACCTTATCACGATATCTTAACGCCTTTCCAACGTGAGTTTCAACATACAATTGGAAGAAATAATGCGAAGCATTTTGATGAAAATGGTTGGCTCTATTTCACACGCGAAAGTTTTGATTTGCTCTACCCAAGTTATGGCGATACGTATCCGTTATATATGGGAGCCATTGGAATGACGTATGAGCAAGCCGGACACGGTAAAGCCGGTTTGGGAATTATAAACGACGAAGATATCGAGCTGACGTTAATCGACCGGATTGCACACCACACAACAGCAGGATTATCGACTATTGAAGTGGCTGCCAAACACGCTGCAGTATTGAATGAGGAGTTTAGAAAATTCTTCACGGACCACACCAACTTGAAATACAAGAGCTATGTGATGAAAGGAAACGCAGACAATATTAAGGTGTTGACTAATATGTTAGACCGACATCAAATTGAATATGGTTTTGCCTCTGGAGGAAGTGTGAAAGGATTTCATTACGGCACAAGGAAAAAAGGATCAATGGATGCCAAAAACGCTTTGGTGGTGAGCACCAATCAACCCAAAGGAAAGATGGTTCAAGTTCTTTTTGAACCCACTACGGAATTGTCAACACCACTTACTTACGATATTACTGCTTGGAGTTTGCCGTACGCTTTTGGGCTGGAAGCTGTAGCTTCTACAAGTTTGGTTTCTGCCAACAACAGCTCTTCTGTTGTAAAAGTGCAAAACACCCCTAATAAATCAGCTGCAGGATATATCGCAAAATGGAACAGTGTGGCAGATGCTGCTTTTCTATTCGGAATTATTAAAAAACGATATCAAAGTTCGGTTTTCTGAAAAAGAACTCAGTTTTGGTGGGAATGAATTTGGTCGTGGTAGTTTGGTCATTACGCGAAGCAACAATATGACCAATCCCGATTTTGATGTGACAGTAACGCGAATTGCAAACGAAATGGATCGACAATTGTATGCTTCTCCGACGAGCTATGCCGATAAATTGACCGATTTTGGATCGCAATATGTGCATTTGATCCAGAATCCAAAGGTAGCGATGCTTATGGGGGAAGGCACAAACTCGCTTAGTTATGGTGCGTTGTGGCACTTTTTCGAAACGGAATTGAAATATCCGATAACATCCATAAATACCGATAATGTCAGTGATATTCATTGGTCGGATTACGACGTGTTGATCCTTCCACAAGGTAATTATGGCGATATTATTGACGATTCGGTTTTCGAGGATATTGAAGATTGGATCAATAAAGGTGGAAAAGTAATCGCCTATGGAAATGCGATGAAGGTTTTTGAAGGGAAGGAAGGTTTTGATTTGGAGAAAAATGAAGAAGATGAAGACTCCGAAGACGAGGTTGAAGACGAAGATTATTTAATTCCTTATGCCGAGCGTGAAATGGCGAGTACATCGGATTTCATAACGGGAAGTATCTTTAAAATTGATTTAGACAACACCCATCCATTGGCTTTTGGGTATGACAACACTTATGCTACGCTAAAATTAGGCTCAGATTCCTATCAATTTTTAGAAGAAGGTTATAATGTGGGCTACATCAAAGGAGAAGCTCAAGATGTTGGAGGATTCGTGGGGGAAAGAGCAAAAGCGAAATTGAAAAACTCCATTGTTTTTGCCGAAGCCAAAAAAGGAAAGGGGAGTGTGGTCTATTTGTTGGATGACGTTATTTTCAGAACCTTTTGGCAGAACGGAAAACTAATGCTCGCCAATGCGGTGTTTTTCGTGAATGGGGGAGTATAATCAAACGGAGACATCTTTATTATTTTCTGATTTCCATAGTGGAAGGAATGTTTTTTAATTTAGGTGCGAGGGAGAAGATCCTTCGTCAGTTCCATGTTTGATTAATAGAAATCTGTTCTGTTGTACATGAAGATCTACTTAATACTATCTCACTAAAATAAAACTCCTCTGTCGATATCCGATTTCATCGCATACAGACAGAGGAATTTGTTTCTTGTTAATCAGGAAGAGATTATTCTTTTTGGGTGATCGAAATCAGCCAGCTTGGAGTAATATCCTCTATTTCAGAATATTCAATTTTTTCACCATTTAGAAACATGTCGAAGTAATATTGATATTCACCAACTCGTTTTTTACCTTGAACAAAGAGGCTGTCAATAGTTTCCGATTCTGGATATTTAAAGAGATAATATCTCTCTCTTATTAGCTCGGTTCCTTTCTCTTCCCCTGAATCTTGCCAATAGAGAGGAAACAAAATTGGACCAAAATAATCCCTGAATTCTCCATGTTGTAAGGTGAGCCATTCTTCACCAATTACCCATTCATTATCATTGCTATAAATTCCTTGATTAAAAAAGATATCTCCTTCTTCAAAAGATTTTCCATTACTTTTTTTCATATCAAAATACATTGAAACCATTCCCGGGAGTTCGGAATCAATAGCGTCATCTTGTTTACTGCAGGCAAATACAATTGCGCAAGTAAGCGTAAGCAATAGTATATTTTTCATAATGGATTGGCTTTTAGGTTGTTGAATATTCTCAAACATATGTTTTTTTTTGTGAAAACAAAACATATTTAAGGTTCCTTGTCAAATTAAAGAAATTTGAGAAGATTAAATCTTCATCCTGAATAATCTGTCCAGTTTTTTTCAAATATTCATTATGCTAAAATTATTACCGTTGGATTTATCCAACGGGCTAAATTATTCCGTTCTGCTAGGGGTTTTAACCACATTCACCTATTTGTCTTTCAAATTGCAATTGATCATTTTCAGTAATAGAAATCAACCAGCCGAGAGTAATATCCTCTACTTCAGAATATTCGATTTTCCCGCCATTTAAAACTATCAGTGTTTGTATCAAAACCAGACTTAAGGCTGTCACTTGGATTGATTTATACAATGGATGAAAAATTCCTAAACAGTAAAATTATTTTATAGTATCTTAGTTTGCTGAAATTTCAGCAAATTCGAAAGATAGAAACTAACCCAATACCATATTAATTATGACTGCAGTACTCATTATTTTAGGTGCAATTATTCTCCTGGCATTTTTCCTTGTTCAGGTGTTCAATAAATTTGTGAAAAACAAAAACGTGGTTAAGGATGCTTGGAGCAATATTGATGTTGCTCTCAAAAGACGGTATGACTTAATCCCGAACCTGGTGGAAACTGTAAAAGGTTATGCCGCTCACGAAAGAGAAACTCTCGAAGGGGTTGTGAAAGCAAGGAACGCAGCTATGTCTGTTCCTGATGGCGATATTAATGCTCAAATAAAAGCGGAAGGACAATTACAACAAGCTCTTCGGAGTATTTTCGCGCTTCGCGAAGCTTATCCGGATTTAAAAGCAAACCAGAACTTTATGGATCTACAGCAAAAGCTGAACGAAATAGAAATCAATCTTGAGCGTAGTCGACGCTATTATAACGGAACGGTGCGGGAAAACAACACCTATGGTGAGAGTTTTCCAGGAGTTCTTTTTGCAGGAATGTTCAACTATCAGCACTTTGATTACTTTGAAGTGGATGACGCTGAGCGCGAAAACGTAACCGTTAGTTTCAACTAAATTCATTTGAAAGTTATTTGCCGTTAGGATTCAATAAGAGAATCTTCATTAGGATGGCGAATGATCTTCTCTTCTACTGAATTAAAAATCAACAATGATGAGAAAGCTGTTACTATTTCTTTGTGGCGCTTTAATTTTCCAGATGGCTGTTGCCCAGGGATTTGATGTGCAAAAAGTGGATGTCGAAATCCACATTCATGTAGAGGGCTATTTTGATGTAGTTGAGAAATATGATGTAAATTTCAATCAGCAGAAACACGGAATATTCAGAAATATTCAAACCAAATACGATCTGGTTAACTCTAAAGGAGAACCCGAAAAGCGAAGAATAGAAATCTCCAAAATCAAAGTGCCGGGTCATAAGTTTTCAGCCGATCCATCTTTTATACAGAAAGTTCAGAGTGAGCTCGAAATCAAGATTGGAGATAAGAACAAACTGGTTTTCGGTCCACAGCATTATGAAATCCGCTATCGCGTAGACAATGCTTTTTTGTTTGAAGAGTCGCAAGTACAGTTTTATTGGAACGTGAAATCTACAGATTGGACTGCGCCATTCCACAGTGTGAGTTTCACGATTTATCCACCGGAAGGTGTCGCTGTCGGGACGGAGGATTTTTTTGTCTATTCCGGCAACGTTGGAGAAACTTCAGAAAGCACGGAGTTTGATGTTTCCTATGTCGATGGGGCTTTTGTAGGGAAAAGCATACCAGGATTTTTATCCAATTACGGCGATAGTGTAACGGTACTTTTAAAAATGCCGCCAAATTCGGTTAAAGAAATCAAGCCGTTTTGGCCTTTTTGGAGTAGGTATGGGTGGTTGTTGATTCTCAGCGCCTTTGTCTATGGGTTTTATTGGATATGGAACAAGTTTGGAAGAGACAGAAAAGTAGTGGCAACGACGAGTTATTTTCCGCCAAAAAATATCGACCCATGTATGGCAGGATTTCTCATTGACGATAAATCAGACACCCAAGATTTAATTGCCCTTATTCCTTATTGGGGTTCGCGTGGCATTATCAGGATGGAACATATCCCGAAGGAAGGGTTGTTCTCTAAAGAAGATTCGAAACTCATACGATTAAAACCATTGCCCGAAGATAGCCCGAGTTATGAGCGTGAAATGTACAACGGGCTTTTTGGTTATGACGATGGCGATATAGCGCCCAAATCGGTGTTGATAAGCAGTTTGAAGGACAGTTTCTACACGACGATGAACAGTGCGAAGAGCGATTTAAAGTCGGAGGCGCAGATATACTACGATCCTAAGGCACGGAAAATAAAGAACCAAACCATTCTTGGTGTTATCCTGGGAGGTATTGTCCTTGGGGCAATCTTTTTGTTCACTTGGGGATTGCTCGCTGCGGTTGCTGTAGTTCCAGTTGTTGTCACGCTATTAATGTTGTCGCCTTATTTAGTAAAGAAAAATCCAACTGGTGATGAGATGCTTTCAGATTTAAAAGGATTTAAGCAATTTATCCGTGTGGCAGAGGAGAATAAACTCAAGATGCTATTAGAAGAGGATCCCAGTTATTTTGAGACAACGATGGCCTACGCCGTAGCCTTTGGCATGTTCAAACAATGGGCAGGCAAATTCGAGTCGCTCAACATTGAGCCCCCAAGTTGGTATTCTACTACATCGACGGCTGGATTGATGTCCATGAACTCGTTTTCGAACTCATTTTCCAGTTCGTTAAAATCGGCTCAGACTACCATGATAAGTTCACCGTCCAGCAGCGGAAGTGGTGGAGGTGGATCGTCCGGTGGTGGATTTGGCGGTGGCGGAGGCGGCAGCTGGTGATGCCTAGTCCTTTTCTCCCCAAGGAGCATCAGGCGTTGGGACTTCCTTGCTTAAATCAAATGCAACGGTGAATAATCTATCGCTGCCAACACGTTTTAAATTATAGGTGATTACTTCTTCGTTTAACGTAATCCACCAAACATTGGTTGAAGCTAAAGGCAATAAATTACTCGTGAATTGGTCTGCCGGGAAAAACTGAATGTTGGCCAAACCTCTATTGGAGGATAAACCACCATATTGGGTGATTTCTTCATCGCTTCCATCAGGGTTGCGGTGGTCGTGCTTCAGCTGTATGCGGTTGTCATCATTTAAGGTCAATACCCAAGTTCGCGAATGATTGTCGCCCACAACAAACGGCATACGGATTTCGTTTTTTTCGCAACTGCGTACGTGCAGGACTAATTTTTCACCGACAAAACCGTCGCCTACTTTTCCTCCGGCAATAATTTCACCAGAATAAGATTTTCCGCAATGGTTTTTTAATAGTTTCCAGAATTGTACTGATCCAGGCTCATTTTGGGCAAAGAGAGCCATCGGTAAAAACAATAAGAATAGGAGGGCTTTTTTCATTTTGAATCAATTTAAATTTGCATAAAATACTCCTACCAATATACATTAATTCTTTGAAGTGTCATTGCGTTATTTCATTGAAGATGGATTTATTTCTGATATATTCTTGAGAAATTTAGATTTAAAGATCTCTTTTTTTAAGAATGACATACGAACCGTAGATGAAAATACATGTCCAAATCAAGACGATAAATACGTTGAGAAGCCCGACGCCGTACCCTTTCGTAAAGCTTTCGCCCAACTGGGTGGCAGCTGTTTGAACCACCCCTAAACGGGAAAACGGTTCTTTGATAAGGTTCGACATCGCTGCAAGTGGGAAAAATTGCGCTACCGATTCGGCGACGTCAGAATCTCTAAAAACACGCCATTTCATCACGCTATACGCAAGCCATTCGATCACCTGCCAAACAATCAGAAACCCTAGGGCAAATGCCGACCGTTTGACCATTACGCCTAGAAAAAGACAAAACGAGAAGAAGGCTGTCAGTTTTAAAAAGTAAGCTCCGATGTATTCCAGGCCGCTAAAAATAATTCCTATTTCGTTGTAATCTGAAAAGATGAGCCCTAAAATTAAGGAGACGATAAAGATGAAAAATGTCGAAGCTGCCGCGAAAAGTAAGACGGTTAAAAACTTGGATAGAATAAATTCCTTCTTGTTTAAGCCATCGATGAGGTTTTGTTTTAACGTGCGATAACTGTATTCATTGCTGATCATCGAAACAATGACAATGGCTAAGAATAGTTTTAAAATTGCCGCTATATACGTGTTGAAATGCCAAATAAACGGAAAGTTGAAGATTCCTTGATCGGCAACGCGAAAATGGAAGTCGCCGAAGTTAAACTCAACAGAGGCAATAAAAGCGATAAACGTTATGAGGACAAAATAGACAATGGATATTACCTTAACCGATCGGTTATATCGCAATTTATGGAGTTCAATATTTAACAAACGCATCATGACCTGCTCTTAATTTTGATTGGTTAATTCTAAAAACTGTTCTTCAAGACTTTCCTTTCGCTTGACCAAATGCGATAGCGTAATCCCGCGCTCAAAGAGCATTCGGTTTACTTCAGGAAGACGTTGATGGCCTCCTGGGCGGCGTGGAA
>ERZ1032895.215-NODE-215-length-12327-cov-4.002526_pt1 | contig 12327 bp, 11 predicted proteins | sample MGYA00516687_ERZ1032895 | MGnify/ENA primary metagenome ERZ1032895 (study PRJEB33719, sample SAMN04261600) | wastewater metagenome | biome: rural village; feature: latrine urine exit; material: soil | place: El Salvador | collected 2013-01-14 ... | reverse complement strand
ACTTATCCATTGCCGGAAAAACAAAACCTATGGACATCAATTTTGATATGAAAGTTTCCGGCAATACCATTACGCTAACAGGAAATAAAAAATTCAACATGTCGGAATTTGGCGTCGATCCTCCAACAGCGATGTTCGGTACGATTACTACCGGCGATGCGGTTGATGTTGTATTCAAATCGAGCTTTAATAAATAAACAAAGAAATAAATATAATTTATATCAAAAACCAATTAGAAATGAGAAAACTATTCAGAAATATCACGATAGCGACAATAGCTTTGCTAAGTGTCCAAGCGTTTTCGCAAGAACGGGAAGCGCGCGATTTAGATAACTTTAGATATCGCGACCTACGAGGCGTCAATCAATTTGAAGCACCCAAAGATACGGTCTCTACTTTCGACGGACTCCAAGTGCGAATAGGAGGAGCCTCTACCATTCAGTTCCAGGGGTTAAGCCACGAAAGCACTGGAAAGCCTGTAGATGGCGATGGAAACACAATCCAACTTATGGATTTGGGAAGTAACTTTAACCTTCCAACGGCAAACCTAGACTTAGACATTCATTTATACGACGGATTGAGAATGCACTTGCGCACCTATCTTTCTTCACGTCACCACCCAGAGCCTTATGTAAAAGGTGGGTACATCCAGATTGATAAATTAGATTTCATCAGTGAAGGATTCCTAGAGCCCTTGATGAATAATGTAAGAATCAAGATCGGACACATGGAGAATAACTACGGTGATGCTCACTTTAGACGATCGGACAATGCCCAAGCGCTTTACAACCCATTTGTCGGTAACCTGATAATGGATGCTTTCACGACCGAAGTAGGTGCTGAGGTGTATTACTTCAACAATGGTTTTATGGGAATGGTAGGGGTTACGAACGGAAAACTCAATCAATCTGTCGACAAATCGAACGATACCGGTCCTAGCTTCCTTGCAAAATTAGGATACGACAATATGATTAATGATGATTTGCGTCTGCGCTTAACAGGATCTGTATATCACACCAATAAATCTGCTAATTCTATGCTTTACAATGGAGACCGTGCAGGATCGAGATATTACTTAGTGATGGAAGCCGAAGGAGCATCGCCCGTATCAAACTTTACGTCGGGTAGATTTAACCCAGGATTGCGCAACGAAGTAACGGCAATCATGTTTAACCCATTTGTAAAGTACAAGGGATTGGAATTCTTCGGAACTTATGAAAGAGCTACAGGTAAAGCCAATGCCGAACTTGACACAAGAAGTTTTGATCAGTATGCTGCTGAATTGATCTATCGTTTCGGAAACAGCGAAAACATGTATGTAGGAGGTCGTTATAACTATGTAGATGGTGAAATGATGGGTGGAACAGAAGTAGATATGAGCAGGTTTAATTTAGCAGCCGGCTGGTTTATGACCAAAAATGTTCTAGCCAAAGTTGAGTATGTAAACCAAAAATATAACGGTTTTCCAGCTTCTGATTTAAGAAATGGTGGTAAGTTTGATGGTATAATGCTTGAGGCTATCATCAGTTTCTAACCTAAAATCAAAAATTAAATTGAAGGTGGAGGAACTCAAGTTTCTCCACCTTTTTATCATAGGATATGAACCGATTTTTATCGACTTGCTTTTTCACTTTTGTTCTAATGGCTCCTTTTCAAGGATGGGCACAGGACGGATATGCCAGTAAGACGGTAAACGTACTGCCTACTACCCGACTTTTCATCAACGGAGAGGCCAATGTCAAAAAGTTTAGCTGTGTCTTTAATGCGCATTACTTAGACAAGGAAAGTAATGTGAAGTTTGTTGAAGAAAACAATTCAATTCGGTTTAAAAATGCCGTTCTCAGTTTGGAAAACGAAGGCTTCGATTGCGGGCACAGTGCTATAAACAAAGACTTTCACAAACTTCTTCAGACAAAGGAATATCCTAAAATTCTAATCGAGCTTCAAAGAATCACACTGTTGGAAGACAATAAAGGGAGGGTAGAAGCTCTTGTTACCATAGCAGGAAAGAAAAAAAAATACACGATTCCTATCGATATTGTCTCCTCGCCTATAGATCGGTATATAGGCAAACTCCACTTGAATATCCGTGACTTTGATTTAGAACCCCCTACGAAAATGTTTGGATTGATTGTCATCAAGGATGAAGTTGAAATCACTTTCGACCTCTTGGCAAAATTCTAACTGTTTTCTTAAAGAAATAGGGATCTACTAAACCTAAATAAACAAAGAATACGCTCTAAATACCTTCTTCAAACGCTCTTGTTTAGATTATTTCATCTCACACAACTTATTTGTATTTGATTGTTTAACAGGGTTTTGCGCTCTGTTTTTTGATAGGGGACAAAAAAGTCTGATTATATGACCAAAGTCATATCCTGTTTTGAAGAACCACCTTAGTTTTGTGTCAAATAAATTAACAATCATCAACTATGAGACATTTAATGAAATCACTAGCTGCCGTTGCAATTTTAGCTTTAGTTGCTTGCGGTGGTAAAGAAGAAAAAAAGAAAGACAATTCCATTCAGATAGGACAATCACCGACTACGGAAGCACCAGCAAAAGAAGAGAAATCTGATATTCCTCCTTCTAAGCGCGTCGATTTGACAAACAAAGGAGTTGGTCCTATTACTGGAACCATCACCCTTGGAGCTGAAATTGACCAGGAGATGGCTGGGAAAGGAAAAGAAGTTTTTAACGCTAACTGTACGGCTTGCCATAAGGTAGACAGGAAGTTTATCGGTCCAGCCCCAACAGGTATTTTGGAAAGAAGAACTCCGGAGTGGATTATGAATATGATTATGGATCCGGAAGGAATGGTTAAAAACGATCCACTTGCCAGAGACTTATTGATGGAATTTAACGGATCTCCAATGGCGAATCAGAATATTACTGAAGAGGAGGCACGACAGATGGTAGAGTATTTCAGAACACTTTAACAATAAATAACCTAACCAATTTTATTTCTCACCCGAGTCGTAAAAGGTTCAAAAACCAAATCAATCATGAAAACAGTTATTAGATTACTCTTTGTTTCAGTTGTCTTACTCGTTTTTTCTTCTTGTAAGAATGAGACTGACACCGCAGGAAGTCCAGTCGAAAATTCCGTTGCCACCGAGGCCCCAGCAAGACAAGGGCAGGCTTTCATCGAAGATGATGAGTCGGAGCCAAACGTGCTTCAGATCGCAATGGGTTCACCGGATCACACAACGCTCGTAGCGGCAGTTCAAGCAGCCCAATTGGAAAACGCGTTGGTAAACGCAGGACCATTAATGGTGTTTGCACCAACAAACGCTGCGTTCGATGCGCTTCCAGCCGGAACCGTTGAAGACTTATTGAAACCCGAAAACAAGGAAAGATTGGCGTACATTCTAAAACATCACGTAACGCCTGGAAACTACAGCAAAGACTTTTTGAAAAAATTTAAGAAAGTCGGCCAAGCCAGCAACGAAAACGAAACCGTAGAAGTAAAGGGCGATGACGTCTATGTGGGAGGTGCTAAAATTATAGCGAGTATCCCCGCTGGAAACGGGATCGTTCACGTTGTAGACAAAGTAATTTTACCTGAAAACTAACAAATTAATCAACTTTAATATAAACAATAGAACAAATGAGAAAATCGATTAATATTTTAATTGCGTTCGTGATGGCTGCTGGATTAGTGAGCTGTGGCGAACAGGGCCAACGCGCCCAAACAGGCGGAAAAGGCGGATTGGCAACAAATGCTGCCGAACGCGTATATGTTGCGCCTGGAGAACACGACGAGTACTATGGTTTCTTTTCGGGAGGCTTTACGGGAAATCTAACAGTATATGGTCTTCCTTCGGGACGTATGTTGAAGGAAATTCCAGTATTTTCACAATTCCCTACAAATGGATATGGATATTCGGAAGAAACCAAGCCAATGTTAGAAACATCGTTCGGTTTTATACCGTGGGATGACTCACACCACCCTGATATTTCACAAACAGCAGGAGTGCTTGATGGACGCTGGGTGTTTATAAATGGTAACAACACACCGCGTATTGCACGTATCGGATTGGAAAGCTTCAAAACAGAAGAGATTATCGAAATTCCAAACAGTGCCGGTAACCACAGTTCATCGTTCATTACTGAAAATACGGAATATGTCGTTGCAGGAACACGTTTCTCTGTACCCGTTCCGCAGAAAGATATGTCGATTAATGAGTACAAAGGAAACTTTAAAGGAGCCTTGACATTTATTCAAGTAGATCAAGACACAGGGAGAATGAACATCAAGTTTCAGTTGATGATGCCTGGTTTTAACTACGACCTATCTCACCCTGGACGTGATAAGAGTCACGGTTGGTTCTTCTTTACTACCTATAATACCGAGGAAGCACACACCTTGTTAGAGGTGAATGCATCTCAAAACGATAAAGACTTTATCGCGGCAGTAAACTGGAAGAAAATTGAAGAGTATGTGAATAACGGTGGAGGTACAATGACACCGACGAAATATGCACATAACGTTTTAGATGAGCACACGCATACGGCTACTTCAACAATGATAAACGAAGTCTTAACTGTAGATCCGTTAGAAGTTCCTGGAGCTGTATATTTCTTGCCTACACCAAAATCTCCTCACGGATGTGACGTAGATCCAACAGGTGAGTACATTATCGGGAACGGAAAACTGTCTGCTGACTTAACGGTACACAGTTTTACAAAAATGATTGACGCTATCGAGAACAAAAAGTTCGACGGAGAAGCCTATGGAATTCCAATCTTAAACTTTGAGGATATCCTTGCAGGTGTTGTTAAACAACCAGGTTTAGGACCACTACATACTGAGTTTGATGCTCACGGTAATGCCTACACCACATTCTTTATTTCTTCGGAAGTAGTAAAATGGAAAGTTGGAACTTGGGAAGTGTTAGACCGTCAGCCAGTATTCTACTCTGTAGGACACGGTATGATTCCAGGTGGAAACTCTCGTAAGCCTTTTGGCGACTACTTTGTGGCAATGAACAAGATTACAAAAGACCGTTACTTGCCAACAGGACCAGAAATGGAGCACTCTGCACAGTTATTTGATATCAATGGAGATAAAATGGAGCTGTTGCTTGACTTCCCAACTCACGGAGAGCCGCACTATGCTGCTGCGATTCCTGCAGATATTGTTGCACCAAACTCTAGAAAGATCTACAGGTTGTCAGAAAACAAGCACCCATATGCTGCACTGACCAATCCAGATGTTAGGGTAGAACGCAACGGAAAAGAGGTTCACGTTTATATGAATATGATTCGAAGCCACTTTAACCCAGATAACATTGAAGGAATTAAAGTAGGAGACAAAGTCTACTTCCACGTTACAAACCTCGAACAAGACTTTGACGTGCCACACGGTTTCGCAATGATTGGAGCTAATAATGCTGAATTACTTGTGATGCCAGGAGCAACCGAGACTTTAGTTTGGGAGCCCAAACAAGTTGGTGTATGGCCATTCTACTGTACTGATTTCTGTTCTGCACTTCACCAAGAAATGCAAGGATATGTTCGCGTGAGCCCAGCAGACTCTAACATAGAGTTGTCTTGGAGCTTAGGTGAAGACTAAAGATGTTTTTAGTTGTGAAAATACTTGATTAGTGATTATTAGTATTTTCAGTAAAGACGGGGGTTGTTGATTTCCCCCGTCTTTTTCAAAATAGCACTTTTTTTAGTGCGATAATCAACAAATAAATCTACGATTAGGCTTCCTATCTAATCCAAACTGACGTCTAAGCAATCTGCAACACTGCAGGTTAAAAACAAAACAAAATGAAAAAAGCAGGAATATTAATGATTATTGGCTCCTTGCTCTTATTGGGACTCTTTAAATTCCCACTGTGGAATATTATGCTAGGCGCACCACAATATCCTGATCCGCTTGGAATGGATATTTATATTCAAGGAATACAAGGCGTTGAAGAATTCGACATTCAAAATATCGACGGACTAAACCACTATATCGGGATGAAAACCATTCCTAAAGTAGAAGAAATGTGGGAGTTCGAAGTATTCCCTATCGTCGTAGGTGCCATGGCAATTCTAGGTGCTATTATCGGAATCTTAGGATTCTTTGGCAAAGTAAGCTACAAATGGTTCCTCGGTTGGTTCGTTCTAATGTCGGTTTTAGGGATATTAGGGATGTACGACTTTAACCTGTGGCTAATCGATTACGGAACAGACCTCGATCCTAAGGCCATTATGGCTTATACGGACGTTGATGGAAATCCGATGACGTACAAGCCACCCCTTATTGGTTACCAAAAAATGCTTAACTTCGACGTTGACTCTTGGCCAGCAACTGGCGGATATATGTTGTTTGTGGGAATGTTCCTTACCGTAGTAGCGTTTTTTGTCGGGAAAAAAGAATATCAAAAAGTTGGTTGAGAAAAACCGGTATAAAATCTTAAACAATGAGACATTTATTTTTATTGAGTGTATTGATGCTCATACTGAACGCTTGCAACGTAAAACCCGCTGAGATTGAATATGGATCCGATGCGTGTCATTATTGCGATATGACCATAGTTGACCGGCAGTTTGCATCGCAACTAGTTACTTCCAAAGGGCGATCGTATAAGTATGATGCCATAGAATGTATGGTGCACTCATCGCAAGAACAATTCGCCGACGTGGAGATGGCTTTTATGTTAGTTGCAGATTTTGACGAACCCGGAACGCTTGTAGATGCTCGATCCGCAACTTATTTGGTGAGCGAGAATCTTCCCAGCCCCATGGCTGAGTATTTATCGGCTTATAAAACCAAAGCCAATGCCCAAAGTAGATTAGAGGAATTCGGCGGAAAAATCTATAGATGGCAAGAAATCCAATCACATTTAAAAAGAAACTGAAAAATCAACAATACAAAATAAGACTGAGGTTTACACACTCAAAAGACCACCTTATTATTGCTATATTGCAGTGTTTTTGTCATCCTCTTATGAATTATGAAAAAGGGATTTAAAGAAATAACTGACTTAAATGACCTGCAAAAAAATATCTTCACATTGAAAAAACTAAATCATTTTTTTCTTCTTGGATTTTTTCTTCTAATTGCGCAATACTCGTGGTCTAAAACCATCACCGTTTGCAGCAGTTGTGAAACAAAGACCATAAAGGAAGCTATTGCAAAAGCTGAAGAAGGCGATACGATCCTGGTCAAGCCAGGCATTTATAAAGAGAGCAACATCAAGGTTGACAAGGGTCTCACACTAATAGGCGAGGGACTTCCCACCATAGACGGCGAAGAAAACGGAGAAATCGTCACCATCGGTGCAGATAATGTCACCATAGACGGATTTAAAATTATCAATGTCGGGTTGAGCTACACTACCGATTTTGCATCCGTCAGAGTTGTAACGAGCAAGAATTTTGTCATCCAAAACCTAGTGTTGGAAAAGCTCTTCTTTGGAATCTACATACAACGATCGCATCACGGAAAAATCTTAAACAATAAAATAACTGGAGAAGCCGTCTCCGAATTCAACTCAGGAAACGCTATCCATCTTTGGCATAGCAACAATATAGAAATCACCGGAAACGACGTACGGCATGTGCGCGATGGCATCTATCTGGAGTTTTCCGACGATATTATCATCCGAAGAAACATCAGCAAATACAATGTGCGCTATGGACTTCACTTTATGTTCAGCAACGACGACCTCTACGAGTACAACACTTTCGAGGGCAATGGTGCAGGTGTGGCGGTTATGTTTTCCAAGCGAATCGATATGCACCACAACGTGTTTAAAAAGAACTGGGGAACTGCTTCCTATGGCTTGCTGTTAAAAGAAATAAGCGACGCCAAAATATCAAACAACGTCTTTTTCGAAAACACCGTAGGAATCACATCCGAAGTGTGCAACCGTATCGAATATAAAAACAACGATTTTATCAGCAACGGATGGGCGATGAATATGAAGGGCGGGTCGTATACCATAAAGGTTGTCAACAACAACTTTCTACACAATTCCTTCGATATTTCCTACCACGGAAGAATGAACGACAACCTGTTCGACGGTAACTATTGGAGTGATTACACAGGCTACGATTTAGACAAAAATGGCATTGGCGATGTGCCCTACCGTCCGGTAAAGCTCTTTTCTTACATCGTGAACCGATCGCCAGAATCGATCATCCTCTTGCGTAGTTTATTTATAGATATAATCGATTTCTCTGAAAAAGTGTCTCCCGTGTTTACGCCAGACGACTTGATAGATGAAAATCCTAAAATGAAAAGAATCGAACATGATTGAAATTAAAGATCTACATAAGAAATTCGGTAAAAATGAGGTGCTAAAAGGCATCGACCTTTCGATAAAAGAAGGTGGTATCTTTTCTATTCTCGGACCCAATGGATCAGGTAAAACAACCCTCATCAAATGTATGTTGGGTATGGTCATCCCCGACTCCGGAAAAATTACCATTAGAGATGAAGTCATAAAAAACAACTATAAATATCGCGAAAAAATTGATTACCTCCCCCAAATTGCTCGGTTTCCAGGCAACTTAAAGGTCAAGGAAATCATTGCGATGATCAAAGATTTACGCGCTTCCAAAACCCAGAACGAGAAAGAATTGATCGAGTTGTTTAAGCTCGGACCCTTCCTAAACAAAAGATTAGACAACCTCTCTGGCGGAACTAAGCAAAAAGTAAACTTGGTCCTCACCTTTATGTTCGATAGTCCGTTGATCATATTAGACGAACCAACGAGTGGATTGGATCCGATATCGCATTTGCGTTTAAAAAACCTGATTTTCGCTGAAAAAGAAAAGGGAAAAACCATTTTGGTCACGTCCCATATCCTCAGCTTTGTGGAAGATATAGCCGATGAAATTGTATTCCTCCTGGAAGGAAAAATATACTTCAAAGGAAGTATCGACCAGTTGAAATCCGACACAGAACAACCCGATTTTGAACACGCTATTGCGTCAATCTTATCTTCAAGTTATGCTTAAAATATTAAAATATAGTTTTTACGATTTAATGCGCAGCCGATGGAGCTACGTATACTTTCTATTCTATCTGTTGCTCGCCATTGTCCTATTGTTTCTAAACAATGATTTGTCAAAGGCAGTAATCACCCTGATGAATGTCATTATTATTCTAGTGCCTTTAATCGGAACAATTTTCGGAATCATGTACCACTACGATTCCCGAGAATTCACCGAACTCTTATTGGCACAACCCATAAAGCGGAGCTCTATCTTTCTGGGGCAGTATTTTGGTGTGGCAACCTCGCTTTCTATGAGTTTGATCATCGGTTTGGGACTGCCCTTCGTATTCTACGGACTCTTCTATAGCGGCGCTATTTGGGATTTCTCGCTCCTGTTGATAACCGGGGTTTTTCTAACGTTTATTTTCACGGCATTGGCATTTATGATTGGTCTTTCCAACGAAAATAAAATCAAAGGATTTGGCTACGCCATTTTGCTGTGGCTGTTTATGGCGGTGATTTACGACGGAATCTTTCTGATGTCCATCCTCTATTTCTCAGACTACCCGCTCGACAACTTTTCCTTAATCGCCATATTGATGAACCCAATAGATTTATCGCGTGTGCTCATCCTTTTAAAACTCGATATTTCGGCATTGTTAGGGTACACCGGCGCTGTATTCCAAAAGTTTTTTGGCACCAGTTTCGGAACCATACTTTCCAGTATTTTATTGATTCTCTGGGTAGCTATCCCCACATTTTTCATCTGGAGAATCGCAAAGCGGAAGGATTTCTAAGAAATCCAAGTGTTTTAAGCCCTTGTGTTTTTTTGGCGTGCAAGCCGGGCTATCCGCTGCAATTCCTCACTTCCCCGAGCACACTCGGGGAAGCTGCGGGATTTTCGCTACTATCCCTCACGCAAATCCGGCAGATCAACGCACATCAATAATAAAATTATTTATCCTTTTGCCTTCTTACTAAAGCTTCAGACATTTTAAGGTTTCACACCTCTGGAGTTCATGTTTTTTCCATAAGGACATCACTTAAATTAAACTTAATAGAAAGTTCAATATTCTCCATCAAAAATACACCATGGCAAAACAGTCCCTTAGGGAGGTCATTTTTGTAGAAAAAATCACATCCAAACAAAACCAAGTTCCGTAGGAACGACACCTGCGTTCTGATTGAATAATACTTCTTTTTAAAATGAGATTTTAAGATGTCGTTTCACTAGAGCTTATATTAACTTTCCAACGAGATCATAATTTACAGAATAGATACAAAATTTGTCACCTTCAAAAGGATTCGCTAAAATCTTCTAAGACAGACAATGATTTCCCTCATTGCGTGGCTGGTTATTAATCCTTTACTTTAACAGTACAATTTATATTTGAGAAATGATACCTGACTCGAAACGTGTTTTTTGGGAGGTATATTATTCGGAGGGTCTTTTTGATACATTCATACGGTCTTCTGTCATTTGTTTAAAAAAGAAAAATAACATATGAAAAAGTCAATAAATTCAGCTGAACTGCTGGCAGCAAACGCAACCGTAGATCTACTAATCGTAGGCTCGGGAACCGGAATTTCTGCTGCCTTAGCAGGTCATGAGAAAAATCTAAAAAGTTTAATCATAGAAAAAACCGAATACGTCGGTGGTTCGACCGCGCTCTCGGGCGGTGCATTTTGGATTCCAGCGAATCCGGTGTTAACCGAAAACGGATCTGAAGATACCCTCGAAAAGGCAGAACGATATCTTCAAGCCATAGTGGGGGATGATTCTCCCAAAGAACGATGGGGAGCATTTCTGGAACATGGAAATGCAACTATCGCTATGTTGCGGCGCACAACCCCGATGGAGTTTTTCTGGGCAAAAGGATATTCCGATTACCATCCGGAAGAGCCCGGTGGAGATGCCTTGGGAAGAACTTGCGAGTGCAAACCCTTTGATATCAATCAACTCGGAGACGAAATTTCAAGATTCAGACCAGGGCTAATGGAAGCATCTATGCCCATGCCCGTAACGGGATATGACTATAAATGGATGAACCTCATGTTGCGCAAACCAGGAAAAGCTTTTCCAATAATCTTCAAAAGACTCTTCCAAGGAGTAGGAGGTAAAATAGTAGGTAAAAATTTGGTGGCAGGAGGGCAGGCCATAGCTGCTGGTTTGTTTGCGGGGGCTATCAATAACAATATTCCTGTTGCAACAAATTCAAAATTAGTCGAACTGCTGATGGATGGCGACCGTGTAATCGGTGCTGTTGTAGATCACAAAGGCGAAAAAATAGAAATCAAAGTTACGCGTGGTGTGGTTTTGGCCGCTGGTGGATTCGACCACAATATGCCCATGCGCCAAAAATATCAATCCAAGTCCTTGGGCGAAAACTATAGTTTTGGAGCCGAAGGAAATACCGGAGATGCCATTCAGCTTTCTCAAGAGATTGGCGCCGACATCGATCTTATGCAGGAATCTTGGTGGTTTCCAGCCATCTCTCCATTAAAAAAGGGAGAAAACCCTATGGTGCTTTTAGCAGAACGTTCGTTGCCAGGTAGTTTTATGGTGAATGCTACAGGCAAAAGATTTATTAATGAAGCTGCAGATTATATGAGTTTTGGTCAAAAACTCTTAGCAGATGAAAAAGCAGGAACGCCCATTGGAGATATGTGGTTGGTGTTCGACCAAATCTATCGCAATAGATATATCCTTGGAGGATCTGTTTTTCCGAGAGCTAAATTACCACAAGAATGGTATGATGCCGGTATTGCATTTACTGCAGAAACCCCAGAGGAACTTGCAAAACTGACAGGACTTCCTGAAAAAGATTTTGCAGCATCTTTTGCGCGATTCAACAAGTTAGCGGAGTCTGGAAAAGACGATGATTTCCACCGAGGAGAAAGCGCGTACGACAGGTATTATGGTGATCCGACCCTTAAACCTAATCCGAACTTACTTCCGCTCAAAGGAAAACTGTACGCAGTAAAAGTAATTCTATCCGATTTAGGGACTTGTGGTGGTCTGGTTGCCGATGAATACGGTAGGGTTTTGCGAAAAGATAAATCCGCTATCGAAGGTTTGTACGCCATAGGAAATACCGCCGCTAATATCTTCGGAAGGGTCTATCCAGGTGCCGGAGGAACTATCTGTCAAGGTTTGGTCTATGGGCATATCGTTGCAGAACACGCATCGAAAAAGTCACAAGTAAAAGTCTAATTTTTATGTGTTATTTGATAGCTGTTTTCTAAACCCATTCCAGAAAAAAACGAGAGGTTTTGTGGATTTACTTACTATGTCGTAAATATGAAAATGGTAATAATTGATAATTATTTTGTTGTTTTTGTATAAAATAAGCTGAAAAAGCATTCTTCTTGCTTAGAAGTT
>ERZ1032895.214-NODE-214-length-12362-cov-5.690583_pt1 | contig 12362 bp, 3 predicted proteins | sample MGYA00516687_ERZ1032895 | MGnify/ENA primary metagenome ERZ1032895 (study PRJEB33719, sample SAMN04261600) | wastewater metagenome | biome: rural village; feature: latrine urine exit; material: soil | place: El Salvador | collected 2013-01-14 ... | reverse complement strand
GTTCCTTGCCTTGGCGGCGAAGCCGCACCTGGCCCTGCGGTTGCTGGCTTTGGCCAGGCTGAGAGGGCAAACGCAGGCTGAGCAGGGGCTGCGCTGGGCCCTGGATGAGGTGCCCCTGTTCTGGCATTCGGTCACCCCACAAGGACTCGAGTCGCTATTTGCCTGGGTGGATCACCATTTCGGGAGTGGTTCACGCGCTGATATCGAGCGCCTCATGGATAACGGTGACCTGCCCATTCCAAGTCGACTGATGAAATCATTGGTGCTGCGCCAGTGCCATCCCGCCTGGCTCGAGAACTGGCAGAGTCAGGTCATCGAGTGGGGTGCCGCATCGGGTAGAGGTTACGAGCCTCGTTATCCTGGCGTCGGCGAAGCCGCAGCCGCCATCTGGTCGAAGATTGAGGGGCACCCGCTGTCTGAGCAGATGCGATTCCGGCCTCAAAGAATTCCGGCTGATGTGGATATCTTCCGGACGTATCTGCTCGCGCCCTACGAGCTCGCAATCTTGGTATCGCAAGGGAGTGAGATTGAGCAAAGTCTCCGGGACGACCTTCTGTTCGCCCGTTACATGATTGATCCCATCCTGTTCGACGACGCCTATTGCGTTGCGCTTTCGCTGTTTGAGGGAGCCGTGTGAAGACTTACGAGAATCTTAGAATTCATCCGCTCCTTGATCGGATTCCCGTGAGGTTGGCGGATGCGGTGCTGAGCATGCTGCGGCCTGCAGATGTCGGCCTTAGGGACTGGATTGATGCTCGTCTCAGTAGCTATGTCGGCAGTGAGGGTGCCATTCTCGGCGACCCGTTGATCGAAAGCATGTACCGCTGGCAAAGCGGTGAGAGGACTGTCGGCGAGCTGGAAGCAGACGGAACTCTCCAGGCGTCGTTTGTTGAATCGCTCGAGCACGCGTCAGGTGACTACCGCTTCCCCAGGGATCGCAGGCTGTTCACGCATCAGCTTGCAGCACTGGAATCAACAAGCGCCGGGAAGTCCATTCTGGTTTCAGCCGGCACTGGTGCCGGTAAAACCGAATCGTTCCTCTTCCCCATTCTGAACGACCTGTGCCAGCAGTCTGTGGGCTCGAAGGCCACCTTGGAAGGAGTTCAAGCGCTCTTTATCTACCCACTCAACGCCCTGATCAGAAGTCAGAAAGAGCGACTGGTGGCTTGGCTCGAAGCACATGAAGGACGTCACCGGTTTGCGCTCTACAACGGTGACATGAAGAACTCCCTTCCGGCTGACAACCGAAGAAAGTTTCCTTTGTCAGAGGTACCCGACCGTGAGCGGCTTCGGCAAAGTCCGCCACCGCTGTTGATCACCAATACAACGATGCTGGAGTTGATGCTTGTCCGGCCGGATGATCGCCCAATTCTGGAAAAGTCTGTCGGCAAGTTGCGCTGGATTGTCATTGATGAGGCGCATTCGTATACAGGCAGCCAAGCCGCTGAGCTGACGTTGCTCTTGCGCCGGACGTTGCAGGCTTTCAATGTGAATCCGCACGATGTGCGCTTCATTGCAACGTCTGCAACCATTGGAGACCAGAGCGAAGAATCAACCAGTGCGTTGAAGAAGTTCCTTGCCGATGTTGCGGGCTGCGACGAGGATCAGGTCGATGTCATTCGCGGGCATAGGGAGATTCCTGCGCTCGGAGCTCTCGCCGGCAGTGCCCCCAGTCTTCAAGAACTCGAAGCACAATGTAACCAGCAGGACGGAAGTGCCGCGGAACTCGTCTCAGCGCTCCGCCGCTCGCCGGTAGCTATGGCTATCAGAAGCCTGCTGATTGAACGGTCGGTAGCCACGCTGAGTGAAATCAAAGAACACGCGGGGCTGGCCTCGATGGAAGAGGCTGCCCGCTGGGTGGACGTGGCATCGTCTGGCAAGGTGGAAGACGGCTCGGAAGCCGATGGCCGGTTCCTGCCGGTACGGGCCCACTTTTTCCAGCGGACAATCGATGGAGTCTGGGCCTGCGTGAACTCCGGCTGTGCGGGCAGGCCGTCGGTGCCCCCCGAGGATTGGCGTTATGGCGCGCTTTTCGGTGACTTTCAGAGGGAGTGTTCGCACTGTGGCTCACTCGTTCTTGAAGTTTCGCTATGCAACGACTGTGGCGGGGCAGCCCTGAGGGGTGTCTTGTCTTCAGATCGCAAGTACGTCAAGGCAACGCGTGACGAAGAGGATGAGTTCCTTGCCGATGTCGAGGCGTCGGATGATGAGCTGACGGAGTCTGCAAAGTACAAGGAGGTCATTCTCTCCAGTCAGGCCGACAACATCGCGAAAGTTGACGTGGGAGATGCTCGATTCAACCCAATCAGCGGTGAAATCGCTTCTCTGGATGGCGAGATCGCATTCGCAGGTATTGTCTGGAATCCATATGACCCGCAGGGGCAAGGGTATAAAAGGGAGGCGAGCCGCCCCTGCCGCTGCCCACGCTGCGGCGCTTCGAACGCGGATCCGGACAAGTCCAGACGGTCGATCCGGTTGGCTGCGCCTTTCTCACTGAGCAACGTTGTCCCCGAGCTTCTTTCAGCTGCGCCTCCAGATCCCAAAGCTGTTGGCGACGACGTGCTGATGAAGGGCCGGCGTTTGCTCATGTTCACGGACAGTCGACAGGGAACTGCACGTGGTGCGGCGCGTCTTTACGATGGCGCTTTGCGTGACTATATCCGTCATGTGGTTCCGGAACTTCTGCCTCGACCTCTCAGCGACGAGAAGCGAGAGCTCTATGCGAAGAAAAGAAGTCGTCTTGCTTCCGATCTGGAGCATGCGGAAAGCGAAGCAGAGCGTGAGGACATTGAGCAGGATCTTCTTAGAGTTGAAGCAGCTCTTTCCGGGAGCTCTTCAGTCTCTTGGCATGAAGTCCAAGCAAAGCTTGCACAGCAGCGTGCGGTTGAGAAGTCCATCACTCCTTACTTTTCCGATCTCATGGGTCGCGAGGAACAGGGGCAAGTAGCCAGGCTGCTGTTGCTGAGGGAGCTTTACAGAAGACCAAAACGCACCAACTCGATGGAAACGCTGGGCCTGGTTTCAATCAGGTATCCAGGCGTCGAACGTATTCATGCGGCGGAACTTCCCCGCGCATGGGTGGACATCGGCGGAAGCCTTCAGGAATGGAAAGATTTTCTCAAGATCTACCTCGATTTTGTCATTCGTGAGAATGCTTGCGTCGACTTGAGTAACGACGAGAAGGACTGGATCGGAACCCGCTTCAGTCGCAAGTTCCTCGTCGATGAGATCAAGAAGGATCAGAAGCAAAGGTATCTCTGGCCAAAGCTGGATCCTGAGAGCAAGGCTGGCAGGCGTTCACGGCTGTCTCGACTGTTGAGCAGTGTGTTTCCGGGGATCCGTGATCTTCAGATCAGCGACGTGTTGCAAGCCGCCAAGTCGAGCCTTTTGGGCAGCGGGCACTTGGCCAAGGGCGAACAGCCAGGTCATTACCTCAATTGGTCGACAGTAGAGTTGGCACGCCCGACAAAGCTCTGGCTTTGCCCGGTGACCCGCCGGCTGCTGGACACCACGCTGCGCGATGTTTCGCCCTATCACCAAGGCAGCGACGGAGCGACTGTGGTTGCCTGCGAGCCGGTCACCTTACCGATACCTCCGCACGTACTCTGGGAGCGTTCTGGGCTGTCTGTCCCGGTCGTCGAGCGTGAATCCTGGTTGCTTGGTGAAAAGAAGGATCATCTGTTGCAGGCACGTGGACTGTGGCCGGAAGCGCTGGATCGCGCACTGATTGGCTCTGAGTTCTATGCCGCCCGCGAGCATTCGGCACAAATCGACCAGACCAGGCTGGATAAGCTTACCGGCCAGTTCCAGTCTGGCAAACTCAATGTGCTGAGCTGCTCCACCACGATGGAAATGGGCGTGGACATCGGCAGTCTTGCGGTGGTGGCCATGGCCAATCCACCCCCCACGGTGGCGAACTACCTGCAGCGAGCTGGTCGTGCTGGTCGCCGCGGCGAAACGCGCGCGCTTGCATATACCGTTTGTAGATCAGAGCCGCGATCGCTCGCGATCTTCAATTCTCCCGGTAAGTTCCTCTCGTCCCCAATCAGCCCGCCGGTAGTGCAGCTTGGGAGTCCGGTCATTGTGCAGCGTCATCTCAATGCCTGGCTACTGCGTGACTTCCTGATGGAGAAGGGCGCCGCAGACACAGACGGCGCGCTGCGCATGAAGGCTGGCGAGTTCTTTGGTATCAGCCCACCAACGGTTCAGGGGCAGCCTGGCGACGATCGTAGGAACGAATCGACTTGCAAACGCCTCATGGCTTATCTGCAGGATACAGTGAACTACACGGAGGATAAGCGGCAACAGATTCTGGGTTTGCTCGATCGTTCCAGTCTTGTCGATGTTGAGTTGGCGGCCTTGCTGGAGTCGGCCAGGGAGTCATTCGAAAGCGCAGAATCAGGTTGGTACCAGGAGTGGGATGCAGCCAAGCAACAGTGGGATGAGGTGCCCGAAAACGGGGCGGCAAAGAAAGCGCTCACCTATCGTTTGAAGCGACTTTGTGACGAGTACTTGCTTCAGCTGTTGACAGTGCGAGGGGCGCTTCCTGCACGTGGCTTCCCGGTTGACGTTCGTGAACTGATCATCGTTAAGCCGAAAGTCGCGGGCGAAGAAACAGATCGTAAGGCCATGAGCAACCGCTCCTTGAGTCGCGAGTTGCCTGTCGCGTTGCGCGAGTATCAGCCCGGTGCCAACGTCGTCGTTGGTGGTGCCGTGTATAAGGTCGGCGGATTGACAATGAACTGGCAGCGTCCGGCTGACTCCGGTGCCGCTGGTGAGATCCAGAATCTTCGTTGGCGTTTAGTGTGTGCAGAATGCAGCGAAGTTACTGACAGTCCCGTTCGACCTGCGGCGTGTTCAGCATGCGGATCTCTAGTTGAGGATGGCGCAAGAAATCGCTTCGAGTACATCGTGCCGGCTGGATTCGTAGTGCCGTTGGAAGCCAAGCCGAACGACGATATTTCCCGCCCCACCTATGTTCCCGGTGAGATGCCGTTGTTCAGCGTCCGGAATCGGGACGGCAGCCATGCACCCAGAAGGATGCTGCGCAACCAGATGGGATGGGTGCGTGTAGGTCGTTCATCCGAGGTCTATCACCAGTCGCGTGGCCAGGATGGAAGTGGCTTCACGCTGTGTCTGGGTTGTGGCTGGTCATCTGCAGGTCGGGACCAAAGTGCCACGGGCGGCACGATTTCCCACAGGCAGCCGTTCACCGGCAAATATTGTGAGGCTTCTCTCAATAACCCCTGGATGGTCCGATATCTCGACGCACTGGGTGCTACAACGCGTACTGATGTCCTTGAATACCTCATCGTGCCGGGTGTGGATGGAACTTTGCTGCAGGAATCAGATGCTGCCGTAGCCTCCACTTTGTCCGTTTTGCTGCGCAAGGTCATCGCAAGGCGTTTGAGCGTCGATTCCAGCGAGATCGGTTTCGCCACCCAGAAGGTGCTGTTGCGTGGCAGCAGGGGCTTGGCCGTCCTGGTGTACGACACGGCCTCCGGCGGTGCCGGATATGTCTCGGGGCTGGAAGGACACGCTGAAGAGTTGCTTTCGGAAGCCATTGCCGAAGCCGACAAGTGCCCAGCGAACTGTGACTCCGCATGCCCGGAGTGTCTGCTCGGTCATGACACGCGGGATGTGGCCGACAAACTTGATCGCCATGCCGTGACGCGCGTATTGGGCGGGCAGTTCAAGGGAACATTGCTCGTGCCACAGGCGGCAAAGGATTGCGTTGGTAATGACGCTGCCTGGGAAGTGAGGAGTTTGCGCGATGCAGTCGACAGCACGCTATCGACGGCAAGCGCGACATCCATCGTCATCTACGGCTCCGGCGAGGAGCAGGCTACGGAAATGTCGCCGCTGATGTCCATCGCTCGGCGCACGCGAAACAGCCATTCGACTGTCGTACGGAAGCTTGTTGTTTCGAGAGAGCGGTTCCAGTCTGAAACCACTTTCCGGCGTCGCTGCGCCATCCTGCGTGAGGCCGGGGAGTTCTCGGAGATCGGACTCTGGGATGAACCGGATGGAGAGTTCCTGCCGCAGATGATTATTGAGGCGCACGGCCGGTCGGTTGCCTGGGCATCGGAGCGCGAGACTGGCATTCACGTTCGCGGTCAGCAGCCCGGCTTTCCAGTTGTGGAGTGGCTGGACGCCCGGGTGCTGGACAGCGAGCTGCGCAGTGGCGGCAATGCGGCCATGGCGGTCATCGATCCCCACCCGCCCATAGCAGCCAAGGAGTTCTTCGAGACATTGCTGCTGCCCACGCTCACCAAGCTTGATCCATCGATGCCAGCCATGCTCAGGGAGAGTGTGGATCGTGTGGAGTACCGCGATCGCTATTTCCGGAGCCGCGGCAGTGCCGGCGCCTTTGCGGCACTCATTAATGGCGTAATAGGCCATTCCCGACCGGCCAACCGCGAGATCAAGATCGTCAGCATGTCCGTGATGGAAAGGCCGCCAGGTCAGCGCATCAGTTATGAAGATTGGCCGAGCGACCTGGAACGCGACAAGGACCTGAAGGCCAGCCTCCCGGACTTTAATGTCTTGACCGTGGAAGTGTCGCGCCGCAATGCGCCGCACCAGCGCACTTTGGATGTGTACTTTGACGACGGTCGTGTGTTGCAGATCATGCTTGATCCTGGCGTCGACTACTGGGAGCGTACCCGCGGATTGGCGATCGCGCCGAAGGCACGAAATACGCAAAATGGCGAGAAGCAGATTGTGATTGCTCGTCTGGTGGCAGCGGATACCGAGTGAAAGTCCACACCCGGTCAGCGCTTGCGCAATCAAATCAAACGAACAGCTAGAAGAATGAGCCAACTCCAGAACATCGAAGCCATCGAAAAGCGCCTGTGGAGCGCCGCCGACCTGCTGCGGGCCAATTCGGGCCTGGCCAGCAACGAGTACTTCATGCCCGTGATGGGCCTGATCTTCCTGCGCCACGCCTACAGCCGCTACCTGGCGGTGAAGCCGCAGATCGAGGCCGGGCTGCCGAGCCGCGGCGGCAAGACCCGCGCGCTGACGAAGGAGGACTTCGGCCAGCAGGGCGCGATCTTCCTGCGGCCCGAAGCGCAGTTCGACCACCTGGTGGGCCTGCCGGACTCCGCCGACCGCGCCGCCGCCATCATCACCGCGATGGAAGGCATCGAGGCCGACTACGAATCCCTGCGCGGCGTGCTGCCCAAGGCCGAGTACCAGAAGATCGGCAACGACGAGCTCGGCGAGCTGCTGCGCAAGCTCAACCCGGAAGAGCTCAAGACCGCCAACGGCGACATCTTTGGCCGCATCTACGAATACTTCCTGACCCAGTTCGCCGACCAGGGCGCCCACGACGGCGGCGAGTTCTTCACTCCGATCTCGCTGGTGCAGATGATCGCCAACGTGATCGAGCCCGAGCGCGGCAACGTGCTGGATCCGGCCTGCGGATCGGGCGGCATGTTCGTGCAGAGCGCCAGCCTGGTCGAGCGCAACCACGGCGATCCGACGAAGGCGCTGACCTTCTACGGCATCGAGAAGAACTCCACCACCATCCGCCTGGCGCAGATGAATCTGGCCGTGCACGGCCTGCAGGGCAACATCGCCGAGGCGCTGACCTATTACGCCGACCCGCACGAGCTTCTGGGCAAGGCCGACTACGTGATGGCCAACCCGCCGTTCAACGTGGACGAGGTGGACGCCGACAAGGTGCGCAACGACCCGCGCCTGCCGTTCGGCCTGCCGGGCGTGAACAAGGCCGGCAAGGTCAGCAACGCCAACTACCTGTGGATCTCGTACTTTTACAGCTACCTGTCCGAACGCGGCCGCGCCGGCTTCGTCATGTCGTCGCAGGCCTCCAGCGCCGGCCGCGACGAGGCCCAGGTGCGCCGCCGGCTGGTCGAGACCGGCGACGTGGACGTGATGGTCGCCATCCGCGGCAACTTCTTCTACACCCGCAGCGTGCCCTGCGAACTCTGGTTCTTCGACCGCGCCAAGCCCGAATCGCACCGCGACCACGTACTGATGCTCGACGCCCGTAACGTGTTCCGCCAGGTCACCCGCAAGATCTGCGACTTCAGCCCCGAACAGCTCGCCAACCTCACCAGCATCGTCTGGCTGTACCGCGGCCAGCCCGACCGCTTCCTCGCCCTGGTCCGCCAGCACCTCCTCGACAGCGTCGCTAAGGCGCAGGACAGCGTGGCCCCGCTGCAGGCTTTCCTCGCGCAAGCAGAAGCCCTGTCCAAGTCCCTTTCCCGTCATTCCCGCGAAAGCGGGAATCCAGCGTCTTTGGAAGCCCAGCAGAACCTAGACGCCGCTCTCGCCACCTTTACCGCCGACGTAGACGCCTACCAGGCAGCAAGTCACAAACAATCGGCCCAACCCATCCCCGAAGCCGCCAACAATTCCACCCTCCACCAGGCCACCGAACGCCTCACTCCGCTCGCCGACAGCAGCCGCGACCTCCTGAAGGCCGCCGACCATCTGTATCGCCTCGCCGGCCAGGTCATTGACACCCTCGACGGCGCAGGCCGCACCCGCGACATCAACCGCCAGCGCCGCGCCGCCGATGAGGCCCGCCGCGCCGCCGTCGAGGCGCTCAAGCCCGTGCGCTACTTCCACCGCCAGGCCCTGTGGCTGCAGGAGCGCTTCCCCGACGCCGAGCTGCGCGACGTGCCGGGGCTGGTGAAGCTGGTCAGCCGCGCCGAGATCGAGGCCAACGACTGGTCGCTCACCCCCGGCCGCTACGTCGGAGTGGCGCCGGAAGAAGTGGACGAGGACTTCGACTTCGAGGCCGCGCTGCGGGACATCCACGTTGAGCTGCAGGGCCTCAACGAGGAGGCGGTGGAGCTGGCGGAGAAGATTGCGCGGAATTTTGAGGAGCTGGGAGCGTGACTTGGCGGGAATTTCAGCTTCGTGAAGTCGCCGCACTCAATTATGGAAAATCACTTCCTGAAAGGAGGCGTGTTCAAGGTGACGTGCCCGTATATGGGTCTGGAGGAATTATAGGGACGCATAACGAATCTCTCGTGAGCGGCCCCGGGATTGTGGTGGGTCGTAAAGGAACTGTAGGGGCTGTTTATTGGGAGCACCGCGACTTCTTCCCAATTGATACTGTCTTCTACGCAGAGCCGACAAGGGCCGATGTTGATAAGCGGTTCCTTTTTTTCCTTCTCAAGAGCCTGCCTCTTGAGCGCATGAACTCGGATGCCGCAGTGCCCGGGTTGAATCGTGAAAATGTTTACTCGCTTCGCGTAAAGGTTCCAGGGTTTGATACGCAAATGCAGATCGTGTCGATGCTGTCCGTCTACGACGAGCTGATCGACAACAACCGCCGCCGCATTGCGCTGCTGGAGCAATCCGCTCGCCTGCTGTGCCGCGAATGGTTCGTGCACCTGCGCTTCCCCGGCCACGAGCACGTCAAGGTCGTGGACGGCGTTCCGGAAGGCTGGGAGCGAACTCCACTCGGGAGCATCGCTACGCTCCACTACGGGAAAGCCCTGAAGGCCGACCAGCGGATTCCCGGCCCCTTTGCGGTGTACGGCTCCAGCGGCATCGTCGGTTCCCATACGGAAGCACTGTCTGCCGGCCCCGGAATCATCATTGGCCGGAAGGGAAACGTCGGCAGCGTGTACTGGTCCGCGGAGGGGTTCTTTGCCATCGATACGGTGTACTTCATCGATGCAGAGTCCAGCAATCTGTACCTGTACTATGCGCTGCAGAACGCACAGTTCATCAGCACGGACGGAGCGGTGCCCGGATTGAACCGCGACTTCGCCTACAGCAGGCCGATACTGGTGCCGCCGGAGCCGCTGGTGCAGGAATTTCTCGAGCTGGTCGAGTCACTGCACCAACAAATCGACCTGTTGAACCGGCACAGCGAGAAGCTCCGCCAGGCCCGCGACCTCCTGCTCCCCCGCCTGATGAGGGGCGAGATTGAGGTTTGATTGCCTCGTTCCTGTCGCCTGGCTGGCCCGGGACCTGCGGGCCGGGCCGGTTGTCGCAACCCCGGCAGCGCAGCATGATCACCTGATATCCACGCGCGGCCCGCATTGGTCCGCAGTCCGGCAGGGAGACCAGGGGATGGCGTCAGGGGGGCGCAGCCAGGCATGGCGTTGAACGAGGACACGCTGGTCCAGCAGACCACCGCCGATTACCTGCGGGATAACCTCGGCTGGCGCAGCGAATATGCCTACAACAGCGAGGTGCTGGGGCCGGACGAGACCTTCGGCCGCGGCAGCGAACAGGAAGTGGTGCTGGGCCGGATCCTGGAGCGCAAGCTGCGGGAGCTGAACCCCGGGCTGCCCGACGCCGCCTACCGGGATGCACTGCGCCAGATCATTGAAGTGGCTCCGGGCCAGGGCGCCATGGCCGCCAACCGCGAGAAGTACCGGCTGCTGCGCGACGGGGTGAAGGTGTCCTTCCGCAAGCCGGATGGCGCGATGGACGCGCGCACGCTGCGGGTGTTCGATTTCGACGATGCGGAGGCCAACGACTTCCTGATCGTGCGCGAGCTGTGGGTCAAGGGCGACCTGTACCGGCGGCGACCGGACATCATCGGCTTCGTCAACGGCATCCCGCTGCTGTTCATCGAGTGCAAGACGATCCACAGCAGCCTGCGCCGGGCCTACGACCAGAACCTGAAGGACTACCGCGACACCATCCCGCAGCTGTTCCACCACAACGCCTTCCTGCTGCTGGCCAACGGAGTGGAGGCCAGGGTGGGCGCGCTGGGCGGGAAGTTCGAGCATTTCCACCACTGGAAGCGGCTGGAGGAGGCCGAGGCCGGGGTGGTGGACCAGGAAACGCTGCTCAAGGGCGTGTGCGACAGGCGCAACTTCCTCGACCTGTTCGAGAACTTCATCCTGTTCGACGAGGTGGAAGGGAAGACGATCAAGATCGTCGCCCGCAACCACCAGTACCTGGGCGTGAACCGTGCCATTGGCGCGCTGCAGGAGCGCGAGCGCAACCAGGGCCGGCTGGGCGTGTTCTGGCACACCCAGGGCTCGGGCAAGAGCTATTCGATGGTGTTCTTCACCCGCAAGGTGCACCGGCGCATCGGCGGCAACTACACCTTCCTGATCGTGACCGACCGCGACGACCTGGACACCCAGATCTACCAGACCTACGTCGGCTGCGGGGTGGTGGGGGAGAAGGACGAGATCCGCGCCACCAGCGGCGCGCACCTGAAACAGATGCTCGGCGAGCACCACGGCTACGTGTTCACCCTGGTGCAGAAGTTCAACGTGCCGGTGGAGCCGGACGCGCCGTACTCGCGCCGCGACGACGTGATCGTGATCAGCGACGAGGCGCACCGCACCCAGTACGGCACGCTGGCGCTGAACATGCGCACGGCGCTGCCCAATGCGGGCTATATAGGCTTCACCGGCACGCCGCTGATGGACGATGACGAGGTGACGCGCCGGGTGTTCGGCGATTACGTGTCCACCTACGGCTTCCAGCGCGCAGTGGATGACGGCGCCACGGTGCCGCTGTACTACGACGCCCGCGGTGACAAGCTGAAGGTGGCCACCGACGACCTGAATCAGCGCGTGGCCGAGAAGCTGGCCGAGTTCGAGGACGAGCTGGCCGACGATCCGGACGCCCAGCGCCGCCTGGAACAGGCGATGGGTCGCGATTACCACGTGATCACCGCCGGCGAGCGCCTGGACCGGATCGCCCGTGATTTCGTGGAGCACTATGCGCGCGGCTGGGAGACCGGCAAGGCGATGTTCGTCTGCATCGACAAGCCCACCTGCGTGCGCATGCATGGCCTGATCGAGCAGTACTGGACCGAACACATCCACAAGCTGACGATCGAACAGCAGCGCGAGAGCGACGCCCAGGAAATCGCCCGGCGCGCGCGCCAGCTCAAGTGGATGGGCGAGACCCGGTTCGCGGTGGTGGTGAGCGAGGAGCAGGGCGAGGTCGAGCGCTTCCGCAAGCTGGGGCTCGACATCACTCCGCACCGGCGGCTGATGAAGGAAGGCTGGAGCGTGCCCGGCGCGGCCAAGCCGCTGAGCATGGAAGATGCCTTCAAGAAGACCGACCACCCGTTCCGGGTGGCGATCGTCTGCGCGATGTGGCTGACCGGCTTCGACGTGCCGAGCCTGGGCACCCTGTACCTGGACAAGCCGCTCAAGGCGCACACGCTGATGCAGGCCATCGCCCGCGCCAACCGCGTGGCCGAAGGCAAGTCCAACGGCCTGATCGTGGATTACTGCGGGATTCTGAAGAACCTGCGCCGGGCGCTGGCGACCTTTGCCGGCACGCCGGGGGAAGGTGATGAGCAGGATGGCGACGACACTGATCCGGCCAAGCCGCAGGAGCTGCTGCTGCAGCGGCTGGACGAGTCGCTGGGCCAGGTCACGGGCTGGCTGGAGAAG
>ERZ1032895.213-NODE-213-length-12399-cov-12.456740_pt1 | contig 12399 bp, 11 predicted proteins | sample MGYA00516687_ERZ1032895 | MGnify/ENA primary metagenome ERZ1032895 (study PRJEB33719, sample SAMN04261600) | wastewater metagenome | biome: rural village; feature: latrine urine exit; material: soil | place: El Salvador | collected 2013-01-14 ... | reverse complement strand
GTCGATCTGGCCCTGCACGCGCCGGTGGCGCTGGTAGTTGTCCTGGGCCAGCCGGACCAGCTCGCGGTAGCGCTGCACGTCGAGGTAGGCGCGGGTCACTTCCAGCGCGGTGTTCTCGCTGGCACCCAGCAGTTCGTAATAGCGCACCAGTTCGGCACGGTCGTGCTTTTCGACCTGGCTGCGGGTGGCAAAGCCGTCGTAGAGCATCTGCTTGAGGGTCAGCTCGACCTGGTCGGTGTCGTAGCTGCCCTGGCCGTCGTACTGACGGTCCTGAATGCCGGCCCCGGCCAGCACGTCCACCTGGGGAAAGTAGCCGCCCTTGACCACGTCGATATCATGGCCGGCGGCATTGAGGCCGTCCCAGGCGGCCTGCACCTCGGGGCTGGTGCGAATCGCCTGCTCGACCACGCCGCGCAGGTCGGCCACGCCGGGCGAGGAGGTGCCCGGCGGCAGCGGCTGGGCCTGAGTCTCTGCTTGCGTCTGGGCCAGCGCCAGTGTCGGCAGCATCACGCAGGCGCCAAGCAGCACGCCGCGCTGCCACGCCCGTGAGCAGGAACGCGTGAAAGAGCGCGACGCGTCGCGGGCCAAAACGTGTTCGGGATTGATATTCATTCATACCCCTTTGTTTTTAGCGGTAAAGCCTCAGCACCCAAGCTCAGCCCTAATTCATTAAGGTGATTGATCTTTTTATACTGGCACCATAGCAAGACAAATATACATCGAACCTAATGTTACCAAACTAAACAAAAATGACCAGGTCACAAACTCAAACTTACTAATCAATAAGTCGTACTGACCGAACTCTCACAGCTAAGCCTTGGCTAGTGCGTACAGGTCAGTTATCGAGCGAATGAAACCATTGCAGACAGGGAGGCAGAAAGCGGCAATCATCTACTGCACCGCCACCGCGTTTGAGGCCGCCTCGCGGCTTCCCTATAATCAACGCCTTGCCGCTCACTACAACAATGCTCAAGGCCACTGGCCAAAGCCCAGTCAGGACGACCATGAACCCCGATCTCGATGTCTTGACCCCCTACCCTTTCGAGAAGCTCGCTACGCTCAAGGCCGGAGTCACGCCGCCTGCGACGCTTGACCACATTCCTCTGACCATCGGCGAGCCGCAGCACGCGCCCTTTGGGCCAGCCTTGGCAGCGCTCCACGCTCACCAGCAGGACTACGCACGCTACCCAACGGGCACCGGCACAGCTGAGCTGCGCTGTGCCATTTCCGCCTGGGCGACACGCCGCTTTGGCCTTGCCGGGCTTGACGCTGAATACCAGGTTCTGCCGGTAAGCGGCACTCGCGAGGCGATCTTTGCTTTTGTGCAAGCGGCGCTGGATCGCACGCGCCCGGCAAGTGTCGCCATGCCCAACCCCTTCTATCAGATCTACCAGGGTGCGACCCTGCTGGCCGGCGGTCAGCCTTACTACATGGACTGCCGAGCAGACAACGGCTTCCGGCCAGATATTGATCGAGTGCCGGTAGACATCTGGCGCGAGGTGCAGATCGTGTTCGTCTGCACGCCGGGCAATCCCACCGGCGCGGTCACTCCCTTGGCCGAGCTCAAGCGACTGATCGAGCTCGCCGATGAGCATGACTTCATCATCGCCTCGGACGAATGCTACTCGGAGCTGTACCTGGACGAGCAGGCGCCCCCGCCGGGCCTGCTCGAAGCCTGTGCGACGCTGGGCCGCCACGACTATCGCCGCTGCCTGGTGTTTCATTCACTGTCCAAGCGCTCCAACTTGCCGGGGCTACGCTCGGGATTCGTGGCCGGCGATGCCGAGCTGATCACGCCCTTCAGGCGCTACCGCACCTACCATGGCTGCACCATGCCGCTGCCGGTGCAGCAGGCATCCATCGCCGCCTGGGGCGACGAAAGCCACGTATTGGCCAACCGTAACGCCTACCGAGAAAAGTTTGCCGCCGTGGGCGAGATTCTCGCGCCGGTCATGGACTTTCCACCCCCTCAGGCGAGCTTCTACCTGTGGCCCTCCGTGCCAAAGGGTGACGATGAAACCTTCACGCGCGAGCTGTATGCCGAACAGCACGTCAGCGTGTTGCCGGGCAGTTACATGGGCCGCGCTGGCGCCGATGGCACCAATCCCGGCGCCGGACATCTGCGTCTCGCACTTGTGGCTGAGATTGAGGCCACCGCCGAGGCTGCACGGCGAATTCGCCGTTTCATCGAGCGCAGCGCATAGTTTGGAAAAGCAGTGCAAGAATCGAGCAAGAGCCGAGAACGACCTGCCACTGTGAGGAGCCTGAACATGCTGATGCTATATGTGATCAAGAACTGTGATACCTGCCGCAAGGCGCGCAAGGCGCTGGACGAAAGGGGCGTGGCTTATCGTACCCACGATCTTCGTGAAGATGGCCTGTCCGCCGGGCTGCTTGAGGAGCTTCTCGAGCGCGTGGCGCTGGTGACGCTGCTCAACAAGCGCAGCACCACCTGGCGCAATCTGGACGATGCCGACAAGGCAAAGGCCGAAGGCGGCGAGACCCGCGAGCTGCTGCTGGCTCACCCTACGCTGATCAAGCGACCGCTGCTGGATACCGGCGATGAGATCCGCGTTGGCTATCGCGACGGCGACTACGACGACCTTCAAGGCTGACGCCCAGGCGCCCCGCCCTAACTGCAACGAGGACACCACATGTTTAGCTTTGCACTCGGAATTGGCACCCAGAACACCCAGGGCGAGTGGCTCGAGGTGTACTACCCGGTCCCACTGCTTGCGCCGGATGCCAGCCTGGTCAAGGCTGCCTCCCAAGTGCTCGACGCTCCGGCAGGCACGTCCGTGGTCAGTTTCCTGCCCGAGGATTGCGCACCGTTGGCAGAAGCGCTGCGCGAGGCCGGCCATGAGGACCAGGCCGAACTGGCCGAGACGCTGGCCTTCAGCCAGCGTCCGCTGGTGGCGACCTTCCTGGCAGAGGATAGTGCCCCTCAGAGCCCGCCAGAGGTCTATCTGAAGCTGCATCTGCTGTCGCATCGCCTGGTCAAGCCCCATGGGGTCGACCTGACCGGGATGTTCGGCTTGCTGCGCAACGTGGCCTGGACCAGTGAAGGCCCCATCGATATCGATGAGCTGCCGGCCCGTCGTCTCAAGGCGCGCCTCGAAGGCCGCACCCTGTCGGTGGACTGCGTGGACAAGTTCCCCAGGATGACCGACTACGTGGTCCCCGCAGGCGTGCGCATCGGCGACGCCTCTCGCGTGCGACTGGGGGCCTATCTGGGCGAGGGCACCACCGTGATGCACGAAGGCTTCGTCAATTTCAATGCCGGCACCGAGGGGCCCGGCATGATCGAGGGTCGCATCTCGGCCGGTGTGGTCGTGGGCAAGGGCTCCGACCTCGGCGGCGGCTGCTCCACCATGGGCACCCTGTCGGGCGGCGGCAACATCACCATTCGCGTCGGCGAAGGCTGCCTGATTGGCGCCAATGCCGGCATCGGCATTCCACTGGGCGACCGCTGCACCGTGGAAGCCGGTCTGTATGTCACTGCCGGCGCCAAGGTGGTAGTGCTGGATGACAAGGGCCAGGACGTCAAGACCGTCACTGCCCGCGACCTGGCCGGTCAGAACGACCTGCTGCTGCGCCGCAACTCGTGCAATGGCCGAGTCGAATGCCTGACCAACAAGAGCGCTATTGCCCTCAACGAAGCGCTGCACGCGCATAACTGATACGCCCATAAAATGAGCCGTGCCTCGACGCAGCGCGTCGGGGCCGACTCTGCGGACGACCGAATGCCCCCGATAGATAATGACATTGCCCTGAGCCCCACCCTTGAGCTGGCCATGGCGCTGATGCGCCGTCCCTCGGTGACCCCTGACGACCAGGGCTGCCAGGAACTGATGATCCAACGCCTGGAGCGCTTGGGCTTTCGCATCGAACGGCTGCCCTATGGCGAGGTAAAAAACTTCTGGGCCGTGCACGGCCACCATGGACCGGTGCTGGCCTTTGCCGGGCATACCGATGTGGTACCGGCGGGGCCCCATGTTCACTGGGAGTACCCACCCTTCGAGCCCCGCATCGACGCCAACGGCATGCTGTGTGGCCGCGGCGCTGCCGACATGAAAGGCAGTCTGGCCGCCATGGTGACGGCAGTGGAGCGCTTCATTCCAGCACGCCCCGACCATCCCGGTCGTATCGCTTTCCTGATCACCTCCGACGAAGAAGGCCCGGCAGTGGACGGCACCCGTACCGTGGTCGAGCTTTTCCGTGAACGCCACGAACGGCTGGACTACTGCATCGTTGGCGAGCCTTCTTCCAGCGAACGGCTCGGCGATGTGATCAAGAACGGACGACGCGGCTCGTTGGGCGGCGAACTGCACGTGCACGGCGTCCAGGGCCATGTGGCCTATCCCCACCTGGCACGCAACCCCATTCATCAGGTGCTGGCGGCTCTGGATGCGCTGGCCAAGGAGCATTGGGATTCAGGCAACGACTTCTTCCCCGCCACCAGCTTTCAGATTTCCAATATCCGCAGCGGCACCGGCGCCACCAACGTGATTCCCGGTGAGCTCGAGGCCATATTCAACTTCCGCTATTCCACCGAGCTCACCCACGAACACTTGCGCGAGCGCACCGCGGCCATCCTTGATGCCCACGGCCTCGACTATCAGCTGGACTGGACGCTGAACGGCGAGCCCTTTCTGACCGCCGAGGGTGAGCTGGTCGATGCCGCCGTTGCCGGTGTCACCGAAGTCACCGGCAACCGCCCGGCGCTGTCGACCTCTGGCGGCACCTCGGATGGCCGCTTCATCGCTACCCTGGGCACCCAGGTGGTCGAGCTCGGCCCGCTCAACGACACCATCCATAAGGTCAACGAGCGCGTGCGTGCCGCTGACCTTGATCAGCTTTCAAATATCTACGAGGCGATACTCGCACGCCTGTTTGGCCACACTGCCACCGATGACTGAGACTGCCATGGAACGCTACCCCGACATCGAAATCTATCTGGCCAGGGTCAAACACGAGGCCATCGAAGCCTGGCTCGGCGAGACCATCGAGGCCTCCGCACTGGAGCCGGCCGGCAAGCTGCGCTGGCGCAGCCGTGGCCGCTACCGGGGTGATGTCATCCCGATACTGCTGGTGGAGAAGGCCGCCGATGGTTTTGCCAGCCTGTGGCTGGACAGCCCGGCCACGCCCTGGGCCACGGACGCTGAGCTGGCCCGTGCCGCCGTAGCTGCACTGGGCTGCGAGGTGCGCTGTTCACTGGGCGGCTGGCACCCTGGCGACGACCCCGATCGCTTCCTGCAGCTATCGCCGGATGGCGACGAGGCTGTCATCGAGTGGTCGGATTCGGGGCACTGATGCCTGACGGCGGTGCAATGACTAAAAACCGATGGGCCAGCAGCAAAGAGCCCCGCACGGGGCGGGGCTCTTTGCTTGCTTACTTGCCTACTTTATTGACTTGCTCTGCTTGCTTTATTGCTGACGGCCTGATGATTCATCAGGTGATGACGGTAACATCATCGGCCTGCAGGCCGCGATCATTGCGCGATATGTGGTACTTCACCTTCTGACCTTCGGCCAGGGTCCGGTGCCCATGACCACGTATGGCGCGAAAGTGTACAAACACATCTTCTCCGCTATCGCGGGTAATGAAGCCATAGCCCTTGTTGACGTTGAACCACTTGACCTCGCCAATCTCCCGGCCATCATCTTCGATCTCGATCCGGTCAGTCGACGGCGCGCCCAGGGCACCGACTACCAGAGTAGCCACCAGCATCAGCAAGAAAACCGCCGCCGCAGCCACCGAATACTCAAGCAGAGACAGTTGACCAGAGGACTCACCACCCACCCACTGAGCGAACAAGCCGATCAACCAGGGGGCCGGCAAGGCCAGCAGCAGACTGACGATGCAACTACGTAACACGACCTTCGAATTCATATACCTGTAATACTCTCTCGTGGAAGTGAAGTCCTTTTAAAAAGGACAGACAGCAAGGGCGGATAACGTGACAATGCAGGTGTCATCCCGCCCCGGTGACGTGCCGATGCCACGATGAACAGCGACATTCAGCAGAGAAAGTCTAACATGAGCGATGACAGCAATCCCTCTCTAAACCAGCGCCTGGAAGCCCTGGAAAGCCGTATTGCCCATCAGGAGCATTGGCTGGACCAGCTTGATGATGCTGTGGCCACCCAGGAGCGCCGGCTGATGCAGCTGGAGCGACTCAGTACCTTGATGCAAGAGCGCCTGCGCGAACAGTACCGAGCGCAGCAGGACGCTAACGGCGAAGCACCCCGTCCACAGGACGAGGTGCCGCCGCACTATTGAAGCCGTAAGCCGTAGCCGTAGCCGTAGCCGTAGCCGTAGCCGTAAGCCAAGACGCTGCCTCTAAGCCTGCCTGTGGCAATGGTTTCTCTTACAGCTCGCAGCTTACAGCTTAATAGCTTATAGCTCTCCCGAAGGGGGCTTATAGCTCCAGGAAGCGTTCGGCATCGAGTGCTGCCATGCAGCCGGTACCTGCCGAGGTCACCGCCTGACGATAGACGTGATCCATCACGTCACCGGCGGCAAACACGCCGGCCACGCTGGTGGCGGTGGCGTTGCCGTCAAGCCCCGAGCGGACCTTGATGTAGCCGTTCTCCATGTCCAGCTGCCCCTCGAAAATATCGGTATTGGGGTGGTGGCCAATCGCAATGAACACGCCGGGCGCAGTAATCTCGCGCGTGCTGCCGTCTTGTGTCGAGGCAAGCCGCACCCCGGTCACACCGCTGTCATCACCAAGCACCTCATCCAAGGTATGGTTCCATACCAGCTCGACGTTACCGCTCTCGGCTTTCTCGAACAGCTTGTCCTGGAGAATCTTCTCGGCACGCAGGCTGTCTCGGCGATGCACCAGCGTCACCTTGGAAGCAATGTTGGAGAGATACAGCGCCTCTTCCACGGCGGTATTGCCACCCCCCACCACCACCACGTCCTTGTTGCGGTAGAAGAAACCATCACAGGTGGCACAGGCCGACACGCCCTGGCCCATGAAGCGCTGCTCGGACTCGAGCCCCAGATAGCGCGCGCTGGCCCCGGTAGAGATGATCAGGGCATCGCAGCTATAGGTGCCATTATCGCCTTTGAGCATGAAGGGACGGCTTCCCAGCTCGACCTCGTTGATATGGTCGAACAGCACCTCGGTATCGAAACGTTCGGCATGACGCTTCATGCGCTCCATCAACTCTGGCCCTTGTACACCAGCGTCATCACCCGGCCAGTTATCGACATCGGTAGTCGTGGTCAGTTGGCCGCCCATCTGCATGCCGGTAATCAGCAGCGGCTTGAGATTGGCTCGTGCAGCATACACCGCCGCGCTATATCCGGCGGGACCGGAGCCAAGGATGATCAGGCGTTCGTGGCGCACATTGCTCATGGTGACCTCTCAGCGTTACATACAGAAAAATATGGAGAATTGATTAACGGACTGGGCAATGGCGTATCCAGTGGAAACGCCATTGCCCAAGCCGCTGACCGGGATGACCGAAGGCTTGACCGCGCATGGGCAGGCCATGCGCCTACGAAGGAGGGCGGCCCGCAGGCCGCCCCCATTTCATCACCTGGAGACGCACTCGCTTGGAACACGTCTCTCTTCGGAAAGATTCTCGCCTGGGGCTTGTCTTGTTTGAAAAGCCCCGAGAAACTCCCGGATTAGAGGCCCTTGGAGTGGGCACCCAGGTACTGAGCCACACCTTCAGCGGTGTCCTTCATGCCTTCCTGGCCTTCTTCCCAGCCAGCCGGGCACACTTCACCGTGCTTCTGGTGGAACTGCAGGGCCTTGACCATACGCACCATCTCGTCGACGTTGCGGCCCAGCGGCAGGTTGTTGACGACCTGGTGCTGAACTATACCGTCTTCATCGATCAGGAAGGAGGCACGCAGGGCAACACCTGCTTCCGGGTGCGCAATGCCGTAAGCCTGAGTGACCTCATGCTTGACGTCAGCCACCATCGGGAATCCAACTTCACCAATGCCGCCGTCTTCCGGCGCGGTCTTGCGCCAGGCGTGATGGGTAAACTGGGAGTCGATGGACACACCGATCACCTCGACGCCAAGCTCCTTGAACTGCGCCAGACGGTTGTCGTGGGCGATGATCTCGGACGGGCAGACGAAGGTGAAGTCCAGCGGCCAGAAGAACAGCACGCGGAGCTTGCCGTTGCTGTCGGACAGCTTGAAGTTCTCGACGATTTCACCGTTGCCCAGAACTGCTGCTGTTTCAAAATCAGGTGCTTGACGTCCAACCAATACGCTCATGCATATCTCCTTGTGTTCGTTATGACGCTAGGGGTGAAACATGCAACCAACAGCTCACTACGCTAGAGCAGTGAGCACGTGCATGCCACTTGCGCGAAGCTATGGCATGCATAGAAAAAAGCTATCGATCCGTGCTTTCCTTTCCTTTCCTTGGCATCTCAGCAAGCCTCGCCTCGAGGCCGCAGCCTGTCGAGGTTGCCAGACGATCGCCGACGCGGCCGGCGTCGTGCCTAAGGTACAAATATGGGGGCGCCGATCGGGTTTTCAAGAGGCGCTTGTCAGGAAGGCACTCCAGCACCGAGTCCTGAGGTGGGCTGAACCTTTCTTCGAGCAACTTCTAATAGCGTTGCATTTGGAACTCGAGAACGCCATATTGCTGATCGGTGAACATTAGATTACAGGCTGTATATGAATAAATTTCAAGATGGAAGCTATTCCACTAGTGGGTTGATCCAGAAGGAACTTGAAAAACAGGGATTCAAAGTAGAGAGGCTCGAGGACTTTACTATAGCAGAGAGATGGCATGAGAGGCACTTTTTTGTAGGTGCACAAAGCTCCAAGACGACATTAACTGCCTCTCGATTGGCCGAAGACAAATATCTTACCTCATTGATGCTTGAGCGTTCAGGTGTGCCTGTGCCTGATAAAAGAATGTTCTCCACAAAGCACTATTCCGCCGCCAGAGAGTATGCCAAGGAAATAAGAGACTTTGTGATAAAACCTGTTGATGGCAATGCTAGGAGCGGAGTTAGTGTAGGGTCCAGTGTAGAAAGCTTTCCGTCTTGTTGGGAAAAAGCTCTCAGACATACTGATAAAGGCGTTTTGCTGGAAAAATGTTTTTTGAGCGGAACAAAAGCTCGGCATCTTGTTGTGGGTGGCAAGTGTGTCGGAGTAGTGACAAGGAAGCCATCAGAGATAACCGGCGATGGGAGGAAAAATGTACAGCAGCTAATAGATGAAAAAAATGAATTTCGAAAAAACAACCAAAATCTAGATAGCAACCCTATAATCATTACTCCTCGTAGGCAGAGAAAGATACGCCAGCAGGGGTTTTTATTGGACAGCATTATTCCTAATGGTACGGCTGTCATTATAGATGACGAAGCAGGATTATTCAGCGGTGGAGAATCACATGAGATATTTGAAAAAACAAACCCGTTTCTAAAAAAAGCAGCCGAAAAAGCTGCAGGAAGTATTCCCGGACTCGATGTTGCTGGTGTGGATATCATTGCAAGCGATCATTCCATTGAAGAAAAAGACTACGTTGTCATTGAAGTGGATGCAAAACCTGATATTACCAGCCACCATTACCCTGCATATGGAAAACCCCAAAATGTAGCTCATGAAATAGTAAAAAATACTCTTGACGTCAGCGCTTCAACGCTGGAAGAATACTTTGAGCGCAAAGGGTTTTCTAAAACCATTACGGAAATACCGAGAAGTAGGTCAGGCAATAGGTTGGTTGCAAAAGAAGCCGCCAATCTAGGTGCTTGCGTAAAGGTTAACGAAAAAGGGAAAATAGCTTGTATATTAGGCAAGAAGTGGTTTACGTTCAATAATGGAGCAGTCGTTGCTGAGGAGCACCGTACCTCCAAGGCCTTGATGCATTTCCTGAAAAACAAGATGTCTGTAAAGCAGCTCCTGGCAGCCTCCAACATACCAGTACCAAAAGGATTTTCTGTAAGTGCTGATGACAATCAGCTAATAGAGTCAATAATAGAAAACCTGAGCTACCCTGTCTGTCTGAAGCCTGTATCCGGGAGTAGAGGAAAAAACGTCTTTCCTTCATTAAAAAGTCCTGAGGAGCTTCTTGATTCCTTAAACATAGTCAAGGAATCAACCAAGGAATTATTGATTGAAGAGAATGTTCACGGATTCGACGCAAGAATCACTACTGTCTTTGGAGAATTTTGTGCTGGCTCGCTGCGAGTTCCGCCTCGGGTAATTGGTGACGGCAATAAAACAATCAAGCAGCTAGTAGAAGCAGAAATAGAATATCGAGTCAAGAAAAAACTAGCCCGGGCAAGAGCATTAACCATAGACCGTACCTTGGTTGCATGCGTAAAAAGTCAAGGTTTTGCACTGGACTCTATCCCTGAAGAAGGGCTCATTGTTCACCTTAGAAAAAACTCTAACTTATCAACAGGCGCCGAAGCGCACGATATAACTAGCGTCTTGAGCAGCAGCACCAAGGCAATGTTTAGTAAAATAGCTTCGCTGTTTAGTGATACAGCCATTTTAGGGATCGACGTGATATTTTCTTCGGACCCCAGGACGTCGCCTTCGAATGAATTTAAGGTTATAGAAGTGAATGTGCAGCCAGGAATACGCGGTCATCATCATCCATATTCAGGAAATTCGATCAATGTGGCTGAATTTTTTGTAAAAAAGGCGCTTTCATAAATAGGTTCTTCGTCGTTAAGTGTAGAGTTCGCCGCCTGATCTATGCTCCAACTAGCTTGACAGTGGGGGGCTTCACATAGCGACGCGGGCCGGATTTGGTGACTTTGACGAACATGTCACCACCACAGACCGCTTATGCCAATACTGGCAAGGCATCAAGAGAAAAGCGTGTCACTACAAGGAGCTCGGCTGCGATTCACTAAGTCACTGAATTATCAGGCCGTAGGTGCCGATTCCGGGCTAAAATCGGGCTGAAAGTGTCGAACTCGGGTGAGCTATTTCTTCACCGAACAGGGCCGATACCCCGCTCGGTGAACACCCTGACCCTAGCTGCCAGGACTCGAAATCAAAGGATTCTGAAAGTGGTAAAGTTGTCATGGGGGGCGGGCTCAAAATTGACGGATCTTATCCGCGATTTCTCAGGTCCGCTCGCGCAAAGCGACAGCAGGGATTCGACCGCGTTGTTTGCTCCCTCGGCCACTAGCTCCACCGCATCGTCGCCGATGTTTCTGCAATAGCCGTTGATGCCGTGCAGCAGCGCCTGCCTGGACAGCCAGCGCAAATAGCCCACGTTCTTCACCCTGCCCCTGATCTCGGCCCTGATGGAGCGCGAGCTATCCTTTGCATCGTCGGGGAAATAGTAATCGGCAATTTTGGATGCCACGTCCAGGGGCTGACCTTTCGCGGGCCAGTGGTGTATCGGAATATCACAGTTTGCATTGATTTCAATAACGGCATGGCTTTGCTCGGCCGCCGGCCTCGAGATATCTTTGGCGATCAGATCGACGCCCATGCACTCGATGCCGTCAAATGCCGCCGCGCACTTCTCGGCAATCGAAATGAAATCGGAGTGGATAAGACTTGTCATGTCCTCGCCGTCACCGCCCGCGCCGATGTTGGCGACAGTCTGAAGGAAGGCTTTTCTTCCCCGCTCCGGCACGGACTCAGGAGTCAGCCCCTGGGTCAGCAAGACCTCATGTGCCTTAGCATTGATCTCCAGCAGATGCCTGTAATCGTACGGGTTCTTCTTGCGCTGCGTATTTTTCTCCTGCACCAGCTGTTCTATGTTCTTCTCACCGTCTCCGGTGACGTGAGCAGGCCACCTGCGCATGGCAGCGATAACCCGACCGCCCAGCACTAGTATCCGGTGATCGTCTCCATCGATATGCTCCTCAAGGACGACTTTTCTGGAAGCAACGCTTGCGTATGCCTCCCTGAACCTTTCCCTTGACTGTATGGCGGACGTGATGCCCTCGCCTCCGGATCCGATGATCGGCTTGACCACGGCTTTCTTGCTCTTCAGTTCATCGAACCAGGACATGGCCTGCTCATGGCTCTCTCGCTCCAGCATGACGCCACTTGGAACCCTGACGCCGGCTTCACGCAGGATGGTCTTTGTCCTATGCTTGTTGTTTGTAATCCCTCTGAATCTCAGCGTGGAGGCGGTCATGGTGTGTCTGAAATAAATGACCTTGTTTGTTCCCCGGGCCACCCAGTGCGCCTTCTTGTCGTTTCTCTCGGGGAAAAAACTAATGACTACATTCTTTTGCCTTAGCGCTCTTCTAAGCAGAATCACATTATTACCTAAAAGCCTGTAGTACGGCTGGCTTTTATCAAACTCGAAATGGTCCACCTTCAGCAACCCGGGCTTGTCGTCTGCCATTGAAGCACCTCTTTGTGATCCAGCCGGAAATTATAGTGGACCCCGAAAACAAGACACTGGTTTAAGCTATGCCGAGGCCGGTTTC
>ERZ1032895.212-NODE-212-length-12493-cov-3.503618_pt1 | contig 12493 bp, 13 predicted proteins | sample MGYA00516687_ERZ1032895 | MGnify/ENA primary metagenome ERZ1032895 (study PRJEB33719, sample SAMN04261600) | wastewater metagenome | biome: rural village; feature: latrine urine exit; material: soil | place: El Salvador | collected 2013-01-14 ... | reverse complement strand
CAAACGATCGAGGGTTGGCGGTCTCATGCTGGACATTTACGCGTGGCGTGCGTGCTGTAATACCCGGTCGGTTTGAAATATTACCTCTTTAGATATAAGTCAAAATACTGAGTTATTGATTTTAGCTTGTGCTTCAACTCAATTAACAAATTTAGATCTTACAAATAATATTAATCTCGAACTTTTTACTGGACAAAATAGCAACCTTACGCAATTAGATTTCAGAAATAACAATAATGAAAAAATTCTTGCTTTCAACACCAAAGACAATCCTGACTTAACTTGCATTTTTGTAGATGATGCCACATATAGCGAAGCTAACTGGACGGACGTTGATTCCGCTTCAACTTTTGTTGAAACCCAGGCACAATGTGATGCGTTGGGTTTTAAAGATATGTCTTATAAACAAATTAATATTTATCCAAATCCTGTAAAAAGCACATTGAATATCGAACTGTCGGATCAGGATTCTAAAGAATTTCATGGAGAAATAGTTGATATAACCGGAAAAGCAATCGCAACTCATCTATTGAAAACAGATACCTCTTTGGATGTGTCATACCTGCCGTCAGGTATTTATTTTTTAAATATTTACAACAACCAAAATAAACGGTTAACTAAAAAACTTGTCAAATTATGAAAACCATAATCCCTTCTTTTGAAAAAATTGAAGATTTAAATCTTCTAAAAACAGCGCTAAAAGATTGATGAGACCTGTTAGGTTTTAAAAACCTGACAGGTCTTTTATATTTTCACTTATACCTTCCTCACAAAATCAGTAATAATCACAATCTGTTGACCATCGACACGGCCTTCGATAAATTTCTCATTATTCATATCTAAAGAAATCCGACGCACGGACGTTCCTTGTTTGGCCACCATACTACTGCCTTTAACTTTGAGGTCTTTGATAAGAACCACAGTATCGCCTGCTTCCAAAATATTTCCGTTGCTATCGCGATGGATTACGGCATTATCCGTTTCTTCTTTTTTAGCCAGCCCCGCTTTTGCCCATTCGGCAGTTTCTTCATCCAAATACATCATATCCAACAAATCCTGAGGCCAACCTTCGGCTTTCAATCTATTTAACATACGCCAAGCCATCACTTGAACCGCAGGAACAGTGCTCCACATACTGTCGTTTAAGCAACGCCAATGATTCGGATCTACTTTTTCGGGATCTTCAATCTGGTCTTTGCACACTTGGCAAATATATACAGCCGCCTCTGCCCCACTGGTGGGAGAACTTGGGATTTCGTAAACACTTAATGCTTCCGTCGATTTACAAAGCTCACAACTCGATTCGCTTCGTTGTTGCAATTCGTTTTCCATACTCATCTTAATATAATTTTTGCAAAGATAACCTTATATCCTTAAACCTTGTAACAAGCTGGTGTTTGAAGTTAATCTCGTTTAAATATCAAGTTATAAAAAAACCGCCTCCAAGTTAGAGACGGTTTTGATGTCATTTTTTGATATGCGTTTACTTATTCCAAGTGTTGTTCAGCATATTGATGTCGGGCACCATTTGATTGGGGTCGAAAACCACACGAACCACTTCTTTTTTAGTCTTTAAAAGATGCTTCCATTCGTTTCCGCGATGCCAAATCTCTACGGGAAGTTTAAAGGTTTCGGAGGTATCGTCTTCATAAAAAACCTTCAATTCCACAGGCATCGGAATTTCTCCTTTGTTTTCCAATCCAATTAAAAATCCATCGGAATGGGATGTAACCGATGTAATTCCGATATCGATGTTGCCATTTCCAAAGAACCATCCTTTCCAAAACCAATCCAGATTTTCACCTACCACATTTTCAATATGATTGAAGAAATCGTTGGGTTGTGGATGTTTGTATGCCCATGTTCGAATATAGCTATTGAGTGCGTTGTCGAATCTTTCTTTTCCGATGATGTATTCGCGAAGCATAAAGAACCCTGCTGCAGGCTTGTAATAGGCAGTATAGCCCAAGTTCATCGCTTGTGCCACTTCTGGAGAAGTATCGATTCCTTCTCGATTTGGGTAGGTTAAATATCCTATCAAGTTGCGTGGCTTGTCCATATTGGTTGAAGATCGGTATTCACCGTTGTTAAAATTCACGGTACTGTAGTGATTCAAATACATATTCAGCCCTTCATCCAACCAAGGATATCGTCGTTCGTTAGAGCCAACGATCATCGGGAACCAGTTGTGTCCGAACTCGTGATCGGTGACGCTCCACAAGCGTTCTCCCGAACGGGAATAATCGCAAAAACTCACGCCAGGATATTCCATTCCGCCTACACCACACGCCACATTAATGGCATTGTTATAAGGATACGGAAAATAAGTATTTGAATAGAATTCTATAGATGCCTTGGTAAATTCGGTAGAACGCGTCCACGCATTCTTGCCCGAACTCTCTTTTGGATAAACAGATTGCGCTAAAGTAGTTTTGCCCTCGGGTAGATTAATTCGCGCTGCATCCCAAATAAAAGCATTCGACGACGCCCACGCCACATCGCGGGTGTTGTTCATTTTAAAATGCCATGTGAGATTTCCACTTTGTTTGACATAGGTATTCTTTTTCCCCACTTCATTGGGTTTAATGATAAAGACAGTTTCATCGCTTTTTTCAGCCTTTGCCCATCGGTCGCGTTGCTTTTTGGTTAAAACCTCTTCTGGGTTTTGCAAAAGACCAGAGCAGACCACCGTGTGATTTGTTGGGGCAGTAATCTTCACATCAAAATCGCCATATTCGCAGTAGAATTCTCCAGCTCCGAGGTACGGTTCTGTATTCCAACCCACTACATCGTCAAAAACGGCCACTCGCGGATACCATTGTGCAATGGCATAAATAGTTCCGTCTTCAACCTCCAATCTTCCCATGCGGTCCATTCCCTTTACGGGGACTTTAAAACTGAAATCCATACTGATTTCCACTGTGCCCCCTTTTGCTTCCAATGGTTTGTCGAGGAAGAGTTGCATCCGCGTATCGGTGATAATATGTTTTGAAGATGTACCCGTTTTGGTTTTGGCGAGAATGTTGTTCAACTCAAATCCGCCTTCCACATCGCCGCTGTATCGGTTTCCTTGAATTGGTGTCGTCAAAGTTCCGCGGGAACCTTCGGTAAATCGGTTTTGTTCGAGATACAACCAGATAAAATCCAAAGTTTCTGGGCTATTGTTGGTATAGTAAATGGTCACTTTTCCAGAAACCGTATGGTTTTTATCGTCTAACGTGACTTCTAAATCATAGTCAGCCGCATTCTGCCAATATTCTGGCCCAGGTTTTCCCGATGCGGTTCGATACACATTTCCTTGACGGTATGTGAATTCATTAAACATATGGTTGTTGCCAAAATCGGTCTTTTGGGCAAGTGCAGGTAGAGAAAAAATTGCAAATAGTAGCAAGAGCAACATCTTGCTCGCGATGTGTTTGATCATTTTTGAAATTTTAGAATGAAGCGATGGCTAAGATACTAATTTGTCGAGATAATTGAAGATTGGATTCCTCTGAAGTAAATGCCGTTTATTTCGTATCCCGATTTTCTTGGTATGAAAAGATCCTTCGTTCACACAATTAAATTGATTAACAGAGTGTTTCTCACCCTCCTAAAACAAAATCAGCCGCCATCTGGGCGTGTAAATCGGTGGTGGCTAATAAAGGAGTGTCAGTATCTTCTGCGCTTATCAACAAGGGCAATTCGGTGCATCCTAAAATAATTCCGTCCGCACCTCGATCTTGCAGCAACTTGATTTGCTCGAGGAAAAACTTCTTGGATTCATCCGTAAATTTTCCCTGTGTCAATTCCCTGCTTACGTAATGATGCGACTGATCTAAAAAATCTTCCTCAGGGATGATAGTTTCCATATTATATGTTGACTGCAACACTTTGGTGATAAAATTTTTCGTCATTGTAGGACGATTACCCAGCAATCCTAGATTCTTTAATCCCAAACGGATGGCTTCCTTTCCGATAGCATCCGCAATGTGCAGAATTGGAATATCTATTTTTGGTTGCACATATTCATAGGCCATATGGGGCGTATTGGCACAAATTACGATCGCCTTCGCCCCCGCTTGCTCTAGTTTTCGAGAAACATCGAGATATTTTTCGACAATCTTTTCTAAGTTCTGTGCACGCATCACTTCAATATTAATACTGTGAATAATGAGTTCTGGGTTTTTATCGGTACCAATTTCATTTCCTACAAGTTGGTTGATGCGACGATAATAATCGATTGTAGCGTGCCAAGAAGTTCCCCCTATTAGCCCAAGTGTATTCATAATGCAATGTTATTTTGATTCGTATCTATTATAGCTTCTATTAAAAACTGAAGATTTGTCGGAGTAAAAATACGGCATTATCATCATCGCGACCGTGATATTTGTTACACAATAAGTAAGGCATAAATACAAGCCTATCTTAAATAATCAAGAGCTCATTATCATAAAATGGAGCATAAACCCTAACACTATAAAACCTTTCAGATCGATGAGACCGTTAGGGCGTTCAAAAACTCGAAAGGCGCATACATTTAAGAGTGAATCGAGCAATGAACTTACCTGGAAAGCGTATCCATTCATACTCCGTCCAAAAATACAGACCTTAGAAATTCCCGAGCCCATAGTTAACAGCTTTGCGGACGAAATTGCAGGAATAAGAGGAAGTCACGTACTTGCTGAAGCTTCTAGAAACCTAAAACTTAGCGGCGACCGTTAAGCGGCTTGTTTATAAATGAAGAATATCGTATATTTAAAACTCTAAAATTTAGGAACAATGGACATATTTTGGGGCATCCTGATTTTTATTATCCTCTTTTGGATTTGGGGGCTTATTGTAAAAAAACCTGGACAAAAATGGTTTTAAAGACCATTTTTAGGCTTTGCGGACGAACGTGAACGTACAGAAGTAAGAGGAAAACACATACTTGCTGAAGCTTCCAAAAACCTGAAATTGAGTACCGATCGTTAATCTATTTTTTTAAGAAAATCGCATATTTATAATTCAAAACCCAATAACGTTATGGCTTTTCTTTTCAATGTTATACTCACCATTATTGTTTTCTGGGTCTATCACCTGCTCACCAAAAAGCCTGGACAAAAATTCTGGTAAAGCATTAAAGTATGTGCTGCCATGTGGCAATCGTCCTGTTCTAAAAAGCTATATTCAAAAAAAAGAGCTAACATTGTTGTTAACTCTTACTTAATAGCGGGAGCCGGACTTCCTTCGACACTGGAATCAATAGTCTTCGCAACGGAGGTATGGCAGTGTTGGTTGCACTCTTTGGCAAAAAAGTAACACACGATGCTTTGAATCAAACTTTAAGAGAATTGACCATAAAAGAAACAGCGGCCTATCGCAACATTTTCCTTCAAGTCATTGCGTTGATCAGTAGTGGAAGATTGCCTGTGGAAAAACTAATTACCAGTGTTATTTCCTTGGTTGAAATCGTAGAAAAAGGTTTTGAAGCGTTGGTTAAAGAACCTTCAGAAGTAAAAGTATTGGTCGATTTGGAGAAATAAATCGAAAAGAGACGATAGAATCGCCAAAACAATTAAGTTTTTATAGATTGAAACCTGAAACTGATTGTTGAAATGAATTTATAACTTAATGAATAAGGCTAATTCACACCGGTGGTTTATCGCCATTATGGGCACGCTTCTTCAAGTAGTGTTGGGAACCGTGTATGCGTGGAGCTTTTTCCAAAATCCAATCATTGCCGAATATGGTTGGAGCAACGTCGAAACAATGTGGATTTTTAGTTCGGCTATTCTTTTTCTTGGATTATCTGCTGCCATCGGAGGAATGATACTTCCAAAATTTGGACCTCGTAAGTTAGCTTCCGCTGGAGCATTTTTATATGGCGTAGGATATTTAATCAGTGCCTACGCCATGCATATTAATAGTCTGCCTCTTTTTTATCTCGGTTTTGGCATGATTGGCGGAATTGGTTTAGGATTGGGTTATGTAACTCCAGTGGCGACCGTCTCGAAATGGTTCCCTGACAAAAAGGGATTTATTACTGGAATGGTGGTTATGGGTTTTGGCTTGGGTGCACTGTTTATGTCAAAGCTCATTGCACCTCTACTGATGCGTTTTACTGATGGCAATATGGTAGAAGTGTTTTTCTACATCGCTGTGGTTTTGATGGCTATTGGGATTCCCGCTGGTTTGAGCATGAAAAATCCGCCAGAAGGATTTGAGCCGAAAGGATATACTCCTCCCAAAAAAAGTACTGTCACACAAGAATTCGAAAACAGTTTAACGGTAAAAGAAAGCCTGCTCTCTACAAAATTCTTGGGCATGTGGCTTATTTTCTTTTTAAACATTTCGGCAGGCATCATGTTTATTGGCTTGCAGTCGCCGATGATTCAGGATTTATTTAGCATACACGATGCTACAATGAGCACAGAATCTCTGGCTATAGCTGGCGCTACACTAATTGCTGTCAGCTCCTTATTTAATGGGATTGGACGCTTCTTTTGGGGCGGAATTTCGGATAAAATCGGTCGAATTCAAGTTTTTAGATTAATTCTGGGGTCACAAATATTGGTTTTCATCCTGATGATGTTTACCGCCAACCCTTGGATTTTCGGTGTTTTGGTATGTTACGTGCTGCTTTGCTACGGTGGTGGTTTTGGCGCTATGCCTTCTTATGTTTTGGATGTTTTTCACTCACAACTTATGCCTGTTATTTACGGTATTATCCTTACAGCATGGTCTATAGGTGGTATTGTCGGACCACAGGTTGCAGCTTTTATTCGTGATTATTATGCAGATACGCCAGAGATAATCGGCCCTAGGACTTACTTGGTCGGTGCTGTGCTTTTGGGCATTGGATTCATGGTAAGCCTATCCCTTTCCAACAGATCCATTACTGAAGAAAAAGTGTAGTTTTCTGATGGTATAGCTTGGATGAATCGACAATTTTGTAGTCAAAGTAAAATGAAAATATTATCTTAAACAATAATTTTAAACAAACCCTTATTATGTCAAATATCAAACTGATCATAGAAGAAAGAGCCGCCATCATAGGAGAGTTTATGGTGGGACGCTTACTTCCATTTCGACAAAAAAGAATGGTGGGTCCTTTTATTTATATTGACCACATGGGCCCGGTTAAATTAAGTGAGAAGCAAAATTTTGATGTGCCGCCCCATCCTCATATTGGGCTTTCCACCCTTACCTTTTTATTTGATGGAAGTATTATGCACCGTGACACCCTTGGTAACGAAGTAGAAATAAAACCCGGTGCAGTAAACTGGATGACTGCAGGAAAGGGAATTGTCCATTCTGAGCGGACTCCAGATTATTTACGCACCTCTAAATTGAATATGCACGGTTTGCAAATTTGGGTGGCATTACCGAAAGAACTGGAAAAAATGGAACCGCAGTTTTCCCATATTGAGGAAAACCAGATTCCAAGTTGGACAGAAGGCGACTTGCAATTTAAACTGATTGCAGGAGAAGCTTTTGGCAAAAAATCACCCGTTCCGGTTTTCAGCAAACTTTTTATGATTGAAATAAAAAGCAAAACAAAACAAGTTGTCAACATTGGCGATGATCTTTATGGCGAATCGGGTTTGTATATCCTTGAAGGAGGCATTGAAAGTGAAGGCAACATTTATGAACCTAAACAACTGTTGGTGGCTAAAGACAGCACACTTTGTGAATTTACCATTCAGGAAAACAGCACTATTTATATCTTTGGTGGCGAAGCTTTCCCAGAAGAGCGTTTTATCGATTGGAACTTTGTTTCATCAAGCAAAGAACTCATTGAAAAAGCTAAGGAGAAATGGAAGAATCAGTCTTTTCCTAAAATTGAAGGAGACGACACCGAACACATTCCTTATCCCACACCCAAAAATTTAAGAAGTAAAAAGTAAAGATTATGAGCAAAATATTAGGACTCCATCACATCACCGCCATTGCGGGCGACGCACAGCGCAACTACGATTTTTATACCAAAACCCTCGGACTTCGATTAGTTAAAAAGACCGTCAACTTCGACGACCCAAAGACCTATCACTTCTATTTTGGAGATGAAGTGGGCACTCCCGGAACCATCCTTACTTTCTTCCCGTGGAAAAATGTCAGGGAAGGGAAAAATGGGGCCGGCATGGCTACAGACATCGGTTATTCCATACCCAAAGGAAGTTTGGAATTCTGGAAAACACGTTTTGACAAACTCAATATTACCTATGATGTAAGCGAACGTTTTGGAGAGGAATTCCTAGCTTTTCAAGATCCCGACGGGTTGTGGCTGCATTTGATCGAAACAAAACAGAAAGATGAACGAAAAGGTTTTGAAACCGATGAAATAAAAACAGATAAAGCCATCAAAGGATTTCACACCGTTACCTTAACCCTGAATAATATCAAAGCTACCGCAGCAATCTTAACCAAAATCTTCGGTTATAAACACATAGAAACAGAAGGCAATTTTCATCGTTATCAAACCGATGCTGTAGAAAATGCTGCTTTAGTAGATCTATTGGAAATGCCACAAGCCGAAAGAGGTTTAAATGCAGGCGGAACCAATCATCACGTGGCATTTCGAGTAAAAAACGAAGAAGATTTGATGGCGATGAGAGAAAAAATTGTAGCAAGAGGACTTCACATCACAGAGAAAATAAACCGCGACTATTTCTTTTCGCTCTATTTCCGCGAACCCGGTGGCGTACTCTTTGAAATTGCGACCGATAATCCTGGGTTTGCAACGGATGAAACAGTAGAAAATCTGGGAAGCTCACTGCAATTGCCCGATCGATATGAAGCAAGACGGGCTGAGATTGAAAAGGGATTGCCAAAGCTTCAAACGAAATGACAAATACAATGCACAAGAAAAATATCAAAGCAGCAGGAAAATCTTTAAAAGAAGCCAAAAAGGCATTAATTATGGTCCATGGACGTGGAGCAGATGCCCGTGATATTTTGGGACTTGCCTCGCATTTCAACGTGTCTGAATATACCCTGCTAGCTCCGGAAGCAACAAATCGCACTTGGTATCCGTATTCATTTATGGCGAAACCTGAGCAAAATGAACCATGGCTTTCTTCTGCGCTTGATTTATTGAAAGATGTGGTTCATGAAATAGCTCAACAAGGCATACCCAACGAAAATATTTACTTCCTTGGTTTTTCGCAGGGCGCTTGCCTGACATTGGAGTTTGTTACGCGCAATGCACAGAAATTTGGCGGCGTTGCAGCATTCACCGGGGGGCTTATAGGCGACAAAATAAATAAGGAAAATTATTCCGGTGACTTCAACGGAACACCAATCTTTATCGGAACGGGAAACCCAGATCCGCATGTGCCGATAGAACGAGTTAAAGAAAGTGTCGACATTTTGAAAAAAATGAATGCTAATGTATATTTACAAGTGCATGATGGCAGACCGCATACTATTACCCAAGAGGAGATTGAAGAAGCCAATCGAGTGGTTTTTGGGTGAGGGATTAGTTGGTAGATGGTAGTGGGTAGATGGTAGTAATAGTGGTGAATGATAAATAAAAAAACCGACAACCATGGGAAAACGAAATCGAAAAAGCAAGAATTTAACTGGAAACCGACAGCCGAACCGATAACCGATAACCGATAACTAACCATGGAATTACTAGATAAAATACATCAAGCACGAGAGCGGATAAAAAACGTTGCAATCCATACTCCGTTGATGCTCAACAAAAACTTGAGTGCGGAATTCTCGGCTCAGGTTTATTTGAAACGTGAAGATTTGCAACCTGTTCGCTCCTACAAACTGAGAGGGGCCTACAACAAAATCGTATCGCTTTCGGATGAGGAAAAATCAAGAGGAGTAGTTTGCGCCAGTGCCGGCAATCATGCGCAAGGAGTGGCATACACTTGTAATAAATTAAACATCAAGGGCACCGTATTTATGCCCGTAACAACACCGCCACAAAAAATAGAGCAAGTCAAACTCTTTGGAAAAGACAAAGTAGAAATCGTTTTAAAAGGCGACACTTTTGATGAAGCATCCGAAAAAGCCCATCTATATTGCAAAAAAGAGAAAGCAGTTTTCATTCATCCTTTCGACGATGAAAAAGTAATTGCCGGACAAGGAACCATTGCGTTAGAACTTTTAGAAGACTGCGCTGCTCCTATTGACTATTTATTCGTTCCGATTGGCGGTGGTGGTGTAGCCGCTGGGATCATTTCTGTTTTCAAACAATTGAGTCCACACACTAAGATCATCGGGGTGGAACCTTCCGGTGCAGCCTCTATGAAAACCTCTATCGAAAAAGGCGTCAATACGGCTTTGGAAGAAATGGATAATTTCGTGGATGGCGCGGCCGTGAAACGAGTGGGTGATTTAAATTTCGAAATCTGCAAAGACGGTTTGGAAGATATTATCCTCGTTCCAGAAGGAAAGGTCTGTACAACGATATTGCGTATGTATAATGAAGAAGCTATTGTGGTTGAACCCGCAGGAGCTTTGACAATTTCTGCGCTCGATTTTTACAAGGAAAAAATCAAGGGCAAGAACGTGGTCTGTGTTGTGAGCGGCAGCAATAACGACATTACACGGATGCAGGAAATAAAAGAACGATCCTTACTCTATGAGGGATTGAAACATTATTTTCTTATCCAATTTCCCCAGCGATCAGGAGTATTTAAGGATTTTGTAATGGATGTTTTAGGACCCAACGACGATATTGTATACTTCCAATATTCAAAAAAGAACAACCGTGAAAGTGGTCCCGCAGTAGTAGGGATTGAGTTGAAAGACCCCAAGGATTTGCTTCGAATTGAACAGCAATTAAAGCACAGAAAATTCAATTATCAATATTTGAATGAGCATACGGATTTCTTCATAATTCCTGTTTCTTAACTGAAATAAAAGTGGTGAGTGAGTAGATGGTAGATGGTAGTTGGTAGTTGGTAGAGCGTAGAAAAAACAATCGATAATTTTGGGAAACTTTTGTTGATTTAAATTTTCACAAGAAAGCATCAGTTTTAGTCCGACAGCAAAAATAATTTAAAAATAAAATACAATGAAGAACCAATGGCCCGCCCTATCGTACAAAAAAGGAAAAGATACCTATGCTACCTTGCATATGTGGACGCAAATTGTCGGGAAAATAAAATTGGCTGTAGCGCCATGGATCAATCATTCATGGCATATTACGCAACACTTGACACCGACAGGACTTTCCACCCTTGATATGCCCTATAAAAACAAGAATTTTCAAATTGACTTTGATTTTATAGACCACAAATTGAAGGTCGCCACAAGTGAAGGGGAATTTCGGGATTTCGATCTATATGGTAATTCCGTGGCAGATTTTTACCATAAGATTTTTGAAATGCTCCGCGACTTGGATATCGATATAGAAATACACACTACCCCTGTTGAGATGGAAAATCCCATTCCTTTCGAAAAAGATACCGTGAACGCTACTTATGATAAAACACAGGCCGTAGCGCTGCATCAGGCGTTGTTAAAAATGCAAAATGTGCTCACTCGCATGCGATGTGACTTTAAAGGCAAATGTAGTCCGGTGCATTTCTTTTGGGGCAGTTTCGATCTGGCAGTTTCCAGATTTTCGGGACGAAAAGCACCGCCACATCCAGGAGGCATTCCACATCTTCCTGACTGGGTAGCACAGGAAGCCTATTCGCACGAAGTGGCAAGTTTTGGTTTTTGGCCCGGGAGTGAAGCCTTGCCCGAAGCGGCTTTTTATGCTTATTTATACCCAGAACCTGATGGATATAAAAATGCCGAAGTGAAACCCAAAGGCGCTTATTATCATGAAACACTAAGAGAGTTTATCCTCCCCTATAACATGGTGCAAAAATCAAATAATCCCGAAGAAATGCTGTCGGAATTCCTCAACAGCACCTATGAAGCAGGCGCGACCTTAGCCAAATGGGACAGATATGAATTGGAATCTTAAAGATCAATCATGATTAAAATCACTAGAATTTATAGCGATGACAACGGAGAAAGTCATTTTGAGGATATTGAAATGCCGTTAAAAAATGAAGGTGAAATTGGTTTTCTCTCTGACAAAATCCCCGTTAAGGAAATCATTTTTAGAACTGTAAAACCAGACTATGATTACGATTTCCACAATGCTCCCCGAAAACAATACATCATATTGTTGGACGGAGAAATTGAAATCGAAACTTCACTGGGTGAAAAAAGAACTTTCAAAGGAGGCGATATTCTATTCTTGGAGGACACCGAAGGGAAAGGACATAAAACAAGAAATCTCCAGAATATTGAAAGAAGATCTGTTTTTATAACACTATAAACCTGCAATAATCCTTCGCCTATAAGCCACTTCCGATTGAACTTTAAGATAGTATGCGCAAATCATTCCTGCGATTGGTTGTCCTTTTCTTCCTATTAGAATATAACCCCGCTACTCCTACTTTTTAAAAATGCTGATTTGAATGATCTCTCCAATAGATGAAAATTATTAATGAAGAAATCCCTTTAAAAATGACCGTTTAATGACTTACGTCAGTGGAACATTGAAAAT
>ERZ1032895.210-NODE-210-length-12607-cov-13.415312_pt1 | contig 12607 bp, 9 predicted proteins | sample MGYA00516687_ERZ1032895 | MGnify/ENA primary metagenome ERZ1032895 (study PRJEB33719, sample SAMN04261600) | wastewater metagenome | biome: rural village; feature: latrine urine exit; material: soil | place: El Salvador | collected 2013-01-14 ... | reverse complement strand
CAGCTTCCAGCTTCCAGCTTCCAGCTTCCAGCTTCCAGCTTCCAGCTTCCAGCTTCCAGCTTATGTTGATCGATGCCCACTGCCACTTGGATTTCCCCGACTTCGACGCCGACCGCGAGGCGATGTTCGAACGCGCCCGGGCGGCGGGAGTGACGCACTTTGTGGTGCCAGGCACCACCCGCGCGCGCTGGCAAGGCGTGCTGGCGCTGGGCAATCGCTCCGACGTCAGCGTTTGTCTGGGGCTGCATCCGTATTTCCTGGATGCCCATGGCGACCACGATGTCGAGGCTCTGGAAAGCGCTCTCGACGCGAACCCCCAGGCCGTGGCCGTCGGGGAGTGCGGTATCGATGCCCGCTTTGGCGATACGCTGGATGCTCAGTGGGTGCTGTTCGAGGCCCAGCTGCAGCTGGCCAGGCAGCGCCACCTTCCCATTGTGGTGCACTGCGTGCGCGCCAACGACCAGGTAGCCAAGCGGCTTCGCCAGCTGGCACTTCCCGCAGGCGGGCTGATCCACGCCTTCGCCGGTTCGCCCGAGCAGGCCCGCGCCTTCCTCGATCTGGGTTTTGTGCTGGGGCTGGGCGGGGCGCTGACCTACCCCCGTGCCAAGCGGCTGCATCGGGCGGTGGTTTCACTGCCCGATGACGGCTTCGTGCTGGAAACCGACAGCCCCGACATGCCGCTCAGCGGCCACCAGGGCGAGCGCAACGAGCCGGCGCGAGTCGCTCAGGTGTGCCGGGCCGTGGCCGAGCTGCGCGGTGAGCCATCGGCCACGATCGCCGCCCAGTCCACGGCCACCGCTCGTGCCTTGTTTCGACTCGAAGAATTTTAGGTTTTATAAGAGCATAAGGCAGGACTACCCAGGCCGACACCAACAATAAAACCACAGCCATGATGCCGGTCAGCCAGAAGGCATCCTGGAAGGCCAGCATGCTGGCCTGCTGCATGACCTGCGCGGCCTTCGCCATGCTGCCAGTGGTGCTGATCCTTCAGCGCCCGAAGAAGAATATGGCTCAATCCGTCACGATACCTTGATTTGGCTCAATGACCCCCGGTAACCAACCTCAAGCGCGTGTCCATGTCAATCACAGGTGGGCGTTGTCGCGAGAGCGGCTCGTCGGTGACTATCCACCAACTCGCTGGTTCTTATTCACCGCTCATATCTAGCAAACCGTCATCTGTCCGGCCCTTATCCTCGAGCTGATCAGCTATGCAGGGGAGTGGCACAGACCATGCAAGCTCTTTCTATGCAAGAGCTTTATGCAGGAGTTTTCTGTGAAAACTCGAGGGATAACCCCCGGCCCCTAACTCTGAAGATGTCACGCGGTAAGGATGTCGTGTCGCCAAAAACGCACATCACATTCTTAAGGAGGAAGCATCATGAAATTGGACGGTAAAGTCGCGATTATTACCGGTGGCGCCAGTGGCATCGGTTACCGGGTCGCGGAGCGCTTCATCGAGGCCGGTGGGCGTGTCGCCATCGCCGACGTGGACATGGACAGCGCCAAGGAGGCGGCGGAGAAATTCGGCGATCGGGCCGTGGCCGTGGAAATGGACGTGACCGACGAGCAGTCCGTCAACGAGGGCGTGGACAAGGTGGCCCAGAAGTGGGGCAGCATCGATATCCTGCTGTCCAACGCCGGCATTCAGATCGTGCATCGGGTCGAGGACTTTTCCTTCGACGACTGGAAGAAGCTGACCTCGATTCATCTGGACGGTGCCTTCCTGACCACCAAGGCCTGCATCAAGCACATGTACCAGCAGGAGTCCGGCGTGCTGCTTTACATGGGCTCGGTGCATTCCAAGGAGGCCTCGGCGCTGAAGTCTGCCTACGTCACCGCCAAGCACGGCATTCTCGGCCTGGCCCGGGTCATGTCCATCGAGGGCGCCAAGTATGGCGTACGCTCCAACGTGATCTGCCCCGGTTTCGTGGAAACTCCGCTGGTCAAGAAGCAGATCCCCGAGCAGGCGGAAGATCTGGGTATCTCCGAACAGGAAGTGCGCGACGAGGTCATGCTCGGCGGCACCGTGGACAAGAAATTCACTCAGACCAGCGATATCGCCGAACTGGCGCTGTTCCTCGCGGCCTTCCCCACAAACGCGCTGACCGGGCAGTCCGTGGTGGCTAGCCACGGCTGGTTCATGAACTGATGACCGCGTCAAGGGATGGACGCTAGACGGCAGTTTGGTCGTCTGGTTCTCGAAGGATTGAAGCGACAAGAAATAGGAGTGTGATGCAATGAGCCATGACCTTCCCGCCAACAGTTTTGCCATGCCCTGGGACTGTCCATCTTATCCGCCAGGACCCTATCGCTTCATCGATCGAGAATTCTTCAACATCGTCTACCGCACCGATGCGGAGGCGCTGAAGAAGGTAGTGCCGGTGCCGCTGACGTTCGATGAGCCGCTAGTGAAGTTCGAGTTCATCAACATGCCGGATTCCACCGGCTTTGGGCGCTACGTCGAGTCGGGGCAGGTCATTCCCGCCCGGTTCCAGGGCCAGAAGGTAGACTACCAGCATGCCATGTATCTGAACGACCATGCGCCTACCGCCGGGGGGCGTGAAATCTGGGGCTTTCCCAAGAAGCTGGGCCAGCCGGAGTTGACCGTTCACCAGGATACCCTGGTGGGAAGGCTGCATTACAGCGATTGCCCGGTGGCGCGGGCCACCATGGGCTACAAGCATCGCAGCCTGGATACCGGCAAGATCCAGGATACGTTGGAAGCTTCCACCACTTTGCTCTACAAGCTGATTCCCCACGTGGACGGCACGCCGCGGATCGCCGAGCTGGTCGCGGTGGGGCTCGAAGACGTCACCGTCAAGGGCGCCTGGGAAGGCCCGGGCCGCCTGGAGCTCTTCGAGCACGCTCTGGCGCCGGTGGCGGACCTGCCGGTGCGGGAAATCGTCTCGGTACAGCATATCCTGACGGATCTCACCCTGCCGCTGGGCAAGGTCGTGCACGACTATCTGGCCTGATAGCGGGCCGATTCCGACATGCTCGTCAGTTAGCGTCCATTGCCGCGATTCACGTTTGCCGTTGGTTCAATACAACCCGCACCGGCGCCATGTCGCGGTGCAAATGAACCAATCGGCTTGCTGGTAAAGTGGTGCGCCGTACGCTCGCTCCATACAGAAAGGCCATGCCCGCACTTGTGTAGTGCTCGCTCTGCCTCAAAGCGGGAGGTGGCACGTTTCTCGCTTGTGATCCTGATAAGCACCGGTGAACAGGATCCTGCCAAATGGAAACGACTCTACGGGCTTTCGTTTCAGCTTGGGCACCATGGTTTGTATTGATCCTTGCAGGCGCAGTGTTCGCCATGTGGCGCCTACGCTTTCGTCGTGGTGATCGCGCAGGTACGCCTGGGCGTGCGCCGTCCAGCGTCGGCGGTAAAACCCCGCAAGGCTCGCCATCTTTTCCGGCGATGTGGTGGATCGTGCTCGTCCTTCTGCTGGCCTGGAACATGGCCGGCACGTTTTCCCATCAGCAGACGAAAACCGTCGCCAAGATTCCCTACAGCGTATTCATTTCCGAGGTCAAGGCAGGCAACGTCGAGCGGGTCGAGCTCCGGGGCAGTGAGATCGTCGGCACGTTAATGCAGCCGCGCGAATGGAACACCCATTCGGGGCAATTGCAGCCGTTGGCGACTAAAAAGACGAGCGCTGCCGAGAGCAAAGCGACCGAGCCCGCCGCAACGAACCCAAAAAACGCAGCGCCCGCGAAGGTCGCTAAACAAGGCAACAGCGGTAAAAACGATACGGAAGCGGCATCGCCGGTGCGGGTGGACCACTTTTCCACCGTGTTTCCCAGCACGGTCGGTGACCCGCAACTCCTGACGTTGCTGGAGCAGCATGGAGTCGAGATCGCTGCCGTGGCAAAAACGCCGCGCTGGATCGGTGTCTTTCTCGGCATACTGCTACCCACCGCTTTGCTGGTCGGATACTTCTGGTGGATGGGCCGGCGCGCCATGAACCAGCAGCATAGTATCTTCGGTGTCGGCAAGTCGACGGCACGGCGTTTTGACCGCGAACAGGCGCCCAACGTGACCTTCGCCGATGTGGCCGGTGCCGATGGCGCCAAGGGACAGCTTCAGGAAATCGTCTCCATTCTCAAGCACGCCGATCGTTACCGCGCACTCGGTGCCCGCATTCCCCGCGGGGTGTTGCTCGCCGGACCGCCGGGCACCGGCAAGACGCTCCTTGCCCGTGCCGTGGCCGGTGAGGCGCAGGTGCCATTCTTTTCCATCAACGGCTCGGAGTTCGTCGAGATGTTCGTCGGCGTCGGCGCGCGCCGGGTGCGAAACTTGTTCAAGGAAGTGAAGGAGTCGGCGCCCGCCATCCTGTTCGTGGACGAACTCGATGCCGTGGGGCGCCGCCGTGGTGCCGGCCTCGGGCAGGTCAATGACGAGCGCGAACAGACCTTGAATCAGCTCCTCGTTGAGATGGATGGTTTCGACGCCCGGGTCAATGTGATCGTGCTCGCCGCGACCAATCGGCCCGATGTGCTCGATCCGGCCTTGCGCCGCCCGGGCCGCTTCGATCGGGATGTCGTCGTTGGTTTGCCCAACTTGGCCGGGCGGCGCGGCATCCTGGGTATTCATACGAAAAAACTGAGCGTCGCGGACGATGTCGATCTTGATGCGCTGGCCGCCATCACCATGGGCATGAGCGGTGCCCAGCTTGCCAACCTGTGCAACGAGGCGGCGCTGATGGCGGCACGCGAAAATCATGAGCGCATTTATCGGCGTGATTTCGAAGCGGCGCTGGATCGCATCGTGCTGGGCGATGTGCGCCCGCTGGTCCTCGATGCCGCCGCCCGCCGCGTCATTGCCTACCATGAAAGCGGCCACGCGATCACCGCCTGGCTGACCCTCGAAGCCGACCCCGTGCATAAGGTCACCATCGTGCCGCACGGCATGGCGCTCGGCGTGACCGAGCAGCGGCCTGCGGAAGACCACTACAACCTGTCACGGGAATATCTCGCCGCTCGCTTGCAAGTGATGCTGGGCGGCCGTGTCGCCGAGGAAACGGCCATCGGCGCCATCACCACCGGCGCGGAGAACGATCTGATCGAGGCGACGCGGCTGGCAAGGCGCATGGTGACCACCTGGGGCATGAGCGAGCTGGGACTCGCTGCCTATGAGTCCTCGAGCGAGGATCGCTTCCTCGGTTATGAACTGGGCCGCAACCGGCCCTATAGCGAGGATACCGCGCGGCGTATCGATGCCGAGGTCGATCGCCTGCTGGATGAAAGCCATCAGACGGTGCGTGGCCTGCTCGCATCGGCGCGGGGTCGTCTGGACCGGCTCGCCAGCGCGTTGCTGGAGAAAGAAACTGTCGAACACGCCGAACTGGTAGAGCTGCTCGGTGCGCGGCCAAGTGTCACACCACCCCGGGGAGAGCCGAAATGTCCCGCTCCGCTTTCGCAGTCGTCCTCGACACGCCAGTAAAGGCCGGTGCCCTTGTGGGTGTTGCGATGCTATGCCTTGCAGGCCCGGCGAGCGGTACCGGCAATTTCCTGGCACCGCTCGGCGGCATCGCGGAGGCCGAGTTCACCCATCTGATCCGCGTCACTCTGGTCACCATGATTGCCATCGTGCCCGTGTTGATCGGTGTTCCGCTGATCCTCTGGCGCTACCGCCGCGGCCGCAAGAGCGCGGCCTACCGACCCGAGTGGACCTTCTCGAAACCGCTCGAGATCGCCATGTGGGGTGTGCCCACCGCAATCATCTGCATCCTTGGTTTCTGGCTCTGGCAGGAGACGGTAAAGTTCGACCCCTACAAGCCGCTGGGCGCCAATCCGTTGCAGGTGCAGGTCATCGGCCTCGACTGGAAGTGGCTGTTCATCTATCCCGAACAGGGCATCGCCAGCGTCGGCGAAATGGCCATTCCGGTGGGCCGCCCGGTGTCACTGCGCCTGACCACGGATACCGTCATGCAGAGCTTTATGGTATCGGCGCTGGCCGGACAGATTTACGCCATGGCGGGCATGGAAACGCAGCTCAACTTCATCGCCGACCGTCCGGGCACAGCCCTTGGTCAGAACACCCAGTACAGCGGTGATGGTTTCGCCAAGCAGAAGTTTACCTTGCGGGCGCTTCCCGAGGCTGACTGGAAAATCTGGGTAAGCGAGGCACATGAAGCCCCGCTGGAGCTGAGTACGCGCACCTATGAGCGTCTGGCTCGGCGCGGATCGCTGGCTGACGCGCGCGCGGCACTGGCACCCGGGCAGAACACCGGGCCGCTGCTGTTTTCGTCGGTCCAGCCGGATCTTTTCAAGCGCATCATACAGCGCTACCACGATGGCACCCCGGTGACGACCAAGCAGCAACCTGGTGCCCCCGCCTATCACCCGGGAGGCGAGCATGACTGATCCGATCTTCGGCCGTCTGCAGTGGTCGAGCCTGTCGGTACATGAATTCATCGCCGACCCCAACGTCAGCACCGCCGTCGCCGCAGGCGCGGGGTTGGTCGTGGTGATCGGCGCCGTCGCATTGCTGTGGGCACTCACCCGTTATCGTCTCTGGGGCCGGCTGTGGCGCGACTGGCTCACCAGCGTCGATCACAAGAAGATTGGCATCATGTACATCGTGCTCGCGCTAGTGATGATGGCGCGCGGCGTGATTGAAGGTGTAGTGATGCGTGCGCACCAGGCCACGGCACTTGGCGGCGGCTTTCTTTCCGCCGATCATTTTGCCCAGCTCTTCAGTACCCATGGCACAATCATGATCCTGTTCGTCGCCATGCCGCTGCTCATCGGCCTCATCAACTATGTTGTGCCGCTGCAGATCGGCGCGCGCGACATGGCCTTTCCGGTAATGAACCAGGTCAGCCTGGGGCTGACCACGGCAGCGGCGGTACTGATCATGACCTCGCTTGTTGTCGGCCGCTTTGAGACCGGCGGCTGGTCGGCCTATCCACCCTACACCGGCGCCGCTTTCAGTCCCGATGTGGGGCCCGACTACTGGATCTGGGCAATCGTGCTCTCGGGCATCGGCACTACCCTTACCGGAATCAACTTCGCGGTCACTATATACAAGCTGCGCGCGCCGGGCATGCACTTCATGCGCATGCCCATGTTCACCTGGACCGCACTATGCACCGCCATCATGATCGTCTACGCGCTGCCGCCACTGACCCTCGGCGCGCTCATGCTGGCGCTCGACCGTTACCTCGACTTTCACTTCTTCACCAACGACCTCGGCGGCAACATGATGAACTACGTCAACATCTTCTGGATGTTTGGCCACCCCGAGGTCTATATCGTCGTGCTGCCCGCTTACGGCGTGTACTCGGAAATCTCCTCCACCTTCGCCGCCAAGCCGCTCTATGGCTACCGCTCACTGGTGATCGCCACCATGGCGATTGCCGCCATCTCGTTCACCGTGTGGCTGCACCATTTTTTTACCATGGGGCAGAGCGCCAGCGTCAATATTGCCTTCGGTATTGCCACCATGATCATCGCCGTGCCCACCGGCGTCAAAGTGTACGACTGGATGGCCACCCTCTACCGCGGACGGGTGCGCATCACCGCGCCGATGATCTATCTGATCGGCTTCTTCATCCTGTTCATGGCCGGCGGACTGACGGGGGTGATTCTGGCCAATCCGACGGTGAATTTTCAGGTGCACAACACGCTGTTTCTGGTCGCCCACTTTCACAACGTACTCATTCCGGGCACGCTGTTCGGCATGCTTGCCGGCATTCATTACTGGTTCCCAAAAGCCTTCGGTTCCCGTCTCGACGAACGCCTCTCGCGGCGCGCGGCGTGGTTGTGGATCTTCGGTTTCAGCCTTGCCTTCCTGCCGCTGTACTGGCTCGGGCTGCTCGGCATGCCACGCCGCTCGGCCAGTTTCACCGATCCGGCGTTTTTGCCGTGGATGCTGCTGGCACTGGTGGGGGCGCTCACGGTCTTCGGTGCGCTGGTGACCATGGTGCAGATGGGCTGGGTCAGCATCCGCGATCGCGCGCAGTTGGCGGTACCGATCGGCGACCCCTGGGACGGGCGCACGCTGGAATGGGCGACGGCCGCACCGCCGCAGGAGTGGAACTTTGCCGCCACACCGGTCGTGCATGCACTCGACGCCTTCGCCGTCGAGAAGGCCGAGGGCCGACCCTATCAGCCGGCGCTGCATTACCAGGACGTGGAAATAGCCAACAACACGACGATGGGCATGGTGGTGTGTGTCGCCGCCACGGTGATGGGCTTTGCGCTGGTGTGGTGGATAGCATGGCTGGTAGTTCTCGGCGCGCTCGCCATTGCCGCCACTATGGTCGCGCGCAGTTTTCGCACCGACACGGTACGCATTATCCCGGCTGCGGAACTGGAGCGGGCGCATCGTGACTGGCTCAACCTCGTGGCGCAGACCCGCGCGGTCACCCGTGACGAGGAAGTTTCCCCCCACAACCGCGGCCGCGCCGCAGCGGACGTCGCGCCATGACCGGCGAAACGCTTCATCCCGGCCTCAACCTCGGCGTGGCGCACGGCGAGGCGCACACGCGATCGGAACCCGTGCTGTTCGGTTTCTGGGTCTTCCTGATGAGCGATCTGATCCTCTTCGGCGTCCTCTTCGCCACCTACGTGTCGATGCGCAACGGCACCGCGGGCGGACCCGGCCCGCGGGAGCTTTACGACTTCGCCAGTATCGCGATCCAGACCGGCCTGCTGCTGCTGAGCAGCCTGACCTATGGGTTCGCCAGTCTCGCTTTGAAGCATGACGGCGGACGACGACGCAGTCTGGTGATATGGCTGATCGTCACCGCGGCACTGGGCGCCGGGTTCCTGGGCTTCGAGCTGGTCGATTTCCACAGCATGGCGCAGGCCGGCGGCGTGCCCTCGCGCAGCGGTTGGCTGTCGGCGTATTACGCGCTGGTGGGCTTACATGGCACACACATCATCGTCGGCCTGCTGTGGATGGCAGTGATGCTGGTGCAGATCGGTGTGCTGGGTCTGAGCCACCGCGTCAAAACGCGGCTGCTGATGCTGGGTCTGTACTGGCATTTTCTCGACCTGGTGTGGGTCGGCATCTTCTCCATTGTCTTTCTCGCGGGGGTAGCATGAAAACCGCCGAGGCACAACAGGAATTGCGCAGCTATCTCATCGGCGGTGCTCTGTCGGTGATACTCACGGTGCTGGCCTTCGCTGCGGTGTTGTGGTTCGACTTCGCACGCGCTACGACGCTGACCATCGTCGCCATCGCAGGCGTTGCGCAACTCATCGTCCAGGTGCGCTATTTCCTGCACATCGACCTGAGCCGACAAAAACGCGAAGACCTGCAACTGATCCTGTTCTCGCTGCTGTTGCTCACGCTCATGGCCGGCGGCACCATCTGGATCCTGGGCAACCTGGCCGGGCGTATGCATTGAGTAGCCGGCTGACAAGCTTCCTCGCCCCAGCCGATCGGTGCGATCAGGCCGAAGGGAAAGATCACCAGCAGCCTCGCCAGCTCTTTGGTGCCGATTGCCGACCACAGCAGCGGACAGATATCCTCCAGACGTCAGCCGTTCACTGGGCGGTATAGCCACCATCCACGACGAGCTCCGATCCGGTGGCAAATCTGGATTCTTCGGAGGCGAGGTAGAGCACGGCATAGGCGACGTCGTCGGGCTTGCCCAGATGGCCCAGCGGATGCTTCGCCTCAAGCTCTGCGCGCGCCTTGGCGGCATCGCCGCCTTCAGCAATCGTCTCGAGGAAGCCCTGTACCATTTTGGTGTCGATGAAGCCCGGATGCACGGTGTTGACACGGATGTTGTATTTGTTCTTCGCGCAGTGCAGCGCCGCTGAACGACTGAGCAGGGCGACGCCCGCCTTACTGGCGTCATAGGCCACCATGCGGCTGTCGCCGACTAGTCCTTCGATGGACGAGATGTTGACGATCGAGCCGCCGCCGGTGTTCTTCATCGCGGCAATCGCCTGTCGGGTCCCCAGCATGGTGCCTTCGAGGTTGATGCCCATGACCCAGCGCCATTCCTCGAGCGTGATCGCCTCGATGTTTTCGCCGGCGCCGACGCCGGCGTTATTCACCAGGATGTCGAGCTTGCCGTAGGTGCGGACGGTTTCGTCGACTGCCCGGTCCCAGTCCTCTTCGCTGGTCACATCGAGAGCCACGAACTTCGCCTCGCCGCCGGCATCCGCGATCTGCCTGAGCACAGCTTCGGATCCATCGGGCTTGCGGTCGGTGAGTACCACGCAGGCGCCTTCCCGCGCCAGCATGGCACTGATCGCGGCGCCCAGGCCGCGGCGCGCGCCGGTCACCAGGGCGATCTTGTCTTTGACTCTGTCCATTGCAATTTCTCCCGTGTCGTTCATGAGGGAGCTTTGCGCGCCAGCGAGACGGCGGCGTCGATCGCTCCTTCGATCTCCGCTTTGACGCTGCGGCAATCCATCGCGCGCTCACTGCTGCAGCACATAGGTTCCCGGCGCATCGCATAGCGGTTGCAGGCCAGCTGTCGGCTTGCCCATTTGCGGCGGCTCGATGGGTTCTCCCGAGCGCTCGCTCAACCAGGCGGACCATGCCGGCCACCAGGACCCCTGCTCGGGCAGTGTTCCGGCAAACCAGTTTTCGGGAACGACATAAGGCGCATGCTCCGTCTTGGTGGCAATCCGGTAGTGCCGGTGGGCATGCCCGGGTTCGCTGATGATACCGGCATTGTGCCCGCCGGAGGTCAGCAAAAAGGTCACGTCGGTATCCGCGAGCAGATTGATCTTGTAGACGGACTTCCACGGGGCAACGTGGTCCTTCTCGGCGCCGACCGCGAAGATCGGCACGTGAATATCGGTCAGCGCCACCGTTTTGTCGCCAACGTAGTAGCGGCCCCCGGCCAGGTCATTGTTGAGAAACAGGCTGCGCAGATACTCCGAGTGCATGCGATAGGGCATGCGCGTCGCATCGGCGTTCCAGGCCATGAGGTCGGTCATCGGCGTGCGTTCACCCATCAGGTATTCATGAACCACGCGCGACCAGATCAGGTCGTTCGAGCGCAGCAAGCGGAACGCACCCGCCATCTGTCGGGTGTCGAGATAGCCCTGGTCCCACATCATGTCTTCCAGGTAGTCGACCTGGCTCTGGTCGATGAACAGCATCAGTTCGCCGGCCTCGGTGAAATCCGTCTGCGCGGCGAACAGGGTCACCGATTTGAGCCACTCCTTGCTGTCCCGGCCGAGCGCGGCCGCGGCAATCGACAGCAATGTTCCGCCGATGCAGTAGCCCACGCTGTGCACCGCCTGCTGCGGAACGATCGCCCGCACCGCTTCGAGCGCCGCCATCACGCCGCTGCTGATGTAGTCTTGCATGCCGACGTCCCGGTCCGCCTCGTCCGGATTCATCCACGAAATCATGAACACCGTGTGGCCCTGATCGACCAGGTACTTGACCATCGAGTTGTCGGGAGACAGATCGAGAATGTAGTACTTCATGATCCAGGCGGGAACGACCAGGATCGGCTCGGGGTGAACGCGCTTGCTCGTCGGTGCGTACTGAATCAGCTCGATCAAGCGATTGCGGTAAACCACCTTGCCGGGGGTGATCGCGAGTTCTTTGCCGACCCGGAACTGCTCTGTGCCCACGGGCGGTTTTTTCTGCACGGCGCGTTGCCAGTCCTCGATAAAATTCTGCCAGCCTTGCAGCAGGTTCATTCCGCCACTGGCCATCGTGGCCTTGAGCACCACCGGGTTAGTGAACGGGAAGTTCGATGGAGAGAACACGTCAAGGATCTGTCGCGCCGAAAAGGCGACGACGTTCTCATGGTGATGTGCGACGCCCTCAACGCCGACGGTCGCGTTGTGCCACCACTGCTGGTGCATAAGAAACACTTGATACCAAAGGGAATAGGGCAGTTGCTGCCAGTCCGCTGCGCGGAAGCGGTGATCCTGCGGCAGGGGTTCGATGCAGTTTTCTTCTTCGTCGCCCGAGAGCCGGCGGGCGGCATGGAAGCCGAATTTCGCGCTTTTGCGCAGGGCTTTCTGGAAGAGCTCCGCCTGCTTGCCCGGGGAGTTCGCCAGATGCACGGCCCAGTCCAGGTAAGCCAGCATGCCCGAGGTCGGCGATAGCGCCGAGGTCAGTTTTGCTTCGTTTGCGTGAAAAAGGCGGTCTAGAGGATGGACTTGCTTTTCTGCTTTGGATAATCCGCTCATAGCCGTTCTCCGCTATTCGCAGTGCCTTTGCGGTTCGCCTGACAATCAGAGAGATCGCTTCCGGTATTAATAATGCAAATTTAGTGCCATCCCACCAGCGCTCCGAAGCGTGCCGAAGGCGAGCGTTGGGCACGCCCAGGTACACTGCCGCGCAAGGCGCAAAGATACTGCAGCTGCGGCCCCGCTGGTGCAGCGAGCAAACGATATCCGTGGGCACCCAATGCCGGGGAGCCGTCCATGTTTACCTGGCAGACACTGGGCTGGGTGTTTTACACCAGCGTGCTTGGCGCATATTCCCCAAATCCCCAGAAAAGCGGCCCGTCGCGACGAGCCGAACGATTCCATTGGCATCGAGCCGGACGGACCGGTGATGCTCGAACCAGAGCGTGCCCAAGCCTTGAAAGATGGAAGAACTCAAAATCCTAGCCCGGATATTGCATCGGGCTGGCAAGAAGCCTCCTGATTCCAGTCTCGCTGG
>ERZ1032895.209-NODE-209-length-12609-cov-6.447188_pt1 | contig 12609 bp, 12 predicted proteins | sample MGYA00516687_ERZ1032895 | MGnify/ENA primary metagenome ERZ1032895 (study PRJEB33719, sample SAMN04261600) | wastewater metagenome | biome: rural village; feature: latrine urine exit; material: soil | place: El Salvador | collected 2013-01-14 ... | reverse complement strand
GCTCCATCGACGTAGTGCAACAGTGCAATGTTGGCGGTACGGTTCGGGTCGTATTCGATGTGTGCGACTTTGGCCGGTACGCCATCTTTATCGTGACGGCGGAAGTCGACCAGACGGTACTGGCGCTTGTGTCCACCACCACGGTGACGTGATGTGATGCGTCCGAGGTTGTTACGGCCACCGGTTTTCGACAGTGGGCGCAGCAACGACTTTTCCGGCGCATTTCGGGTGATTTCTGTGAACTCGGATACCGACGAGCCACGCTGGCCCGGGGTAACCGGTCTGTAATTACGAATTGCCATAGATATATTCCTCGATTAAGTGGTCTCCGGCCTAGAGGGCCGGACCTCCGAAGATGTCGATGGAACCATCTTTCAGCGTGACAACCGCGCGCTTGGTAGCTTTGCGAGTGCCGTAGCCGAAACGGGTGCGCTGACGCTTACCCTCACGGTTCATGGTGTTGACTGAAGCCACCTTGACATCGAAAATCGTTTCGATAGCCAGTTTGATCTCAGACTTATTTGAACGCGGGTCCACGAGGAAGGTGTAACGACCTTCGTCCATGTCCGCGTAGCTCTTTTCGCTCACGACGGGAGCAAAGATCACGTCGCGGGGATTCTTTTCGATGTTGGTTGACATGTGGTCTCCTCCTACTTGGCGCTTGCAGCGGCCACGAAGGCGTCGTATGCAGGCTTGGTAAAGACCACGTCGTCAGCTTTCAATACGTCATACGTATTGAGCTGATCAGCATACAGCGTGTGAACATGCTGCAGGTTACGAGTTGACAGTGCAGCGACGTCGTCGGCGCGGTCGATAACGACCAGGAAGTTACGACGTTGGTTCGATACTTCTGCCAGCGCGGATTTTGCAGCTTTCGTCGACGGGGTGTCCTGATCAACCAGGGTCTCGACGACGTGGATGCGTCCGTTGCGGGCACGGTCAGACAGTGCCTGGCGCAGGGCTGCTGCGATCATTTTCTTTGGGGTGCGCTGGGAGTAGTTGCGTGATTGTGGACCGTGGGCGATACCGCCACCGGTCATCTGTGGTTCACGGATCGAGCCTTGACGTGCGCGGCCGGTACCTTTTTGACGAAACGGTTTGCGTCCACCGCCGGCTACCTCAGCGCGAGTCTTGGTCGCGTGGGTTCCTTGACGTGCGGCAGCAAGCTGTGCGTTGACAACTTGGTGCATGAGAGCAACGTTTGCTTCGACGTCAAAGAGGTCAGCTGGTAGATCCACCGATACTTTCTTGACAGCCATTAAACTAGGCTCCCTTCACTGCATCGCGAACCAGAACAACGCGACCGCGTGGGCCAGGTACTGCACCTTTGATCAGCAGCAGGTTGTTCTCTGCATCGATACCGTGCAGAGTGAGGTTCTGGGTGGTTGTTTTGACGTTGCCCATGCGGCCTGGAAGCTTTTTGCCTTTGAACACACGACCCGGGGTGGCTGCGCCACCGACTGAGCCTGGTTTACGGTGGTTCTTTTTGGCACCGTGGGAAGCAAATGAGCCACCGAAGTTGTGGCGCTTCATGGCACCGGCGAAGCCTTTACCCTTGGAGTTCGCGGTGACATCAACTTTTTGTCCCGCTTCGAACAGTTCAACGGTCAGGTCCTGGCCGAGTTCGTAGTTAGCTACGTCAGCGGTGCGGATTTCAACGAGATGGCGACGTGGCGTCACGCCGGCTTTGTCGAAATGTCCGACCAATGGTTTGGAGACCTTGCGGGGATCGATTGCCCCGTAAGCAATTTGGACAGCAGTGTAGCCGTCAACTTCTTCATTGCGAAGTTGGGTAACTACGTTAGGCTCAGCCTGAACCACAGTAACGGGAATGAGGTTGTTGTTCTCGTCCCATACCTGGGTCATGCCGAGCTTCGTGCCCATCAGTCCCTTGATATTTTTCTGGGATGTGGTCATAGTTCTCTCAGCACCTCCCTAGCTTAGAGTTTGATTTCAATGTTGACGTCCGCTGGCAGATCAAGACGCATCAGCGAATCAACAGCCTTAGGAGTCGGGTCTACGATGTCGATAAGACGTTTGTGAGTACGCATTTCGAAGTGCTCACGGCTGTCTTTATATTTATGCGGAGAACGGATCACGGCGAACACATTCTTCTCAGTTGGTAGTGGAACCGGGCCAACTACCTGTGCGCCTGCGCGTGTGACCGTATCAACGATCTTCCGCGCTGAAGTGTCGATCACTTCGTGATCATACGACTTCAGCCGGATGCGGATTTTTTGTCCCGCCATGGCGTCTGCCTCATTTCCGTACTAGTTGAGTACCTGTCCCTGTGTACATGTGGCACAGCGATAGCTGGCACATGTGTTATTTTCGCTCGCAAAGTCGAATCCGTAATCCGGGTTCCTCGACCATGTGAGACCATCAAGTTTTGCTCACCACATCGGCGCTCAGCGCGATGTTGGAAATTTTGATGTCTGCTCTTGCGTGGGTGTCGTTAGGTCGGTGGGTCGACCTAAGGGCACAGTCGTTTTGAGCAACCTGTCTATTATGACAGAAATGTAGCGGCAATGCGAATCGAACGGTTGGCAATGCTTGACTACTGCGCTAGTGGTGTCATGACTCGTTTATCGTAGCAAGGTTCGGTGGCCGATGCAGCCCGAGCGTCGCTACAAAGACCTTCAGTTACACAAAAACCCCCGCCAAGGGCGGGGGTTTTTGTGCACCTAGTGAGTCACTAGGGTTGCAAAGGTAAGTTGAACTTACGCGATGATCTTGGTTACACGACCGGAACCAACGGTACGTCCACCTTCACGGATAGCAAAGCCGAGGCCATCTTCCATAGCGATAGGCTGGATCAGTTCAACGGTCATTTCGGTGGTGTCACCTGGCATGACCATTTCGGTACCTTCTGGCAGGGTGATAACACCGGTTACGTCAGTGGTACGGAAGTAGAACTGTGGACGGTAGTTCGAGTAGAACGGGTTGTGACGGCCACCTTCGTCCTTGGACAGAATGTAGACGTTCGCTTCGAACTGGGTGTGCGGGGTGATCGAGCCTGGGGCAACGACAACCTGACCGCGTTCAACGTCTTCACGACGCAGACCGCGCAGCAGCAGACCACAGTTTTCGCCTGCCCATGCTTCGTCGAGCTGTTTGTGGAACATCTCGATACCGGTGACGGTGGTCTTCTGGGATTCACGGATACCAACGATTTCAACTTCGGAGTTGATTGCGAGGGTACCGCGCTCTGCACGACCGGTTACAACAGTACCGCGACCGGTAATGGTGAAGACGTCTTCAATTGGCATCAGGAATGGCTTGTCGCGGTCACGAACTGGTTCTGGGATGTATTCATCCACAGCGTCCATGAGGTCCTCAACAGCTTTGACCCATTTTTCTTCGCCTTCGATGGCCTTCAGAGCCGAGACGCGGATAACTGGAGCGTTGTCGCCGTCGAAGTCCTGGGAGGACAGCAGTTCGCGAACTTCCATTTCAACCAATTCCAGCAGGTCTTCGTCGTCGACCATGTCGGATTTGTTGAGTGCAACCAGCAGGGTTGGAACGCCGACCTGCTTGGCCAGCAGAACGTGTTCACGAGTCTGAGCCATTGGGCCGTCAGTAGCAGCAACAACGAGGATTGCGCCGTCCATCTGAGCAGCACCGGTGATCATGTTCTTGATGTAGTCGGCGTGCCCTGGGGCGTCGACGTGTGCGTAGTGACGCTTTTCGGTTTCGTATTCAACGTGGGAAACGTTGATAGTAATACCGCGCTGGCGCTCTTCAGGAGCACCGTCGATGTCGGCGTAGTCGCGCTGTTCGTTGTATTCCGGGTACTTATCGGCGAGTACCTTGGAGATCGCAGCGGTGAGGGTGGTTTTACCGTGGTCAACGTGACCGATGGTACCGATGTTAATGTGCGGCTTTGTCCGCTCGAACTTTGCCTTCGACACAGATTCCTCCTAGAACTGTTCGACTGGAGAAGGACATGCAGCCGCTTGTGGCGGTCTGACTTTGGTCCAGTCTACGTCAGATGTTGTTATTACTAGTTTCCCCGGTGGTTAGGACCGGTCCGTCGATTGCTAAACAACCTCGGCCGCCTGCGCGGACCGGACCCTAGTCCTGTACCAAACGTTGTGTTCGGGGTGACACCCCGTTTGGTTGGTGGTGGGCTTGGCGGACCAAGCCCACCACCATAAATCTAGCCAGCTAATAAGTCTAAATTATTGGCCGGAGTGTTTCTGAATAATTTCTTCAGAGACAGCAGAAGGTACTTCACCGTAAGAATCAAAGGTCATGGTGTAGACCGCGCGACCCTGAGTACGGGAGCGTAGGTCACCGATGTAACCGAACATTTCAGACAGTGGGACTTTCGCCTTGACGACTTTGACGCCTGCTGCATCGTCCATCGATTCGATGGTACCGCGGCGGGAGTTCAGGTCACCAATGACGTCGCCCATGTATTCTTCTGGGGTACGTACTTCAACGGACATAATCGGTTCCAGCAGAACCGGTTTTGCGCGTTTGATACCTTCCTTGAAGACCTGGGAACCGGCAAGTTTGAATGCCATTTCCGAAGAGTCAACGTCGTGGTAGGCACCGTCTTCCAGCGTTGCCTTGACTCCAACCATTGGGTAGCCAGCCAGGACACCAAATTGCATGGCTTCCTGAATGCCCTGGTCAACCGAAGGGATGTATTCACGAGGAATGCGTCCACCGGTGACGGCGTTTTTGAATTCGTAGATTTCGCCATCTTCGGTATCCAGTGGCTCGAAGGTCACGACGACCTTCGCGAACTGACCGGACCCACCGGTTTGTTTCTTGTGGGTGAAGTCGACGGATTCGACCTTCTGGCGAATGGTTTCGCGGTAGGAAACCTGTGGTTTACCCACGGTTGCTTCAACCTTGAATTCGCGCTTCATACGGTCGACCAGCACGTCGAGGTGCAGTTCGCCCATACCGCCGATTTCGGTCTGGCCGGTTTCTTCGTTCTGTGACACGGTGAAGGTTGGGTCTTCTGCCGACAGGCGCTGAATAGCGGTCGACAGTTTTTCCTGGTCACCCTTGGAGTTCGGCTCGATTGCTACCGAGATCACTGGTTCTGGGAATTCCATGGATTCCAGGATGATCGGAGCTTCTTTGGCCGACAGGCTGTCACCGGTCGTGGTGTCTTTGAGACCCACGACGGCATAGATGTGGCCTGCCTGTGCTTCGTCAACAGGGTTTTCCTTGTTGGCGTGCATCTGGAACAGACGGGAGACACGTTCCTGTTTGCCCTTGGTGGCGTTCAGTACGGTATCACCGGCTGAGATTTTACCGGAGTACACACGGATGTAGGTCAGAGTACCGAAGAAGGGGTGAGCCGCGATCTTGAAGGCGAGTGCAGAGAATGGTTCCTGCAGGCTTGGCTTGCGGGTCAGTTCTTCTTCTGGGTCCTTCATCGAAGTTCCCTTGACCGACTCAACATCCAGTGGGGATGGCAGGTAGTCAACGACAGCGTCGATGATTGGTTGCACACCACGGTTCTTGAAAGCAGAGCCACAGAAGACTGGGTAGGCTTCGTCAGCGATTGTCAGCGCACGAACGCCAGCTTTGATTTCTTCGTTGGTGAGCTCTTCACCGTCCAAGTACTTCATCATCAGTTCTTCCGATGACTCTGCAATCGACTCAACCAGCTCGTTACGGTATTCTTCAGCGCGTTCCTGGAGGTCTGCAGGAATGTCCTGGATTTCGTAGCTCGCACCAAGGGCTGTGTCACCTTTGGCATCTTCTGGCCATACGAAAGCTTTCATGGTGACGAGGTCTACGACACCGATGAAGTCGCTTTCAGCACCAATTGGTAGCTGCATAACCAGCGGCTTGGCACCCAGGCGAGATTTGATGGTTTCGACGGTGTTGTAGAAATCTGCACCGAGCTTGTCCATCTTGTTGACGAAGCAAATACGAGGTACACCGTATTTGTCAGCCTGACGCCATACGGTCTCGGATTGCGGTTCTACGCCTTCTTTAGCGTCGAATACAGCTACCGCACCGTCGAGGACACGCAGGGAGCGTTCAACTTCAACAGTGAAGTCAACGTGACCTGGGGTATCGATGACGTTGATCTGATTACCGTGCCAGAAGCTGGTGACAGCAGCGGAGGTAATGGTGATACCGCGCTCTTTTTCCTGCTCCATCCAGTCGGTGGTTGAAGCGCCGTCGTGGGTTTCACCCAGTTTGTGGCTTACACCGGTGTAGAAGAGGATACGCTCGGTCGTGGTGGTTTTACCGGCGTCAATGTGAGCCATGATGCCGATGTTACGTACTTTTGTGAGGTCGGTAAGCACTTCTTGTTGTGCCACAGGTTCTCCCTTGATTATTGCCTGGTTCCGTGAGCCACAGACTCCTGGGTGAGGCAACGGCTCGGATCGAGTACTGAGTTGGTGTTTGGTTTACCAGCGGTAGTGGGCAAACGCCTTGTTAGCTTCAGCCATCTTGTGCACGTCCTCACGACGTTTTACAGCTGCACCCAGTCCGTTGGAAGCATCCAGAATTTCGTTCGTCAGGCGCTCAGTCATCGATTTTTCGCGGCGTGCCTTAGAGAAGGTAACCAGCCAGCGAAGTGCGAGAGCAGTAGCGCGACCAGGCTTGACCTCGACAGGTACCTGGTAGGTGGCGCCACCAACACGACGTGAGCGGACTTCCAGAGCGGGACGAACGTTATCCAGAGCTTTCTTGAGTGTTGCTACTGGATCGTCGCCGCCTTTTTCACGGGTACCAGCGAGGGCACCGTAAACGATACGTTCGGCGGTTGATTTTTTACCATCAACCAAAACTTTGTTAATCAGCTGGGTGACCAAGGACGAACTGTAAACAGGGTCAACTACCAGTGGGCGCTTGGGCGCAGGACCTTTACGTGGCATGGTTTACTTCTCCTTCTTGGCGCCGTAACGGCTACGAGCTTGACGGCGATCTTTGACACCCTGAGTGTCCAGAGCACCGCGAACAATCTTGTAGCGGACACCTGGAAGGTCTTTCACGCCACCGCCACGAACGAGCACAATGGAGTGCTCTTGGAGGTTGTGGCCTTCACCTGGGATGTAGGCGGTTACTTCGATGCCACCGGCCAGGCGGACACGTGCGACTTTACGCAGCGCGGAGTTCGGTTTCTTCGGGGTGGTGGTGTAAACACGGGTGCAGACACCACGGCGCATTGGGCGCGCGTCAAGCGCAGGCGCACCAACACGCTTAGATTTTGGCGTGCGGCCCTTGCGGACCAGCTGCTGAATTGTTGGCAAAATATTCTCCGTATGATTTATCTTCTTTCGAACGGTCCGAGGCGGGATGAAGCGCATCGAATCGAAAGAAAGCTTGGTCGTTTTTCGACGTCTGAGGTTATTCGACTTTAGACGTGCAAAAAGGTGGCATTTGTTGCGCAAGTTCCCCGCAACCCGGACAGAGTCCTACTGCCACTTTGAAACAATCGTTCTCAGTGTACCAGGTTCGGTCACATTCCAACAATTCAGGCGGTGAGCGCGAGCTGGGACAGGCTTGAGGTTGCTTTCTGCCAAAATAGCGAGATTCACAGCTGCCGGATGACCACGGCGTATCGATGGCGGCCTGTTGTACAATTCCTCGGGATTTATACAGTTTCTCCACGATCATTAGACAGCTTCGACTCTGGCTATTGCCTCAACAGGACTTTCTATTTCGGTATCAAAGAGAGGTTTTTGGTGTTCTCACGAACGCGGTGGCGGCATCCTCGCTGCATCAACAGTATTGCTGAGCAATAGCTGCTCATTGAGAATCTAAAGTACAGCCGGTAGCTCGGCGAGTGCCCACCTTAGAAAACGGCAATGAACAGCTGGGCTTGCGATCCTGGTCATCCATCCCCAGCTGTAGAACTGAGGGAATATGAACCCGACAGCAGAACGTGAAGGTATGCCGCAGGCACAACGTCGCGCACTAAAACGAGGTCAATGGCTGTCGTGGTTAACGATCATCTATCTACTCATTGATACTGTCTTGCTGTTCATACTCAAAGGCAACTCCCAAGCCCTGCAAGCCGCCTGGATACAGGATCTGCTCTCGTTTTTGCCGCCGGTCGCGTTTTTGGTCGGCGTATGGGTTGCCGGTCGACCGGCGAGCAAACGCTTTCCCTATGGGTACCACCAGTCGATGAATATAGCCCATTTTGTTGCTGCGGTGGCATTACTGGCCTTCGGCGGCTTCCTTCTCTATGAGTCAGCCATGACGCTGTTCGCCAGGGAATATCCGGCCATCGGTCTCATGACACTGTTTGGTGTCGATTTCTGGCAGGGATGGATCATGATCGCGTTCATGTTCGCTGGGGTCTTCCCACCGTTGATCCTTGGGCGACTAAAACTCGAGCCCGCCAGGAAGCTGCACAATAAAGTCCTATATACAGACAGCAAGATGAATAAAGCCGACTGGCTGGCCTCTGCTGCCTCCATCATCGGTATCATGTGTGTCGGTTTTGGGATCTGGTGGGCAGACGCTGTGGCTGCCATCATCATTTCAATTGACATTCTGTTGGATGGCATTCGCAATTTGCGAAGCGCACTGAGCTCGATGATCGATTCTGCTCCTGAGACCCTGGAGGATGAAGACCCTCATCCGCTGCCGTCGGCGGTGAACCATCATTTGCTGTCGTTGCCGTGGGTCAAGGCCACGGGCTGTCGGGTACGCGAAGAAAGTCAGATCTTTCATGTCGAAGCCTTCGTGGTGACCGAAGAGCTTGATGGCAACCTCGTCGATGCTATTGATAAGGCCCGTGATGGGTGTTTGGCGTTGGATTGGAAAATCCAGGACGTCGTCATCATGCCGGTTCACGAGCTTTCCCCTGTACTGCGAACCGACACTGACGCGCATGACGCTTCGGAAGCGCACAGCCCAATAGCTAAGCGTTCATAGTGCCCGGGGTGTGAGCTACTTCGGCGGCGGCTCTGGTCAGGCGATAGCGCTGATACAGGTCGCGCTTCAGGTTGCGGTCGGCTTTGTACTGCAACGGCCAGCCAATACGTTTGGCACGCTTGGCAGCATCAAGTTGTTGTTGCTGGTGGGGTGCAGCGTAGTGCTTGGCCAGTTTGAGCGGAATGGTTAACGAAGCGGCGGGCCCCTGGGTGGTCACGGGTTCGCCGTGCGGGGTGGGCTCGATGAATTCCCGATAGAGATAGAGGGCAGGGTTTGCTCCGGCTACCGTCAGGTAGTAATGATGGCGGCCCAGGCGAGGGTTCATCTCCAAGAAGTACGCCTCCCCTGTGGTTTCATGAACTTTGATATCGAACATGCCAAATCCGTGCCAGTCCAATGCTTGCATGAGTCGCGCACCTTGTTCTTCTACCGCGGCGTCTGCGATAGCAACCACGGCGCGTGAGTTGCCTTCTAAACCTGGAGCGTGGTCTTCGACGATGACTTCAGCAAGCCCGGTGAGCGCGTTGTGTCCGGTCCGGTCACGGAAGTGCGTAAGGATGCGAAGATTGGCATCCGGACCCGGGATAAATTGCTGAATGATCAGCGAACCCCGGTAGCCTGCATTGATGGCTTGAGTGAGGATCTCTTGTAATTGCTCAGGCTCGTACAAAAAATGAACTTTACGACGCCCCGGGAAGCGCGTGTTGGCCCATGCTGCGCCGTCGCCGGCTTTCAGGACCAGCGGGTAATCCAGGCCTATCTCGGTAACGGACTCTAGGAACTGATCCACGGCCTGGACGCCTTGCGAGCAATCCATGGAGACAGTCTTGGGATACTTGATGCCTATCTCATCACACAGCGCGTAAAAATTTTCTTTCAGCGCTGCACGATCCAGTTGTGCGGCCGTAAGATTCGGGAAGACATACCCCATAGCCGAAAGCTCTTCGGTGTGCTCACTGACGATCCGCACAAGGTGATCGTAGCCGGCCAATAAGAGCAGGGGGCGTTCGCCGTCTGACTGTAGTTGTTGAGCAACGCGCCCGAGGTGCTCGACGACGCGCGCCGGGTCAAACATCGCGCCGGCCGGATGCAGCTGGGTAATTTTGCTGCCACCCACGACCAAGTTTTCTGCGGTAGGGACGACGGCCGATGTGACCCCGTATGCTTCATGAAATTCGCGGGCTAGCGTATAAGCGCCGAGGTCTCCCCCGGTAATCACCGGGACAAAGGATTGGGACGCAGGGATCTGTGAGCTCATAATGGACGAGTTTAGCAACTGCCGGTCGTGACCTTGCTTGCCCTACCTCAGGGAACTTTCGAAGCCTGGGGTACGCTGGAGAGGTGACACAACATAAGACCCTGAATATTCAAGAGATTTCCACGGAAGAGCATCAGCAGTTCCTCGCTGATCAACCGCGCGCTTCCTTCTTACAAAACCCCTATTGGCCCCAGACCAAACCGGCTTGGCGCAGTCAATCATTGGGTTGGTGGGACAATGATCGGTTGGTTGCCGCAAGCCTCGTGCTGTACCGTCCGATCCCGGTACCTGGTCTGCGGGGCCGGAGCTTGGCGTATATGGCAGACGGACCAGTCTTTGATCCGGAAACCATTGCTTTAGATTCTCTTGTGAATCCATTGGTGCCGTACATGCGCAGTCAGGGTGCGTTTTTGATCCGAATGGGCTTGCCATTCAACCTGCGCCGCTGGGAAGCTGAGACAGTTCGGCGTACCCTATCCGCCAACGAACATGACATGATCCCAGATCTGCATCCGGCGGAGTCCAATCCCACGGCCTGGTCTCTGGAAGATTCCCTGGTGCGCTTGGGCTGGAAGAAACCCGAAATGACTGAAGAGTTTGGACCGGGCCAGGCTCAGTTTCAGGCACGGATTCCCCTGCCAGAGCTCACCGCCGAGCAACGAGCCGACCGCGAATCTCCTGAATTTATCCAAGCGGTCGATGAGGTCCTGGCTCGCATGGACAGCACCTCGCGGCGTCAGACACGCAAATCGCTGCGCTCGGATCTACAGATCTCAGTAGGGGATGTTTCGGATATTGACCAATGGCAAGCCCTCTATGAGGAAACGGCCGAGCGAGATGACTTCACCGGTCGTCCCCAAAGCTATTTTGAGGCGATGTTCAATGCGTTGAATGCTTCGGATATCGCTCAGTGCAAGGTGTTATTTGCCCACTATGAAGACCAACTGCTTGCTTCGGCAATTTATGTGCAGCAGCAAAATACCGGCTGGTACGTGTACGGGGCGTCGACGCGTGCTGAGTCGAAGCGTTACGCCCCGCGCGCTTTGCAATTGGAACAAGTTAAGCTCAGTCTGGAAGCAGGCGCTCGCTGGTATGACCTTGGCGGGGTCTCCCCCACATTGAATAAGGAACATGAGCTTGCTGGTCTGACGCGCTTCAAAACGACCATGGGCGCAGATATCGTCGAGACCATGGGTGAGTGGGACTATCCGATTAATAAGGTGCTGGCCCAGGCGTTCAATCGGTATCTTGCTCGCAGACGTTAGCACGCCAGCATTCTGGCATGGCCGTTGGTTTTATGGACAGTGATCGCGCTCGTGGGGTTGCAGTCATAGTGCCTAGAGTAGATAACACGTACCGTCCATTATCGATCAAGAAAGTTTGATGGTTCATGGCCAAGATTGATACAAAGACCCCTACCCCACCTTCGACCGCGTTAGTTTTACTGCTAACCGGTCTCGGCTCGCTGTTTATTATCGTCGGGATCATCACGCTCGTCGGGACGAACCCCACCAACTGGGTGGGCGTGGGACTGGCCTGGTTCGTGGGGCTGTATAGCTTTGTCATGGTTCAGCTGATGAAGCGGCGTCGTCAGCGCCAGCGCTAGGTATTGTCGTTGACGGTTAACCACAAAGAGCCAGTGCGATCATTCGCACTGGCTCTTTGTGTGTTTAGGGCCGGTTGTAGTGGCCTACGGGTTAGCGAAAATCGCCGCCCATACCGTAGTCTTCCAGCGGGATCGCGTGGAAGTCGCCACCGATTTCGGTGTCCATGCCCGGGTAATCAAAATCCGGGAATGCTGCGGCACCGGTAAACATGTTGGCTTTGGCCTCATCGGTTGGTTCCACGGCAACGTTGGTGTAGCGGTCCAGACCGGTTCCGGCCGGGATGAGCTTACCAATGATGACGTTTTCCTTCAGGCCGAGCAGTGGGTCTGCCTTACCTTCCATTGCGGCCTGCGTCAGAACGCGGGTCGTCTCCTGGAAGGATGCGGCCGACAGCCACGAGTCGGTTGCTAGCGAAGCCTTGGTAATACCCATCAGTTCGTCACGGCCAACGGCTGGGCGTTTGCCTTCGGCAACGGCAGCACGGTTCGCGGCAACGAAGGTGGCGCGGTCAGCCAGTTCACCTGGGAGCAGGTCGGTTTCACCGGAGTCAATGATGGTGATTCGACGCAGCATCTGACGGACGATGACTTCCACGTGCTTATCGTGAATGCCAACACCCTGTGACTGGTAGACCTCTTGGACCTCGTCGACCAGGAATTTCTGGGCGGCGCGTGGACCAAGAACACGCAGAACCTGTTTCGGATCGATAGCACCAGCAACCAGCTGGGTACCGACTTCCACGTGCTGGCCGTCTTCGACGAGCAGCCGTGAACGACGCAGAACCGGGTAGGCCATTTCTTCAGAACCGTCATCCGGGGTGAGCACCAGACGAACCTGTTTGTCGTCTTCTTCGATGGTCACACGTCCGGCGAC
>ERZ1032895.208-NODE-208-length-12634-cov-13.173543_pt1 | contig 12634 bp, 10 predicted proteins | sample MGYA00516687_ERZ1032895 | MGnify/ENA primary metagenome ERZ1032895 (study PRJEB33719, sample SAMN04261600) | wastewater metagenome | biome: rural village; feature: latrine urine exit; material: soil | place: El Salvador | collected 2013-01-14 ... | reverse complement strand
GAGACGTAGCTTTCATCAGGGCTTTGCCATGTCTTGCGACGGGTTTTTGTTGGTCCCCCTCTGGTCCCCTCCGCTCTTCACAGCCTGGCTTCCGAGACGAGTCGGAGCCCTTCGAAGACGCTCGCCTGTGGATAAGGGGACCAAAAGGGGACCAGAAGCTGTTCTAGGCCGTCTTCGCGCTCCGATCTGCGGTCATCAGAGCCCTCGCGTGGACGGGCTGGTGCGTGAGCTGTGACGCTTCTGCCCGGAGGGTGAGAGGAACGCGTTGGCCTGCTCGGCAGCCGAGGCGAGGTGCCGGTCATCGGGGTGCAAGTACCCTCTGGTGGTCTCCATCGAGGCGTGCCCGAGGATCTCTTGGAGCACATGCAGCGGCACTCCTGCGTCGGCCATCCACGTCGCTCCGGTGTGGCGGAGCCCATGACGAGTGAGGTCGGGCAGTCCGAGCTTCGCAACGATCGCGTCCCAGTCCGTGGCGTCGCGCACCGTCGCGGTGGTGAGATAGCCACCCTTCGGGCCGACGAGGAGCGGGTCTTCGGGCTCCTTGCCCGCAGTGAGTCGTTCGAGCACTGGGCGGAGGGGTTCGAGGATCGGCACACGCCGTTCTTTCCGGCTCTTGGTTGGTTTGGTGATGAGGCCGCCCTTGCCGGGGAACACTTGCCGGGAGATCACGACGAGGTTCTTGTCGAACCGGACATCCCCGACCTGCAGCCCCGACACTTCGGAGGAGCGCGCAGCGAGGAGTGCTGCGAGCATGACGAAGTCGCTGTAGGGCTGGCCGACCTTCCCGCAGGCTTCCGCGAGCTTGTTGAGCGTCTTCATATCCGGGATCGCGTGCGCCCGCGGTGACGCTTGCTCAGCAGACTGGTTCCGGAACGCATTCCTGTTGAGGCTGCGCTTGGCACGATTCTTCGCGGGGTTGATCGTGATCAGCCCGTCACGCACCGCCTCGTCGAGCACCCGCACGAGTGGTGCGATGGAGTTCTTGATCGTGGAGGCACCGTAGCGCTGCTCCCACCCGTCGATGGTGCGGTCAATGATGCCAGCGGTGATCTGCGTGACGGGCAGATGCCCGAGCGCGGGCAGTACCCGCAGCTTCAACCCGAACCCGTAGGTCTCGCCCGTCGATGTCGGGTCGAGCCCACGCGCCCACCGCTCCCCGATGGAGGTGACGAACTCCGTCAGCGTCATCGCCGTATCCATGCCTTTGACCGACGAGTTCCGCATCTGGTCAAAGAAACTGTGGGCTGCGGCTTCGTCGGGGACGATCTCGGTACGGATGACTCGTCGTTTGGAGATCGGGTCAGTCCAGCGAGCCCGGGCGCGGATGCCGTAGGTACGGCGCTCCATGTCGGTAGAGATCCTCACCCCGACCGGTGGCACCGGCTTCGGTTCAGCCTTGGGAAACGGCTCACCCCTGCGTGGCATGGTCGTGTTCCAGCTCTGCCAACCAGGCATCGACAGCTTCGAGTCGGTACCTGGCGATGCCACTCATTCGGATGAACGGTGGTCCTGTTCCCGCCGACCGCCATCGGGACAGGGTGGACTCTGACACCTTCAGATAGGTTGCGACATCGCGGCTGTGGAGCAGCGGCGATGTGATTCCTGCGACGGAGGTGTCGGTCATGAGACTTCCCCCGTTCGCGGATCGAGCGACCGGTAGAAGGCGTCTTCCTCTTCCCGTCGCTTTGCGACTTCGGCATAGACGAACTCGACGAATTCGGTCTCCCGGTCCTCGATCACGGTGTCATCGACGGGTGGAGTTGGGGGTTCGCCCGGCCAGGCGGTCTGCCTGGTGGGGCGGTCGCGGTCGAGGCGTGTGCCGATTCCTGCGACCCAGTCACGAAGCCGGAGGCGTGCGTCGGCGAAGTCCCGATGCCATGCGAACGGTGCTGACCCGCTCTTCTCTGAGTCGTATGAGCACAGCCAGTGCAGGTGGAGGGCGGAGAGCTCCCACAGCAGTTCGGGGTGGTGATGCCAGAACGGAGGAATGACGGAAGCTGGGAGTCCATAGGTTCGGCGCAGCCAGTGCACCCAGCGGTTGAGTTCCAACCATTCCGCTTCAAGGTCTTCCGGGCCCAGCAGGTTCCAGTTGATGGGGTGCGGCGGCTCGACCAACAGCGGCCCCTCGAACTCTGCCTCGAAGTCGTCTTCATTGAACTCTTCCGGCTCAACCGTGTTTTCATCCATCGCGCGCCCCGTCTCAGAGACTCGCCCGTGATGCCGCCTTGGGCTGCGGCGAGGTGGCAGACGCGACCGCGGAGTCACCGAGCGCGTCAGGTTCGTGCGAGATGGCTTCACGACGGGGTGACCGATCGACCTCGTAACGAGTGCGGGCGAGGTCGTGGCCGATGCGCGAGGCAATGAACTCCTCCGCGGCGACTGTTTTTCCGTCTTTGTCGTAGCTGTACTCATGGACGCGACCGGAAGCGACAAACCGGTCACCTTTCCTGAACCGTGACGCTGCTTCCTCTGCCGTCTTGCGGAAGATCGCGAGGTCATGGAATGTCGGCTCGAGTTGGGTGAACGACCCATCCGGTTCCTGCCGAGAATGCTCGATCCCGATACGAGCGTGAAACCGTGAGATCCCGTGCTCGCCCACGGTCAGCTTCGGCTGCGTGGCGATGAACCCCGAGATGGACTGCTGCGTCTGAATGGCCATCCGAATACTCCTGTCAGATCGTGCAACGACCCCTCGTCGCCGCTCACCTGACAGGTGCACACCCAGCTCCCGCAGTTGACCGGGTCATGGGCGCTGTTGCAGCAACTGCTCAATCTCCGAACGATGCGACTGAAGGTCGGCCGCGTCTCTTCGGGAAGTCCACGCACGCAGCCGCGCGACGATCGGTGGTGCGGCGCGGAGCAGGATGAGGCCGGTGCCGAATGGGAGGGTGCGGATCACGTCGGGTGGCATGATCGGCACCCGCCGGATGGAGCGTTGCGCGGTGCGGGATCCGTGGTCGCCGACGGTGGTGGAGTCGGTGATCTCGTCACGCTCCCCGATGAGCGTCGTGAGGTCTTGAAGGTCGCGGGAGTTTGACGCTCCGCCGAGGATGATCTTCACAATCGAGGCGTCCCAGATCGCGCCGGCCGCGTTGTCCGACCACTTCTCCCTCGCCTGGGCGAGGGACTGCAACACCGGCATCGTCGTGATCCCCGTCCCGCCGCCTTCCGCCATCAACGTCGGAAGGGACGGCAACGGTGCAAGGTTCCCGATCTCATCCAATGCGAGTAACAGGGGTGGGTCGAGGCGGGCGGCGGGTGATCTTGCGGCGAGGCGGCGGGCGGCTTCGACGAGGTCTTCCACGAACGCGGACACCAGTGCGGCACTGTTGTTCGCCCCCGCACCTGTTGCGAGGAGGTAGACGGTGCCGCGCTTGCGGAGGAACTCTTCGGGATCGAACCGCTCATTCGGGTCGGGGCTGACCGCGTCGAGAACTCTCGGGTCTGCGAGGGCGGCGAGTGAGAGGGAGACGCCTTGCCAGATGGAGTCGCGGGTCCTCGGGTCTGCGTCGATCATGGCCTGTAACGAGTCCGCCCACCCGGTGGCGGCGTTCGGGTTCGCGGTGAGGATCGCGACCGCATCTGACGCTGCAGCCGGGTCGAGCGTCCACCGGAACAACTCGGCAGGGGTGCGGTGATCCAACGCGGCGGCATGGAGGAGGGCTTGGAGGGCGGTGCGGGTTTTCCCTTCCCAGAAGTCGCCGCCTTCGACGCCGCCGGCGGAGAGGCCGGTGCCTGCGGCGAGTCCGGTGGCGCGGATCATCGCGGTCAACGGGTCCTCGCACCCCCGGATCGGCGACCACCGGAGTCCTGCGGGGACGCCTTCTGCGAGGTGTTGCGGGTCGAACACCGCCACCGGCCTGCCGTTGGTGCTTCGGGCGGTGAGGGTGGCGGTGAGGTTGTCGGGGCGGGTGGAGGTGGTGACGACCGCGCCGGGTGCGTCGAGGATCGCGTTGATCACCACGTGCAGACCCTTCCCCGAGCGTGGTGGCCCGATCAGCAGGATCGAGTCCTCCACACTCGCCCACACATTCACACCCCGCGACGCACCAAGGAGATAGCCCACATCTCCGACTGCTGGGTGCTGGATCGACGGGCGGAGCTGCCCCGCACGACGCAACAACGATTTCTCCGATGCAGCCGCTGTCACATCGGTGCGGGTGGCGATCCCCGCGATCCGATACGGGTCGACCTTCGTACGCCGTGCCTGCTCCCGGAACGTCCGCCACACCCACCACCCCGCCGCCCCGACCGCGATGATCAAGGCGCCTGCGACGATCCAATAGACGACGGCGTTGAGCTCGTCGGCGCCGAGCGCGGCCCCCGGATCACCCGGCCGCAGGAGCACCCCGAGGCCAGCTTCGACCCCACCCGACGGCTGCGCGATCCCGGTGACCCAGGCAGTGATGCTGCCGGCGATACGGAGCAAGACTGCCAGGGCGGCTGCGGCGATGAGGGCGATGATGCCAAGGTTCGCCAGCTCATCCCCGAGCGCCCCGCCTTGCCTTGGGGTGCTCATTGGATTCTGCCGATGATAAGGGTGCCAGAGACACGGCCAAGGAGGATCACTTCACCCGTCACCGCAACCGCCGCCTGCTCCGCCGTGAGCAAGGCACGAGCAACACCGTCACCACTGGCGTCGCTGTGGGCGTGGATGATCGCAACGGCGACATCCTCACCCGGCACAAATCCCGACCCCGCCACCTGATGCAGCACCGGGCTTGCCGCAGGCAGAGGCGGCGACGCCGACGCCGGTGGTGTTTCCCAGGGCTTTTGGGAGGGGCGTTCGCGGGGTGGGGTGATGATGTCGGTGAACGTCGACCCGTCCGCCTCCCGCACTTGCACCCGCAGCGGCGTCCGATAGCGGGCGGTGAGGGTGTCGAGGATCGTCGGGAACGACTCACGGCGCCACGCGGGTGCGAACGGCTCCGGCAGATACGGCACCCCATCCACCGTGACCGTCATCGACCCGTCACCGTCGATCGTGAACTCCACGACCGGCACGACCACCGGGCCACCCGGCTCAGACTTCGGCGTCTTCTGCGCTCTTGGTGGCTGGTGGTCGGGGTGGGTGCGGCGGTAGCGCGGCTTCGGCGTCACAGGGTGGTTCCTCTCCGTGGAGTGCAGGGGTGTCGCCATGCAGGTGCGCCCGCAGAACCCCGGACGTAGAAAGGTGGGAGGGCACGAACCTGGGGGTGGTTCGTGCCCTCCCGTGCTGACCCGCCGTGTTGGGGGTGCCAGCAGATCAGCAGCTTCGTTAGTCCTCCTTTGCTCCCTCGAACTGGGCCTTGAACTCCTCGAACCCCATGTCCTCTTCACGGACATGGCCGTTGCGTTCGCGGGCGATCGCGAGGCGACGCCCGAACAGCAGCACCCCACCGGTCGCCGCAGCAATCAGCCCGCCGGCAAGACCCAGCGGCCACCAATCACCACCGCCGGTCTGTGCGAGTTCACCCGGTGTCCCGGGCTTGCCGGGCTCGTCCGGTGAGTCGGTGACGGTGGTGGTTTCGTCCGGTGCACCGCAGATGCCGCGGTGCAGGATCGTGCCCTCGGCATCGGTGACGGTCTCCACCCAGTAGTAGACGCCGGTCCGGTCGAAGATCACCTCGTCGGAGCGATACTCACCCGGCCCGTCCAACTCGATCACTGTCGAGGTGAACAACAGTTCCTCCGGGGCACAGGTGGCGGTGTCGCCCTCCTGCCGGTACGCCTCGAACCGGAGTTGCGCGCCGTCGGGGACGGTGCCGGTGACAATCGCGACATCATGCGCCGGATCACCCAACGTGACGGTCGGCACCGCGTTCGTCTTCACGAACAGCTCTTCCGGCTGCTCCTTCACGACCGTCGTCTCACCCGGCGCGCCGCACTCACCCTCAGCGATGATCCAGCCGTCGCTGTCGTAGAGCGTTTCGATCCAGTACACGTTCCCCGCCGCATCGACAGTGGTGGTGCCCGAGCCATAGATACCGGCCTGAGTGACAGGGATCTCCTCGCTCTCGAAGAACGGCACCTCACACACCGGGCCGGCATCGGCCGGGTGTGGCCCGTACGCGCGGAACACGAGATAGGCGCCGTCGGGAATCTTCGTGCCCTGCACGAGCGCCGTATCCGAGAACGGCTCACCGACGTACGCTTCCGGGGTTGCCTGCGTAATCACCGACACGGGCACCTCGGTGCCGGTGGGTGGGACGTAGAAGCGTTCCAGCACATCCGCCGGCGACGACTGATACGGCTGCACCCGGTCATCACCCGCGAACGTCGTCACGAGGACGTAGAAGCCGGGCTCGGTCGGCACGATCTGGTCCTCATCCGTGTACCCGAGCTTGTAGACCCCGTTCCGCGCCGGCGTGGTCAGCTCGGTCAGTACCGGTGCGGTGGTGAGGTCGAGATCGTCAGTGAGCATGGTGTCGGTGGCGAAGGGGCCGTAGACGGTGTGGCGGAGCTCATCGACATCCGCACCCCAGTAGCCGTCACCGGCGAAGTCACCGTGGTTCGCCGGGAACCCCGACACCGTCACGACATCGAACGCCCGCCCGCCGGGGTGCACATTGTACTCCCGCATCAACGAGGTCACGGTGATCGGCCACCGGACCGAGGTCGTCTCCACGTTGATGCCGTACTCGTCGGCCCAGTCGGCGGCGAGGTAGTCGCGCACCCATTCCGGCTGCGACGACTTCTTCACTTCCCACACCCAGGTCACGAACCCACCCGACGGCGCCACCACCGAAGGCGACGTGTATACGCCAGGGCCATCAGCGGTCACGGTGACCGTGCCCAGCGGCACCGCCGCCGCATCAATCACCGCATCCTGCGCCGGGGGCAGGGTGCCGGGGATTTGGTAGGCGGTGCCCTCGAAGACCACAGGGATGAACGCGCCGTCCTTCTTGAGCCATGCACCGTTCGAGCTGGACACCGTGATGGTGTCCGTGAGGGCGTCGCCGGGGACGGCGAGACGCTGATCCGCTTCTGACACAGCGATCGGCTGGAACGGCACCACGCTGGTTTCCGTGACTTGCCCGTACCGGTCGGTGAAGGAGTCGGTGAGGTACTTCGCGTGATCTCCGTGGGCGTCCTTGTCGATCGCCCACACCCAGGTGTAGAACCCCGACTCCGGAGCGATGATCGTGCCCGGTGAGGTGTACGACCCGGCACCGGTGAGCGTCACGGTCTCCATGCCCGCGATAGGTGCGCCTGCGGGCGGTGTATCGGCCTCTGTGGGCTGCTCATCGAACGGCCCGTACAGGGTGCCGGTCGCGGTCACCTCGACCGGTGCACCGTCCAGGTGAATCCAGGTGCCTTTCGACACCGACACCGTGAGCCCGTCCACGAACGCGTCACCCTCAGCGACGAAACGGGAGGCGACCTGGGTGGTGATCTCCGGCTGGAAATCCAGCTCAATCACCAGAGACTCCGCCGACGCCGACAGCCCTGTCGAGGAACCTGCGACCGCGGCGATCAGGCGCTGCGCGCCCGGTGTCACATACAGGTCGAGTGCGGCACCGTACCCGGCGGCAGCGATACTCATCGACGCACCGATCCGGTACGACGGCACCCCGTCCGCTGGGGTGCCCGTAATCGGATGCGCGCCCGCACCGATCGTCCGCGACGACGAACCGTCGGCGAAGACCGCATCCGAGAGAGTCGCGGTACCCATGAGGCCCGCCGGGTGGGTGGCGACGGTGAGCGTGCCGGCGTACTGATCCGCCATGTCCAGGCTCAACGACAACGACGGGTCAGTCACCGCGTAGATGGCCGCTTCCTGCCGCATCGCAGCGAGGTTCGCAAGAATCGTGCCCCGCTCCGACGCAGGAGCGCGGGCAACGTAATAGTCATCACCAGACATGCCGTGCGAGTTGTAGGTGCCAGCGCTCGTGACCGACCACACATGCAGGGCGACGGCGGCGGTGATGTTCGGATCACCAGACTGCCCCCACCGATCCATCACATAGTTCAACTCGGCAAGCTGCTGCCGCGACAGCGAATCCAACGACGTAACGGTCTCGGGGCCGTAGGTCTGTGAGAAGGGAGAGTCCGCGTCGAGGTCGGCGCAATACGCTTGCCGGCCATCGACGTCGGTGTTGTACGCGCCGAGGAACCCCATCCCGATGTCATAGCCGACGCCGAGGCTGCCCGCCTGAGCCGGCGGAGTGTTCAGCGCGAACGAACCAGCGAGTAGGAACAGCGCCAACAGGACGGACAACCATCGACGCACCCCCGTTCGCGGTGGAGCAGCAGGTGGCTGCGAGATATGGGCGAGTGATCCTGACACGAGAGGCCTCCTGACGTTTGCGAACAGCGACCCGGGAATCCGGTCGCCTTCACACCAGGTGCACCACCACCCTCACAACCCCACACCGCGCCCGTCCCGCCGGGCACCGGGCGGGTCGGTGTCGAGCGGATCGTTCTCGAGCCCCGCCCGCTCACGCACCCGACGATGCGCCCCGTCACGAACCGTGTGCAGCAGTTCGCGGATGTCGTCGTACCCGGTAATCACCGTGGCAAGGCCATCGCGCAGGAGCCGGTGACACCCCGCCGAAGCCGCACTCGTCACCGGCCCCGGCACCACCCCCACCGGCCGACCGAGTTCGACCGCGCGGGCGGCGGTATGCAGAGTGCCCGACCGGTAGCCCGCCTCGGCGATGATCACGGTGCCGGAGAGGGCTGCGAGGAGGCGGCCGCGTTGCAGGAACCGCCACTTCGTTGGTGCCGCCCCCGGTGGCACTTCCGACAACAGGAGCCCGTGCCCGCTGATGCGGGTGAGGAGGTCTGTGTGCCCGGCCGGGTAGAGCCGGTCTAGCCCACCAGCCAGCACCGCGACCGTCGGCCCGCCGGCTGCGAGTGCGGCACGGTGCGCGGCACCGTCGATCCCGTACGCGCCACCGGAGAACACCCGATGCCCCTCTTCCACCGCGGACTGCACCAGCTCCGTCGTGACGTGCTCCCCGTACCCGGTCGAGGCTCGCGCACCAGTGACGGTGAGCCGACCCCAGACGGGTTCCGTCAGCAGCTCGGTGTCACCTCTCGCCCAGAGCGCAAACGGTGCACGATCGCCGAGGGCGTCGATCCCGGATGGCCAGTGCGCATCGCCAGGGATCAGCATCCGCATCCCATGACGCTCCGCATCCGCGATGACCCGCTCGGTCTGTGCAGCGTCGATGCGGGGTGCGAGACGCCGCTGCCAGGTGTCACCATCTGGCCCCACCGGAACCTCCGCTCCGATGGCTCGCGCGACGGTCTCGGATGCGCCGATGGTGCGGATCATCCGGCCCGTGACGGCGTCTCCTGGTTCGGAGGCGATGGCGAGGATGATCCTCGCGGTGCGCTCATCCGCTGCCAGCTCGTTGATCGTGTCCATCGGTTCTGCTCCCTCGGTCGTGGCGAATCAATCGAGGAATAGGTGCGCGCCTGCCTGCGAACGCCTGACAGAGCTAGTGGCGACGTAAAGAGCTGTTGACGTAGGCGAGAGGGAAGAGGACTAACCAGAACACAGGAGAACCTGAGTCTGAAACAATAGGTCGTGTGCTCGAAGAGTCCCGGATTATCCAAGGCGAGAAGACAACTGACGACGACGCTGAACTCGTCGAAGATAAGACGACCCCAGCCTGGCGACAATTTGAACTAGACGTCGTGACGACGCTAAAGAACATAGACCCGCATGCTCAAGTGCTTCATGATCAGAGGACTGTCGGGGTTTTCTCCGGGGTCGAGCGACAACTAGATGCGACAGCTGGTAAGAAAATAGCTGACGCACAAATTGACCTAATCATTGAGTGTAAGCAATACAAAAACAAACTCGGGATCGGCAAGATTGATGAGTTTGTCGGGAAGCTCATCGACGTTGGTTGCTCTCATGGAATCTTGTACGCAACGAATGGCGTGACTGAACCGGCTAGACGTCGAGCAGAAGCCAGTCGCAACCCGAGAATTACGCTGAGAGACATAGGCGACATCGTCCGCGCTGCGGACGACAGCGCGCAAACACTGAAGAACCTGGACGACTTTCTCCTTTCTAACGCGGTTGACTTTTCCGAGATCGTCGAGGAGGCAGTGTTTGGGAACTGCACAGCAGAAAACTGCCACTTCGGCGAAGTCAACCTCCAAGAGATTGATGGAATCATGGCAGGATATTGCGACTCCTGCGGTCAGTTCCATGTTCAGTGCGCATGCTGTGAAGAGATCGTCGAAATCTACAGTTTCAGCTCATCTGAGTGCTTCACCTGTGGAGCACAGTACGAGGTCATCAGCTACAAAGGAGATGTCGACGGTCTAGAACAAGAAAGCCACGGCGCGGACTGTGACAGCAAACACAACGAAACCTCATCTACACGTAAGGAATCTGCTCGCTAGCCCTTCATTCTCGCGGTGGTGTCGAACGCCGCAAGCTCAGCGGGGTGGAGTTGATGTTGGACGACGAAGCTGCGTTCCTTGATCCGCCAAAGTCCTTGTCCGGTGCCGAGTCCTGGGAGGAGTTTCTGTTCGGTGCCGGTGAGGCCGAGGGCTGCGGCGGTGGCTCCGAGTTGGTCGGGTTCTTGCCGGTAGATGATACGTGTCTCCGCGTTCGCGAGCAGCGAGTTCGCGAGGGCGCGCATGGCGGAGCCGGAGTCGCCGACGTTGTCGAGGTCGGTGAGTTTGTGGAAGATCAGCATGTTCGCGATCCCGTAGTGCCGTGCGAGTCGCCATTGCGCATCCATCCGCCGCAGCAGGGCTGGGTAGGCCATGAGTCGCCAGGCTTCGTCGTAGATCACCCACCGGTGCCCGCCGTTTGGGTCCATCAGCGCCGACTCCATCCACGCACTGGAGCAAGTCATCAGCACCGAGATCAACGTCGAGTTCTCCGCGACCCGGGACAGATCGAGACTGACCATCGGGAGGGATGGGTCGAACCGCACCGTCGACGGCCCGTCGAACAACCCTGCGAGGTCGCCTGCGACGAGTCGTCGGAGGGCATGCCCGACGAGCCTGCCGTCTTCGGCGAGTCGCCCATCGGTATCGGTTGCAGGTTCGGGGTTCAGGATGTGGTCGACGACCATCGGCAGGATCGGCACCTCCGACGAGCGGACGGCGTCTTGGAGGGCGAGGTCGATCGCGGTGTGCTCCAACGGTGACAGCACCCGATCCAGCACCGTCTCCGCCAACGCACCGATGAGTTCCCGGCGACGTGAGGCGACTTGCGCCGTCCATTCCGCGTCGCTGGTCCCGGAGGGGCGGTGGCCTTCATCGAGCGGGTTGAGGCGGTTGCGGAGCCCGTGGCCGAGGACGATTGCCCGTCCGCCGACGGCTTCGGCGACGGCGGTGTGTTCGCCTTTGGGGTCGCCGGGGACGTAGACGCGGCGTCCGAACGGGATCGACCGTGTGTAGAGGGATTTGGCGAGGGAGGATTTGCCGGAGCCGACGATGCCTGCGAGGACGATGTTGGGTGCGGTGATGATGCCGCGGGCGTAGAGGGTCCAGGGGTCGTAGACGAATGATCCGCCGGAGTAGAGGTCTTGCCCGATGAATACTCCGTCGGCGCCGAGGCCGCCTTCGGCGAGGAACGGGTATGCGCCCGCGAGCGTTGCGGATGTGTCCTGATGCCGAGGAAGACGGAACCTCCCCGGTGTCCTGAGCGCCGCAACCCCCGTCTCACCCGCGGCGGGTAGGTAGGTGGTGTTGCGCCGCTCGGCACGCTCCGCCGCCACCCGTGTGCGTTCCTGGGCCTGATCCGCCTTACGGGCGGCCGCTTCGATGCTCGCGGCCGCATGCTTGCGCGCCTTCCGATGCTTGCGGCGCTCCCCGGCGGGTTCAACCAGCGCCGCCGTATGGAGCTTCTGCCGGTCACTCACAGTGCTCGCCCCCAAAAGCTGACGCAAGCTCCTGCAGGGTCTGGAAGCGGTGGCTTCGTAGACTTGAAGGCATGGTTGCAGTGCGTGATGAAAGTTTCGGGATGCGAGAACTGCGTCCCGATGATACCGCGCTGCTTGCCCGCGCGACGCTGGGTAACGTGAACTGGTCCGGACAACGATTCACGATGGAACATGTGGCATCGACCCCGGAACTCGCGCACTACTTCACCGATTGGCCAGCCGACCGGGAGTTCGGCATCGTCGCCGAAACAACAGCCGAGACTTCGCCTATCGGGGTCGCCTGGGCACGGTTTTTCGGGCTCTTCCCAGATGAGGGTGTAGCGCACGTCGCGCGGCGGGCCGGCGCGTCGGTGGCCGGATAGAGGTCGAGGTCTCCCGAGGATGAGAGCTCCTACACACTCAGCCCGAAAGACCTCGACGTGCACGACGCTACCGTCGGCGGGCGCGCTGATGCGTTCGCCAGCCCCGACCTGACTGCCTTCTGCCGCCTCGACGAACTCGGCCTCGTTGTCACCGGGCAGCGACTCGAGCCGGATCGTGCCGTATTGGCCTGCCAGGTGGTCGAGCCCGACCAGTGGTGCCGGCGCTGCGGCTGCGAAGGGAGACCACGTGACACCGTGGTCCGACGGCTTGCCCACGAACCACTGGGCTGGCGGCCCACGACGCTGGAGGTCGTCGTGCGCCGTTACCGCTGCAGCGGCTGCGGGTATGTGTGGCGCCAGGACACCACCGCCGCGGCCGAGCCCCGGGCCAAGTTGTCTCGGCGCGCTCTGCGGTGGGCGCTGGAAGGG